>OFFX01000010.1_pt1 | contig 162074 bp, 152 predicted proteins | sample 1521511 | NCBI WGS metagenome assembly OFFX01 (sample SAMEA3504125, study PRJEB24116) | mouse gut metagenome | biome: mouse gut; feature: mouse-associated habitat; material: faeces | place: Denmark | collected 2011
GGATAAACGCTGAAGGCATCTAAGCGTGAAGCCCCCCTCAAGATGAGATATCCCATTCGAAAGAAGTAAGACCCCTTAAAGACGATAAGGTAGATAGGGCAGAGGTGGAAGTGCAGTAATGTATGGAGCTGACTGCTACTAATCGGTCGAGGGCTTGACCAAGCGTCATAGGAGAGAGAAGAACAGAAAAGACTAAGAGAAAACCAAGATGTGGAAGAGATAATTCAGTATATAGTTTTGAAGGCATATGAGATATGTTTACAGAACAGTCTTTCAGCAGGAGATACCTGCAAGGAAGGCTGTTTTTTATGTTAAAAAGAGATTTTATAAAAAATAGTGTTAAGTTATTACGGAAAATACAATTGTAATCTCTTTCCGGATTCGTTATACTAAAATCAAACAGCATCCTGACAGGAAAGAAGCGTCAATATATAGTGGGAACCGTGGATATGGAACATCAGGATTCACGGGAAAGAGGCGCTGATCGGAGACGGCAGTGAGAAAACAAACGGAATTTAACATCAAAATATCAATGGAAAACGTATGTGCCTTTCTGAACATAGATAAGAACAGCCCGTTGTACGAAGAAGTAATGGAGGAGCTTCCTAAAATGCTGCCGGAGGCATATGAGAGGATCAAGCCAAGGGCACTTTTGGAATTCGGAGACCTGGATGGTTATTCGATAGAGATCGACGGAAAGCCGGTGAGGGAAGCTCTGTACGGAATTCTGACGATTGGAAGGGAAATGGAAGAGTGGTCAAGAAGGCTTTTTGCCGATGGGGACTGCCTGAAAGGTATGCTGGCGAACGCTATTGCGGATCATTACCTTTTTCAGATGGATACGGAGCAGCAAAATAGCGCAGTAGAGCTGTGCAGGAAACGCGGACAGGGAATTGCCGGGAGATTGGAGGCGCCTCAGGACATTTCCATGAGTATTCAGAAGAAGGCTTACGAGATAACACAGGCGGAGAAAGTGGGCATCGCCATGAAAGAGAGCTATATGTACGATCCGGTGAAAACCATGTGTCAGGTATATCTTCCGGATGAAAATACAGGCCGTTATTGTCCGGAACATGACTGCGGAAAATGCGACAATCAAATCTGCAGGCACCGTCAGGCTTCAACTGTCCGGGTTATTCTGTATACAGGAGAAGAGGAGCGGAGCATCCGGGCAGAAAAATCAAAAAGTCTGCTTGATACATTTCGGGAGCATAAGCTCCTTTTGTCTGCTGTCTGTGCAGGAAAGGGAACCTGCGGAAAATGCAGGGTTCATTTTTTGGAAGGTGCATCGGAACCTTCCGCGGAGGATAAGAGATTTTTTAAAAAAGAAGAGCTGAAGAAGGGATGGCGCCTTGCGTGCCGGGCATATCCCCAGAAGGACTGCATTGTCTGGATGGAGCAAAGAGAGGGGGATTTCTTTGTTTTGGCAGATGCGGAGGAGAAAGGCAGGGATGCTTTTGGAGATGAGAAGCCGGAAGAAGCACAGAAACAGAGCAGGACCTACGGGATTGCCGCAGATATAGGAACCACTACCATTGCCATGCAGCTGGTAGAGCTGTCCGGCAGGAGAATCACGGAAGTGTATACGGCCATCAACCGGCAGTATGCCTATGGGGCAGATGTGATCAGCCGTATTGAGGCATCCAATTCCGGGAAAAGGGAGGAGATGAAAAATAGTATATGCGCCGATTTGGAAAAAGGCATCCGTACCCTTGCAAAAAGCTGCCCGGGAGAAATCCGCCGGATGGTAATCTGCGCCAATACGGTTATGGTGCATCTCTTAATGGGTTATTCCTGTGAAACATTGGGCGCATATCCCTTTACGCCGGTGAATATCCGAACCATTCACACTACGGGCAAAAAGCTGTTTAAAGGCGCGGAACGACAGGTAATACAGGAGCTTGAGATTATCATATATCCGGGCATTTCCGCCTTTGTGGGCGGCGATATTACCGCCGGACTCTTTGCACTGGAATTTGAAAGCCGGGAAAAGCCCTCCCTTTTGATTGATCTGGGAACCAACGCAGAGATGGCGGTAGGAAACAGGGAAAGGCTTCTGGCAGCATCCGCGGCGGCAGGCCCTGCTTTTGAGGGAGGAAATATTATCTGCGGGACAGGCAGTATTCCCGGAGCTGTCTGCAGATTAATCATAGAGGGAGAAAAGGCATATCCGGAAACCATCGGCGGCGAGAAGCCCGCAGGAATCTGCGGGACAGGAGCTGTGGAGGCTGTCTATGAGCTTATGAAGGAAAAGGCGGCGGATACGGCAGGGCGCATGAAGATGCCTTGGCTTGAAAAGGGGTTTCCGATTTCGGAGGAAGGAAATATTCGTTTTTATCAAAAGGACATTCGGGAAATTCAGCTGGCAAAATCCGCAGTACGCGCCGGAATGGAAACGCTGCTATTGAAGTACGGAATCACTTGTCGTGAGCTGGAGCATATCTATATTGCCGGGGGTCTCGGCAGTCAGCTGGACATTCACAAGGCCGTAGGAATCGGTCTACTTCCGCCGGAGTGTGAGGGAAAGATTGTGGCTGTGGGGAACACCGGCTTAAGAGGCGCCGTACGGTATCTTCTGGATCCCCGGGCGGAAGAGAAGGCAGAACAGCTTGCAGAGACAGCGGAGGAGATATTACTCTCTGAAAGTAAGGAATTTCAGGAGTTTTATATGGAGTATCTGTGTTTTGAGGAGGCATGATGAGCCGAAGCCGGAAATGATACGGACAGGAATACCTGAAAAGACATTGCGGAACGGGAAACGGAAGCCGCATTGTGCGGATGCTGCGGAATTGAATTGGGAGTGACAGAGATGATTCTGATCGGAGAAAGAATAAATGGTTCCATACCCTCTGTGGCTAAGCTGATAGCCGGCCGGAAGGAGGAGGAGATTCGGGAGCTTGCCCGAAGGCAGGCGGAGGCCGGAGCGGATTTTATAGATATTTGCGCACCTGCGGAGTGTGGGGAGGAGGAAACGCTGCACTGGCTGATTGATGTGGTTCAAAATGCGGCCGATGTGCCGATCAGCATTGACAGTCCCAGCGCAAAAGTGCTGCAAAGTGTGTGGAGATACTGCAAAAGGCCGGGAATTTTCAATTCCGTATCTATGGAGAGCGGGAAGCGGATAGATGAGATCTTCCGAATTATGGCTGAGCAGCCGGGCTGGCAGGTGATTGCAATGCTTTGCGGCGATGAGCGGATTTCCCATTCATTTACATTGAAAAGACGTCTGGGGATTCTGGACGAGATCATGCGGAAGGCCGAAAACCTTCGGATTGAGCCCTCTCGCATCCATATCGATCCCATGGTGGAATCTCTTGTCCTGACCCCTCCGCAGGAGGGAGAGAAGCCCGGAATAGCCGGATACTTAGAGCTGGTCCGCCTTATTCGAAACAGGTATCCGCAGGTGCATATAACCTCGGCGATCAGCAATATTTCTTACGGACTTCCTGCCAGGCGTTACGTGAATTACGGCTTCGCAGCGCTGGCAATGGAGGCGGGACTCAGCAGCGCAATTCTTGATCCCTTGGACGGAGGACTGCAGGCCGTGATTTGCGGGACGGAGACTTTGCTTGGAAGAGAAGAGGAGGAGTGCGGGATAGAATACATTCGTGCTTACAAAAGGGGGCGCTTTATTAAACCATAAGACAGAGAAACTCCTGAAGCTCCTCTAAATTTATGGCGGAATTCATATTCAGCATTATAATCGTAAATCCGGCCGCCATCATAAGGAAACTTAAGGCAATCACGCCTATAATCGTAAATACCAGACGGAGATCCGAATACTTTTTAAGGCACCCGGAGGACTTGCGTAAAAGGTAGCTTCCGGCGAAAAGAAGAATGGGCGCAAAACAGCCGATAAGAAGATAGGATCCAAGACTGAGAAGCAGCATGGAGGGATTCATCAGAAGCTCTGCCGCCGCGCGTTCCGCCTCCTCGCTTACCGGGCCGGTGTTCGACAGGCTTGCAAGAAAGGAAATGCTGTTGTTAATAAAATGGAACAATGCAGGAAGAAGCATATTATTGCTTTTCCGCATAACATAGGCCAGTCCCATGCCGAGAAGGGCGGTAGGAAGAAAACGGTAAGGATCCAGATGAAACAGACCGAAAATCAATCCGATGCACAGAACCACCACCCAGTCCCTGGTAATACCCCGAAAGGTATGCATGATAAAGCCGCGGTGCATGGCCTCCTCACAGATGGCCGGTGATACGGCTACAATCAGGAAGGAGAAAAATGCCGGAACAGAGGAAAACATAGAGCTCATATTGGAGCTGATATCCAGAAAGCCTTCCGGAAAGATCATCATGGAAGCGAGTGTTACCAGCATAACAAAAAGGAAGCAGCCAACCCAGATAAGAATGGTTCCCACAATCTGTCCAAACCGCGGCCGGCGGATGGGAAACACCTCCCGAAAGCTCTGTTTCGTCAAACGCACGGCCAGCAGCGTCACAAACAGAAGCCCCAGCTCCGTCAAGAGAAGCCCCACCATGCCAAAGCGAAACTGCAGAGGCGCAAATACAAAAATAAATAAAACCATAATAATAAAAAATAAGCCGATTCCGTAAAGCGGATTTAAGCGGCGCTTTTCTTCTTCAAAAAAATCCATATGTCAAACCTCCTGTAAAAGAAACTTTTGTTACCTCCAATGAACAAGGCAGCGTTATTTCATATATTTAATCTCAGTTTACCACCCCAAAAGCACTTCCGCAATGTAAAATTCCTGTGATATCTGATTTTGGTCTATGGTCATTTTTCAAAAAATATGATAAACTTGTATTATTGTAAAGAAATTTTGAACCAGAACAGCTCTGTTTTAAGTGACGGACGTATATTTGCTTTGGGAATAAGAGGAAGAGTTAAGGGAGAGCAGCGAATGGAACAGGAACTACTCGAACAGGAAATCAATACGTACAGGGAAAAGGTAAGGCGCTGCGTCTCCAAGGAAGAGGTGTGGCAGATCAAAGAGGATTATGAGGACGCGCTTCTTCTGGGAATCAGCGTAGTGGAGAGTAATCCGGTGCTTTCCCTCCAGCAGAAATTGGAATTTACCATGCTTAAGGATACAAAGCTGTCCATGATGGCTGAGATGATTGAGGAATTTGCCGGGAGTCCGGAATACGAAGCTCTGCCCGACAGAGCGGAGGGCGCGAAGGAAGCAAAGGAATCGCATATGGAGATGGAATCTTTATCCCAGGAGGAAGAGCTGAAACGGATGCTGATGAAGCGGGCTAAGGCCATGAACAGCTATGCGGGCAGCCGGAAGGGAGCGGATGGCCAGGAGCCAACGCCTTTTGATGCAAAGGGATAAAAGTGATACATATGAGGAGTGAAGGCAAAATATGATAGCAATCATTGACTATGATGCAGGCAATTTAAAGAGCGTGGAAAAAGCCTTGCTGTCTCTGGGGCAGGAAACCGTTGTAACCAGAGACAGGGAGGAGCTTTTGAGCGCGGATAAGGTGATTCTTCCCGGCGTGGGGAATTTCGGGGATGCCATGCAAAAGCTTAGGACCTATGGTCTGGAACCGGTGATACGGGAGCTTGTAAAAAGTCGGATTCCCTTTCTTGGCATCTGTCTGGGACTCCAGCTGCTTTTTGAGGAGAGCGAGGAGGCTCCCGGCGTACCGGGACTTGGGATTTTGAAGGGGAAGATTTTAAGGATTCCGGAAGGAGCGGGGCTTAAGATTCCTCATATCGGATGGAACTCCCTGAAGCTAGAGAATCAGGGACGGCTCTTTGAAGGGCTTAGTGACGAACCTTATGTGTATTTCGTCCACTCCTACTATCTGAAGGCGGAGGACGAAGCCATTGTAAAGGCGGTAACGGAGTACGGAACCCGGATTCATGCCTCGGTGGAGCAGGACAATGTATTTGCCTGCCAGTTTCATCCCGAGAAGAGCAGCGGAACCGGACTGCGGATTCTGGAAAATTTCTCCAAGCTATAATAAAAAAGATTTTTCTGCTGCCTGTAATTGATATGCGGGTGTATGGTCCGTCTGGTAATCAGACGGCACACCAACGATAAAAAATTACGGTATGAGGTCGGAGGACTAGAACATGTTTACAAAGAGAATTATTCCCTGTCTGGATGTGCATGCCGGGCGGGTAGTAAAGGGCGTTAATTTTGTGAATCTCCGGGATGCCGGGGACCCGGTGGAGATTGCGGCTGCCTACGACAAGGCCGGGGCGGACGAGGTGGTGTTTTTGGATATTACGGCAAGCTCCGACGCTCGGAATACGGTGGTGGATATGGTGCGTAAGGTGGCCGAGAAGGTATTTATCCCTTTCACAGTAGGAGGCGGCATCCGCACCGTGGAGGACTTCCGGGCGCTGCTTCGGGAGGGGGCGGATAAGATTTCCGTAAATACAGCGGCGATTATGCGGCCGGAGCTTATCAGCGAGGCGGCGGACAAGTTCGGAAGCCAGTGCGTGGTGGTGGCCATTGATGCCAAGCGAAGAGCCGACGGAAGCGGATGGAATATCTACAAGAACGGCGGCCGGGTGGATATGGGCCTGGACGCGGTGGAGTGGGCCGTGAAGGCGGAGCGCCTGGGCGCCGGGGAGATATTGCTCACCAGTATGGACTGTGACGGAACGAAGGAGGGGTATGACATTGAACTGACCCGCACCGTTGCCGAGCATGTCTCGATTCCGGTGATCGCCTCCGGAGGGGCCGGAACAAAGGAGCATTTCCGGGAAGCGCTGACGGACGGAAAGGCGGACGCGGTATTGGCGGCTTCCCTGTTTCATTATAAGGAACTGGAGATTCGGGAGCTGAAAGAATATTTAAAAGAACACGGAGTTCCGGTGCGGCTGTAGCGGAACTGAAAAAAGATTACAGGTGCGCCGAAGCGGCTTTACCCTTTAGTGCTGTCGCGCAGCGACTAAATTAGGAGATGAAAAGTATGGCAATGATTCAAAATGACTGGCTGGAACCCTTAAACCCGGAATTTCGCAAGCCCTATTATGCGGAGCTTTTTCAATTTGTGAAAGAGGAATACGCCGCAAGAAAGGTATTCCCTCCGGCGGATGATATTTTCAATGCCTTTCATCTGACGCCTCTTAGCCAGGTGAAAGTAGTGATTCTGGGGCAGGACCCTTACCACAATGACGGACAGGCTCACGGTCTGTGTTTTTCCGTGAAGCCGGATGTGGATATCCCCCCTTCTCTGGTGAATATTTACCAGGAGCTTCACGATGATCTGGGCTGCGACATTCCCAACAACGGCTACCTTACCAAATGGGCAGAGCAGGGCGTGCTGATGCTGAATACGGTGCTGACGGTGCGGGCGCATCAGGCCAATTCCCATAGAGGAAAGGGCTGGGAGGAATTTACGGATGCAGCCATCCGCATCCTCAATGAGCAGGATCGGCCCATCGTGTTTATTCTGTGGGGAAGTCCGGCCCAGAAAAAGGCGGCGATGCTGCATAACCCGAAGCATCTTATTTTAAAATCCCCTCATCCAAGCCCGCTGTCCGCTTACCGGGGATTCTTTGGCAGCAGGCCCTTCAGTCAGACCAACGAGTTCCTGGAGAGGAACGGATTGGAGCCTGTAGATTGGCAGATTGAGAATGTATAAGCAATATGAGGCGGTAAGGAAATGGCTTCTTGAGCAGAAAAAGAGCACGCGGGTTATGCTTCTGCTTCTGACAGCTGCCGTTGCTTTTTATATGGTAATCCTCCTCTGGCTGATACCGGAGATGATGGAAGCCGTCCCTATGGACACGAAATACTGGAAGGTTAAAATAGCAGCGTCCATACTCTTTCTGCTTCCGGTATATGCAGGGCTTTTGTGGGGCGCTTACCGGTGTTCTTTCCTGTCTGTGCGGACAGGGACCTGGGAGGAGTTTGAAAAAAGCAGGCTTTTCAGGAGAAAAGGGGCGGAAAACGGACAAGAGAAAGAAAACCGGCGGCTTTGGCGTTGGTTTCTGCTGGGCTTTGGCCTGACCTTTCTCTGGCTGATGCTGTACTACTATGCCTATTTTCCGGGTTCCTTTGACTGGGACAATCTGGATCAGTGGTGGCAGATTCAAAACAGCCAGTATGATACCTGGCATCCGGTGTTCCACACCCTGATCATTGCTCTGTTTTCAAGGATTGTGAACCATTACGGCTTTGCGGTATTTATGCAGCTGTTTTTATACAGCCTTCTCTGCGGATATCTGCTTGTCACAATGGCAAAATGGAGATTTCCGGCCTGGGGTCTGGCGCTGACGGAATTTTTTCTGGCGGCCAATCCTCAGACACATCGAATCCTGCTCTTTATGTGGAAGGACAGTGCGCTGACGCTTTTTATGCTGCTCTTCACCGTATTCCTTTTGAATACCTGGCTGAGCAATGGTAAGTGGCTGAAAAAGCGCAGGAACCTTGCAATCTGGATTCTGGCGCTGATTTCCGTTTCTATGGTGCGGCACAACAGCATTTTGTTTACTATTCCGTTCCTGGCGCTGACAGCCTTTTGCTTTCGGGAGATACGCAGACAAAGTATTCTTTCCCTTGTTCTGATGCTGGCGGGGATGCTGGTGATAAAGTATCCGGTATACAATCTGGTGGGAGCCAGCCGCCCGGAGCAGACCTATGTGGAGACGGTGGGAGTGCCCATGACCATTCTCTGCAACATTCATGAGACAGCGCCGGAGAGCCTTGATCCGGAGGCTGCGGACTTCCTGGCAAAGATTGGCCCGGAAAAACGGTGGAAGGTTTATGAGATGGGAAATTACAACTCCTTTAAGTTTGTAACCAATGCCAATGCGGTGATTTCCGAGACGGAACCGGCGGATTTTCTCAGATTTACGGCGCGCACCGCGGGCAATGCGCCGGGACTGTCCGTGCAGGCGGTCTATCAGGTGACGCGGATGGTGTGGGATATCCGGGGCGCTACGCCCTGGCATGGAGATCTGGAGTTTCAGCTTCGGGAAAATGAGTGGAACTTTGCCTATGTTAAGAATCGGGCGGCTTTGCGGGAAACGCTGAATGATTTTGACAAGTGGGTCATGGACAGCCCCTTTGACCTGGTTTTCTCCTACAATGGGCTGCATCTTCTGGCATTGATTCTAAGCACTCTGTTTGTATTTGTAAAGAAGAATAAGGGATGGAAGGCCATGTGCATTGCCTTGCCTCTGCTGGCCTACAGCTTGGGAACCATGCTGCTTTTGTGCGGGCCGACTTATCGGTTCTTTCACTTCAACAGCGTGATAGCGGTTCCGCTTTGCCTGCTGTTGTTTTCCGCTGAAAAGAAATACGGCTCTGCTGCGTAGCAGGGCCGTAAAAATAACCTTTTTTCAATATAATATCAATATAATGGCTTTTCATCCAGATTTTTGTTGGCCGTAGCCAGCATCAGCTTTAAGCGGTTCAGCTGATTTACCTCGCTTGCTCCCGGATCGTAATCAATGGCGATTACATTGGACTTGGGATACTGTCTCCGCAGCTCCTTGATTACGCCCTTGCCCACGACATGATTGGGCAGGCAGCCGAAGGGCTGGGTGCAGACAATGTTGTTCACGCCGTTGTGAATCAGCTCCAGCATTTCGCCGGTCAGAAACCACCCTTCGCCGGTCTGGTTTCCAAGGGATACAAATCTTGAAGCCATTTTCCCCATCTCATCAATATTGCCGGGGGGCACAAAATGAACGCTCTTTTCCAATGCCTTTGCCGCCGGCTTTCGCAGCCATTCCATAGCCTTGATTCCCAGCCGTCCGTTCCGGGCGGAGGAACGCTTTTTCCCGAGATAATCCGCCTTAAATTCATTGTTTTTAAAGCAGTAAAGCAGGAAATCCATCAAATCCGGCACCACGGCTTCCGCGCCCTCGGCCTCTAACAGATCCACAAGGTGATTGTTGGCGGAGGGTGAAAACTTCACCAAAATCTCGCCCACCACACCTACCCGGGGCTTTTTCAGATCTTCATAAATGGGAAGCCGATCAAAGTCCTCAATAATACCTCTGCATATTTTTACAAAGCGGCGGTGCGGCGTATGGCTTTTGGAGAGAAAGTCCTGACAGATGTGTTTCCATTTCTCATGAAGCCGGTTGGCTGCGCCGGGGACCTTCTCGTAGGGGCGCATCCGGTAGAGCACCCGCAGGAAAATATCGCCGAACACCAGCCCGTAGAGTCCCTTAACGGCCAGAGCGGGAGTCAGCTTAAAGCCGGGATTTTTCTCAAGGCCGCTCAGATTCAGAGAGATCACGGGGATATCGGGATAGCCTGCCTTTTCCAAAGCGCGGCGGATAAAGCCGATATAGTTGGTGGCCCGGCAGCCGCCTCCTGTCTGGGTAACGATGACGGCCAGCTTTTCCGGATTGTATCGGCCGGAGAGAATGGCGGTCATAATCTGCCCCACGATGACCAGAGAGGGGTAGCAGGCGTCGTTGTTCACATATTTTAAGCCCATATCAATAGCGGACTTGTCAGAATCCGGCAAAACCTCCAATTGGAAGCCAAAAGCCCGAAATGCCGGCTCAATGAGGTCAAAATGGATAGGCGACATCTGAGGGCAGAGGATGGTATGGGTTTTTTGCATTTCCTCCGTAAAGACGGTTCTCTCATAGGAGGAGGATACAATGGAGCGGCAGACAGCCTTCTGTTCCCGCACCCGCAGAGCGGAGATAAGGGAGCGGACGCGGATTCTGGCGGCTCCCAGATTGTTTACCTCGTCAATCTTTAAGCAGGTATAAATCTTCCCGGAATTACTCAAAATATCATTTACCTGATCGGTAGTTACCGCATCCAGGCCGCAGCCAAAGGAATTGAGCTGAATGAGATCCAGGTCTTCCCGTGATTTTACAAAATTGGCCGCCGCGTACAGACGGGAATGATACATCCACTGGTCCATGACAATAAGAGGCCTCTCCACCCCATATAGATGACTGACCGAGTCCTCCGTAAATACGGCAATGCCGTAGGAATTAATCAGCTCCGGAATACCATGATTGATTTCCGGGTCAATGTGATAAGGTCTTCCGGCAAGAACGATTCCCCGCCGCCCGGTTTCCTTTAAATAAGAAAGAGTTTCCTCGCCTTTGCGCATCATATCCTCTCTTGCGTTTTCCAGTTCCTTCCAGGCTTTGCGCACGGCGGAAGAAACCTCGGCGGCCGGAATGTGATACTTCCCTTCAAACTCTTCCGTCAGGCGCTTTTCCAGAATCATTTCATTTTCAAAGGACAGGAAGGGATTGAAAAAGTCAATGGAGCCGTCAAGCAACTCGTCGATGTTGTTCTTGATATTTTCCGCATAGGAGGTGACGATGGGGCAGTTGTAGTGGTTGCCCGCATCGGGAAACTCGTTCCGCTCATAGGGAATGCAGGGATAGAAGATAAACTTCAGCCCCTTGCGGATAAGCCAAGTCACATGGCCGTGGGCCAGCTTGGCCGGATAACATTCCGATTCACTGGGAATGGATTCAATCCCCAGTTCATAAATCTTCCGGTTGGAGGCCGGGGAGAGTACCACCCGGTATTTAAGTTCCGTAAAAAACGTAAACCAGAAGGGATAATTTTCATAAAAATTCAGAACCCGGGGAATGCCCACTTCTCCCCGCTCAGCTTCGTCGGCGTTAAGAGGCGTGTAGCCAAACAGCCGTTGATTCTTGTATTCATAGAGGTTGGGGATATGTTCCTCATTCCGGGTCTTCCCGATTCCGCGCTCACAGCGGTTGCCGGAAATGTACTGACGGCCGCCCGTAAAACGGTTGATGGTCAGGCGGCAGTTGTTGGTGCAGCCCTTGCATTTGGACATGGTAGTGGTAAATTCCAGCCGGTTGATCTGCTCGATGGAGAGCATGGTGGTCTTAAGCTCCGGCGTATAGCGCTCCCGTGCAATGAGGGCGGCTCCGAAGGCTCCCATGATTCCTGCAATATCCGGGCGGATTACCTCGCAGCCCGCTATTTTTTCAAAGCTTCGCAGCACCGCGTCGTTGTAGAAGGTGCCGCCCTGAACAACGATGTGCTTTCCAAGGGAGGAAGCGTCGGAGACCTTGATTACCTTGAACAGAGCGTTCTTAATAACAGAGTAGGCAAGCCCCGCAGAGATATCCGCCACCTTTGCCCCTTCCTTTTGCGCCTGTTTTACTTTGGAGTTCATAAATACGGTACAGCGGGTTCCGAGGTCAATGGGATGCTCCGCAAACAAGGCTTCCCTGGAAAAATCCTCTACGCTGTAATTGAGAGAACCGGCAAAGGTTTCAATAAAGGAACCGCAGCCGGAGGAGCAGGCTTCGTTGAGCTGAACGCTGTCCACGGTGTGATTGCGGATACGGATGCATTTCATATCCTGTCCGCCGATATCCAGGATACAGTCCACCTCCGGGTCAAAAAATTCGGCGGCATAGTAGTGGGCTACCGTCTCAACCTCCCCCTCGTCGAGCATCAGGGCGGCCTTGATCAGCGCTTCCCCGTAGCCGGTGGAGCAGGAACGGGCAATATGGGCGCCCTCGGGCAGAAAACGGTAAATCTCCCGGATGGCCCGCAGGGTTGTCTTCAAGGGACTTCCGTTATTGCTGCTGTAAAAGGAATAGAGTAGGGAGCCGTCCTTAGCAACCAGGGCCGCCTTGGTGGTAGTGCTGCCCGCGTCAATACCGAGAAAGCAGTTTCCCTCGTATGCCTGGAAATCGCTCCGCAGAACCTCATGGCGGCTGTGGCGTTCCTGAAACTTTCCGTATTCATAGCGGGAGGTAAAGAGCGGCTCCATACGCTCCACCTCGAAATCCATACGGATATGGGACTGAAGGCGCTCTTTAAGCTCGCTTAAACGAACCGTCGTCTCCGGCCGGCTGTTCCTGGCAGCGCCTATGGCCGCGAAGAGATGGGAGTGCGCCGGCGCAATGATATGCTCCTCGTCAAGCTTCAGAGTGCGGATAAAGGCGGCCTTCAGCTCAGATAAAAAGTGGAGAGGCCCTCCCAGGAATGCCACATGCCCCCGTATGGGCTTACCGCAGGCCAGTCCGCTGATGGTCTGGTTCACTACGGCCTGAAAAATAGAAGCGGACAAATCTTCTTTTGTCGCTCCTTCGTTGATTAGTGGCTGAATATCCGATTTTGCAAATACGCCGCAGCGGGCGGCAATGGTGTACAGGGATTGGTAATTTTTGGCATACTCATTCAGGCCGGAAGCGTCCGTCTGTAAAAGGGACGCCATCTGATCAATAAAGGAGCCTGTGCCGCCGGCACAGATGCCGTTCATGCGCTGCTCGATATTGCCGCCCTGGAAGTAAATGATTTTCGCATCCTCACCGCCAAGCTCAATGGCAACGTCGGTTCTGGGCGCTTCCGCCTCTAGGGCCTGGGCCACCGCAACTACCTCCTGAACAAAGGGAAGCTCCAGATGATTCGCCAGATTAAGGCCGCCGGAGCCTGTAATAGCGGGGGAGAGGATTGGATCGCCAAGCGCGGCTTCGGCACGGCCGAGAAGCTGAGCCAGCGTGTCCTGAATATTAGCAAAATGACGTTCGTAATCGGAAAACAGCAGCTTCCGATTTGCGTCCAATACTGCGATTTTTACGGTAGTGGAACCGATGTCGATTCCCAACATAGATGCAGTCTGATTGTTCATAACCAATTTTTCTGCAGGATATGTACTGCAGCCTCCTTTTCTATAGAGGAGCGCTTCCGGAAAATACGATTTCCGAGATACTCCAATCCCGGGCGGGGCAGAAACGATTGGGTTTGGACCGTCCGGGCAATAGGAAAAACGTTGCGGCCTTCGCTTCGGCCGGCAGCAGAAAAACTACATGATTTTACATTATACGACAATTAAAAAATTAAGGCAAATAAAAAATCTATAAAATAAATTCTTAATTTTTTCCGAATATGACGATTTGTGGATGGAAAATCGAAAATCCGGAGCTTTTAGAAACGGAAATTAGAAAAGGTGCATATAATATCCTATTAAAATAAGGAAAGAATAGAGGTAAAATATTTATGAATCATTGCCAGGGCGTTCTTCATATTGTACAAAAGGGGGATACGCTGTATCTTTTAAGCCGCCGTTATCATATACCTTTGTGGATGGTCCTGAATGCAAATCCCTATGTCAATATCTACAATCTTCAGGTGGGGGATGAGATCTGTATTCCCTGCCGGATACGGCCCAGGGAAGACTGCTGTTTCTCCGACGGGGAATAAACAGGGAAGAGCCGCAGGAATACATTGCAAAATCGTTCCTTTTGTGATATATATAAAGATGATTAGACCTCGCTTTTTATTGCTTTGCAGGTAAGGAAATAATAAAAAGTAAAAAAGGTACAGTATATAAAAAGGAGCTAAAGAAAATGGGATTGAATGAAGTACAAAAGAAAACACGTTCGGATTATCTTGAAAATAATCTGATCATAACAGAGTGTTCGCAAAAAAAGCAGTATGCTTTTGTCAGCTATGCAAGCGATGACTGGGAGACCGTGTTTAAGCAGGCGGTTATACCGCTTCAGCAGCAGTATGGCCTGCATGTTTATGCGGATAAGGCTTTCGACAAGTTAAATGACAAATGGATCGTGCCGATGCTGAGGAATGTCCGCGGCTCAGATTTGATGCTTGTTTTTGTAAGCCAGAACTACATTGAAAGCTATGCCTGCTTTCTGGAGCTTTTGACAGCAGTAAACAATAAAAAACAGATTGTCTTTGTGGATCTGGGGGGAGGGTTACATCTCGGCGATACTACGGATCAGCCAAACATTGAGCGCGGCGTAAAGAATGAGATCCTGAATCAGGGCGCCAATATTTCCACCAATACAAACAACAGTTCTAATGACTTGATGAGGGCTATGAAATCATCCTTCACAAGTATCTCTACCCTTCTTGAGCAGGACGCGCTCTCGAAATATGATATTTCCGATGCGTTTATCAACTTTTTCCGCGACGCATCTATCAACAGAAAAAGCATAAATGACCTCAGGGCGCTGATGCATACGATCAAGTCTGTCAGCAATCGTGTATTTGACAAGATACCGGAAATTCCGGCAAAAGCACCTGCGCCGCAGGAACAGCAGGCCGTGGGACAGCCTGCGCAGAGTGTTCAGCCTGAGGCACGGACCGGGGAACAGCCCGCTCCAAGTGATCCGTCTAAGGCAGGTCCCGCAGCACAGTCTTTTGTGCGCAGTCAGGGAGAAGAGATCACAGCACAGTCCGCCGGGAAGCCTCAGCCCGAGGTACAGGCCGCGGCGGAGTACAGGCTTGACGAGCTTGTACGGAAGGGCCCGGCCGGCTCCCGCCCGCGCGGCAAGAAATCCATTGCAATACTGATTGGCGCTGCGGCGGGACTTGCGGTCGTCATCATGGCCTTTGTGCTGATTTCCTCCAGAAGTAAGCAGGTGGAGGCAATGGCCTATGAATTCAGCATGCAGGACGGGAATAAAATGCAGCTGTATTCCGGCGAATACACAGGCGAATGGAAGAGCAATAAGCCGTACAGGCAGGGGTCTTTTTCCTATGAAGATGCGGATAACAGTGACAACAACTTCGTGTATGAGGGTGAATGGGAGGACGGCTTGGCAAACGGTCAGGGAACCATGACCTGGGCAGACGATGCTGTCTATGAGGGTGAGTTTGCAGGCGGCAAGAGAAACGGTCAGGGGACCTACACCTGGGCAGACGGCTCTGTCTATGAGGGCGAATGGGTAAATGGTTGGAGAAATGGCCAGGGAACTTATACAATGACCAACGGCTATTGTTATAAGGGCGAATGGAAAGACGGTAAGGCAAGCGGCCAGGGAACCATGACCTTTGCGGAAGATGATGACAAGGGTCGCCGCGAGTATGTAGGCGAATTTGCGAACGACAAGAGAAACGGCCAGGGAACCATGACCTGGACCAGCGGTGCCGTCTATGAAGGCGGGTGGAAAGACGGAAATAGAAGCGGTCAGGGGACCCACACCTTTGCCAAAGACGATAAGTATAACCGTCGTGATTATACGGGCCAATGGGAAAACGATAAAGCGAGTGGTCAGGGAACTATGACCTGGACCAACGGCGCCGTCTATGAAGGCGGGTGGAAAGACGGAATTAGAAGCGGTCAGGGGACCTACACCTTTGCGGAAGATGATGAGTCTGGTTGTCGTGAGTATGCAGGCGAATTTGCGAACGACAAGAGAGACGGCCAGGGAACCATGACCTGGACCAACGGCGCCGTCTATGAGGGCGAGTGGAAAGACGGAATTAGAAGCGGTCAGGGGACCTACACCTTTGCCAAAGACGATAAGTATAACCGCCGTGATTATACGGGCCAATGGGAAAACGATAAACCGAATGGTCAGGGAACTATGACCTGGACCAACGGCAATGTTTATGAGGGCGAATGGAAAGACGGTTCGAGAGATGGTTATGGTAAGCATACGGCTGCTGACGGTACTGTCCACGAAGGCACATGGAAGGAAGATAAATTTGTTGGATAAATGGACTGCCAAGCCCCGGAGTATGTTGGGAGCATTGGGATGAGCGCTGCACAGGGGCGGATGCCGGATTTTCCGGCTCCGTCCTGTGTTTTTATGTCAAAGACCGGACACAAGCCGTCCGGTGAAAGTTCGCGGCATATGGAAGCCTCATACAGGAGATCCTGGAATATTGACAAATGATCATGCCTCACCTATAATGTATCGTATCAGGAAAAAGAAAGGAAGAATACGATTTCATGAACTGGATTGATAAGCTGGAGAAAAAGTTTGGACGGTACGCCATCCCGAATCTGATGCATTATATCATTATTTTGTATGCGGTTGGGTATGTGATTCTGTTGTTTGCGCCGGATATGTATTATTCTTACCTGTCGCTGGATGCGTCGGCTATTCTGCACGGACAGATCTGGCGTATGGTGACATTTTTGATTTATCCGCCCAATGCCAGCCTGATTTGGTTTATGCTTGTATTATATCTTTATTATTCCATTGGATTGAGGCTGGAAGCCCAATGGGGGACATTTCGGTTCAATCTGTACTTTTTTACCGGCGTACTTCTGCATATTGTGGCGGCTTTTGTGTGCCAGTATGGGTTTGGCGTAAATTTCAGTCAGTATTTCGGAACCTATTGGCTGAACAATTCCCTTTTTCTGGCCTATGCGGCTACTTATCCGGATATGCAGTTTATGCTGTATTTTGTGCTTCCTATCAAGGCTAAAATATTGGGAATTATTTACGGAATTTATTTCGGTGTGGAGATTTTAGCAGGCTTTTTTGCGGAACATTTAACAATGAATATGCTGATAGGCTTGTCAAAGATCGGAATCATCGTACATCCTGCTTATAGCCTGATGGCCTTTTTGTCGCTGGGGAATTTTATTCTCTTTTTCCTTGGAATGAGGAGTATGCATCGTTATTCGCCCAAGGAGATCCGCCGCAGACGCACCTATATGAAGAATGTAAAACAGGGAGAAAAGAGCGCAAACACCCATAAATGTGCCATTTGCGGGCGGACAGAAAAGGACGGCGAGAATTTGGAGTTTCGTGTCTGCTCCAAGTGCAACGGGTATTATGAATATTGTCAGGATCATTTGTTTACACATACCCATGTAAAATAATAGGAAAAGAAGCCTGCTGACAGGCTTCTTTTTTTAAAATCTTCCTACACAGTATATGATGGCATATCCGGGGAAAGAGTGTTATAGTTTTAACAACTTAAAAGATATTACGGTACTGATTAGTGCCATCGCGCAGCGACTTAAATAGTAAAGCCGCAAAGACGCACGAGAGGAACTTTTATGAGGTCCTTTCGAATAAAAGTTCCTCTCATTACAGGTGCGTCGAAGTGGCTTTACCCTTTAGTGCCATCGCGCAGCGATTCGGATAGGAGGAATGTAGAAATGAATTCACCAGCGGAAATTGCACAAAATTATGTGGGAATTGGTAAGAAAAAGACAGAGCTGCCGGCTGTGAAGATGCTTGTTCTGGGTATTCTTGCAGGAATGTTCATCGGCTTTGGCGCCATTGGGTTTCAGATTGCTACGGCAACAATTGGCGGCAACCTGGGAAAATTTGTGGGAGCTTTTCTGTTTCCCACAGGACTTGCCCTTGTTCTGCTTGCAGGAAGCGAGCTGTTTACAGGAAACTGTCTGCTGGTAATTCCCTTACTGGAAAAACAAGCGTCCATTTCCGGCGTATTGAAGAACTGGCTCTTTGTATATCTTGGCAACTTTGTGGGAAGCACCATCCTGGCATTCCTGCTGGTATACGGACATACGCCTTCCGCTATAGACGGCGCGCTTATGAATACCATGATGTCCACGGCGACAGCAAAGGTGGCAATCAGCGTAGGGGATGCGATTTTCCGCGGGATTCTCTGCAATATTATGGTATGTCTGGCCGTATGGATGTCCTTTGCGGCAAAGACGGCCGGAGGGAAAATAGCAGCACTGTATTTGCCGATTGTGGTGTTCGTGCTTGCGGGCTTTGAGCACAGCGTTGCCAATATGTACTATATTATGGCCGGTATTTTCTGCAACGGCGTATACGGCATGGGAGAGGCCAGCGTGAATGTCGGCAGTATGCTTGTGAACAATCTGCTTCCGGTTACCGTCGGAAATATCATTGGCGGCGGTCTTGTGGGGCTTACATATTGGTTCCTCTATTTAAAAGGGGCAAAGAAGAGCGCGTAAGTAAAGAGATATTATTTTAATATGTTATGCGGCAGGGGACTATCCTATATTTTGGTGGTCCCTTGTATTTGTTGAGGGATTTATTGAGTGTGAGTTTTGATAGCTATAATAAGAATTATAGATATACCGTATTTTGAGAATTATAACCAGAATTATAAACATGATAAACATGATAAACATGATAAACATACTGTATTTACCGTTGACATTTTAAGAATTATCCACTACAATCAATATCATCCATTCCATCTATACGGAACGGAACTTCTGATTCACAGCCAATTCGGCTAATTTTCCAAACGGAAGAACAAAAATACGGACAAAGATGCAAAGGAGGTAGAAACAAAAGCAGTTCTGTGATTGCAAAAGATAAGAAATTTAACTATAATAGAAAGGAAATCATATATGACAGAAACGAAACAACTGTATGAGCAGATGCCGGAGGAGGAAAGCGCCTATAAGCCCTTAAAGGAGCTGAATTTACTGGATGACTTTCTCTTTGATGTAACCACGATGGATCTGGATGCCTGCAAGATTATTATTGAGCTTTCCCTTGGAATGACATTAAAAAGCATTAAATGGAAGGAAGGTCAGAAGGTGGTACATAACCTGCCGGGAAAGCGCGGGATTCGGATGGATTTCTGTGTGGAGGACGGAGAGGGAAACTTCATTGATGTGGAAATGCAGAAGCGCAACGAGGGGAATATTCCAAAGCGCACCCGCTTTTATCAGGCGCTTGCAGATGCTCCCATTTTAAAAAGCGGGGAGAAGGGCTTTGATAATCTGCCGCCCTCTTACATGGTCATTATCTGCGGTTTTGATTTGTACCACAGGGGAAAGTACCGCTATACCTTTGAGCATCGCTGCAAGGAGGTTCCGGGGCTTTGCCTGGGAGATGAATGTCGAAAAATCATTTTAAATACCAAGGGCAGAAACGATGAAGAGGTAGATCGGGCGCTGGTTGATTTTCTTCATTACGTGGAAAACAGCAGAGAGGAGGAGCTTTCGGAGGATTGTGATATACGCTTGAAGCATCTGCACAACAAGATAGCTCAGATAAAGCTGAGCGATGAAATGGAGGCGGCATATATGCGGACGGAAGAGTGGGAACGGCTGATAGAGGAAAAGGGACAAAAAAGGGGAGAAAAGGCAGGCCAGGAAAAAGAAAGAATCCGGATTATCTGCACCAATCTTCAAAAGGGCAGATCTGCTGAGGACATAGCGGATTTTCTGGGCGAGGATGCGGAGGAGATTGGGAAGCTCTGCCATATAGCCGGCGAATTTGCACCTGAATATGACGTGGAAAAGATTTACAGCCGGTTAAAAAATACTTAAGAGGACATGAGCTTTTTGAAGGTCATACAGCTATCACATAAGAGAAAAGAAGCTTTATACGGAAGTATTCTGCGGAACTTCTGATAAAAAAAGAAAGGTGGGCGAAAATTATGAGTATTGAGGTAAGGGACTATGGAGTAACATCGGACGGGCAGCAGGTAAAGCAGTATATCATGGCAAATAAGCAGGGCATGAAAGCCGTACTGCTGAATTACGGGGCTGTGATAACGGAGCTTCACGTGCCGGACAAGAAAGGAGAGCTTCATGATGTGGTATGGGGCTACGAAGACATTGCAGGCTACGAGGTGAACACACCGGGCCTTGGCTCTGCCATCGGCCGGAATGCCAACCGGATCGGCAAGGCGCAGATTACAATTAACGGCAAAGTGTACGAGCTGCAGAAAAATAACGGGGAGAATAACCTTCATGGAGGCAATCCCGGCTACAACCGCCGTATGTGGAAGGGCTTGATTGCCGATGACAATAAGGTGGAATTTTCCATAGAGAGTCCCGACGGCGATCAGGGCTTTCCGGGAAATGCAAGCGTAAAAATCTCCTACACGCTGACAGAGGACAACGAGCTTCGGATCGGTTATGAAGCTTCGGCTGACCAGGATACGATTTTCAATCTGACCAATCACAGCTATTTTAATTTGGAGGGACAGGAGTCCAACAACGTGCTGAAGCATCATGTGTGGATAGATGCGGATGCCTTTACGCCTACGGACGACGGCCTGATTCCCACCGGCGAGATTCGAAGCGTAGAGGGAACGCCTATGGACTTTAAGACCTTTCATGCGTTGGGAGAGCGGATTGAAGAGGATTACGAGCCTTTGAAGCAGGCCGGGGGATATGATCACAATTATGTTCTGAACAACGAAGGAGCTTATGCCCTCTGCTGCAAGCTGAAATCCCTGAAAACAGGGATTGTGATGGAGGTTTACACGGATCTGCCGGGTATGCAGCTTTACTGCGGGAATTTCCTGGAGGATGAGACCGGCGGAAAGAACGGGCGCGTATATGGAAAACGGAGCGCCGTATGCTTCGAATCTCAATATTTTCCGGATGCGGTTCACCACGAGAATTTCAAAAGCCCCATATGCAAGGCAGGCGAGAAATACCGCAGCGTAACAGGATATAAATTTACAGTGGAATAAAAAATATGTAACGGAACTGGAATAGGAGAAGGTTATGGCAAAGTATATTATGGCGCTGGATGCGGGAACCACCAGCAACCGCTGCATCCTTTTTAATGAAAAGGGGGAAATGTGCAGCGCGGCCCAGAAAGAATTTACCCAATACTTCCCCAGGCCCGGATGGGTAGAGCACGATGCCGGAGAAATCTGGTCCACCCAGATAGGTGTGGCGGTAGAAGCGATGTCCAAGCTTGGAGCGTCAGCCTCAGACCTGGCGGCTATCGGCATTACCAATCAGAGAGAAACTACGATTGTCTGGGACAAGGCCACAGGAGAGCCGGTCTGCCCCGCCATTGTGTGGCAGTGCCGCCGGACTTCGGTTTACTGCGATGAGCTGCGGGCAAAGGGACTTACCGAGGTGTATCGGGAGAAAACCGGCCTTGAGATAGACGCTTATTTTTCCGGAACCAAGCTCAAGTGGATTCTGGATCACGTGGAGGGAGCCAGGGAGCGGGCGGAAAAGGGAGAGCTTTTATTTGGAACCGTGGAAACCTGGCTGATCTGGAAGCTGACAAAGGGCGCCGTTCATGTGACGGATTATTCCAATGCCTCCCGGACCATGCTGTTTAACATTCACACCCTCACCTGGGATGCGGAAATCCTGCAAGAGCTGTCCATTCCTGCCTGTATGCTTCCCGAGGTAAAGCCTTCAGGCTGTCTCTACGGAATGACGGACCCGGCCTTTTTCGGAGGCCCCGTACCCATTGCGGGAGCGGCCGGGGATCAGCAGGCGGCGCTTTTCGGGCAGACCTGCTTTGAACCGGGGGAGGCCAAGAATACTTATGGAACCGGCTGCTTCCTGCTGATGAATACGGGAGAAAAGCCGGTGGCCTCCAAAAACGGACTGGTAACAACCATTGCCTGGGGCCTGGACGGTAAGGTTACTTATGCCCTGGAGGGTTCGGTCTTTGTGGCAGGCGCGGCCATTCAATGGCTCCGGGATGAGATGAAGCTGATTGACAGTGCGCCGGACTCGGAGGAAGCGGCGCTTCGCGTCCCCGACACGGCAGGCTGCTATATGGTCCCGGCTTTTACGGGACTTGGAGCGCCTTACTGGGATCAATATGCCAGAGGAAGCATTGTGGGGCTGACCCGGGGAGTGAACCGGGAGCATATTATCCGGGCAACGCTGGAATCCCTTGCTTATCAGGTAAATGATGTGATCGGCGCTATGGAGGCGGATTCCGGGATTGATCTGCAGGCTTTGAAGGCGGACGGCGGCGCTTCGGCCAACAACTTTATCATGCAGTTCCAGGCGGATATTACAGGGGCGCCGGTGAAACGGCCGGCCTGTGTGGAGACAACGGCCCTGGGAGCCGCTTACCTGGCCGGTCTGACCGTGGGATATTGGAAGGACCGGGAGGATGTGAAAAAGAACTGGCAGATGGATCGGACCTTTGAGCCGAAGATGGCAGAGGAGGAACGTAAGGAAAAGGTGAAGGGCTGGAAAAAGGCTGTGAGATGCACTTTTGACTGGGCGAAGGATTCATGAGCAGAGATGCTTAGAATATAGATTAAAATCAAAGGAGAAAAGAAAAATGAAAGAATTAAAAGGAACCAAAACAGAACAAAATCTGATGACCGCATTTGCAGGAGAATCTCAGGCAAGGAATAAATATACCTACTTTGCGTCCAAGGCGAAGAAGGAAGGCTATGTGCAGATTGCAAAGATTTTCGAGGAGACGGCCGACAATGAGAAGGAGCATGCAAAGCTGTGGTTTAAGCTTCTGGAGGGCGGCAGCGTGAAGGATACCATTTCCAACCTCAAGGCAGCGGCAGAGGGGGAGAACTTTGAATGGACCGATATGTATGACGGCTTTGCGAAGGAGGCGAAGGAAGAGGGCTTTGACGAGATTGCGGCGCTTTTTGAGGGCGTTGCGACTATTGAGAAGGAGCATGAGGAGCGTTACCGCAAGCTCCTTGAGCGCGTAGAGGGTGAAGTGGTATTTTCCAGGGATGGAGATGTGATCTGGCAGTGTTCCAACTGCGGTCATATCTGTGTGGGAAAGAAAGCGCCGGAGGTTTGTCCGGTCTGTGCGCATCCTCAGGCTTATTTCCAGGTAAAGGCTGAGAATTATTAATTGGCAGTTCCAATTGGCGGGGGAGATCCTGCTTTATAGGATATTGACGCGAGGGTCAAAGTCCCCCGCAGCTCGCTGCGCAGCAAGCTTGCGCTTCGCCGGCTTGCGCGGGGGCTTTGACTTAGCTTTTTTAGAGGTCCGTATATCGGTGCGGGGTTTTATCGGAGACAGCCGGTATGAATGTTTATAGGAATTTTGTGTTTCATATAGGACAGAGGGGGAAAGGAAATATGGATTTGTATCAGAGATGGCTGCAGGCGGAAATGGAGTGGATTGGTGTTTATTGCAGTAAGATACGCAGGCAGTCGCTTTTTGTTACGGCGCCTTTGATTTTGGCAGGCTCTACGGTTGTGATTGGCGCTTTGTCAGCAGTCGGAGGCGGAAGTATGGCGGATTTGGGGTATGGGGCCTTTGGCGGTTTTATGATGGGTGCGATTGTATGCGGTATTTTTCTTTTGGTTCTTTTGCCGGGGCTTAGTCCTAAGCGGTATGGGAAGAAGATTGATAAGTGCGTGAAGGGGCTTTCTTTGAGTGAGGCGGAGAAGGAGCAGCTTGCACGGGAAATGCTGGAAGCGGATGAGAAGCATAAAATATGTTTTACGATTACGGGGCCGGGGTCTAAGGGGACACCGGGGAAGTTTGTTTTGACGCCGCACTTTGCGTTTCTTGAGGGGAGCTATCCTTATGCGATTCTGGTGCGGCTGGCGGATGTGGCGGAGATTCGGAGGAATGAGGAGAGGAAGACCGCAACGGAACGGCGGGCCAAGTCCAGGATGGTATATAGGTATACGCTTTATACGATTGGGTTTTATCGGAAGGATAGGCTTCAGAGGGGGCTTACGGAGACGGATTTGCCGGATGAGGCTTTTGGGTTTTTTGATGTTGGGGTTCGGGAGAGGGTTATGGAGTTGTTGTCGGAGGTGGGGTGATGTGGGGGGGACGGATTCTTGCGAAAGGGCGGCTTCGCCTTTTCCATATCCTGTGTTCGGACGGTTCGTGCACACACGGTCTGCTCTTGTCGGACAAACGGTTTTGGTGATGGCAGGCTGCGCCTGTTTTGCTTTTTTGATGTTTGTCCGCCAATATCAGACCGTGTGTGCGCGAACAGCCGGACACTGGATATAGGAAAAGACGAAGCCGCCCTTTCGCAAGAATCCTGTTGGTTGGCGGAGGCGCTTTGGCGAAGGTGGTGTGAAAAAATCGGAGTTTTTAGTCTATTTGTGCTGTTGAGGGAAAGCGGTGAGGCAGCATGAAGAAATCAGAGCTTTTAGTATTATTTGTGCTGCCGAGGGAAGGCGGCGGAATGGAGGGGCTATGAGATTGCGGAGGATTGTGGTTGGGTGTGTTTTGGTGGTTGGGATTGTTGGGGGATTAATGGGGGGACTTTTTTGGGGGCGTATGGGGGAGGTGGACCCTCTTTGTGCTTCGATTGAGGAGGACCCTTGTTTTGTGGATGGGGTGTTTGAGATTTTTTGTGCGAAGGATTATCTGCGGTTTGTGGGGTATGTGAATCGGGCTGCGAAGGAGAAGCCGGGGGATGAGACGGCTGTGGCGGTGGATGCGCGGTTGATGGCGGATGTGAATATGGAGACGGAGGAGAGGTATGCGCTCCGGGGGCATCCGTATATTCGGCAGGCGATTTTGAATTATAGCGGGACGTTTGAGGGGAATGGGCATCGGCTTACCTGGGTTTCGGAGGCGGGGAATGGGATGTTTGTCTGCCTGGAACGGGATGGGGTGGTGCGTGATCTGGTTTTTGAGGCGCCTTCTCTTGTTTGGGATATGGATGAGTATGGGGTTGGGATGCTTTGTATGGTGAATTATGGGAGGTTTGAGAATTGTGAGACGAGGGGGCGGGTGGAAGGGACTGCCTGTTATGTGGGGGGACTGGTTGGGATTAATCGGGGATTTATTGAGGATTGTGTGAATCGGGCGGAGGTTGTGGTGGATAGCCTTGGAGATTATGGGGCCGGGGGAATTGCCGGTCTTAGTAAGTGTGAGGTGCTGGAGGGGGAGAGTGAGGAGGAACCGATTGTTCCCGAGATTCGGGGGTGTGTGAATTATGGAAGGGTCCGGGGGACCTGGGAGGCCGGGGGGATCTGTGCCTATAATGACTGCGCTGATATTTATGAGTGCGGAAATGAGGGGGAGATTTCGGTCCGGTATCAGAAAGGGTATATCTATCCGGAGGAACCGGAGTGGTATGAGCGGGCTATGGCCGGGGGGATTTGCGGCCGGATGGGGAGGAATAGTCTGGAGGATTGTTATAATAAGGGGATGGTTTCCATACTGGAGGATGGGGTGGAGGATACGTATGCCATTGCGGGGGATACGCTTTTTTGGATTCATACGGTTCGCGGGTGTGTGAGCCTTAAGGGGACGGCGAAGGGGTCTATGCGCCATGAGAGTGTGACGGAGCTTACGGAGGATGAGATGGAGCTTTGGCTTTCGGATCATGAGAGTGTTTCTCTTAAGGGGAATAATTGGGAGTTTGATTTGGAGGAGGCAAAGGAGAAGCTTCCGCTTATTCCTCTTGGGGTTACGGAGTCCCGGCTGACGGCCGGACGGGGGGAGGTTTTTCTTTGTGAGGAGTTTTGTCTTAGAAGTGAGGAGGGGTATTCCATTGAGCGGGTGTCGCCTTATGCTCTTTGTATGGAGGCGTGTGGGGATGGGGCTTCGGATTCCGGGATGCAGGTGTGGATGATGCGGGTGCCTGGGGGACTTACGGATATTGGGGCTTATCTGGATGAGTATGGGAATTTTGTGAAGGATACGGGGCATGAGGTGTGGCTTGGAATTGAGGGGGCGCACTGGCTTCATCCGGGGCCGAGCTATAAGGATGATGTGCATGTGAAAACGGTGGACTGTGAGCAGAGCGGAGGGTGGCAAACCTGGCTGGTGCATTACCGGGACGATATGCTTGCGCATGCGGCGGTGGCGGATGAGTTTGGTATGGTTGACAATGTGACGGCTCTGCCGCTGCGGTATTCGGAAGCTTCGGGGTATGAAGCGGAATGGCTGCTGCTGTTTACGAATAAGGGGGATAATTACCGGCCCTCTTTGTTTGAGGTGGATGAGGTTTTGAAGAATTTTACCTGGCTGCCCTGTGAGCGGAGTGTGAAGCGGGGGGATTGTCTTTATGATCTTGCCAGGGAGTATACGGGGGATGGGAACCGTTACCCGGAGCTGGCGGCGGTTAATGGACTGGAGCATCAAGGGTTATTGCTTCCGGGGCAGGTGCTTCGGATACCGGAGGAATGGCTGGCTTTTATAGATTCTGAAAATTTTTAAACCATTGCGGGGTGTTTTGAGAGATTCGTAAGGGGGAGCCGTTTTTGTAGATGGCAAATCGGTGGAATTTTGCTGTGTTGTCATAAAATGCGGCTAAATCACAGGATGGTAAAACGATTTTTAGATTTTGAAACGTATGGATGTATCTTCTTTCAATATCTTTTTCCGGAATTCCATGTCCGCCTTGTTGTATGCGTTTTCGCACCCGTTCTTTTGCAATAGCAGCATTTTCAACTCCCACATAGTGAAGTTCAATTAGGTATCCATCTTTTTTTGCTTTTTTGATGTTGTTTAATATGGATTTTCCACATAATGTGGTTTCTTGATTAAAAGAGATTCCTTCTTGAAAATATTGCTGTATTTGCTTTACTGCGATTTTACCGGCGGTCATAACATCGACAGGATTTGTCCAGTCTCCAAAAGATCTTAATATTTCATCGGTATTTACTCTTGGCATGTTTTGCAGGCCCTGCAGAGCTTGATACAAAGTTGATTTGCCGGCACCGTTTACACCTGCTATCAAGATATATTTTTTCACTAAAAGAGATTCCTTTCTATTACTTGCCGTTGTTTTTTTTGCAGAAGAAAATCTCCTACTAACTCATAAAAGTCACGCTGTTCCTCAGTTTCGGCTTCTAAAACAAGCTGTAAGGTATCTTCGGGTTGGAGGTGTTCTAGTTCTTGATAGATTTTTTCGTATTTTTTTACATCACACATATGTTTACCTCATGGATTTTGAGTGTTTTTAATATTATAACCTAAATTTGTGAAAATGTTAAGAAAAAGATAAAAGAATAAAAATAATGGATTTTAATATCAACAGGAGCAGCTTATGAAGGAAAAACATTATAAAAATAAAAAACGTCTGCGTATAATACCTCTCATATTGGGGATATATGGGACATTCCTCGGCCTTGGCCTGGCAGTTATAGGTTTGGCTGAAATAAAGGAAGGGATTGGAATTATCCGGCTGCTGGTCGGGCTTGGTATGGCGGGATTTGGTTTGTTAGGAATATGGGACGGAGTGCGTGATTTGGTTAAGCCGGATAAAAAAACGGATCAGGCGCCGGTTAACCAGTTTGTTCTTACGGATACACACGGAAACAGGAGTTCCCTGGTTACACCGGAACGTTTGCGGGAACAGATGAACCTTCTTGTGGAAAGTGAAGAGCCAGGACGCTTCGATATTCAGATACTGCCGCCTCTCTCTGCCGGGAAACAGGGGTTGTTAATGCAGATTTTATGTGTTTATTATGATACTATTATTATGGCGGCGTTTTTTGAGATGCCAAAGGGCGGATACCGGATTTGCCAGAAAAGCATGGAGCCGGATATGGCGGTAGAATGGATGAAACAGTTGCTGACAGGCAGTCCTGATTTTTCCGAGTGGGAAAGCCTGAAAGCAAATACTTGCCAGGATGAAGATGATGATTTCCAAAACGAAGAGTATACCCAGGAGGACAAGGCAGAGGATGGGTCAGATGAAACAGATACCCTGCAGGAAGGTGTGGAAGCTTTCTGGCATCAGCTTCTGGCTGGGCAGGGAGTAACGTCTTGCTGGCATCAGCTCCTGGTGATTTTCGGTGAAAGCTGGCATGATGAGCACAGATTTTTCTCTGCCAGGGACATAGAACTGGCCGTAGATGGTATCTATGAGGGAAAATATCAGAAAGCAGTTCTGGAGTGGGGAACGGAAGCTTTTGATCTGTTTCCCGGTATTGAAAATGAACTGATGGTTATCTGGCGCACCAATCAGGCAGGAGGAAATACCAGATTTTTAGCAAAGGAAGGAACTGCGTCACAGGTGAAGTTCTGGCTGGTTAATTATCTGGATCACGGCTTTTCGGAAGATAGAAGCGGCTGGGCTGATGTGACCGCCGAGGTGGAAAGTTCTGCGGTCATAATGGAAAGAGAAAAGAGAAAGGAAAAAAAGAAGCATGGGAAAGTATTTTAGCGATGTGGTGGATAAGGCCATTGAGGATCTTTATTATTGCTGTGATAATGACAAGGCAAAGGCGGCAGCGGACGCATTATTGAATGCGGCAAAGGATGGGGACGGGGATGCCTGCTATTTTCTTTCCCGCTGTTTTTCCGGCACTTGTTATAGCTGGGAGTATCATCCCTTTGAAGAAAACGAAGCGGCGGCTTATGCAATGCTCCATCAGTCAATCTCCCTGGGCAGTGCGGCAGGGGTTCTGGGGGCGCTGCGTATGGATATGCTGACCCCGGAGCTGCGGGAGATTATGCCGTTTGACAGTATTCGGGAGGCATGGGAGGAAATACTTGAAAAAGCGGAAAGAGGCTGTCCGTTCTGCCAGTATATGATTGGGAATACTTATTATTTTCTGGATGTGATAGAGATTGAAAACCGCAAACAAAGTGAATTTGCTAATAAGGAAGCCTGGGATGCCTGGATGCGGCAGGAAATGGAACAGAGTATTCCCTGGTTTGAGAAGGCGTTTTCCGGCGGAATGATTCTTGCGGGGCGGAATTACTGCCATTATTATCAGCGCGGCAGAGGGGATCTGATCCCGCCGGAGCCTGCAAAGGCAGTGGAAATTATGCGGCAGGGGGCGGAAAAGGGCTATCCGGAATGGATGTATGCTTTCGCAAGCCATCTTGCGTATGATGCGGGCAGACCAGAAGAAGCCCTTCCCTGGGCGCTTAAGGCGGCGGAGGCAGGACATCTGTGGGCTTTGCATATTGTGGGGGATATTTATTGGGACGGCAAAGCTGTGGAACGCGATCTGCCCTATGCTCTTGCGTGCTTTGAAAAAACTGCCGGTTATGGAAATGACCGCTATGCCTGCGGGCAGGCAGGGTATATGTATTTCCGGGGACTGGGGACCCCGCAGGATTATGCCCGGGCCGTGCAGTATTTTGAGATGGATAAGACTGAGTACAGGCGGTATGATCTGCTGGGGATCTGTTATCTTCTGGGGTACGGCTGTCCTCAGGATGTGGAGAAAGGGCGGAAAATGCTGGAGAAAAGCGAGGACAATCGGTTCAAAAGCTATGGTCTGGGGATGATGTACGCGGAAGGTCTGGGGGGACGGGAGGATATTGAAAAGGGTGTGGAGTATCTGAAGGCGGCAGGGAATTTTGAACCGGCGCAGGAGGCGCTGAAGCATTATAAGAAAAGCTTGTTTGGGGTCTGGCGGCGGAGGTAAATAAGAGATTGCTGCGGAAAGAAGAGGTACTGAATTATTTTCCGGAGTATCTGTCCGCGGAGGAGTATCCAACCTTGAAGAGAATGGGTTTATGGGGTGTAAGCGCAGATGTATATCGTAAGCTGCCTGGTTAGGGTATTTTTAAAATAAATGAAATGGAAGCGGAGCTGCGGTTCTGTATATGATGCAAGGGAAAATAGTAGAAGGATGCAGGATAGTAATTTTGACCTTGCGGAACAACTAATATTCGGTACTAAATATTCAGTACTAAAATTTACCACTAAAATTTGGCTAAAATACGATTAGATCTCGCGTTGACATAGGTGAAAAGATGGACTATAATTGGTACATATCGAATTTTAGCCAATAAAGGAGGCGGCGTATGGATTATATCAAGCGTGATTTGGAGGAACAAATACCGGCTTTATCGGAGGAATATCCCTGTGTTCTGCTGATCGGACCAAGGCAGGCCGGGAAAACCACTTTGCTGAAACGGCTGATTGATGAGAAAAGAACCTATGTAAGCCTGGAGGATTTTGAGGAACGGCGGATGGCAAAGACGGAACCGGTGCTGTTTTTGCAGAAGCATCCTCTTCCCATTTTCATTGATGAGATTCAGTATGCGCCGGAGCTTTTGGTGTATATTAAGATTGCGGTGGACAATGGAGCGGGACCCGGAACCTTCTGGCTTGCCTCTTCTCAGATTTTTCCGGAGCTTACGGCTCTTTGTGAGTTTTCGGCCAAGAGGGTGGCCGTGTGCAGGCTGTCTTTTTTGTCGCAGCATGAAATGTATGGCAGCGGAAAGCAGACGCCGTTTTCCGTGCATTTGAATGGGCTGGTTCAGAGGAAGAAGAATCATCGGGCGGCGGATTTGGGAGAGATGTATGAAAGAATCTGGAAAGGGACGATGCCGGAGCTGATAAGCGGGGGTAAGGAGGAATGGTCTGCTTTTTATAATTCGTATTTGCAGACGTATATTGAACGTGATGCGGGAGAGCTGGTGAGCTTGTCGGATAAGATGCAGTTCAGTGATTTTATCCGGGCTGCGGCCTGCCGAACCGGGCAGATGCTGAATCTGCATCAGATTGCTCAGGAAGTGGGGATTTCCGATGATACGGCGCGGAGGTGGCTTCAGGTTCTTGAGCGGACCCATTTGATTTTCTGTCTTTATCCTTATCAGGATGAAAAGCTGAAGCGGGTGATTAAGGCGCCGAAGCTTTATTTTATGGATACGGGGGTTGTGGCTTATCTGACACGGTATGCTTCGCCGGAGATTTTGATGAATGGGGCTTTGAGCGGGGGGATTCTGGAAAATTATGCGGTGGCGGAGATCCTTAAGTCCTATGGGGCCGGCGGGGAGTGCCGGTTTTGGTATTATCGGGATAAGGAGGGGAAGGAGATTGATTTGATTCTGGAACGGGATGGGTGGATTTGCCCTTTGGAGGTGAAACGGTCTGCGAATCCGGAGCAGAAGTGTACGCGTGTGTTTTCTATTTTGGATAAGGCGTCGCTTCCGAGGGAGAGAGGGGCGGTTCTTTGCTTGCGGGGGGAGGTGGCTGTGTTTAATAGTAATGATTTGATGGTGCCGGTTTGGATGATTTAGTGGGGGGAGGGCTGCTGCAAAATAAGCCGTCAGCCATTTCCATATCCTGTGTTCGGACGGTTCACGTACACGCTGTCTGCTCTGGACGGACATTGCCTTTTTTGGTTTTTTGGGTCGGTGGGTTTTTTGGCAATGTTCGTCCATATCAGACAGCGTGTACGCGAACAGCCGGACACCGGATACCGGAAATGGCTGACGCCTTGGCTGTGGGAGGTTTTTGGGGGAGTGGTTTGGATTTGGCTGCTTTTGGGGTTGTGTGGGGGGAAGGATATAGTCCGGCTAAGAAATGTTAAGTGATTTTGTGAGATGTTTTTTGCTGGCTGGTAAAGTCGCAATGGCGTGCGAGAGGAAGTTTTATGAGAGCCTTTTCGAATAAAAGTTGCTCTCATTACAGGTGTGCCGAAGTGACTTTACCTTTTAGTGCTATCGTGCAGTGACTATAAATAGTGGCAAAGGCGCGAGAGGAAGTTTTATGAGTGCTTTTTCGAATAAAAGTTGCTCTCATTACAGGTGTGTCGAAGTGGCTTTACCTTTTAGTGCTGTCGCGCAGCGACTTTTAATGAGGGATTTTTTATGGGTGTATTTGTTTCCAGAGTAGTTGGTTGTTTTCGAAGGTGGTTTCTAGTTTTTGGGTGTCTTTGAGCCATGATAGGTAGGAGCGGACGGTGCTTCCGACTAGAGCGTATTGTTCGAAGTTCATTTTTAGGCCACTTGGTCTGTGAATAGGTGCTGTAGGATTTGTTCGAAGGTGTGGGGGGATTCGCAGAGATGGGTGATTTTTTCGGCTGTCTCGAGGACTTTGTCTATGTTGTATTGGGCCAGAGGGGAGATGTGGTCGGTGGCTTCGGCGTGGGAGGGGATGAAGTGTTTGGCTTTCATGTTTTTTACTTGTTCCAGGGTGTTTAGGTAGGCGGCGATGTCGTAGATGAAGGTGATCTGGTATTTGTCCAAGGTTTCTTTGCTGGATAGGCAGTCGGCTAGGTAGATTACATTGTCTGGGGTTTGAAAGCCGGTCATGTGAAAGAAATGTCCTGGCAGGGGGATGAGGGTAAAGCCTTGGGGCAGGCAGTCGGTTGTAAGTTCTAAGGCGTCGCTTTCTTGGGCCATTGGGAATTTGTGTCTTAGATCTTTGCAGGGATAGCCTCCGTATAGGAAGGATGGTTCCAGAAGGGGGTATTTGGTAAAGGATTGCTCGATGCCGGGAGCATAGATTTTGCAGCCGGTTTGATTTTGGAGATAGCGGTTGCCGCCGATGTGGTCGGCGTTGGAGTGGGTGTTGTAGATGGCTGTTAGGTTCCAGTGGTTTGCTTCGAGAAGGCGGAGTATTTTTTTCCGGCATCTTTGTCGTTTCCGCTGTCGATGAGGCAGACGTTTTCGGCGTCAAGCTTTACCAGGCCGATGCGGGTTGGGCTTTGGATATAGTAGCAATGATCGGTTATCTGTATTAATTCGTACATTTGAAGGGTCCTTTCTGTTTGGGTATTTTTTAGATGTTATTGTGGTTTTGGTGCAATGGTGGAACAGGGGCGCCTTGGGGTTGAATTTTTTTTATACTATAGCATAGGCTGATTTTATCTGCAATGGAATTTATCATTATGAGGGCTACTTGAGGATTACTCATGAGGGGTAATTTTTTATAGCTTTGCATGTAAGAAATGGATGACGAGTGAAACGGGGCTTTGGATTGCTGCTTTGCAGTTATGTTGTGTGGGCATTGAGGGGGGAGCATAAAGGGGGAGTGCAGAAGCTCTGGTATGTTACTGCTTTTTGGTGGTTGTGTGAACAGTAAGTTCTATTATCGTGATATGGAGTTCGGAAAGTTTGAGGGTTTATTTTGCAGAGGTTCTGTTTCTTTATGATTCTTCGCTAGAGCTACTTTGCTAGAGTTATAAAATTTGTGCTTGCTTTTTGGGAGTTTATATGTTATAAATATAACTGCTATATTTATAACTGATTGAACGGTTGATTTTGTACATTGAATAGTAAAGAATGTAAGAATTGGATCATATGTTTTGACCTCAATATATATCAATCAGTTAAGCTTACGAAGATTATCGGTGCGGAGGAAAGATGCCTGATGAGAGGTTTTGTCCAAAGTATTCATAAGCTTTTCGGTCTTAATTTCATCATGTGAAGGAGGGATAATTGGAATATGGAAACAGGTTTGTTTATTTCCCATGTTAATCATTTTAAGAAGTTTTATGATCTTTCTTTTAAATCTCAGGCAAAGGCGTATGATTTTCAGATGATTGATATTCATATTCTTCTGTTTTTGAAAAATAATCCTGCTCTTAATACGGCCAGGGATATTGTTACCAGCAGAGGATTGTCGAAGTCTAATGTTTCCAATGCGCTGGAGAAGCTGCGTATGCGGGGAATGGTAAGTCTTAGGGAGGATTCCGAGAATCGGAGAATCCAGCGGATTTTTCTGGAGCCGGAGGGAGTAAGTACGGCTCTGGAGCTGAAAAAAACGCAGGTTTGGTGCTTTGAGAAGATGCTGGCAGGATTTTCGGAGGAGGAGCGGGAGCTTATGAACCGTAATTTTAAGCGGATTGATACGAATGTGGTAACAGCTCTTAAAGAGATGGAGAAGCGGAAGTAGAGAGTGCTTAGGGATATGTGGGAGCTGGTAAAGTCACAAAGGCGCACGAGAGGAACTTTCATGAGTGTCCTTTCGAATGAAAGTTGCTCTCATTACAGGTGTGTCGAAGCGACTTTACTCTTTAGTGCCGTCGCGCAGCGACTTTTAATAGGAGGAAAAAGAATGATGAAACAAATGACGAAGAAGCTTATGGCTGCCCTGTTAACGGTTAGTATGGCAGCAGGACTGATGATAGGATGCGGTTCCAAATCCGCCGGTTCTGACGCGGCAGGCGGCGCTGCGGCGCAATCCGGAAGCGGCAGCCCCACATTGGACAAAATTCTGGCAGACGGCAAGATAGTAATCGGCTGTTCCTTAAACGGAGCCCCTATAGGCTTTACGGATGACAGCGGCACCCCTATGGGCTATGACGTAGACTGGGCAAACCGCCTGGGAGAAGTCCTTGGGGTAGAGGTTGAAATTCAGAATGTGGATGCGGAAACACGTCTTCCGGCTCTGACCTCCGGCCGTGTGGACGTACTCTTTGCCAATACCACCGGTAATCTGGAGCGTGCTCAGACGGTTGACTTTACGATGCCGTATCTGCGCTGCGGTGTTAAAATGATTACTGCGGCAGGATCCAATCTGCATACCATTGAAGATCTCAACGATCCAAGCATCAATGTGTCCGTTAACCGGGGCTCTACCGGCGAGGCTCTTGTAACACAGTATGCACCCAATGCAAATATTCTCTATGTAGATAACTTTACGGATTCCGTTCTGCAGCTGGAGCAGGGCAAAGCAGACGCTTCCTTTGAAGACAACACCGTAGTAGACTATGCTGCTTCCCAGAATGATAAGTTAGAGGCTCAGGAAGGTCTTTATACCTCAGATCCCATCTGCGTTGTATGCCGCAAGGGCGACATGGAATTCGTCCGTTACCTGGATATGTTCGTATCATGGCAGATTAGCTCAGGATGGCAGGCGGAAACCTATGAGAAGTGGTGGGGAACAGAGCCGGCCGAGTTAGATTACATCTGGTAATGAGCCAGCAAACCGAAAAGGGGTGATGCACATGTATAAACTAAATTTTAACTTTCTGAACAGGTATGGGGACATGCTGATTGACGGGATGAAAACCACCTTGCTGATTGTCTTCGGATGTCTGATCATTGGCTTTTTGTTGGGTACGGTTTTGGCTCTTTGCCGCCAGTCCCGCAACAAGCTGATAAAGGGCACAGCCACAATATTTGTTGATATTCTGCGCAACACCCCTTTTCTTGTACAGCTATTCTTCTTTTACTATGGCCTTCCGGTACTGGGAATCCGGACGGGGCCGATCCCTACGGCAATCATTGCCCTGGGAATCAACACAAGCGCCCAGAACTGCGAGATCATCCGTTCCGGTCTTATGGCCGTAAAAAAAGAATACTATGAATGTGCGGCAGCTCTGGGGTATGGAAAAGTGCAGACGCTTCAATTGTTCGTTCTGCCCATTGCCTTCCGGCTTGCTTTCAAATCTCTGGTAAACAATTTCATCAATCTGGTGCTCACCTCGTCCGTGTGCTTCTCCATCACTGTGGTGGAGACTATGGGGGCAGCCAAGATTATTGTTGGAAGAACCTCCAGACCATTCGAGATTTACCTGTTAATTTTACTTTGCTACTGTATCTTTACATACATTATCTCTTTTCTTGCGAAATTAGTAGATAAGAAGATACACATTGTACTGTAGGAGGAACGAATATGTCATTTTACGATTATGCAAACCTGACGGGTAATGATGCCATGCAGTTCCTTCGGGCGGCAGGCGTCACCCTGTATATTACAATTGTATCCCTGCTGATTGGGAGTATTCTGGGAATTGCCCTTGGAATTGTACGGTGTTCCAAGAACAAGGCAGTCTCAGCACTGCCGCTGATTCTCATTGAGCCTTTGCGCAATTCCCCGCTTGTTACACAGCTGTTTTTGATTTATTACGGCCTTCCTATGGTCAGCAGCATTATGCTTGCCCCCTATCCGGCCGCTATATTGGCCATATCTCTGAATACGGCTGCTTTTATGGCGGTACTGGTACACAATTCCATCTCTGCGATTCCCCAGGGACAATGGGAAGCGGGACTGGCATTGGGGCACAGCTCTGCCTCCACTTTCATTCATGTGATTGCCAGACAGGCCTTCCGGCTTTTGATTCCGCAGGCCATAACTCTGTATATCAGCCAGCTTCAGTGCTCTTCTCTGGTGGCGCTGATTGGAATTATGGATCTGACCAAGCTTGGACAGAATCTGGCTCTGCGGACTTTGAAACCATTTATGATCTATGGAATTGTATTCCTGATTTATTACATTCTTTCCAGTCCCCTGTCAAAACTGGCCAGAGATTTGGAAAAGAAGCTGTCGTTTAACTATTAGGATAATGAGTGTTAGTGAGGGGAATATGCTTGCATATTCAACGAACGACGAATGACGATCATGAATCTCTGATTCATGATATGACTGGGAAGGTGGGAAAAGAAATGGCAATGATTGAAGTAAAAAATGTTACAAAAAGCTTTGGAACTCTGACCGTATTAAAAAACTTTAACGTAGAATTTAACCAGGAGGGCGTTACGGTTCTTTTAGGCCCCAGCGGGACGGGAAAAAGTACGCTGCTTCGCTGCATCAATGGGTTGGAAACGGTAGATGAGGGAGATATTCTGGTAAACGGACGCTCCGTAAAAGAAAAAAAGAATCTCCGTGATATCCGTCTGGACTGCGGAATGGTGTTTCAGCGCACCGTACTGTTTCCGCATCTGAATGTAATGCAGAACCTGACTATGAGTCCTGTCAAGCTGCTGAAAATGGACAAAGCTAAGGCCGAAGAAAAAGCAATTTATTATCTCAAAAAGGTGGGTCTGGAATCAAAGGCAAAGGCTCTGCACAATGAGCTTTCCGGCGGCGAGCAGCAAAGAATCGCCATTGCCCGGGCGCTTATGATGAATCCCAAGGCGCTGCTTTTGGATGAAATAACCTCCGCCCTTGATCCGGAAATGACAAGCGAGGTTCTGAAAATATTGGAGAATCTTGCAGCGGAAGGCGTCTGTATGCTGTGCGTCACCCATGAAATGCAGTTTGCGAAGCATGCTGCAAGCCGCATCATTTTTATGGACAAGGGTTCTATGGAAGCGGATGTTACTGCGGAAGAGTTTTTCTCAACCGTAAGAAAAGAAAATGAACGTATTGCCAAATTCCTTAATTTTATCGGAGAATAACGAAACACTATGGATAATATAACAAAGGCGAAGGATTATCGGATAGAGGAAGATTCAATCGGTTCCAAGGATATTCCGGAAAGTGTATATTACGGCGTCCAATCTCTGCGTGCCGCCGAAAACTTCCATATTACCGGCCTGGCCATGCATCCGGAATTTATCAATAGCATGGCATACATTAAGAAGGCTGCCGCTATTACAAACTGCGAGATCGGGATTCTGGATAAGGCCAAGGCCAGGGCTATTGTGCTTGCCTGCGAAGAAATTCTGGCCGGAAAGTTTCATCGGGATTTCATTGTAGATCCGATCCAGGGCGGCGCGGGCACTTCCCTGAATATGAATGCAAATGAAGTAATCGCCAATCGGGCTATCGAGATCCTGGGCGGTAAAAAGGGAGACTACACGCTCGTTCACCCCAATGATGACGTCAACTGCGGACAATCAACAAATGATGTGATTCCTACTGCCGGCAAAATGACCTCGCTGCGGCTTCTCGGCAATCTGAAAAGGGAGCTTTTGCGGCTTCACAAGGCCCTGGAAAGAAAAGCGGAGGAATTCGACCATATCATAAAAATGGGGCGGACCCAGATGCAGGACGCCGTTCCCATCCGTCTGGGACAAGAATTCAAGGCCTATTCCGCCGCCATTATGCGGGATATCTGCCGTATGGATAAATCTATGGACGAGATGCGTTCCCTGAACATGGGCGGTACAGCCGTGGGCACCGGAATCAATGCGGACGAAGCTTACTTAAAACGCATTGTTCCCAATTTAAGTAATGTCTCAGATATGGAATTCATTCAGGCATTTGACTTAATTGACGCCACTCAGAACCTGGATTCCTTTGTGTCTGTATCCGGCTCTGTCAAAGCCTGTGCGGTAACTCTGTCCAAGATTGCCAATGATTTGCGCCTGATGTCTTCCGGCCCCAGAGCAGGCTTTGGTGAAATCAATCTTCCGGCCAAGCAGAACGGTTCTTCCATTATGCCCGGAAAGGTCAATCCGGTGATTCCGGAAGTGGTGAATCAGGTGGCTTTTTATGTTATCGGAAATGATGTGACGATTACTATGGCGGCAGAGGGCGGGCAGCTGGAGCTTAATGCTTTTGAACCGATTATATTTTACTGCATGTTTCAGTCCATAGACACGCTGGCTTATGCGGTTCAGACCTTTGTTGACAACTGCGTGACGGGAATTACTGCGAATGAAAACAGATGCCGTTATCTTGTGGAAAACAGCGTCGGCATTATTACCGCAATTTGTCCCCATGTGGGGTATCAGAAGGCCGCTGAAATTGCAAAACGAGCGATTAAAACCGGCGAATCCGTGCGCAGCCTGATTCTTGAGGAAAACCTGTTATCGGAACAGGAATTAAATGAAATCCTGGATCCGGTTCATATGACCGAGCCCGGCATATCCGGGAAAGAATTACTGCACAAGATAAAATAATACTTTTCCGGTACATCGGAGATACGGGCAGGAGAAGGGTCCGTTATTTCATTTTTGATGTACCGGGATCGTTTTATATAGATTCAGGCGTCTGAAAATACTTTTTGTACTTCCGGACGCCTGGCTGTATGAATGGAAGGGCTTACACATTATTCGTCGTCATCCTCAAGGTCAAATTCCGGGGCGGCTCCGATGTTCTGGGTGTTCAGTGTCCGGCGTTTTAAGCGCTGTTCCTCTGACTGCTCCAGAATGAAGTCCTTTACGGCCCGGGCATTTTTGATATGCAGAAGTTCAAGCCTTGGGTGGGTAATGTCGCCGGTGCTGCACACGATGGTTCCCAGGCCGAAGATTCGCTCAAACAGACTGGAATTGAGGGTGACATCCTGAATTTTGTACATGTAGCAGTCATTTTCCTTATGGTTCAGGAAACCTTCATTGATAGTCAGGACTTCCGGTTTGATTGTATAGGTGGTGAAGGTCAGGGGCAGTCCGAAGAAAACCCATCTTTTTTTCTCTTTAAATTCCATACGTATTTCTCCTTTCCTTAATCCGCACATATTTTTGTGCATATAGGTATACCCGAAGGGTGTTTCCTTGATCCGCACAGGGATTCCCTTTCTTATTACTATATATGAAAAAGTTGCTTTTTGCAAAATAATTTTATTGAAATCCACTCAGGTTTGATGTAACATAGTACAGGAATATTCAGCGCTGCCGATTGTATGGAATGAGCGGCGGTTATTCAGCAACCGGTATGGCCTCGCAGTAAGAGATGAGACCGTACTTGACAGATGTATTTTCACCCGGTGGAAACCGTCGGCGTTATGAGAACGCGAAGAGGTTTTCCGGAAAATGATGGAGGTATTATGAGACATTTGATGAGCCCCTTGGATTTTTCCGTGGAGGAGCTTGGCCGATTGCTTGACTTGGCCAGGGACATTGAGAAAAATCCGGCAAAATATGCACACGCCTGTGACGGAAAGGTTCTGGCGACCCTGTTCTATGAACCGAGTACCAGAACAAGGTTAAGCTTTGAATCGGCTATGATCCATTTAGGCGGTCAGGTACTTGGTTTCTCCAGTGCGGCGTCCAGCTCGGCGTCAAAGGGAGAAAGCGTTTCCGACACAATTCGTATGATTTCTTGTTACGCTGATATTTGTGCCATGCGGCATCCCAAGGAGGGAGCTCCCGTGGTGGCTTCAGCAGTTTCTTCCATTCCAGTAATCAATGCCGGCGACGGCGGACATCAGCATCCCACCCAGACACTTACCGATTTAATGACGATTCGATCCCTCAAGGGCCGTTTGGACCACTTGACGATTGGTTTGTGCGGTGATTTGAAGTTTGGACGGACGGTGCACTCCTTGATCAATGCATTGGTGCGGTATGAGAATATTTCCTTTGTGTTTATTTCGCCGGAGGAGCTGAGGATTCCGGGGTATATCCGGGAGGATGTATTGGATGAGAAGGGCGTGTCTTATAAGGAGGTGGAGCGCCTGGAGGATGTGATTGGAAGCCTTGATCTTTTGTATATGACCCGGGTTCAAAGGGAACGGTTTTTTAATGAAGAGGATTATGTGCGGTTGAAGGATTTTTATATTCTGGATAAGGCGAAGATGGCGCTGGCCGGGCCGGATATGCTGGTGATGCATCCCCTTCCCAGAGTAAATGAGATTTCCGTAGAGGTGGATAATGATCCAAGGGCTGCTTATTTCAGGCAGGTGCAGTTCGGGGTTTATGTGAGGATGGCTTTGATTCTTACGCTGTTGGAGGTGAATGTGTAATGGCAAGTATTTTGAATGTTGGGCGGATTGCGGAAGGGTTTGTTCTGGACCATATTCAGGCCGGGAAGAGTATGGAGATTTATAAGTATCTGAATTTGGATAAGCTGGATTGTACGGTGGCGATTATTAAGAATGCCCGGAGCGGGAAGATGGGGAAGAAGGACATTATGAAGATTGAGTGTCCGATTGATTACATAGATTTGGAGGTTTTGGGGTTTATTGATCATAATATTACGGTGAATATTGTGAAAGATGAGGAGATTGTGGAGAAGATGGCGCTGACGCTGCCGAAGGAGATTCGGAATATTGTTCGGTGCAGGAATCCGCGGTGTATTACTTCTATTGAGCAGGAACTGGATCATGTGTTTATTTTGACGAATGAGGAGAAGGAGATTTATCGGTGTAAGTATTGTGAGGAGAAGTTGAGGAAGAATCGGAAATAAGGGGTAGACGGACGAGGAGCAGACGGACGAGTAACAGCCGCAAAGCCCTCCCCTTTTTCCATATCCCCAGCAATAAGGAATCCTCCCGCCTTGCGGGTCCCTCCTTATTACAACGGTTCGGACGGTTCGCGTACAGACTGTCTGCTCTGTACGGACATTGCTTTGACGTTTCGGTGGCGTTTTGATGGCTTACAATGTCCGTCCATATCAGACCGCCTGTTCGCGAACAGCCGGACACCGGATATCGGAAAAAGGGGAGGGCTTTGCGGCTGTTACTCTGGGGTTGGAGGTGGGGGTGTATGTGTATTATTCTTCGCGGAGGTTTAGGCGGCTTAGTAGTTCGTTGGTGATGGTTCCGGCGGCTTCGGCCAGGGGTTCGGGGCGGAGGGTGTGTGGGCCGTCGGTTCCTAGGAGGGTTACGATGTCGCCGGGACGGGCGGTTGGGATCTGGGTGATGTCTATGAGCAGTTGGTCCATGCAGATGTTGCCGATGATGTGGGTTTTTCGGCCGTGGAGCAGGACGGGGATCTGTTGGTTGGACAGGCTGCGGGGGAGGCCGTCGGCGTAGCCGATGGTGACGGCGGCGATGCGCATGGGGGCTTCGGTGCGGAAGTTGCGGCCGTAGCTGACGGTTTCGCCTGCTTTAAGGTCCTTTATGACGGAGATTCGGGCGTGGAGGGAGAGAACCGGGCGCAGGGGGAGACGGTTCATTAGGTCAGGGTCGGGGGTGCTGTAGCAGCCGTACATGGCGATGCCGAAACGGGCGTAGTTTAAGGGCAGATCCGGGTAGTTTAGGACGCCGTAGCTGCTTTGGAGGTGGAGCTTGCCGGGATTTAAGCCCTGTTCTTTTAGCTGTTCTATGGTTTTGAAGAAGGCGGAGATTTGGAGTTTGGTAAAGAGGATGTCTTCCATTTTCTGACTGTCTGCCACACAGAGGTGGGAGAATGTACCCAGAATTTGCAGCTTTTCGCAGGCGAAAATGGAGGCTAGTTCCTGGATGTGATCGGAACGTTCCCCTAAGCGGTGCATACCGGTGTCCAGCTTGATGTGGATTTTTATCGGGTAGTATGAGGCTTCATTGAGGGCATGGGCGTGGGCGCAGTCGACGGCGGTTTGGATGAGATCGTAGGTGGTGAGCAGATGGACCTGGTGGGGGGAGGTGTAGCCCAGCACCAGGATTTCCCCCTTGATTCCGTGCAGGCGCAGTTCTACGCCCTCCTGAACCGTAGCGACGGCGAAGGCGCGGATGCCTAAGTGATTTAAGTAGGAGGCGGTTGGCACGGCTCCGTGGCCGTAGGCATTTGCTTTTACGACGGCCATAAATTCACAGCCTTTTGGAAGCAGGCTTTGTAGGGTTTCTACGTTGTATTTCAGATTTTCATAGTGAATTTCTTTCCAGGCTCTCCGCTCGGGAAGCAGACGGACGATCATGGCGTCTTGGTTGATTTTTGTGATCATAAATAATTTTCCCCTCTTTCTTATAGGCAGTCAGATGGTTTTTTATATAAAAGGTATGGTTTGCAAAAGCATGCAGAGGGATTACTCTGTCTCATAAGATGTTCTCTCAGCATTTCTTCTGCGGGTACTGGCATTTCTGTTTCCGGAACGAGGAACGGACTTTTTTCGGGAACCGGTCTGCCTTTTCAGCATTTCTAAAAGCTTTGTTAAAATAAGCGCTCCCGCAAAGGTGGAGACGGCTGTTGCCGTATAGTGTGCCAGGCTGTTATCTACAAAAAATGTCAGCTTTGTCACCTTTGCGCCGCCTCTCACAAGAATGATAAAAAGCGGGTGAAGGAGGTAGATGAACAGCGGCAGATCCTTGGGGAAGGATTTTTGATGTTCTTCGGTACAATTTTCTAACAGAGCGGAGAACAGAAAATACATCACCGGCAGCAGGAAAATATACATGCTGTCATGCCGCTGCGCTTCCGCCAGTTTTAGTATAATTCCTTCTCCCAGAAGCAGTCCGAAGGAACCGCCCAGGGCCCCTGCTGCCAGGGCAAAGGACGGCCGTCTCTGTGTGAGCGTATAGCCCAGGAAAAGAAAGACTGGCGTGTAGAACAGTCCGTTCCGGGTGTATTCAAAGAGGTGAAATAATCCCTGGTAAATGGAATACACAAAGGATTCTTCCCCAATCAGGCCGTAATAGCTGTCACCGAACAGTCCTATGAGATAGAGCAGTCCGCAGACTGTGCCGGCAGCCGGCAGAGGCAGGGCGCGCAGCAGCGGAAGAAGGACGGCAAAGCCCAGGATCAGGGCAGGGAGATACCACAGGTGGTAAAAGGTTCCGTCCAGGAAAATCATTTTCAGGATGGAAATGACGCCTGCGCCCTTGAAGTGTCCGGCATAAATTCCCACAGGAAGATAGAGCGCCATTGATATCAGATAAATGAGGCCGATGCGCTTTAAGTAGGCCAGTCCGTATGCCCCGTCTTCCAAAGCCTTCGGCAGAACAAAATATCCCGTTACCATGAAAAAGAAGGGAACGGCTACCCGGGCCAGAACCCGGGCCAGGATATAGTCTGCCTCCGGGCTTATGAAGGTGAGAGGCGAGGTGTGAATGGCAATGACCAGAAAGGCAGCCAGAAGCTTGAAGCGGTCGATTGCGGGGTAATAGTATTTTTGCGTCATGTTTACCTCCAAAGGGTGAAGACGAAGCCTTCCCGGTTGTCGCCGGACACCTGGAAGGGCAGGTATCCGGGGAGCGTCAGTTCGGTCAAATCGTCTTCGGCCTTTTTGTAAAAAAGCTCAAAGCTCTTATTTTCCACATGAACCTCCAGGTGGCGGCCTTCATAGGGAAAATCTTTCAGATAGTCCAGATATTCCTCCAGGCAGAAGCCGTAGGTGTTCATAATGGTGGCGTGGGGGAGGCCCACATACCGAAAGTGCCAGGGCTCCGGTGCGATTCCTGTCAGCGCTTCTTTTCCTTCCTGATACCGCTCCACAAAGCCGTAGGAAGCCGCTTTGCTGCGGAACCGTCCGCAGATGCCGTCCCTTGGGAAATAAGGGCGCAGAAAGTCGATGGGGTCCCGGTTGAGGGCCAGATCAATTGCCAGACCTGTTTCGTGCTCGCTGTGGCCGGGAGAGGCTACATAGCTTTCGGTAAAGTCTTTTCCGTGCTCGGCTAAGGAGGAGGCGTAGATTTCCTCCTGTTCCCGGCGGGTGCGGAAGCCGCTGACCGGAATCAAGGAAGAGCCGCTTCCTATGGTGGTAAATAATGTTTCCAGAACCAGGGCGGTTTTTCGTTCCAAGGAAACGCAGGAAGACGGAAGTGCGGCCGTATGCCCAAAAGATTCTTGAGCATGCGGCGGCGCTGTTTTATTTTCCGAATATGCCTGGGGATGCTCCAGGGGCCGGATCTGCTCCGGCGGGGTGTTCTGCTGCAAGGAATATTGGGCGTTTACCAGAATCAGGTTCCCCGAATAGACCTGTTCCCGGTGAAGTGTTACCGCTTTCATGGCTCTACCGCCAGACGGATGAGAGCATCCACGATTTCCTCGAAGGTCATGCCGATGCCCTTTAGCATATTGGGATAGCGGCTGTGGGAGGTGAAGCCGGGGATTGTATTCACCTCGTTGAATACCAGCCGTCCGTCGGGGGTGAGGAAGAGATCTACCCTTGCAAAGCCCTTACAGGATAAGATGCGGTAAATGCGTCCTGCCGTTTCCCGGATGCGCTCCGCTGTTTCCGGGGCTATCCGGGCGGGCATGTGAATCCGGGAGGTCTTTAAGGTATATTTTTCCGTATAGTCGAAGAAGCCGTCGGAAAGCTCGATTTCATCAGGCTGACCTAAAATCAGTTCGTTATTTCCCAGAACGGCGCAGCCGACTTCGAAGCCGGGGATGGCTTCCTCCACAATCACGCAGTCATCGTGGGAAAAAGCCAGAGTGATGGCCTCCTCCAGATTGCCGGGGGTTTCGATCTTGGTAATGCCAAAGGAGGAGCCGGCTTTTACGGGTTTTACAAAGAGGGGGTAGGTCAGGTGCTCCGTCATGGAAAACTGTTCCGCCTCTGTGGGCATCCGCCGGAAGAGCACGGACTTTGGAACCTCGATGCCGTCCAGATTTACCAGGGTGTGGGCAAGGTGCTTGTCCATGCCGAGGACGGAGCTTTTCATGCCGCAGCCAACCACGGGGATACCCGCCAGCTCGCACAAGCCCTGAATCGTACCGTCCTCGCCGTTTTTTCCGTGAAGGACGGGAAAGACGGCGTCCAGGCGGATCAGTTCAATTTCGCCGCCGCGCATCAGGTAAAGGCCGTGATCCGTCCGGTTGGGGGAGATCATGGCCGGGAAACAGTCGGCGGAGGCCCAGGTGTCCGCCGGAATCCGGTCCAGGTCGTCCTGGTAGTAAAGCCAGGCGCCTTCGCGGGTAATGCCGATCATGTGGACCCGGTATTTTTCCTGACTGATATGTGAAATGACGGAATAGGCGGATTGGAGGGAAACCTCGTACTCCGTGGAGCAGCCGCCGAATATGATTGCAATTACTGTTTTATTTTCCATAATATGAACATCCTTTCTCTTTTGGTAAAGCCCATTTTCAGAATAGTGCTTTCGGGTGACAGGACCATGACTTTTTAGTGACAGTATTGTCATGATTGGGCAGGGTGTGTTTTTCCCCTGTTCGCTGCACCTGGGCCTATGTTGTGAAGCTGTTGGTTGCTTTGATTGATACCTGTATGGTATCAGACCTGCGGATGAAAAACCTGTAGATTCTCTGTCTGTAAGCTTAAGAATGATGGAATAAAATATTAATTTTTTAAGAAACTATGCGGATTGTGATTGAGCAGGAATATGCTGTTTCAATGGTTGTATGTTGGGGGATAGATACAAAGATTATATAGATTATTTTAGGCTCGAGTCCGGGGTGCGTTAAAGTTCGGAATCGAGCCTTTGTTTCATGGGTTATTAAATGGAATTGCCAAAAGTATGGAAGGAATTTTGTGTATCTTTCCGATACTTTATGCGCAGTCCATGTTGTTTTGCTTCTTAAAATTTAGTTTGTGGACGACGGCTCTTTTTCCAATGCAGGCAGTGAGATGGAGAATACGGTTCCTTCCTCGCTGCTGGCGGCGGAAATGGTGCCCTGGTGGGCCGTGACGATCTCCTTAGCTATGGCAAGTCCCAGGCCGGCGCCTCCCGTACCGGTGGAACGGGCGCTGTCCAGGCGGAAGAATTTTTCGAAGATGGAGCGCAGATTTTCCGGAGGAATCACCGGACCCTGGTTGGTAAAGGTGATGCGGACCTGACTTCCCTCCTGCCATGCGCGTATTTCAATAACTGTGTCCGGGTAGCTGTAAGCGGCAGCATTTTTCAGGATGTTGTTGAACACGCGGGCAAGCTTGTCAGGATCGCCGGGCAGTACTAAGTCCTCCGGCACATGCACGTGAGCCGTCTTTCCCGCCGGGGACAGTATAGGATAAAATTCCTCCACCATCTGCTGCAGCATATAGGAAAGATGCAGGTTTTCCCGGTTTAGGGGGATGGACTGGAGGTTGAAGCGGGTGATTTCAAAAAATTCATTGATGAGCTGCTCCAGGCGGTAAGACTTATCTAAGGTAATGGAAAGGTATTTGGCACGCTGTTCTGCAGAAAGCTCCGGGGCTTCGTTCATAAGATCCAGATAGCCGATAACGGAGGTTAAGGGCGTGCGGATATCGTGGGCCAGGTAGACCACCAGATCGTTTTTCCGCTGTTCGGCCTGACGAGCGTCACGCTCCCGTTTTTCCAGGACATTTTTACATTCGTTGAGCTTAAGCTCCAGAAAGCTCATTTCCGGCGAGAGGGTGATAAGCTCCCGTGATTCGTCCAGAAGAGCGTCGCAGCCGGCGGAGATCTCATTGAAATAGCCGGTGACCCAATGGACGGAATAGCGGAAAACGGCGATCAGAGCTATGATAATGGCGATGCAGATGATTATGTCCAGATTTTCCCGGAAGGTGGTCTTGTAGATATACAGGGCATCCAAGTAGTCCAGGCGGAATTTGCTGGCCAGGAAGGTGACAACGGCCTCACCGAAGCGTCCCCGTATCAGTTCTCTTAAGAAAAGAACCATTCCGATAGAAATGAGAATGAGGGAGAACATTTTCCGCATCATTTTCCGTTCAAACTGATAGTAATTACTCTTTCGTGCTGTTTTTTTACTCAATTTTATACCCCACTCCCCAAACGGTTTTGATGTATTTTGGTTTTTCGCTGGAATCGTTCATTTTTTCCCGCAGATGCCGGATGTGTACCATGATGGTGTTGTTATTGCTGCTGTAGTATTTTTCGCCCCATACGTCGAAGAAAAGCCGGTCGGAGCTTACTACCTCGCCGCGGTTTTTGCAGAGGCTCCAGAGGATGGAGAACTCGGTAGGGGTGAGGGCCAGGGGCTTTTCGTTCAGGGTGCAGGTGTGATCGCGCTTGTTGATGGTTAGGCCGGAGATAGCGATGGTGTCAGGGTCCTCCTCCTGGGCCGGGAGGTTGTTGTATTTGGTGAAGCGGCGGAGCTGGGCTTTTACGCGGGCGATAAGCTCCAGGGGGCGGAAGGGCTTGGTGATGTAGTCGTCCGCGCCCAGGGTAAGGCCGGTGATTTTGTCGATCTCTTCGTCTTTTGCGGTCAACATAATAATGGGAAAGTTTTGGGTTTCCCGGATTTTCTGGCAGATGGAGAAGCCGCTCATGTCCGGCAGCATGACGTCTAAGATGGCGAGATCAGGGGTGTCATGCTCTAGGTAGGAGAGGACTTCTTTGCCGTTGTAAAATTTGTGAACCTCGTAGGATTCGTTGGAGAGATAGAGTTCTATGAGATCGGCGATTTCTTTTTCGTCGTCTACGACTAATATTTTTGCTTCCATAATATGTAGTGATTCCTTTCTGATTTTGGTTCTGCATCCGATTCGCGATTCCGCTGGGGGTGGTATCTAATGACAGTTTACCACATTTTTTTAACTATATCAGAAAAAGCTCCAAAAGTTCTTTAAAATTTGGGGAGAAAATCTTAAGAAGGGATGAAGATGGGCAGCAAACGCTTCTTTATTTGCTTGAACTGCTCAAAACATAGTGTTATACTTTCAATACAAAGACATTTTGGTGGTGAGATTTATGTGTATAAACAAAAAAAGAAAGAATAAAGCCTGTCTCCATGCAAAGCCAGTATAAGCGACACTTGCATGGAGTAATCATTAGTCGCTGATATATATTGCTGGCTTTGCTGCTTGACTAAATCAATCAAGGAGGAAGCCGCAAATGAAATATATGAATGCAAATGAAATTCTCCCTGTTTGCTTGGTTGAAGAATTGCAAAAGTATATACAGGCAGGTTATCTCTATATTCCTGCAAAAGCCGAGCAGCACAAAGCTTGGGGAGAAGTATCCGGCTACCGAAAAGAGCTTGAAGACCGTAATAAAAAGATTATTTCAGAATATAAGCAGGGTGTATCTATGGAGGAGCTTGCTGATTATTACCGGCTTTCGGTTTATGCCGTTAGAAAAATAATATATCAAAAATAATGACAGGGAGCTGCTTAATGAAAAAGCGGCTCTCTTTTTACACTTTACGTCTGTAACGTTTGGTGTATTGAAAACATCGAGGCAGAGGAATAAAATTATGTTATACGTGACAGGCAGGAGGAATTGAAAATGGCTGATTCAAAGAAAATATATCCGCGCACAGGAGACAAGCAGACTGTTTATCTTAAAAATGTGATTACAAAGCCCAATATTGAAGTTGGCGATTATACGATGTATAACGATTTTGTAAATGACCCTGGGGAGTTTGAAAAAAATAATGTATTATATCATTATCCCATCAATCATGACAAGCTTATAATCGGAAAATTTTGTTCCATTGCCTGCGGAGTAAAATTCCTTTTCAATAGCGCCAATCACACGTTAGCATCCCTAAGTACCTACCCTTTTCCTTTGTTTTTTGAAGAATGGGGGCTGGAAAAACAGAATGTGGCGGAAAGTTGGGATAATAAGGGCGGCATTATAATCGGCAATGACGTATGGATTGGCTTTGAAGCTGTTATCTTAGCAGGAGTTACAATTGGCGACGGAGCAATCATTGGTACTCAAGCCGTTGTCACAAAAGACGTGCCCCCATATACCATTGCAGGAGGTATTCCGGCGAAGCCAATTAAAAAACGGTTTGATGAAGATACGATTTCTGATTTACTTCATATCAAATGGTGGAACTGGCCAAAAGAAAAGATCTCCCAACATATAGGGGCAATACGGTCGGGATGTATCAAGGAGCTTATGGAAGTTTAGATATCACTCATTTCATGGAATCAATAGAAACGGGAATGTCGGGACCTTGCTTTATGTGAACGGAAATAAGAATGGTGAATATTGCGGCGATGAGACATGTATTACAATTGCTGATTTAACAGAAAGCTATATTAAAGGCGAAATTCTATTTGACGATGCGCTCCATATGGTACGGAGCAAGAAAATTGTATATGCAAAAGACGCCACAATGCAGGCTATGCTTTCTGATAAAGACGGACATGTTCTTATTATTGAGCCAGGGATAGGATACCGCCTGGAGAAAACAAAGTATTCGCTGATTACCAACTATTCGGTTTTGAATCCCGAAATAACCAGACCCTATATTGTATTTGGGGACGACAGATTTGAGAGGGCTGATGAGCAGCTAAAGAAACAGAATGATAATTTTTCCGTCACGGATGCATTCCATGTATTAAACGCAGTAAGTCAAGAAGGACTTTGGGCGACACGGGTTTCTTTTGTATATTCGGTGAAAGAGAATCGGATTTACTACGTTTTAAATAATGACTTTAAGAATATCACGGAATACCAATTTGACAGGAAGCAGTAACAAAAAATATACTGCAAAGCATTTTTACAAAGCTTTGGAGAAGACACACTAAAGATAACAGAACATGCGCCATAAAAAAATACCGCAAAATAAGCCGGCAGCCATTTCCATATCAAACCTAATCAAGCACCAATATCCGGTCAAGTACCCGGTCAGCTGATATGGGAAAAAGCTGCGGCCTTATTTTGCGGCATCTTTTCATTTACGGGCGGGTGTCCGCAGATGAACCGGCGTCCGGCTGCATCCGCCGGAACAGCCGTTCATACAGCAGCCCGGTCAGAAACCATACCGGCGCATAGTCAAGCCGTATCACACCGTCAATATTCCACCGTGCCCTGCTGTAGTCCCAGGGGCACATACCGCGTTTTTTCAGCAGACTTCCGGTGATGAATTCTCCAAGGAAAATAGCACAGGCATAGACGCTCCCCCGAAACAGCGTCCCTTTTTTTCGAATCCAACGGGAGACAGGAGCCAGAAAAGCGGCCATCCCATAGATGGGAAACATCCAGATAGAGGAATGGCCCTCAAGCTTCATCTGTCTCCTCTGAAGAGATTTGAGCCCTGTCCAGAAGATTTCCAGGCACCAGCCGATAAGTCCGCAGACAATAAATTTATTTTTCATAAGGATAGTATGCGCTGAAAAGCCGAAAGAAATTCTATTGAAATCATGTGAAGGATGTAATATACTTGGGATGCGGCAGATTGGAAGAATTTACAGATAAAATTCCCAAATTCATCCGGCCGATGCGGAGATTACAGCCCTTTACAAAGCAGATAATAAACAATTCGGCCTGCTGCCGACCGTCAGACAGCAGTTAACAGCAGATTGGAAAGAGGAAATCATGACATACAAGGAAGCAAGAGCATTTATAGATGACACATCAAAATACGGCTATATCCTGGGCCTGGATACGGTGACGGAGCTGCTGGGCCGTCTCGGAAATCCGCAGGATGATTTGAAGTTTGTCCATATAGCAGGAACCAACGGCAAGGGTTCCATTCTGGCCTACGTATCGACTATATTGAAGGAAGCCGGCTACAAGGTGGGAAGGTACATTTCCCCCACGATTTTTGAATACCGTGAGCGAATCCAGGTAAATGAAGTCTATATACCGGAGGAAGCTGTGGCAAGACTGGCGGAGCGGATCTACCATGCAGGACAGGAGATGCTCTCGGAGGGGCTTGCTCATCCCACCGCCTTTGAGGTGGAGACAGCTCTGGCATTTCTCTATTTTAAAGAAATGAACTGCGACATCGTAGTGCTGGAAACCGGTATGGGTGGCCTGACGGATGCGACAAACGTGGTAAAAACCACCCTGGTATCCGCATTTGCGTCTATCAGTATGGATCATATGGGATTTTTGGGAAATACTCTGGAGGAGATCGCAAAAATCAAATCGGGAATCATCAAGCCCGATACCATAGTGGTAAGCACGTCCCAAAAGCCTCAGGTGCGCAAGGTTCTTGAGGAAGCCTGCCGGGAAAAACAGGCTTCTTACCGGGAGGTAAGGGAAACGGATCTCAGAGATAAAAAGATAAGCTTTGCGGAGCAGAGCTTCACCTATAAAGACAGAACAAAGCTCCGGCCGGGAATCCTGGGAAGCTGTCAGCTTGAAAATGCGGCCGCAGCAGTTGAGGTAATCGATGCGTTGGGCCAAGTCGGATATCCTGCTTCGGAGGAGGCTTTGCGAAAAGGACTGGAGCAGACCCAATGGATCGGCCGCTTTACCGTAGTGGACGAGCATCCGCTGTTTATGGCAGACGGAGCGCACAACCGGGACGCGGCGGATCGGCTATTGGAAACACTGAATCTTTATGTGCCGGAAAAACGGAAGATATTTATTATCGGCGTCCTTGGGGACAAGGAGTATGATTACATGATGAGCCGCCTGGCGCCCGAGGCGGAGCGGATTGTGACGGTTATGACGCCGGACAATCAAAGGGCGCTGCCTGCAAAAAAGCTTGCGGAGGCGGTGCGGCCGTACAATCCCCGGGTAGAAGCGGCTGCGGATATTCCGGAGGCGGTGGAAAAAGCGAGAAGCTACGCAGGGGAGGACGGAATGGTTCTGGCCTTTGGTTCCTTGTCTTATCTTGGCGAGCTTATCCGCGCGGTCAGGAAAAAGGAGTGTCAATAAATCGGATATCATTTTTGTAAAGAAAGGAACACAACATGAGAGATCTGGCAGAACTGAGACAGGAGATTGACGAAATTGATGCACAGATGGTTAAGCTTTTTGAACAGCGGATGGCCGTCTCGGAAGAGGTGGCGGAATATAAGGTAGCCGTGGGGAAAAAGATCCTGGATAAAGAGCGCGAAAAGCTGAAAATTCAGGCTGTCAAGTCCATGACCTGCAATGAGTTTAACAGCCACGGCGTGGAAGAGCTGTACAACCAGATTATGGCCATGAGCCGGAAGCTCCAGTATCAGCGGATGGAGCAGCAGGCTATCGGCCGTCTGCCCTTTGTGATGGTGGATGAGCTTGAGAAAAAGAATGTCCGGGTCGTCTACCAGGGCGTGGAGGGAGCTTATGCGCAGCAGGCCATGTTTGAATTTTTCGGGGAGGATGTGAACCACTTCCATGTGGAGCGGTGGCGCGACGCGATGGAGGCAATTGCCGAGGGGATGGCGGACTATGCGGTGTTGCCCATTGAAAATTCTTCCGCAGGCATTGTAAACGACAACTATGATCTTCTCCAGGAGTTTGACAATTACATTGTGGGAGAGCAAGTAATGACCATCCGTCATGCGCTCCTTGGAACACAGGAGGCAAAGCTTTCGGATATACAAACGGTGTATTCCCATCCCCAGGGCCTGATGCAGTGCGCAAAATATCTGGATGAAAACCGCCGGTGGCGGCAGATCAGCCTTCTCAACACAGCGGTAGCGGCTCAGAAGGTGGCGGAGGACGGGGATAAAACCCAGGCGGCCATTGCAAGCACTCTGGCCGGAAAGCAGCATGGACTGAAGGTGCTGAAGGAGAACATCAATTTCAGCGGTCAGAACTCCACTCGTTTTCTGATTGTAACGAATCAGCGGATTTTCTGCAGGAGCGCAGGAAAGGTGAGCATCTGCTTTGAGGTCAGCCACGAGAGCGGCTGCCTTTACAATGTACTGTCGCATTTTATATTCAACAATCTCAATATGTGCCGGATAGAGTCACGGCCCATTGCGGAAAAGAACTGGGAGTATCATTTCTTCGTGGATTTTGAAGGCAACTTAAACGACAGCGCCGTGAAAAACGCTCTTCGCGGAATCAGAGAAGAGGCATTAAATATGAAAATATTGGGGAATTATTAGGATGCGGGATATTACGGAACCGGAATAAGATCTGGTAAAGCCGCAAAGGTGCACGAGAGAAACTTTTATGAGTGCCCTTCTGAATAAAAGTTTCTCTCAATACAGGTGTGCCGAAGCGACTTTACCCTTTAGTGCTGTCGCGCAGCGACTAGTAGTTCGTACCGGAAATCCTTGTGCATATTTCCGATACGGACTACTAGAATTAGAATGGAGGACTAAGATGAACACTTATGTAATTATGACAGACATCAATGCGGACCTTCCCGAAGACTATATTCGGGAGCATAACCTGGAAATTTTGTCTCTGAGCTATATCATAGACGGAGAAACCTATGACAGAACACATCCTCTTGAGGTAGAAGAGTTTTACAGCCGAATGCGCGGCGGTTCCATGCCCACTACCTCCCAGGTCAATCCCGAGCAGGCCAGGGAAGCTTTTACCGCCTGTATGGAACAGGGGAAGGACGTTCTTTATATTGCATTTTCATCAGGATTAAGCGGAACGTACAACAGCGGAAGAGTTGCCGCGGAGGAGCTTAAGGAGGAGGGACGCTTTCCGCAGAGAAAGGTGATTGTTCTGGATTCTCTGAGCGCTTCTCTGGGACAGGGTCTTCTGGTACACAAGGCGGTACAGCTGAAAGAGTCCGGGAAATCTCTGGAGGAGGTGGCAGCCTGGGTAGAGGAGAACAAGCTGAACCTGTGCCATAATTTTACGGTAGACGATCTCTTTCACCTTCAGCGGGGCGGCCGCGTATCCAAGGCCACGGCTATTGTGGGAACTATGATCAACATTAAGCCTATTCTCCATGTGGACAATGAAGGCCATCTCATACCGGTCGGCAAGGTCCGCGGAAGAAAGAAATCCCTGTCCGCCCTGGTTGATCGTATGGGAGAACAGATCAAGGGCTTTGAGAATCCGGAGGTATTTATCAGCCACGGCGACTGCCTGGAGGATGCCCGGTATGTGGAAAAGCTGGTCCGGGAGCGCTTCGGCGTGGAAAGCTTTCTGATCAATCACGTAGGCCCCACCATCGGAGCACATTCCGGCCCCGGGACAATGGCGCTGTTTTTTATGGGGAATCCCAGGTAGACGGACTTAAGCATGGTATCGGATAAGGCGGCAGGCATAAACGGTGAGAACGGTGAGGAATGTCTGCTGTCTTATTCCTGCGGAATTTTTGACTTTATGCTGCTCTCTTTTCGGTATTCCAGAGGAGTAACCCCGTATTTCTCCCGGAAAAGCTTCCCAAAGTAACTGGAGCTTCCAAATCCGCAGGAGCTGCCGACTTCGGAAATCGAAAGATTGGTATCCCGCAATAGGCCGGCTGCCTGAAGCAGACGGTATTCGTTGATATATTCCATCGGTTTTTTCCCTGTATAGCGCCGGAAGGAGCGGAAACATTCGCTGCGGCTGACGTGGGCGTGTTCCGTAAGATCCTGAATCGTTATATTATCTGCAAAATGTTCCTGGATATAGGAAATCATCTGTTTCATAAGATCTCTGTGGCGATGCCGTGCTTCCTTTGTCACAAAGGAATGTTCCTCCTCGGACATATACCTCAAAACTTCCAGCCAGATCCGGCTTAAAAGACCCAGACATTCAAGCTCATAACCATAAGTCTCATTTTTTAAATTGCAGATGACTTTAAGAAACCGGGCGATTTGTGTGCCGTGGGGGTTGGAGGCCTTTATCCCGAAACCCTGGAGCGGCATTTGCATCACAGGCTGAAAATATTTGTGAAAGATATTGCCCTCGGGAAACAGGGACGGCGGAAAGCTGGCAACAAGCATCACTGCATTTTCCAAAGGATCGGACTGCCGGGCCATATGAAGCACATTGGAATTGATGAATACACAGTCGCCCTTATGCAGCTTTATACAGGTTTCAGCCATATAAAAATCCAGGCATCCCTCTGCGACTGTCCCGATCTCCAGTGTGCTGTGCCAGTGGCAATTCAGCGTGTAGTCCGGAAATGTACCGTAGTTGTCCGTGCATACATCCAGCGGGAAGGAAATATCCTTATAATTAACCAGTTCTCTTAAATGTTCGTCGGTTTTTACCGGACTTATCAGCATAAAACCCTCCTTTTGAAATTATTATGATAAAATTCGGGATTTTTGTTATATACAAATTTTATTTTCGATATTATCATTATATTCGTTCCGTATGGAAAAGTAAAGATGCAGGAAATGGGAAAGAAGGGGACGGAATATGAATTTTTTACATATCGGAAAACACAATGGCAGCCGGAAGGTGAACAAAGACCGGGTGAAGGATATGACAAAAGGAAATCCCACAAAGCTGATTTTTTCTTTTGCCTTACCGCTGATTCTGGGAAATCTGGGTCAGCAGCTCTATATGATTACGGATACGGTAATCGTCGGCCAGGGGGTGGGACTGAATGCGCTGGCATCTCTTGGAGCTACGGACTGGATCTACTGGCTGGTACTCTGGCCCGTGCAGTTTCTCACCCAGGGCTTTGCAGTTCTGATTACACAGAATATCGGGGAGGGAAATGAGAAAAGCATCAGGAAATCCATCGCCATGTCTGCCATTTTGTGCCTGACAATCGGCATCCTGGTTTCCGCTGTTTTCCCGCTGCTTGCGCGGCCTCTTTTAGGGCTTTTGGAAACGCCGGAAGATATTTTTGACGGCGCCTGCTCTTATGTAACCGTAATGTATGGGGGGACGCTGATTGTGATGGCGTACAGCATGGCTTCCGCCGTGCTGCGTGCGTTTGGAGACGGGAAAACTCCTCTCGCCGGTATGATTATTGCCGCAGTTCTCAACATCGGACTGGATCTTTTGCTGGTAATGGGATTCAAATGGGGCATTGCAGGGGCTGCAGCAGCTACCATATTCTCACAGCTTGCGGCATTTCTCTACTGCCTGGTTATGATTGGGAAGATTCCGGCCATCAGTATGAAGCGGGAGGACTGGAGCATAGATGCTTCAGTAATAAAGCGGCTTTTGAAGCTTGGAACGCCTTTGGCCCTTTCCCATGTTGCTATTGTATTCGGGGGAATTATTCTTCAATTTGTGATTAACGGCTTCGGTTCCCTGTTTATTGCCGCATTTACGGCTACTAACAAATTGTACGGCCTTTTGGAAAGCTCCGCTATTTCTTTTGGGTTTGCTACGGCAACCTATATGGGACAGAACTTTGGAGCGGGGAATCTGCAGCGGATCCGCATGGGAATGAGAAGTGCGGTAAAGCTTGCGGCCGTATTTTCCGTGGCGATTTCCGTTTTGATGCTGTTATTCGGAAGATATCTGCTGCTGATGTTTATCTCCTCCGCGGATGCAAATGCACAGGAGGTTCTCAGCCTGGCTTATCAGTATCTTGCTATTATGAGCGCGACATTGCCGATCCTTTATGCTCTGCACGTATATCGTTCCGCAATTCAGGGCATGGGAAATACCATAATTCCCATGATTGCCGGTCTTTTGGAGTGTGTGGGCCGTGTGTCGGTTGCAGTCTTTCTTCCCAGGGCAATGGGAGAATACGGCTTGTTTTATGCGGAATCCACCGCCTGGCTGTGCAGTGCTGTCTGCGTGAGCGCCGCCTACTATGTTCTGGTAAGAAAAATGTCCGTTTTGGGCGGAAGGGCGGAAGGCAGAGGCAAAGTGAAAGCCTGCAGCTTTTCCCATACCTCGTAGGGAACCCTTAAGTTCCCCTTGCCGCTGCCCAGCTGGATCAGCGGCTTGTTTTTTCCGTGGAAGTCGGAACCGCCGGAGATGCCGAGCTCCAGGCTCCGGGCCAGGCGTTTCAGTCTCTGCTCGTCATTTCCCATATTGGAGGAGTGGATGGCCTCCAGCCCCTTAAGGCCCATCTCCTTCAGAGACAGAAGAAGGATTCGAAGCTCCGGCTCCGACATATGGTACAGAAAGGGATGGGCAAGGACGGGAATCCCCCCGGAAGCCAGAATGACCCCAATGGCCTTTTCAGGAGCGGTAAGCTTTTTGGGAACAAAGCAGGGACAGCCTTCGCCAATGTACCGTGCAAATGCTTCGGAGACAGATGACGTATAATGCTGTTCAAAAAGCCACCGGCCGAAATGGGCCCGGGTAAGAACGGAGCTTTTATAGGTTTCCCGAAGCTTTTGCAGGGTGATGTCAAAGCCCTCAAGAGAGCGCAGGCGGCCTGCCATCTCCTCATTCCGGGCCTCCCTGCTGTCCTGAAAGGACTTGAGAAGCCGTGCAAAATCCTTCTGCTCGGGATGGATACCAAGCCCCAGAATATGGATATCACGTCCCTGGTATGCGGCGGAAAGCTCAATGCCGGGGATAAATTCCAGACAAAAGCCGGCGGCTGCCCGGGAAGCCTCGGAAAGTCCCTCCGCGGTGTCGTGATCTGTCAGGGCAAAAGCGCAAAGCCCCTTTTCGGCGGCGCAGGCCGCAAGCTCCGACGGGGTGAAGGTGCCGTCGGAGAAGGTAGAGTGGATGTGGAGATCGATGTATTTCATAGAAAAAGCCTGCCTTTCCGAACAATAGAAATTCGTCTGAGTTTCCTGATCCGTATCTCTGTTATTTCTATTATAATCCCAATTATAGGATTTGTCATGGGGCTGCTCCCGGAACATATACCGGTATTGTAACCGGGACAGCCCGCTTAAATTCACTGTTTGAAGCATTTCTGTATTGTTGCGGATGCAAAAAGTAACAGGCGGCGGCCTCTTGTATCACACAGCGGAAAATGGTATGATAACTAAAGAAATTAAAATGGCTTGAAAAATTGTGTGTTTAAGGGAACAATCTGCAAAGGAGAAAACAAATGAAACGTTTATGGGCGGCGGCGCTTCTGGCTCTGGGTCTTACCCTTTTTACGGGCTGCAAGGGAAAAAAACCAGAGCCTGAGGAGCTGCTTACGGAATATATGGATTTGCTTAACCAAGAAAAATATGAAGAAATGTATGCTTATCTCACGGAGGAAGCAAAGGCTGCCATTGATCAGGAGGCCTATGTGGAGCGCTACCGGAATATTTACGGCGGAATTGAGGCTATGAATATCCGAATAGATATTGAGGAGCGGGAGGAAGGACATAAGGACAAGAAAGCTGTAACCCAGAGGCTCAAGTACGCTCTTACCATGGAAACGCTGGCCGGAGAGCTCTCCTTTGACACCATAGCTATTTTTACAAAGGATGAGGAAGGCTTTTACAAAATGAGCTGGGACAGTCAGGATATTCTGCCGGGCCTCTGTGCCGGAGATAAGGTACGCGTAAAGACTATTGAGGCCAAACGGGGCAATATTTATGACAGAAACGGGACAAGTTTGGCAAGGGAGGGGATTGCTTCCTCCGTGGGAGTGGTGCCCGGCAAGCTGGGGGAGAACCGGGAGGAATCCCTTAACCGGATTTCCGAATTACTGGAATTGAGCGCGGAGCGGATTGAAAAGGAGATGAATGCAGGATGGGTCCGGGATGATACCTTTGTCCCGCTACGCACGGTTTCCAAGGAAGCGTTTGAGCTCAAGGAAGAGCTTCTTGAGGTTCCGGGAGTGATGATTACCGATACTGCGGTGCGGTTTTATCCTTTTCAGAAAAAGACAGCCCAGCTTACCGGTTATATACAAAACATCACGGCGGAAGAGCTGGAAGAACGAAAAGGCCAGGGCTATAACAGGAACAGTCAGATTGGAAAAGCGGGAGCGGAGCGGATTTATGAGGATATCCTGCGGCCAAGAGACGGCTATTCCATTCAGATTATTGACAGCAGCGGTGACGTGAAGAGTATTGTACTGGAAAAACCGGCGGAGGACGGCAGGGATGTGGTGCTGACCATTGATATTATTCTGCAGCAGCATTTGTATCAGGAGCTTGAAGGGGACGAAGGCTGCGCGGTGGCCGTAGATCCAAGGAGCGGTGAGGTACTGGCACTGGCCGGGGCTCCGGCCTACGATCCCAATGACTTTGTGATGGGCTATACATCCGGCGCATGGGAGGCGATCAATAATGACGAGACACGTCCCCTCTACAACCGCTGCCTGTCCACCTGGGTGCCGGGTTCCGTGTTTAAGCCGGTTACGGCGGCCTTAGGACTGACAAACGGCAGTCTGAATCCCGACGAGGATATGAAAAATGAGGGCTTAAGCTGGCAGAAGGATGAAAGCTGGGGCAGCTATGAGGTTACAACCCTGGCGGACTATCCGGTGAAGAATTTGGAAAATGCCCTGATTCATTCCGATAATATTTATTTTGCCAAGGCGGCGGTGAATATGGGAGAGGAAGCATTTTCCAGGGGGCTTGACAGTCTGGGCTTCGGGGAAGAGCTGGAGTTTGCTTTTGCCCTGAAAGCATCCGCTTACGGCAGCGAGGGTAAGCTGGGTTCGGAGACGGAGCTTGCTGACAGTGCTTACGGACAGGGAAAGATTCTTGTGAATCCCCTTCATCTGGCCTCCATCTATTCTGCCTTTGTCAATGAGGGGAATATGGTGAAGCCTTATTTGAGAAACGGAGAGGAAGGCGGATTCTGGAAGGAAAATGTCTTTACGCCGGAGGCGGCCGGGAGGGTTCTGGACGGTCTTTATCAGGTGGTGGAGCATCCGGAAGGGACAGCTCATGAGGCTTACCGCGCCGATTACCGGCTGGCAGGCAAGACGGGGACTGCGGAGATTAAGGACTCCAAGGAGGATACAAACGGTACGGAGCTTGGATGGTTTGTGGGAATCAGCGGAGCAGATACGGATAAGCCTCTTTTGATGGTGATGATGATAGAGGATGTAAAGGAACGGGGCGGAAGCCGCTATGTGATTTCCAAGGCTATGGCAGGCTTTGACGTTTACAACAAGGGGGAAGCGGAGCATGAAGGATGATTCATTTCGGAAATATCTGTTTATCAGCCTGGCCGGGGCGTTAGGCATTATATTATGTATTGTGTTTTTCTTTACCCTGTTCCGGTTTCAGCAGGTAATGGACGGGATAAGGACACTGGAAAATATTCTTATGCCCTTTATTTACGGGGCGGTGATTGCCTATCTTCTCACCCCGGTATGCAACTTTGTGGAGGTTCGGCTGTACAGACATCTGACAGGCAGGCTCAGGGTAAAGGAGCAGAAGGCGGCGCGGGTTTCTGCGGCTATGGGAATCGGTCTCAGCCTTTTGTTTGGATTTTTCATTGTCTATCTCCTTCTTGCCATGGTACTGCCCCAGGTATTTGTCAGCGTGCGGGGGATTGTGGAGGTATTGCCCGGAAATGTGGTAAAATGGAGCGACTGGATTCAGCAGAAGCTGGCGGATGATGAGGTTCTGGCCAATTATGCGGAGCAGTTTATCAATACGGCTTATCAGAACATGCAGATTTGGCTGAACACAAAGCTTCTGCCCAATATGCAGGTGATTGTAAGCGGTGTGTCCGCGGGACTGATAAGCGCCTTGGTTGCGGTGAAAAATATTGTGATCGGTGTCTTTGCGGCCGCCTATCTGATGGGAAACCGCAAGAAGTTTGCGGCACAGGGAAAAAAGCTGATTTACAGCTTTGTCAAGGTTCCTGTGGCAAATGGAATTCTGGATGAGATTAATTATATCAACCGGGTGTTCGGCGGTTTTATTGACGGTAAGCTTCTGGATTCCCTGATTATAGGAATCTTGTGCTTTATTATTATGAACTTTTTAAATATGCCCTATAGCATGCTGATCAGCGTGATTGTGGGGGTGACGAATATCATACCGTTTTTCGGTCCCTTTATCGGGGCCATTCCCAGCGCGCTGATTATTCTTACGGACAGTCCCATCAAATGCGTATATTTTCTGATTCTTATACTGGTGCTGCAGCAGTTTGACGGGAACTTTTTAGGACCGAAGATTCTGGGTGACTCTACGGGGCTGTCAAGCTTCTGGGTGCTGTTCTCCATCCTGCTTTTCGGAGGGCTGATGGGCTTTGTGGGAATGGTCATCGGAGTACCCACCTTTGCGGTGATTTACGATCTCATCAAGAAATATTCCAATTGGATGCTGCGCAAAAAGAAGCTGGCCACGGATACTGCGGTTTATGAGGAGCTTTCTTCCATAGAGCAGGAGGGGGAGGGCTATCGGTATGTGCATAATAAAGAAGAAAAGTAAGGTGCTGCGGGAGATTGCGGAACCGGGATAGGAGCTGTCATTTATGATTCTTGCAATTGATATCGGAAATACCAACATTGTAATCGGCTGTATTCGTGATAACCGGATTCTTTTTGTGGAACGTCTGTACACGGATGTGAAGAAATCGGAGCTGGAATATGCCATCAGTGTAAAAAACGTACTGGAAATATATGGGGTAAACCGCAGGGAGCTGAAAGGAGGAATTATTTCCTCCGCAGTACCTCCGGTGACGGGAACCATACGGAACGCAGCGGCCAAGGTGATAGGAAAGGAGCTGCTTGTAGTGGGTCCCGGCGTGAAAACAGGTCTGGATATCCGTATTGACAATCCGGCCCAGTTAGGTCCGGATCTGGTAGTGGGAGCGGTGGCCGGCATTGAGGAATACGGCTGTCCTCTGGTGATTATTGATATGGGAACGGCCACTACCTTTACGGTTGTCAATGAAAAGCGTCAGGTTATCGGCGGAATGATTCTGCCGGGCGTGGGCGTTGCTCTGGATTCGCTGACAAACCGTACCTCCCAGCTTCCCAAGATCAGCCTGGATCCTCCCAAAAAGCTGATTGGCAGCAACACCGTCGATTGCATGAAAAGCGGCGTGCTCTACGGCAATGCCTGCTGCGCGGACGGGATGATTGGACGGATTCGGGAAGAGCTGGGTACGGAGCTTCATGTGGTTGCCACCGGCGGCATGGCGAAGCACATCATACCCCATTGCAGGGAGGAGATTCATATGGATGATGCCCTTCTTTTGAAGGGTCTGAATCTGATTTATCAAAGGAACCCATAGAGGGGAGCTGACGGCTGTGGAGAGGTTACGCGCCCTCACGGAAGCCGCCCCCGCTTTACGGCTCCTTGTCCGGTAAGGTATATCCTTAGTATAATATGTTAGAACATTTGTTTGTAATTGCGCTTTGTAGAAAGAAGGAAGAAATTATGTATAACCCGGCCTCCCGGCAGGCAGAAGAATTTATCAATCATGAGGAAATTCTGGCCTCAATTCAGTATGCACAGGAAAATAAAAATAACCGGAAGCTGATAGAAGGGCTTCTTGAGAAAGCGGAGGACTTAAAGGGCCTCTCTCACCGGGAAGCGCTGGTGCTTCTGGAATGTGAGGAGCCGGATCTGGCAGACAGGATGTTTCAGCTGGCCCGTGAAATCAAGCGGAAATTCTATGGAAACAGGATTGTTATGTTTGCGCCCCTGTATCTGTCCAATTACTGCGTAAACGGCTGTATATATTGTCCTTATCATTTAAAAAACAGGCACATTGCCCGGAAGAAGCTGACCCAGGAGGAGATCCGCCGGGAGGTCATCGCCCTTCAGGATATGGGACACAAGCGTCTGGCCCTGGAGACGGGAGAGGATCCAGTGAACAATCCCATTGAATATGTGCTGGACAGCATACGGACGATCTATGAAATTCACCATAAAAACGGGGCTATCCGCCGGGTCAATGTCAATATTGCGGCTACTACGGTGGAGAATTACCAAAGGCTTAAGGAGGCGGGAATCGGAACCTATATTCTGTTCCAGGAAACCTACCATAAGGAAAATTATGAAAAGCTTCATCCTGCAGGACCAAAGCATGATTATGCGTGGCACACGGAGGCTATGGATCGGGCCATGGAGGGCGGCATTGACGATGTGGGGATTGGCGTGCTCTTCGGTCTCAACCATTATCGGTATGATTTTACGGGGCTTTTGATGCATGCAGAGCATCTGGAGTCGGTCTTTGGAGTAGGGCCTCACACGATCAGCGTGCCCCGGATCCGCAATGCGGACGATATTAATGCCTCCGCCTTTGAGGATGCCGTTTCCGATGAGCTGTTTGCCCGGATTGTGGCGGTAATACGCATTGCCGTTCCCTATACGGGAATGATTATATCCACCAGGGAATCAAAGGCCACCCGGGAAAAGGTGCTGGAGCTTGGAGTATCACAGATAAGCGGCGGCTCCCGGACCAGTGTGGGAGGTTACGCGGAGGAGGAGCCGGAGGATGAGAATTCTGCTCAGTTTGACGTGAGCGATACCAGGACACTGGATCAGGTGGTAAACTGGCTGCTGGAATTGGGAATGATTCCAAGCTTCTGTACGGCCTGCTATCGGGAGGGGCGCACGGGGGACCGGTTTATGAAACTGGTGAAGTCAGGTCAGATTGCCAACTGCTGTCAGCCCAATGCCCTGATGACCCTGAAGGAATATCTGATGGATTATGCTTCGGAGGATACGCGGAAAAAAGGGGAAGCGCTCATAGCCAGGGAGATGAAAAGGATCACAAGTGACAGAATTCGCGAGAGGACAAAGCAAAATCTAAAGGAGATTGAGCATGGAACGAGAGATTTCAGATTTTAATCAGCGCTTGAAGGAATCCCGGAAATATCGCTGGAAGGAAAGCAAAGAAGGTCAGGAACTGGAGGAGGAGCGCGCTTATACCCAAAGGTTTGAGACGATTTGTCCGACAGATTCCTCCAAGGTGGTACATACCGTGCGGTTTCTCAAAAGCACCTGTACGCGTGTGGATGATATTGTGGACGACTTTCATTGCAGTCGCAATGGAAGCTGTGTGAAGTGTATGGAGAATTATCGGTGATAACAGTTAAAGCGTTTTGAAAAAATGGTCATGGTCCGAATCATGGAGCTGTGACCATTTTTATATGGTTTACCAGGGCGAATCTGGTATTATGGGGTCGATAATTTGTCCTTTTTGTCTGCTGCCGGCAGTCTTGCGTTTTGGAGTGTAACCATCTATAATAAGAAAGATGGAAGGCGTCAGCAGAACTTCCGACACATTGTTTTCCGGTTTAGGAGAAAATATTTTCATTGAACTTTCGGGCAAACAGATGCGGCAGGGACTTAAGAAAAGCGGCATCTTCCTTTTGGAAGGTATAAGGACTGTTGCGGCTTCCCCGTTCCCAGTCCACATAGCGGAGGTTCCCCAGAGAGTGTTTTTGGCCAAAGGGATCGAAGACGCGTTCCATAAAAGAGGAATTCACAGCCAATGTCTGTAAAAGCAGCTCGTCCGCACAGACCGAATGACGGAAATGCTTTTCTATCCAAGCTTCCCGGCTTAGAACATATTCTGCGAATGAATGGGTAATGCTGAACCAGTTAGCCCCTTTCTGCAAAGAAACAGCCTCCTTTTTCAACCGATCCACATGGAAGAGCCTTTGAAGCCTGGAGAGAATCATATCCACAGGCTCAGCCAGAGGACAGGAGCTTTCCCGAAATAAATGATATAGGGAAATGCGTTCCCGAAGCTTTGGGGAAAACTCTTCGGAATCAAAGCTGAGAAATTCCCATCCGGCATGGGTATCAAAAAAGCTATGGATTTCCTCCTGGCTTTTTAAGGGAAAATCAGAACCGGAGAGAAGATGATAATAGGCATAACGGCCGGGAATGGCCGCCTTTAATAAAGCCAGCTCGCAGGCCGTCTGGCTGTAGCCGCCCCAGTGAACACGGAAGCGCTTTGTAAAATACAGACCTGATTTTTGAACAACACAAGAAAAGGCTGAAAAATCCAGGTTTCCTGCCTTTTGATCCAAGTGGAGGTAGATGTCGTTGGCTTCATCGTCCAGAGCCGAAAGAAGCTCTTTTAAAAAATCGAACTGATGATGGGCCATAATAAGGTATGCATGTCGGTTCATAAAGGGTTCTCCCGAAATTGAACTTCCATATAAGTATACCACAGATGGGAGAAAAAGTACCACACTTTGTAATAGATTTTTACAACCCTGATCTTATCACAAAGTGGTGCTTTTTCTTATTTGAGTTCCGGCAGCTCCTGGACATTTTGGGACAGATAATTGAGATAGGATATCAGATGTTCCTTTGCTGAGGGGGACAGAAGGTCGTAAGCGTTCAGCAGATATTCCTGATCTCCGGTCAGGTCCCGGGAGGAGCGTTCGAAAAACTGAGAAACGGAAATGCCGCAGGCAGAGCAGATTTTTTCAAGAGTCTGCACCCGGGGATCCGTATTTTTGTCAAACATAGATGTCAGTGTGGAAAGAGAGATACCGGCTTTGCTGGCAAGGCGGTATGTGTTGAAATGATTCTTTTCCATAAGTTCTTTGATTCGTCTAATACAAAAATTTTCTTCGTACATGAAAAATAGCTCCATTACAATTATTATACGTTCCATTCTAGTATATTATACGACGTATTTAAAAGAGTTAGAAGCCGATGAAAAAAGTAGAATATACGTTGCGAATGTGATACAATGAAGACACGGATTGCAATCAAATGATGACAAATAAGAAAGGAGGGGAGCAGGTGAACAGAAGAATTCGTAAAAAAAAGGGACTTTTGAAGGATCTTTATTATAATCACATAAAAAAAGAGCTGTTTCAGGCAATGGAAGAAAAGGCTGAATCCCTGGAGCGGCAGGCTTCGGTTCACAATCATGAAATAAAAGATGCATGATAACCAGTCAGTGAAAAAAGTGCGGTTGTAGGGTTGGAATATGATATTCGGACCATATGGCCGCGTTTTTGTATGATTAAAACAATTGTCTGCTTGCAAAACACAAAGAGTTATTATACAATAAACAGCAGCGTTTAACAGCAGAAGAGGTATTGAGAACCATGGGAAAAGAGATGGTTCAGGCTCAGAGCCTGGTATATGAATATAAAAAATATGATGAAGAGGGCCGGGAGACCGATGCGATCCGTGCGGTGGATGAGGTATCCTTTCAGGTGGAGAAGGGCGATTTTGTAGCAATTCTGGGACATAACGGCTCCGGAAAATCCACCTTGGCCAAGCATATGAATGCTATTTTAACGCCCACAGGCGGTACGATGTGGGTGGATGGCAATGACACTGGGGATGAGGATAAGCTTTGGGAGATCCGCCAGAGTGCGGGAATGGTATTCCAGAATCCGGACAATCAGATCATCGGAACCATTGTGGAGGAGGATGTGGGTTTTGGTCCGGAGAATATGGGTGTCCCTACAAAGGAAATATGGGGGCGGGTGGATGAGAGCTTAAAAGCGGTCAATATGCTTAAGTACCGTCATCATTCACCCAACAAGCTTTCCGGCGGTCAGAAGCAGAGGGTGGCCATTGCAGGAGTGGTGGCCATGCATCCCAAGTGCATTGTCCTGGACGAACCCACGGCTATGCTGGACCCCAACGGGCGCAGGGAGGTCATACGTGCCGTGCGTGCTCTGAATCAGGTGGAAGAAATTACGGTGATTCTCATTACACATTATATGGAAGAGGTTATTTATGCAGATAAGGTAGTTGTAATGGATCGGGGTCGGGTGGTTATGGAAGGAACGCCCAGGGAAATCTTTTCTCAGGTGGAAAAACTCAGATCCTACCGTCTGGATGTGCCTCAGGCGACCTTGCTGGCCTGGGAGCTTAAAAAGGCGGGTGTCAATCTGCCTGACGGAATTCTGACAAGGGAAGAATTGGTGGAGGCATTATGTCATTAAAGCTAGAGCATGTAAATTATATATACAGCCCGGGAACCGCTTATGAGATTCACGCCCTGAAGGATATCTGTCTGGAGCTTAAGAGCGGGGAATTTGTGGGCCTGATCGGCCATACGGGATCCGGAAAATCCACATTGGTGCAGCATTTGAACGGACTTGTGAAGGCCACGGAGGGCCGCATTCTGTTTCATGGAGAGGATATCTATGGGGTCGGTTATGATATGCGCCGCCTGCGAAGTAAGGTGGGGCTTGTGTTCCAGTATCCCGAGCATCAGCTTTTTGAGGTGGACGTATTAAGCGATGTGTGCTTTGGTCCCAGAAATCAAGGACTTACGAAGGAAGAGGCGGAGGAAAAAGCCAGAGCGGCACTTGCAATGGTGGGGCTGGGGGAAGAATTCTACCATCAGTCACCCTTCGAGCTTTCCGGCGGTCAGAAGCGCAGGGCGGCCATTGCCGGCGTACTGGCCATGGAACCGGAGATTTTGGTTCTGGATGAGCCGACGGCGGGGCTGGATCCCAGGGGCAGAGATGAGATTTTGGATCAGATAAGCCTGCTCCATAAGGAGAGAGGGATTAGCATTGTACTGGTATCTCACAGCATGGAGGATGTGGCCAGGTACGTGAAACGGATCGTTGTGATGAATCACGGAGAGGTTCTGTTTGATAATGCGCCCCAAGAGGTGTTCCGCCATTATAAGGAGCTGGAGAAGGTCGGTTTGGCTGCGCCTCAGGTAACTTATATTATGCATGCTCTGAAGGAAAAGGGGCTTTCGGTGGATGAGAACGCGACGACCATAGAGGAGGCCCGGGATTCGATTCTGGCGGCTCTTGAGGAACAGAAGCTGGATTGTTGATCCCGTATGCGGGGCAGACTGCTTTTAAGGAAGAGTATGTCGGATATTTGCTGAACATATTAGGAGACAGATCATGATTCGAGACATTACGCTGGGACAGTATTACCCGGCAGATTCCATTCTTCATAAATTAGATCCCAGGGTGAAGCTTACGGCAACGCTGATCTTTATTACGGCTCTGTTTGTGGCTAAGGGGTGGCCGGGTTATCTGGCGGCGACCGTGTTTCTTGCAATGGTGATTAAGCTGTCTAAGGTGCCGTTTTCCTTTATGGTGCGGGGGCTTAAGGCTATTGTGATGATTTTAATGATTACCGTGATTTTTAATTTGTTTTTGACGCCCGGGGAGCGGATATTGGTACAGGTGTGGAAGCTTAAGATTACGGATACGGGATTGCGGACGGCCGTTTTTATGGCAATCCGGCTGATTTATTTGATTGTAGGTTCATCGGTTATGACGCTTACTACCACGCCCAATGATTTGACGGACGGTCTGGAGCGGCTGATGGGTCCTTTGAAAAAGCTGCGCGTTCCCGTCCATGAGGTGGCAATGATGATGTCCATAGCTCTGCGGTTTATTCCTATTTTGCTGGAGGAAACGGACAAGATTATGAAGGCTCAGATTGCCAGAGGAGCTGATTTTGAAAACGGCAATCTTATTCAGAAGGCGAAAAATCTCGTACCGCTTCTCGTACCGCTCTTTATTTCGGCATTCCGCAGGGCCAACGATCTGGCTATGGCTATGGAAGCCAGGTGCTACCGCGGCGGTGAAGGACGGACAAAAATGAAGCCTCTTGTATATGCCAAAAGGGATTATGCTGCTTATGGGGTAACGGTCCTTTTTCTGGCAGTTATCATTGCGTTGAGAATTGTTTTATGAAGCGTATTTTTCTGGCAGTTGCCTATGATGGAACGAATTACTGCGGATGGCAGGAACAGAAGAACGGAGAAACCATTGAGGGTGTATTAAACAGGGAGCTTTCCGCTTTTTTTCAGGAGGAGCTTCAGGTGATTGGAGCCAGCCGCACGGATTCCGGTGTTCACGCCCTGGGAAATGTGGCGGTGTTTGATACAAACACCCGTATGCCGGGGGAGAAGATCTCTTATGCTCTCAACAGCCGCCTTCCGGAAGATATCCGGATTCAGCGGTCTTTGGAGGTGGCGGCTGATTTTCATCCGAGAAAACGTGCCTGTACCAAATATTATGAATACCGGATTCTTAACCGGGATTTTGAACTGCCCGGTGAGCGGCTGAATACGTATTTTTACCGGCGGTCTCTTGATGGAAAGCGGATGCGGGCGGCCTGTCCGTATTTTTTAGGGGAGCATGATTTTAAGAGCTTTTGCAGTATTCATACTCAGGCGGAGACGACTGTCAGAACCATTTATCATCTGGATGTGAAACAGATAGGAGACTTGTTCCGTATTCAGGTGTCAGGAAACGGTTTCCTCTATAATATGGTGAGGATTATTGCGGGGACGCTGATACGGATAGGAGGCGGGCTTATGGAACCGGAAGAGATTCCGGCCATACTGGAAGCCCTTGACCGGCAGGCCGCAGGACCTACGGCTCCGGCAAAGGGACTGACACTGCTGGGGATGGAGTATGAGGAAATTTCTACTCTGCTTTTCAGGTGACGGGTTCAATATTTCCTCAAAAACACTAAAAAACAGGTTGACACACAAGGATGAGTGTACTATAATATTTTGGTGCGACGAAGTGCAAAAATGCCGGATCCAAGCCCCGGTAAAGGCATTTTTTCATAGAATGTTGAATATATTTTCAGGAGGAGAACCAATGAAGAGTTTCATGGCCAGTCCGGCAACAATTGAGAGAAAATGGTATGTGGTTGATGCTTCAGGATATACATTAGGACGCTTAGCTTCTGAGGTGGCTAAGGTTTTGAGAGGCAAGAACAAGCCGATTTTTACACCTCACATTGATACAGGTGATTATGTAATCATCGTAAATGCAGATAAGGTAAAAGTAACCGGCAGAAAGCTGGATCAGAAGATTTACTATCATCATTCCGAGTACGTAGGAGGTATGAAGGAAACCACCTTGCGCGAGATGATGGCAAAGAAACCGGCAAAGGTCGTAGAGCTTGCTGTAAAGGGCATGCTTCCGAAGGGACCACTGGGAAGACAGATGTACACCAAGCTTCATGTATACGCCGGCCCGGAGCACAATCATCAGGCTCAGAAGCCGGAAGTATTAACATTTTAAGTGAGAAAGCGGAAGGAGGAAATCTACAGTGGCTAATTCAAGATTTTACGGAACAGGCAGAAGAAAAAAATCAATCGCCAGAGTATACTTAGTACCTGGTACCGGAAATATTACCATCAACAAGAGAAGCATTGATGAGTACCTTGGTCTGGAGACTTTGAAGGTTATCGTTCGTCAGCCTCTGACAGCAACCGAAACCACCGACAAGTTCGATGTGCTGGTGAATGTACACGGCGGCGGATACACAGGACAGGCAGGAGCCATCCGTCATGGTATTGCAAGAGCGCTGCTTCAGGCAGATCCGGAGTACCGTCCGATTCTGAAGAAGGCAGGATACCTGACACGTGATCCGAGAATGAAAGAGCGTAAGAAGTACGGCCTCAAGGCGGCTCGTCGCGCTCCGCAGTTCAGCAAGCGTTAAGCAGACGGAATATCAATTATGGATTTCAATCCCCAGAACACATTCGTTTTGGGGATTTTGTCTGTATTTTGTATAAAATGCCAGAAAATATTGTTTTGAAAAATAAGTATGGTATAAACGTCAGTAATCCGGCAGACAAGAGCGCGGCCATTATGATGTGGTGAAAGAAAAAGTGGTATCAAAAATAAAAACAGGGCTGCTTCCTTTGGATAGGAGACAGCCCGTTTTCCTTGTAAAATCAAGGTTGACAGCAGATAACGGGAATCGCATACGCAATTTTCACTGGAAATTTTGGCTGTTTTCTATGTATTTTATGAAAAATATAGGCTGTTTTTGCAGTGCGTTTTTATTCTGCCTATTTTTTGTGTCCCGATTGTGTCCCGATTAATAGTCGTTTTCAGCACAGATTAGTTCCAGGCGTTCGGCTACCTCGGACTGCTTAGAGGGGAAGAGGTGGGAATAGATATCCAGGGTGGTTGATACGTTTTCATGGCCGAGCCGTTCCGAAACCAGAAGTGCAGAGAAGCCAAGCTCTATGAGTAGTGAGGCGTGAGAATGTCTTAGGTCATGGAGCCGTATACGCTTGATTCCGGCCGCTTTTGTGTGCTCCTCTAGCTGTCTGGCATAAGAGGAATGAGAGGCCGTAAACAGCCTTGTAGAGCTATCGGGGCGGTATAAATGGGTCAGGTGTGTGTTTATCCGGCTGACTAGAAAAGGCGGCATTATAATAGTTCTATTGGCCTTGGCTGTCTTAGGCGGAGTGACAACACTTTCCCCATTGATTAAATGGTATGTTTTGTTTATGGTAAGCGTAGCACTACCTGCGTCAATATCACCTGCTGTGAGGGCTTCCAGTTCTCCTATACGGATGCCGCAATAATATAGAACCAGAAAGGCCGTATAATAAGGATCGGCATGGTCAAAGGTCTCTATAAACCGGTCAAATTCGCTCTTTGTCCAGAACGAAAGGCTTTTCTGTTTCTTCCCTACGGTGTTTCCGGCAATTCGGCAGGGATTCACGGATAGTCCGTAGAACTTTACGGCAAAGTTAAATACACTGGAAAGCTCTGTGACCAGGTTTTGCATGTATCCTGGGGATAAAGGGGCACCATTTGCATTTAAGGAGTTTTTTAGCTCCGCTTGCCATTTTCGGACATCCGTAGCTGAAATGGAGTCAGAGGGCTTTTTCCCGAAGTATGGCAAAATCCATTTTTCGAGACGGTTCTTTTTCGTTTCATAAGTAATCTGCTTGCTGTGTTCCCTTTTATCCTCCAGATAGAGATCCACCAAAGCAGAAAACGGCATAGAGGGTTGGGCTCCTTGCTTAAGTAGGAAGTTCATTTCCCATTCCTTGGCTTCTCTCTGAAGCTTAAAGCCACGCTTCTTTTTCTGGTGCTTGGTTCCGGTGTAATCTTCGTAAACACATTTCACGTACCAGGTCCCATTGTTGCTTTCATCCTTGTAAACTGGCATAAAAATCAGTCCTTTCTTATAAAATTCGTGCATTTTACAGAGGACTGTGGTATAATATCGCTGTGAGGTGGATATTATACAGTCCAATGTATAGTATCTGGAACCGTCCCGGTATTGGCGTGCTGGGGCGGTTTTTGATTTTTGTAAATATAAAAGGAAATGGGTGCGGCTATAATAGTGGTTACCACATAGGCAACTTATGCTTAAAATATTCGCACACTAGTATAGGCTTACGCACCCATCCAACTTCATTATATGTTGTTTGTTCAATAATAATACCATGTAGGTGCAAAAAAATCAAGGCTTTATGTAGAAAAAGTTTTACTCGGAAATTTTAGTTTTTTATCGATACATGATTTGAATTGGCTATAATAGAGCCCGTCCGTATATTCAAAATAACCATAAAGAGCATTTGCAACATAATCCGCTGCTTGTACAGGATAGGCGTGCCTATCATCAGAATCCATATATTCAACATTTAATTGTATATCGTAGTTTTTTTCGTATATCAAGTGAAGCTTAATATATTCTTCAAATGAATTAACAGAGCCAACCTTATTTGTATGGTTATCACAGATAATATTTATTGTATTTCCGTTATCTTTCTGTGAGACTAAGCGGTCAATCAGTAATCTCATCAAGTAATTATAAAAAATATTTTTTTCTTTCAATAATGCAGGCTTTACATGCTTAAGATCTGCCACGATATATGAGATGCTTAATTCCTTTTTAGCAATAGTTTCAAGGATATGGTATTTGATGCAGGGATAAGCTTCTTTTGCCTTTATTTCGTTAGAATGTAAAAGTGCCAGTTCCGGGAACTGCTTTTTGGCAATACGGAGCTTGTTTTTCATAACATTATGTAATGACTTATAGTTTTTGGTATCAATACATGCAATTACAAAATACCTTCCGGAATTTCCAAGATTACCAGATTCATCAAATATTAAACATCGTTCATTTTCATACTTATTATGTGGATTCTTCAAAATGCGTCACCTATTTCTTTTAAAATGTGCCCCCTGGGACACATCGTTGAGAGGTGCGGGGGCTTCTGTTACATGGATTATATACAGAAAACCGGAACCAAGTCAATAGATGTGGGAAATTTTGATAAAGTGTCCAAAACTATGGTATTGCAAGTTTTTAAATTATGGTTGAAAAATCCGGGTACATGGCATATAATATGTTTAACAAGAGAGCTAATGGCTAGAGTACACCTAGCCGCCGGCAAGTTTCAGTGCAAAAAGTAGCGCCTTATCTTACCAGGACGAGGGCGCTATTTTTTGCGTGTGGCATAAATAACAAGAGTTATTACTGCGCAAAGCATAATCACAAACTGAATTAGTTCAGGATATGTAATCATTGGCACCAGCTCCCTTCCGTAAATGTCCGGTAGCTGACATAATCGCCCCATTGGCTCCCTTGGTAAGCATATTATATTTTCATGGTACAGGCCCCTGCGGATTGTACAGTCGCTGATATACGGGTAGAATGGTTACTTATGGTATTTGTCAATGGGATGCATTAAATGCCTGTATAGGGCAGATAGAAGGGTTATTTGCTATTCGTTGGGGTGGTAGCTTGAGGTGGGGCGTCTGGCATCTTTTGATATTCGGGTATCTTGGTGAGCGCTATTATTTTCTCCAGTGCCTGGTCTATTTGCATATAAGCCTGTTCTTGTCCTTCTCTATTCAGCATAGAATAAAAGATACCAAAGTCATCACCTATTGTTTTCAACGATTTTTCTAAATAAGCATATTTCCATTCAAGTTCATCTGGTGTTAAACTTTCTCCGTTTTCAATTTTGTTTCTTATTCGGTTAAAATAGATAGTGTCAAGACGTGATTCAGTCATAGCATTGGAATAGCATAATCCTTTGATGCTCTCAACGGCTGCTTTTCTTCCAATTTCATTTAAACTACTATATGAAGTCAAAATTTCTCCAAGCTGTATGGCGATTTCCTCTCGTTTTTGGCTAAGCGTCTCTTCATCAAATATAGAATTAAATAAATTATAAGCTTTTTCTCGTTCCTGCCCTTCTCGAATGGATGTGCTGGCATCTGTAAATTTGATAGGTTTGTCTTTTACCTCATTGCCATTTTCATCATAAGCAATAAATTTAGGTGTATCCTTAAATTCTTCTTTTCCATCTAAAAGATAAACTAATGATGTATTAAAGAATTCAGCTATTTTTCGAATCATATCTAAATTTGGTTCTCTTTTTCCATTCTCCCAGTTAAAAATAGCATTTTGCGTTACATGAAGTTCTTTTGCAAGTGCGGATTGAGTTAGCCCGCGTTCGGTTCTTAGTTGCTTTAAACCGTTTGCGAAGTGAGACATAGTAAATCCCTCCTTTGCAAATGATAATAGCAGAACGGTGTATTCTTTTCAATAGCATATTGACATTATAGCATAAAGGTGTTAAAATTACAATATTAAAAACACCGGTTTGGTGTTGGAAAGGAGATGAACAAATGAGAATCAGTAGAGGCAAGGTTGATATCTGCCGGGCAAGAAAGAAAATGAGCGTGGCAGATTTGGCAGCAGCCTACGGCGTGAGTCGGGCAAGGATGAATGTCATTCTCAACCAGAGGGAAGTATCTGTTGTTTCAGCCGGGAGGCTGGCAGACGTTCTTGAGTGTGATGTAACTGAAATTTTAGAAGATTAAAAGAAGTGATAAGAATTCAAAATGAGGTGAGAAAAACGAAAAGAGAGCTTGATAGCCATTACTATGAACTTGAAAGGATATTGAATGAAAATGGAGAAAGCATGAGTCCAAAAGAGTTGCGTCAGCTTCACAATGAAATGAAAAAGTATGGATGGTTTATGGGAGTACCGTTTATAGACCGATACCCAGAGTTTCCATTACATTTTTCACTATTAACGCTATTGCTTCTAACAGTTCCTTCAATAATGGATTGGTGTATACATCATATCCACCAAATAATGCAATTATGGAGATAATGACAGGAATTGCGAACTTCCAGAATGAGTGACGGCGATACCTTATGTACATTTTTCCATTATCAGTGATGCAATATTTATGAGATTTTTTTAGGGATGGTTTGATTAAGCTATATTTTTTGAGAAATTTATATTTATCATCAAAAATATACTTATCACTTATTCCAAAAAATCTAACTTTAATGAGTATTAAATGTTCATGGAAAGAAAGTAATAAATCTTTATATGTTAGGTTGCTCATAAGTTCTCCTTTGCATTTGATAAGGAGATTATATCATAAAGGAGCGATATGTTAAGAGGCATAATATCAGAATTTTAATAAAAACACTGAAAATTAAGGAGGAAAAGAATAATGTCAAAGGTGTTTCGGGATTATGAAGAAATAAGTGAAAGATTACTGGAGGGCCGTGAGGTGACTAAGGTTCTCATAGGAATCAATGCAGAGGGAAGCGGAATGAGCATTGAGCTGGAACGGCAGGTAGATAACGTAACGCTTGGTGTGGATATTATCTATGACCCGACAGAGACGGCTCCGCTAGTAGTATCCCAAGAATATGTAAAACATATTAGTTAAGGGGGGAGCCTATGAGGTATCGAATTGAGTATGCCGGAGGTCAGTGTTGTAACTTTGCCAATGGCCGGGCGGATTTAATTGAATGGCTAAGGTTGCTTGAAGAAGAGACCATAGCGGATATCAGGAAGCTGTACAAAAGCGGTACTTCGAATTCCGTTATGGAAAAGTATGGGAAATATGTCGGGAGGGGTAATAAGTGACGAAGCAGTTTTTGACGGCCCAAGAGGTTGCGGATATTACAGGCTCTTCTTTAAGCCTTGCATATACTATGATTCGGCAGTTGAATCAAGAACTCCAGGAGAAAGGTTTTTACGTTGTGAGGGGGAAAATTTCCCGGGCGTATTTCGAGGAACGCTTCTATGGCATCCGTGTTACTGAGTAAGAATGAGCTCCTTGCCAGCATTAACCCAGACATGCATCTGACCAAGGGCTTTCTTCGAAAGATCTATGGTTACTCCATCACGGAACCAGAGTTTGCGGAGCAGGCAATCACTGCTTTAGAGGCCGCAGGCTGTACGAGAGCCAGGGAATATTATGATTCCTGGGTTGGGGAATATGAGGCGGCTTATGATGCTGCGATGAAACCTGTGGCAGACTGGTACCGGCGAGAATGTGAAAAACAATGGGAGAAAAGACAGAAAGAAGGTGATGGAAGACGGAGACAGGAAATAATACAGGACTTACACCAGAGGAGCGACAAAGAGCTGTTGAGCTTATTGCAGACGCTGAATTGAAAAAGCAGTCTGGGTGCACTTCTGGAAAAGCGGTTTGTGACGGTGGCTCATCAAGACTGTTGAAGGAATTTAAGCCTATAAGGGCAGTAACAGCAGCAGAGCTTGAAAAGATGGATATTCCCCCTATTGAATGGCTGGTGGAGAAAATTCTTCCTATCGGATTGTCCATGCTGGGCGCTCCGAGTAAATATTTCAAAAGCTATATGGCTCTATGGTTATGTATCGCTATATGTAACGGGTGGAAATTTCTAAATTTTAATTGTACAAGGCATGCATGTTTATATCTTGACCTTGAGAGTACAAAGCGCAGGCCTAAAAATCGGTTAGAGCAGATTCTTAAAGGAAATCCTTATCCAGATAACCTATACGTCATAACAGGGACGGATGACATTGGGAGAATCGGGGAGGGGTTTGAAACCCAGATTGAATATCAACTTAAGGAGCATCCAGAAATAAAGCTGATAATCGTTGACGTATTCCAAATGGTTCGTCAAGCAGCAAAGCGAAATCAGACCGGATACGACAGGGACTATGACGATTTCAAGACTTTAAAGCAAATAGCGGACAAGTATAATATTGGTTTGATGCTAATACATCATACTCGGAAGATGAAAGATCCCACTGATGTATTTAATGAGTTGTCCGGCTCTGTTGGAGTTATGGGAGCCTTGGACTGTGCCTGGGTAATTACCAAGGAGGAGCGTTATTCTGAGGAAGCTACATTACATATAACAGGCCGTGACATGGAATCACAGAAGTTAAAGATCCGTTTTAATAAAAATACATTCCGGTGGGAATACGTTGGAACGGAGGAAGAAATTGAGAGCCAACGCTTGCTGGAAGAATATGAGCAAAGTCCAGTTATAGAAACTATCAGAAAGCTGGTAAAACAGAACGGCGGTCATTGGGAAGGCTCGGCTAGTGATATTGTGGATGCCAGCAAATATTGCGGGAATCAGATATATGATGATGTGCGTAAGGTAGGAAGTTTTATCAACAAGCATGAGGGGCTTTTATGGGCCGTAGACAAGATTAATTATAATATGAAGCCTACTAACAAAAAGAATTTATATTTTTTTAATTCCACTAATTCCACTAACTCCACTTATTCAACAGATTCCATTTATTCCACACAAGTGGAATTAGGTATATAAAAAGTGGAATGACTAATAATTTTCATTCCACTTTAAAAAGCCTTATTTTATAAGAGATTGAAGGTGATTTATGGAATGGTGGAATGAGTGGAATGTATTACCACAAGAAAGGAGAACAAATGAACGAAGAATTATTAACCCGGTTAGTAAAAGCCGTGGAAGACATCAACAGCAATCTGTCAGAAATTTCCGTGGCGTTGGAAAGCCTGGAGAGAAATTTAGACGGATGCACAGCAGTAAACGGAAACAATCATTTCTTGTGCATTACAGGCAATGTCAGCACAAACTAAAGTGCCCCATTGGTATTACCAGTACCAACAGGGCAAGCACAGCCGGAAAGCCGTACAACTCACAATTACATGATAACACGGTTTTCCGGAGAAAGGAAAGAAAATTATGAGTTGCAAGACAAAAATTATTAAGCTCTTATGGAAAATCGACAATGAGAAGTTTCTTCATCGGATCTATGTTTCACTCCGAGAGTATTTGAGAGAAAGCGAGGGCAAAGCATGAGCAAAGAGGAATACATAGAGAGAACCACAAAGATAATGCAGCAGCTTGATACGGAAAGTATCAAAAAAGTTTATACCGTAGCAAAGACGCTTTTAGAATTATTCAGAGAGAAAGGCGGTGCGGCGGTATGAAAGACGATTATGTGAAGAAAATTAATGAAATTTTATCTTCAATCGACAACTTGTGGATCTTAAATCAGATTTTAAGATTCTGTAAGAATATTACAAAGTAGGACAAATAACAAGGAGGCATTACATAATGGGAAAGCACAAAGAAAATTTTGTGACAGAAATACTCAGCAGAATCAAAAGGGAACGTAATTTCTGGATGGCAGTAGCAATCGTGAGTATTGCTCTTAATATCATCCAGTGGCTGTTTTAAGAAAGTTCTTTATGAGCCGGGGAACGGTGCGCCAACACCTGAACCCGGCGGCATAATGGAATATTCAGAGATTTAGGCGTGAAAATAACATCAGGGAGCTGACGAGGGGAGGTGTGCAGAATGTATTTACATGGCCTTGTTGATGGAATTTTGATTGTTGCCATATTGGAGATGACTGCTTTGATAGTATATGCGGTTCGCTCAAAGAAGAAGTAAGGTAATGCAGGCAGTGACCGTGATGGGCTCCTGCCTGTTGTCGGTACTAAGGCTTGAAAGCATTTAAAATTGGTACAACTTATTTTTTGAAATACAGTAAAATTAAAGTAGAAAAAGAAAGATTTATGGAGGAATGACATGGAGGAGCCGAGATGGAGGATTGAAGCACATTTATGGTTTAAAAATTTTGACGATTATGCTGCACGTGAGAAAGGACTGCTTAGCCTGTTGGAAAGGATTCCCGGAAATGGTAGTGTAACGGTATTCTTTAGGGCTACTCCGGAATATTTAGAAATCCCGGGAGCATCATTTGACTATCAGGACGAAAAGAAAACGGATGAATTGATAGCATTCTGCGGCAGGGATAATATTGATTTTGTTGCCAGAACCGGCTTGGATATAAAAAGAGAGTTGGGATGTCTGCGTGGGAGGCAAAGGCAGGATGAATGACAGACAGAAAGCATTTGCGGAATATTACATAGGATGTGGAAATGCGACTGAGGCGGCAAAGAAAGCCGGATATTCTAAAAAGACAGCATATTCAATAGGTAATGAAAACCTGAAAAAACCTGAAATATTGGAATATATCAAAAATCGCACAACCCCAACTGAACAAAGACGAATAGCATCAGCTGACCAGGTTCTCCAGTTTTTCACAGATGTAATGGACGGAAAAGAAACAGGTGCAAAAATAACAGACCGGATATGGGCTGGGAGAGAAATACTAAAACGGGATATTGACGGCCGAAAACTGGAAATAGAGTTGCTCAAGTTAGAGAGCAGACAAAAAGAAGAGATGGTAGAATCCGATATAGATGATGCCATGTTGAAGGCCCTGAATGCGTCAGCAATAGAGGTATGGGGAGGTGGTGATGATGGCAGCGAGATTGACGGATGCGCAAAGAAAGAAAGTAATTGCTGATTATGCAGAGCTTGGGAATTATGCTGCTACTGGTAGAATGAATGGAATATCAGATAAGACTGTAAAGTCTATCATAGAATCAGATCCGCAAACTTCGAGAATTTCCGAGCAAAAAAAAGAACAGAACACCTTAGACATGCTTCAATATATGGATAATCGCCGAGAGCAGGCGCAGGGAATTATAGACGATTATCTGAAAGCACTAGCAGATCCGGGGAAAATTGAAAAAGCCAAATTATCGGAAATTGCCACTTCTTTAGGGATTTTAGTGGACAAATTTGCAAAGAATACCTCTTCTGTAGATTCATTAAATAAGTTGGATGAAGTGTTAAAAAATATGGGAACTTTAGCAGATGTTGTAACGCATCCAGTACCAAATCGTGATGTTACAGATTTTGAATAACCAATAAAATGAAAAGGAGAATTTTATCATGAAAAAAACGACAATTGAGTATTACAAGAAAGCGGTTAGGCTGGCAGAGAACGCAAGCAGAGCCATTAGCCAAGCAAGGTCAGATTATTCGCATGGTTGTGAGGTGGCAAAAGGAGCTTATGAAGCTGACCTTTTGGGGGAGAAAGGCTATCAGGACAGGAAAAAGGAACTGGAAGCAGAACGTGATGCGCAGGTGAGCGGAGCTCTGTCACAGATTCTTGCGGTGGTAGATGAATATGATGTAGAGATGGCAGAACTCGGAAAGCTGGACGGAAATTTGGTTGACAGCGGCACAATGGCATTATTGAACAGCGGCATCAATCTTAGCCATGCAGACTATCAGGAGCTTGCGAACCGCCACAAAGACAATGCTGTTATGACCCGGATTTTGAAAGAACGGTATGAAGCAAACCGTCCGGCAGAAAAGGGCAATAGCATCACTGTAGTACAGTTCGGCCAGACGCCGGAAAGCCGGTCGAAAGTATTCAGCCAATTTGTGAAAACGGTCTACCATGCTGTTGAATCCGGCGCTTGCCCGGCGTTATCCGGAAGTGGAAGACTTAAGTCGCCGACAGATTATCACAATTATCTGGCGCAGGCTTCGCTTGCGGAGATGATGCCATTTGAGGGAGAGGATTTCAGCAATCTTGACAAAGATTTTCCAGTTGAAACGGTCAATGGAAAGGTGGAAAATGCCGGAGGAAAGAGCAGTGATTTTTACGCAAATTCGGCTGATTTTAATTTTGGTTTTACTCCGGTAAGATGAAGCGGTATTCATGAGACACATTTTCAGGGATGGAGGGGTAGGAAGATGACAGCAGAAGCGTTAGAGGCAAGGCGGGAGTACCAGCGAGCATACAGGGACAGGAACCGTGACCGAATCAACAGCAAACGCAGGGACTGGAACGCCAGGAACCAGGACAGGTTAAGGGAATATCAACGTAGATACTGGGAGAAAGCGGCTAAAGCATCGGAGGGCTGACGATGGGAGAATACATAGGGAAGAATCCACGGTTTATGTCTTGGGATGACTATGGGATTGGCAAGAAAAGATATACGGAGCTACAGGAGGTTGTCAGGTCTGGCCGATATGATGAACTTGTTCATAATGCCGCCTACAGATCTGATGAGAAAATAGCGGAGTATCTGCTAAAGTCTGTGAAAGAAAACAAAAGTTATGACAAGCTGGAGTTTGATTCCAAGCTAGGCAGGATATGCGTCGGAAAGTCGGACTTCTATTCCATTCGGAGACTGTTCTTTCATTATCTGGATGTTGCGTTGAAGCAGGTATAAAAAGAATTTGGCCGGAGGTAATAAGAGTATGGATGATTTAAGAGCGAAAGCGTTAGAGAATGCAATTAACAGGCAGTTCGTAGAGAAAAAGGATAAGTTTTTAGAAGAAATTATGGAAGGGTGTGAGTATACGGACAGTGTGGAGAAAATCTATTCAAAGATGATATTTAATGCGGTTCGGATTTCTACCAGGCTGTCTGTAGGGATTGTCATTGATATGATGACAGAGCTTGAACTTATGAAACCTGCGGATGAGAGTTACTGCAGAAAAAGTATATGGGGGATAGTCAAGTAGTGGGACAAGTTCCGTATACGGAAGAAAGAACAGGATAAAACAACATATTGCCGGTACACAGTCAGAGTGTATCGCTAACCTTTAACAGTTATGGGCAGAGAAAAGGCATCTCTGCTGTATGGAGGTGTCTTTTTTATGGCACAGTACGATGGAACAATCAGGATAGTTACAAAAATTACAACAAAAGATGCGGAGGGTTCCCTTGCAAGTCTTGAGTGGCAGATTAAGAAATCGGCTAAATACATGGACGAACTGCGCTCAAAAATGGATGCTCTGAAAGGCAAAAAGATATATACAGAAGAATTTAAAGAGCTTGAAAAGCAGGTAGCAAAGGCAGATGAAGAGCTTGAGCGTCTTGTGAATCTAAAAAAAGAAGTTGGCTCCGGTTACGGTTTAAATATAGGTGGAGAAATAGTTACCATTGATGATGCAATAAAAAGAGCATCTTCTGAATTTGATTCTCTGTATAGTAAACTAAACAAACTCGTATCAGAGGGCAAGGATTTTACATTAGGGGAAAATACCGCCGAATATGCCAGCTATGCAAGACAGCTTCAATATGAAGAAGAAGCGATTGCAAAGGCCGGAAAAAAATACAAAGAATTATCAGAAAAGACGCTCGAAGCACTCGAACGCCAGGCGGTTGCACAGCGAAAGATTGAAGCGGAAGCAGAAAAGAATCTCCAAAAAGAAACTGCCAGAATCCAAAAAGAAGCGGAAATAGAAGCTAAACTCAAAGCAGAAGTTGCCGAAGAAGAACGCCTTTTACAAATAAGGGAAAATGCTGTTGTTGGCAATCAGAGGATTTTAGAGGTAATCGAGCGAAGAAAACAATTGTTACAAGAAATTGCGGATCTGGAAAAAGCTGGGGTAGGTATAGGGTATCAGCAATATGATTCCGCACAACAGGAGCTTGCACAGCTTAACCAGGAAATAAAAGACTATGGCAACGATATAGGAAAAGTAAAGGAAAATTATAAAAAGCTGGGAGATACTGCTAAAAAATCTTTTGAAAAAATAAATAAATCCACAAAGAAATCCGGTGGACTCCTGGGGACAATGGCTAGCAGGTTTAAAGGGCTTGCCATTTCCCTCTTGATCTTTAACCAGATAAGCAAAGCCTTTAATGCTATGACTAAGGCGATAGGCCAGGGATTTGAAAATTTATACAAAGACAACGAGAAATTTAGAAGTTCCGTTAACAGCTTGAAAGCCAGTTCCGAAACCTTAAAAAATGCTTTTGCTTCTGCTTTTCGCCCGTTGGTGGAGGTCGCAATACCATACATACAGAGACTAATGGACTACATCACAAAACTTTTGGGATTGTTTGGCCAATTCACGGCTTTGATTACCGGACAAAAAACATATACCAAAGCCATAAAGCAGACAGCTGCAGCGACCAAAGAAGCAGCCAAAGAAGCGAAAGGGTATCTTAGTCCTCTGGATGAAATCAACCAATATTCTACCCAGGATAATTCTGGTGATGATGCAGGAACCGGAGGGACTATGTTTGAAGAAGTCCCGATTAATCAGAAGTTAATTGATTATTTTGATAAAATTTCCGCTTATGCTAAAAAGTTAAAAGATATATTTAATCAAGGATTCTGGGACGGCCTGGGCGATTGGGAATACCGTTGGGATTCTATAAAGAATAGTATTGCCTCTATTAAGGATAGTTTGATTGATATATGGACAGATCCGGAAGTCCTTGCTTCGGCTGATAAATACGTTCAATCCGTGGCCTATATGCTAGGAAGTCTTGTGGGTTCTCTTGCAAACATCGGCCTTACAATCGGTGCAAATCTTCTTGGGGGTATTGCAAAATATCTGGAGCAGAACAAAGACCGGATAAAAGGATTTTTGATATCTATATTTGATATTTGGACGGATATTAATAATTTGCTGTCAAGTTTTTTCCAGAGCTTTGCTTATGTATTTGAAGCGTTCGCAAGTGAAAACGGACAGCAGTTGACCGCTAACATAATAGGCATATATGCAGATGCGGCTATAGGGACCATTGAAATATTATCAAAGTTGGCAAGAGATATACTCAACGTTTTCATACAGCCTTTTGTAGATAATAAAGAGGGATTTCGTACAGCATTAGAGGGATTTCTGGGTGTGCTTGCAACTGTGGCCGGAACAATTAAAGATGCCGTAGATGATACATTTGATAAATTGAATGAGGTTTACGATGAGCATTTTAAACCTTTCTTTGATTCTGTTGCACAGGGGCTTTCAGATCTGGTTGGGGAATTTCTTACTTTTTGGAATGGAAATGTACAACCGATACTTGACCAAATGGCAGCTGATTTTGATGAACTTTGGAAAACGCATATACAGCCGGCTATTAATAATTTTATTGAGTTATTGGGAGACTGTGCAGATCTCTTGATGGTTGTGTGGGAAAATGTGTTAAAGCCGCTTGTTTCATGGATAATTCAAAACGTCCTACCCGTGATTCTCCCTATAATAAGTGGAATTGTAAAAGCACTTTTTGCCGCTTTTGGTGCAATAGCAGATATCATAAATGGAATTATTGATGCAATCAGGGGAATTATACAATTTTTAATAGGAGTATTTAGCGGTGATTGGGAACGTGCCTGGAATGGAATTACTAGAGTTTTTGACGGAATAGCTGGAGTAATAAAAGGGATTGTTGACGGAATTATTGGGGTTATAATGGGAATCGTTGACGGGGTCAAAGATGCAATTTCCGCAATAAATGACCTCGCAGGCAAAAAGTCCAGTTTGAAATCAGGGGCTGGAAACCGCTTCCTGTCCAGTAGTTTTTCTGCTAGTAAATTCCGTTCCGCTCCCTCCACGTTATACGCCTCACCGGAATTTGAAGCCTTTAGAACCACGCCAATACCAAAGCTTGCCACGGGAGCGGTGATTCCGGCAAACAGGGAGTTTTTAGCGGTGCTGGGTGACCAGAAACATGGAACGAACATAGAGGCTCCACTTGATACAATCGAACAGGCCAACGAGAGACTGCTTTTAAAGGTGTTGTCAAGGCTGGGTATAGATGGAAATCCTGGCGGCGGTGCAACCTATAAGTTTGTGGCACAGCTTGATGGACGGACTCTTTTTGAAGAAACCATCAAGCAGGGGAAGATCCAGCAGATGTCAACGGGAAGAGATCCCTTTGTATTTGAATAGGTACAATATAAGAAGTCAATAGGAAAATGTCCCGTTTGTGTCCCGGATGCAAAAAGAAAAAGCCGGAAATGCTGATAAATTCAGTATTTCTGGCTTTCCTTAAGCAGATAACGGGAATCGAACCCGCCTCCCCAGCTTGGGAAGCTGGTGTTCTACCAATGAACTATATCTGCGTGTATTCCTATTATAACACAAGGTGCCAAGAAATCAAGAGAAAAATTCCGAAAGAAAAAAGCACCCAGGGGACTGGGCGCTTTTTCCTTTCTTATGAGGGGGGAGATAGTGATATTCAAATCAACTATCTGCACTTATTATAATATCCAAATGTGTTCAAAGTATGTCCATTTTCTAAAAGAACGCTAAAAAATTTGCACAAAAATTAAAATGTCCTTAAGACAAACGAAATTCCCATGGAAGGATTGGAAAAAAAGTAAGGAGTGTGGTATACTGTCAAAGAATGAGTTGGGGCGCGGAAAGCCTCCGGCAAGTGATTCGCCATTTGGAAGTATAAAAGAGAAGGAGGATAAGGAAGATGTCCGCAATACGCACAATAGAAAACGAACAATTAAAGGTCTGTGTCAGCGATCAGGGAGCGGAGCTTTGCAGCATTTATGATAAGAAGGCAGGCCGGGAGGTAATCTGGACAGCGGATCCCGCTTATTGGAACCGCCATGCGCCGGTACTGTTTCCGTTTGTGGGAAAGGTTACGGGGGGCTTTTATACTTATGAAGGACAGAAGTATCCCATGGGACAGCACGGCTTTGCCCGTGACCGCGAATTCCTTTTCCTGAATGGTGACAGCAGTACGATCCGTCACCGACTGATATCCGACGAAGAGAGCCGTAAGGTGTATCCCTTTGATTTTGAACTTGAAATCGTGCATAAATTGAAAGGAAACTGTGTAACAGTAGAATGGAAGGTAAGCAATCCCGGGAAAAAGCGGATGTATTTTTCCATCGGCGGCCACCCGGGCTTTTGTGTGAAACAAAACGTTGGCAGCCGAGTGGTGTTTGAGGGAAAAGAGACATTAAGCCGTGTGGCCATTGATATGGAAACGGTCGGAGTGGATATAGAGCACCCGGAGATTCTGCAGCTTGAACAGGGCGTATACCGGGTGGAGGAGCATACCTTTGATCGGGATGCCCTGATATTTGACCATGGACAGGTAAAGCAGGTGAGTCTGGAGGAGGCGGACGGAACGCGGCTGGTGACCATGCGCTGCGCGGAAGCTTTGAGCGTGGGAATCTGGTCTCCCGTAGGAAAGCAGGCTCCGTTTATCTGCCTGGAGCCGTGGATTGGCCGATGCGACAACAGCGGCTTTACAGGAGAATTAAAGGACAAATTCGACATACAAAGCCTGGAGGCAGGAGAAAGCTTCGAAACGGCGTATGATTTAGTGATAGGCGAGTAGGGCAGCACAGTCAGTGACCGGAAGCTGATTTCGTATCGGTGTACCGGCAAGAAGATTACGGAGCTATTAATAGGAGGCATAATATGCGCGCAGCAAGAGAACTGCTGAAAGAGCTGGAATATGAGGTTTTAAGCGGAAGTGTTGACATCAATGTAAACGATCTTGTCTACAACACGGCAAAGGTTACAAAGGAATGTCTTTTTGTATGTATCAAGGGCATGGCCTTTGACAGCCACGAGGCGGCGGCAAAAGCGGCAGGGGCCGGCGCGGTTGTGATTGTGGCGGAGCGGCCGGTGGAGGTGCCGGAGGGAATCACCGTTGTTTTGGTAAAGGATACACGATATGCGCTGGCCCTCATCTCGGCGGCATATTTTCATTATCCGGCGAGAAGGCTTAAGGTCATAGGAATCACAGGAACAAAGGGAAAGACCACAACGGCCTTTATGATACGCTCCATTCTGGAGCATGCCGGTATTTCCACAGGATTGATCGGAACGATCGAAACCATTATCGGAGACCGCCATATTCCGGCGGACAACACGACGCCGGAATCCTATGCAATCCAGGAGGATTTTGCACAGATGGCGGCGGCCGGCTGCAAGGTAGTGGTGATGGAGGTGTCCTCCCAGGGGCTGAAGCTTCACCGAACGGCCGGAATTCTGTTTGATATAGGCATTTTTACCAATCTGGCGCCGGACCATATCGGACCGGGGGAGCATGAGAGCTTTGAGGAATATCTTGCCTGCAAAAGCCGCCTGTTCCGGCAGTCCAGGATAGGAATTGCAAATATAGACGACACATACTGCATGGAGGTATTAAAGGATCATACGTGTGAGCTGGAAACCTACGGCTTTTCCGGGAAAGCGGATCTGAGGGCCTCTGAGATGAAGCTTATCAGCCGCCCGGGGTATCTGGGCGCCTCTTATCAGGTATCCGGGCTGGCGGATTTTCCTGTGGAAATCGATCTTCCCGGCAAGTTCAGTGTGTATAATTCTCTGGTGGCCATTGCCGTCTGCCGGCATTTTGGCATTTCCGGGGAGGATATGCTGGAGGCTCTTAAGGAGGCAAAGACAAAAGGAAGAATCGAAAAAATCAGGGTATCCGATGATTTTACCTTGATGATTGACTATGCACACAATGCCATGAGCCTGGAAAGTCTTCTGACCACTCTGAAGGAATACGGTCCGAAGCGGCTGGTATGCCTGTTTGGCTGCGGCGGCAACCGTTCCAGGCGGCGGCGCTTTGAGATGGGGGAGGTTTCCGGCCGCCTGGCTGATTTGACGGTAATCACCTCCGACAATCCCCGATTTGAGGAGCCCCAGGCCATTATTGATGATATAAAGACAGGAATTGAAAAAACCGACGGAGACTATGTGGAGATTATTGATCGGAAGGAAGCCATCCGTTACGTGATTGAGCACGGGCGTCCGGGGGATGTGATAGTGCTGGCCGGCAAAGGCCATGAGGATTACCAGGAGATACGCGGTGTAAAGTATCCGATGGATGAGCGTGTGCTGATTCAGGAGGTAATGGAGGAGCTTAACCAGCCTGAGATACCATAGCCTGCAGGCAGAAGAAGACTGCCGAAAAATACACCTGATATATGGCGGAAAGAGGTGGATTGTGTCCCGTTATGCCAATATAATTGTGGATATTTCCATGGAAAAACTGGATAAAACCTTTCAATACCGGATTCCGGATAAGCTTAAGGAGGAACTGGCCGTGGGAACACAGGTGATAGTTCCCTTCGGCAGCCGTACCCTCACCGGCTATGTTCTGGAACTGACAGATATCTGTGAATTTGAGCCTTCCAAAATGAAGGAGATTCTGGCGGTTGCAGAAAAAGGAATGCCCCTGGAGGGACAGCTGATTGCCCTGGCCAGATGGATGCGCCGGACTTACGGCGGAACCATGAACCAGGCTTTAAAGACCGTGCTTCCGGTTCGGAAGAAGGTTCAGGAAAAGACAAGAAAGCGTCTGGTACGAAGGATTTCTTTGGAGGATGCCCGGGAATATCTGGAGCTCTTTGAGCGTAAGCATCAGACGGCCCGGTTTCGGCTGCTGGCGGCCCTGATGGATACACCGGAGCTTGATTACCGCCTTGTATCGGAGCAGCTGCATCTTTCGGCGGCTACCGTAAAAAAGCTGGAGGAAATGGGGATTCTGCGGATAGAAACCGCTATGGTATTTCGAAATCCCGTGCGGCCTTCCGGGACGGAGTCTCATCCTTTTTGTCTGAACGTCTCCCAGCAGGCGGTTGTGGACAGTATTTGGAAGCGTGTACAGGCAGAGGATCTGCGGCCTTCCTTACTCTATGGCGTAACAGGAAGCGGAAAAACGGCCGTATATCTGGAACTGATTGCCGGCGCCCTGGAACGGGGGAAGGAAGCCATTGTATTGATTCCGGAGATTGCCCTGACCTTTCAAACGGCCCTTCGATTTTATAAGCGTTTTGGTGATCTGGTATCCATTATGAATTCCAGGCTGTCTGCCGGAGAACGGTACGATCAGTTTGAAAGGGCAAGGCGGGGAGAGGTGCGGGTCATGATAGGTCCGCGCTCCGCGCTCTTTACTCCGTTTCAGAAGCTGGGGATTATTGTTATAGATGAGGAGCATGAAGCCAGTTACAAAAGCGAGACGGCGCCGCGGTATCATGCAAGGGAAACGGCCGTCCGGAGAGCGCAGATGACGGGAGCTTTCGTGGTTATGGGCTCGGCGACGCCCTCCGTGGAGTCTTATGAAAAGGCGCTGAACGGCACATACTGTCTGTATAAGCTGGAACAGCGGATACATGGCCGTCCGCTGCCGGCTGTAGAGGTTGTGGATCTGCGCCGGGAGCTGAAAGAAGGCAATCGCTCTATCCTGAGTATTCGCCTGAAGGAGCTGATGGAGGATCGGCTGAATAAGGGACAGCAAATCATGCTGTTTCTCAATCGAAGAGGTTATGCGGGTTTTGTTTCTTGCAGAGCCTGCGGACATGTGTTAAAATGTCCACATTGTGATGTGTCTTTATCTCTTCATATGGGCGGGCGTATGGTCTGCCATTACTGCGGATATGAGGAGCAGGCGAACAGAGAGTGTCCCTCCTGCGGCTCTCCTTATATTGGGGCTTTTCGCGCGGGAACTCAGCAAGTGGCGGAAATTGTCGGAAGAGAATTTCCGGGAGCCGGGATATTGCGGATGGATATGGATACCACGAAAAATAAGGACGGCCATGAAAAGATTCTGGAAGCTTTTTCGGAGGGCCGGGCAGACATTTTGGTGGGAACCCAGATGATTGTAAAAGGGCACGACTTCCCGAATGTGACGCTGGTCGGAGTGCTGGCTGCGGATTTGTCGCTTTATACCGGAGATTACAGGGCATCCGAGCGGACCTTTCAGCTTCTTACTCAGGCGGCAGGCAGAGCCGGAAGAGGAAGAGAAGAGGGAATCGCGGTAGTACAAACCTACACGCCGGACCATTATGGGATTGAGGCGGCCGCAGCCCAGGACTATGGGATGTTTTTTGAAAGGGAGCTGTCCTACCGGCAGTTGATGGAGTACCCGCCGGCCGCCCATCTGCTGGCAGTATACCTGACCCACACGGATAAGGACGGATTGGAAAGAGGAGCAGACAGGCTGAAGGAGCTGCTCTTAAAGCAGGCGGACGGCCGGAAGGTAAGCATCATCGGCCCTGCGGATGCTTATGTGGCAAAGATCAATGATATTTACCGGAAGGTAGTTTATCTTAAGAGCCGGGAGATGGAAGAGCTGCTTTTTATGAAGGAAGAGACGGAGCTTTTCTGCCGGGAGGATACCGTAATAGGACAATTAAATATACAATTTGACATGGATCCCATGAACGGTTTTTAGGAGAGGAATATCGCGGAACTGAAAACAGTAATATCCCTCATGGGTATGCGGTATAAGAGAGATTACGGAACTATAAATGGAGGAAAAAAGATGGCAATCAGAAAAATCAGGCAGTTGGGAGACGATATACTGCGGAAAAAATGCCGGGAGGTGCCGGAGATGACACCCAAGCTTCAGGAGCTTATCGAGGACATGTATGATACCATGTACGAAGCGGAGGGCGTGGGTCTGGCGGCTTCCCAGGTGGGGATTCTCAAAAGGATCGTTGTGATTGATGTGGACGGAACTCCTTACACTATGGTGAATCCGAAGATTCTGGAGATAAGCGACGATACCGAGACGGCAAGCGAGGGCTGCTTGAGTGTTCCGGGGAAGGCAGGCTCCGTGACGCGTCCTGCTTTTGTGCGGGCGGAAGCCTGGGACGAGAATATGGTGCACTATGAGGTGGAAGCAGAAGGATATCTGGCACGGGCCATCTGTCATGAGCTGGATCATCTGGAGGGAATTGTGTATGTGGATAAGGTAGAAGGCGAGCTCTACGATGTGCAAGAGGAAGATTACGAGGAGTAAGACGTATGAAAATTATTTTTATGGGAACGCCCGATTTTGCTGTTGGAACCCTGCAGGCGCTCCTTAAGGCGGGACATGAGATTACGCTGGTGGTTTCGCAGCCCGATAAGCCGAAGGGCAGGGGTCATGAGCTGATTCCGACACCGGTCAAGGCTCTGGCCCGGTCACAGAATCTGAAGATTTATCAGCCGGCCAGGGTTCGGGATGAGGAGGCTGTGGAGACACTTCGCAGCACTGAGGCGGATGTAATTGTAGTAGCTGCTTTTGGCCAATTGATTCCCGGAGAAATCCTGAAGATGAAGAAATATGGCTGTATCAATGTTCACGGCTCTCTCCTGCCCAAATACAGGGGAGCGGCCCCGGTTCAGTGGGCGGTGATAGACGGCGAGAAGGAAAGCGGCGTTACCATTATGCAGATGAATGAGGGGCTGGATACGGGTGATATGCTTTTAAAAGCTGCCGTTCCTCTGGATAAAAAGGAGACAGGGGGAAGTCTTTTTGACAAGCTGAGTGCACTGGGAGCCTCCCTCTGTGTGGAAGCTTTGGAAAAGCTTGAGCGCGGAGAGCTGATCCCGGAAAAACAGGGGGAATCACCCACCGCCTATGCAAAAATGCTATCCAGGGAGATGGGAGTGATTGACTGGTCCCGCCCGGCTGCGGAGCTGGAGCGGCTGATTCGGGGCTTAAATCCCTGGCCCAGCGCTTATACGGAGCTTTCCGGAAAGACACTGAAAATCTGGGATGCGGATGTATGTGAGGAGGAGCAGGCGGGAACTGCCTGCGGGGAGATTGTGAGAGTTTCAAAGGATGCCGTCTATGTGGCCTGCGGACAGGGGCTTTTGCGGATTAATGAGCTGCAGCTGCAGGGAAAGAAACGTATGGACACGGCAGCCTTCCTCCGGGGATACCGCCTGGAGAGGGGAGCCCTGCTTGGCTAGAGAGGGATACCGCCATGCACAAAAATTATGTGCGGATCTAAGGAAAGGAGATAAAAAATGCCTTATTATGGATATGGATACTATTTTGACCCAACCTATATACTGGTTATCATCGGAATGGTGATTTCACTGATTGCATCGGCAAAGGTAAAAGGGACCTATGCGAAGTACAGCAGAGTGCGCAGCCGTTCCGGCTTAACGGGCGCGGAGGCGGCGGAGCGGATTTTAAGGTCCGCAGGGCTTTATGAGGTGCGGATTGAGCATATAGCGGGCAGCTTGACGGATCACTACGATCCCAGATCAAAGGTGCTGCGCTTGTCAGACTCCGTATACGGTTCCGCGTCCGTAGCGGCCATCGGCGTGGCGGCTCACGAGTGCGGCCATGCCATTCAGGATGATCGTTCCTATGCACCCTTACGCATCCGCAACTCTCTGGTTCCCATTGCAAATATCGGTACACAGGCGGCATGGCCGATTATTCTTGTGGGTCTTGTTTTTGCAAGCTCCAATTTTTTGGTAAATCTGGGAATTCTGCTCTTTTCTTTGGGAGTGCTCTTTCAGCTTGTTACTTTGCCGGTAGAGTTTGACGCTTCCGGACGGGCGATCCGTATTCTGAGTGATTCCGGTATCCTGTATGAAGAAGAGATAAAGCAGACCCGGAAGGTCTTGGGAGCGGCAGCCATGACCTATGTGGCAGCGGCTGCTGCCTCCATACTTTCCCTTCTCCGGCTGCTGATTTTATTTGGAGGAAGGAACCGTGACTGAGGGGCCCAACGGCCGGGAGCTGGCTCTCGGTATTTTGATGGAAGTAACCGGGCAGGAGGAATACAGCCATATTGCCCTTCGCAATGTGTTGGAAAAGTACCGGTATCTGAGCAAGCAGGAGCGGGCTTTTCTGACCCGTCTTACGGAGGGAACACTGGAATGGATGCTCCACCTGGACTATATCATCAATCAGTTTTCCAATGTAAAGGTGAATAAAATGAAGCCGGTAATCCGGAACATCCTGCGGATGTCCGTGTATCAGCTGAAGTTTATGAACAGCGTGCCGGCCTCGGCCGTCTGCAACGAAGCGGTGAAGCTGGCGGTAAAAAAGGGCTTCCGGGGGCTTAAGGGCTTTGTCAACGGCGTTCTGCGCAATATAGCAAGACAGCTTTCGGAGGTTGTTTATCCGGATAAGAGGGAAGCTGTTCCATATCTGTCCGTAATGTATTCCATGCCGGAATGGATTGTGGAGGACTGGCTGAAGACCTACGGAAGGGATATGACGGAACGGATACTTCAGGCGTTTTTGGAAAAAGAGCCTTTATCCATTCGGCCGAACCTGGAGCGGATTGCACCGGACCGGCTTAAGGAAGCCCTGGAACAGCAGGGAATTACGGTGACACAGGCGGCCTGGCCGGATTATGCGCTGCGGATAGAAAATTATAATTACCTGGGCGCAATTCCGGAATTTTCCCAGGGACTTTTCCAAGTTCAGGATATAAGCTCCATGCTTGCCGTAGAGCTGGCGGAACCGAAGGAAGGAAGCCTGTGTATTGACGTATGTGCGGCTCCGGGCGGAAAGAGTCTCCATCTGGCGGAAAAGCTGCATGGTACAGGCATCGTGGAGGCAAGAGATCTTACCGATTATAAGGTGGCATTGATTGAGGAAAACAGAATACGCGCAGGAGCAAAAAATATACGGGCTTTTCCATGGGATGCCTGTATCTGCCATGAGGCATCGAAAGGGGCGGCAGACCTGGTTCTGGCGGATCTTCCCTGCTCGGGCCTTGGCGTCCTGGGAAAAAAGACGGATTTGAAATACCGGATGAGCAGGGAGCAGCAAAAGGAGCTGGCCGTTTTGCAGCGGCGGATTCTTGAGGTGGTGCAGTCCTATGTAAAGCCCGGAGGAATTTTGATATACAGTACCTGTACCATCCATAAAGGAGAAAATGAGGAAAATGCGGAATGGTTTTTACGGCATTTTCCTTTTGAGGCCGTTTCTCTGGATTCCGGCATGCCGGCCGGACTGAATATAGAGACAGCCGGCAGGGGCTATATCCAGCTTTTGCCGGGGATTCATGGGAGCGACGGATTTTTTATTGCAAAATTCAGAAGGATATGAACATCAAATGGAACAGATTGACTTAAAGTCCCTGACTTTGGAAGAGCTTCAAGAGGAGCTTGTCAGGAGGGGAGAAAAGGCATTTCGGGCAGATCAGCTGTATCAGTGGATGCATGAAAAGCTGGCGGAAGATTTTTCTGAAATGACAAATCTGCCGAAAGCTTTTCGGGAATGGCTGGAAACGGAATATGAATACGTCACTTTGGAGATCGTAGAAGTACGGAGATCAAAATTGGACGGCACATGTAAATATCTCTTTCGTCTGCCGGACGGACATGTGATTGAGAGTGTGCTCATGCGGTATCATCACGGAAATTCCGTATGTATCTCCTCGCAGGTGGGCTGCCGTATGGGCTGCCGCTTCTGCGCGTCCGCTATCGGGGGCCTGGAACGGAATCTGCGGCCTTCGGAGATGCTGGAGCAGATTTACCGGATTCAAACGGATTCCGGGGAGCGTGTTTCCAATGTGGTGGTGATGGGAACAGGAGAGCCTCTGGATAATTATGACAATCTGGTGCGTTTTATCAGGCTTTTGACCCATGAAAAGGGGCTGAACATCAGTCAGAGAAATGTAACCGTATCAACCTGCGGTATTGTGCCGGGGATTGAGAGGCTCTCGGAGGAGAACTTGGCCATTACATTGGCCCTGTCACTCCATGCGGTGACCCAGGAAAAACGCCGGGAGCTGATGCCCATTGCCAATCGTTACGGGCTTGAAGAGGTCTTAAGGGCCTGCGGTGATTATTTCCGTAAAACAGGGAGGCGACTCACGCTGGAATACAGTCTGGTGGCAGGCGCCAATGACAGTACTGAGGATGCAAGGGAACTGGCAAAGTTGGCAGGACCGCTTCACGCCCATGTAAATCTGATCCCGGTGAATCCGGTAACGGAGCGGGATTTTGTACGGCCAAGGGAAAAAATTATAGACAATTTCAAAAAAAATCTTGAAAATTGCGGGATTAATGCTACACTTAGGAGAGAGATGGGCCGCGATATAGACGGCGCCTGCGGCCAGCTGCGCAGAAAATATATGAAAAGATCCGGGAAAGGAGGAGACGAATGCTAAGGGCATATGGAATGAAGGATGTGGGCCGTTATCGGAGCATCAATCAGGATTATATTTACATTTCAGAAAAACCGGTCGGTAATTTACCCAATCTTTTCCTTGTGGCGGATGGAATGGGCGGTCATAAAGCAGGCGATCTGGCCTCCGAGTATACAGTTTCCCGTATTCGGGAGGCAGTCGAAAAAAGTATGCGGAATATTCCCCTACAGATTTTGAAAAGTGCATTTCAGTATGCCAATCAGAGGCTGATTGAGAAGGCGCGGGAATCGAGTGCCTATACGGGGATGGGGACGACGCTGGTTGCGGCTACGGTTGTGGGGAATACGGCTTACATTGCCAATGTGGGAGACAGCCGGCTTTATAAAATCGGACAAAGCATCGAACAGATAACGACGGACCATTCCCTGGTGGAGGAGATGGTGCGTATAGGAGAGATTTCAAAAGAGGAAGCAAGAAATCATCCTGAAAAGAATATTATTACCAGAGCCATCGGGGTGTCCGGGGAGGTGGAACCGGACTACTTCAATACGAGCCTGGAACCGGGCGAATGTATGCTTCTGTGCTCGGACGGACTGAGTAATATGATAGAAGATTCTCAGATCCTGGAGATTGTAAGCAGAAGGCAGGACCTTCGCTTATGTGCACAGGAGCTGGTGGATACGGCTAACAGGAACGGCGGAAGAGATAATATTGCGGTAGTGTTGGTAGAACAGGATGAGGTGATAAGATGATTAGACTGGGTATGTTTTTAGGAGATCGCTATGAGATTCTGGAGAAAATCGGATCCGGCGGCATGGCGGATGTTTTTAAGGGCAAAGACCATAAATTGAACCGCTTTATTGCGGTAAAGGTTTTGAAGGATGAGTTTGTGGAGGACAAGAATTTTGTCCGCAAATTCAAAGAGGAGGCCCAGGCCGCCGCAGGGCTGGCACATCCCAATATTGTGAATGTCTATGATGTAGGGGATGAACAGAACATCAACTACATTGTGATGGAGCTGGTAGAGGGAATCACTTTAAAATCCTATATTGAAAGAAAGGGCAGGCTGACGGTTAAAGAGGCTACCAGTATTGCCATTCAGGTGGGAGCAGGGCTGGAGATTGCACATAACAACCAGATCGTACATCGGGACATTAAGCCTCAGAATATTATCATCTCCCGGGAGGGCAAGGTGAAGGTGACGGATTTCGGAATCGCAAAGTCCGTGTCCTCCAATACCAATACCTCCGATGCCATGGGCTCCGTTCATTATACGTCTCCGGAGCAGGCAAGAGGCGGTTACAGCGATGCAAAGAGTGATATTTATTCCCTGGGCATTGTGATGTATGAAATGGTTACGGGACGAGTGCCTTTTGACGGAGAAACCACGGTGGTGGTGGCGGTGAAGCATCTGCAGGAGGATATTGTGTCTCCGCGGGTATATGCCTCCGATATTCCGGTGAGTCTGGAGCACATTATTTTAAAATGTACGGAGAAGAGCCCGGATCGCCGTTATGCCAATGTATCCGATCTGACGGCGGATTTAAAGCAGTCCCTTGTTACGCCAGATGTGAATTTTGTGAAGGAGATTCTGCCTGACGGTGCAAAGACAGTCGCCATTTCCCGGGATGAGGTGTCAAGAATTAAGAAAGAGACCGGGCGGGTTTCTTCGGATTCTTACCCGGAGGATTTTGGGGAAGATGACGAGGGCTTTTTCGACGACGATTATGACGATGAATACGACGATGATGAGTACGATGACGAGGATTATGACGGTTATGATGAGGAAGACGAGGAAGATGAGGAGGATGACGGCGGCATCTTAGATCCGAAGCTGGAAAAGATTATGACCATAGGCGGCATTGTGGCTGCGGTAATTATTGTTATTATTATCATCTTCATTATAGCGAAGATCTTTGGCTTTGGTAAGGGAAAGAAGCCGAAGGATAACAATGAGCCTCAGATTGAGGATGTGCTGGACGGCGAGGAGGATGAGGACGAGGAAGTAGAGGTTCCGGATCTTCGCGGCAAGAGCTATTCCGAGGCAAAAGAGGTACTGAACGGCCTGAATTTGGGGATTCAGCTGGGTGAGACAAGGGCCTCCACGGAGTATGAGCCGGGACAGATTATCGGCCAGAGCATAGAGGCGGGCACAAAGATAGAGCCTAACAGCACCATTGTTGTGGATATCTGCGGAGACGGTGAGGAGGTTACGATTCCGGATGTAGAGGGCTATACCCGGGAGCGGGCTGTGAAGGCTCTGGAGGATTTGGGCTTTACCGTGGATTTGACCGAAGCTTTTGACGACAAGATTGCGGAAGGAACGGTTATTTCCATCACACCGAAGGCAGGAGGAAAGACTAGCAAGGGCAGCGTAATCCGCATGATTGTGAGCAAGGGGCCGAAGGAAGACGAGGAAGAGGCAACGGTGCCTTCCATTCTGGGACTTACGGAGGCGGAAGCCAAGAATGCCCTGACAAATGCGGGGTTGAAGTCCGGCACGGCACGTTCGGCCTTCAGCGATACCGTGGAGGAGGGACGCATTATTTCCCAGAGCATTGAGAAGGGGAAAAAGGTTCCCAAGGATACGGCCGTGAGTTATGAGGTGAGCAAGGGGAAGGAGATAAAAGAGGTTTATATTGGCAATGCGGAAAAGAATGGCAGCAGTGAGAGCGCTGTTACAAGCTATCTGACCGAGAAGGGGTTAAAAGTATCACGTTCGGAACAGTATCATGATACCGTTGCCAAGGGAAATGTAATCACCTATTCGCCGGGGAACGGAAGCACGGTAAAGGTCGGAAGCACGGTGAATATTGTTGTCAGCCTTGGGCCGAAGCCAGTGGAAACAGTTAGTGTTCCAAATCTTTCCGGAATGACAGCGGATCAAGCGAAGAGTGCGATAATTGGTGCAGGGTTGGCTTGGGGCGGCTCAGCTAATGGAGATATTGCACCGGACTATAAAAAGAATGGTGTGGTTTATTGGCAAAGTCATTCAGGAAGCCAGAATAAAGGAACTTCAGTTTCTGTTAAAGTATATGCGGCGGTTCCGACTTGTTCGGATGGAAGCCATCAGCCACCTGACGGAGCAAAAGAGGGAGATACGGTAAAATGTACAAGATGCGGTACTGAATTTCAAATCCCCTCTGTAACACCAAGTCCTTAAACGTAAACAGCCCATGCAAGGAAAAATAATAAAAGGAATAGCCGGATTCTACTATGTCCACACAGCAGAATCCGGCATCTATGAATGTAAAGCAAAGGGAATCTTCCGGAATCAGAAGATCAAACCCTTAGTAGGCGACAACGTCCGCCTGACCATTCTTAACGAAGAGGAAAAGACCGGCAGCATCGAAGAGCTGCTGCCAAGAAAGAACACCTTAGTCCGTCCGGCCGTAGCCAATATGGATCAGGCTCTTGTCATTTTCGCAGCGGCAAAGCCAAAGCCGAATTTCAACCTTCTGGATCGCTTCCTGATCCTGATGAAGTATCAGGATGTGCCCGTGATGATCTGTTTTAACAAGCAGGACATGGTATCGCAGCAGGAGCTTGCCATTCTGCAGGAGGCATATCGGGGAGCCGGCTATCAAATCCGCTTTACCAGCGCTATGGAGGAGACGGGAATCGGGGAGCTGCGCGGTCTGCTTCAGGGAAAGACAACAGCAGTTGCAGGTCCCTCCGGCGTAGGAAAATCCTCTCTGATCAATCTGCTGCATCCGGAAGCAGGGATGGAGACAGGCGTTATCAGCGAGAAGATTGAAAGAGGAAAGCATACGACCCGTCATTCGGAGCTCTTTGCACTGGACGGGGAGAGTTATATCTGCGACACGCCGGGATTTAGTTCGGTATATCTGCCAGAGCTTGAAAAAGAGGATTTAAAGGACTATTTTCCGGAATTTCAGGAGTATGAACAAGGCTGCAGATTTCAGGGCTGTGTACATATACATGAGCCGGACTGCAGGGTAAAGGAAGCCCTGGAACAAAAGAAAATCAGCAGGATACGCTATGAGAATTATAAATGCTTATATGAGGAAATAAAGAACAAAAGGAGGTACTAACTTATGAACAAGCTTGCACCGTCCATTCTCTCCGCAGATTTTGCGGCGTTGGGGGAGGATGTAAAAAAGGCAGAGCGGGCAGGGGCCCAGTATCTGCATATCGACGTAATGGATGGGGCCTTTGTGCCCAGTCTGTCCCTGGGATTTCCTATTATTCAGTCCATACGGAAGCTGACGGATCTGGTATTTGATGTCCACCTGATGATCTGCGACCCGGATCGCTATATCGGAGAATTTGTGGCGGCCGGAGCGGATATTGTTACCGTCCATGCGGAAGCCTGCCCCCATCTGAACCGCACCATTGCGTCCATTAAGGAGCAGGGAGCGAAGGCCGGCGTAGTGCTGAATCCGGCCACGCCTCTGACCGCCCTTGAGTATATTCTGGAGGACCTGGACATGGTGCTTCTGATGACGGTAAATCCGGGCTTTGGAGGACAGAAGTATATTGAAAGCTGTACGCGGAAGATTCGGGAGCTGCGCGGATGGATTACCGAGCGGGGGCTGAATATCGATATCGAGGTAGACGGCGGAATCAAGCTGGACAACGTGGGAAAGGTCTTAGATGCGGGAGCCAATGTTATAGTAGCAGGCTCCGCCGTATTTGGCGGCGATGTGGAACAGAACGTGAAAGACTTTTTAAAGGCTATGAATTCATGAGAGCTTTGATAGTAAGCGGGGGCAGGATCGATCCGGATTTTGCCCTTTCTTTTTGTAAAGACAAGAAATTTGACGCTGTGATAGGTGTGGACAGCGGATTGGGATTTCTGTATGAATACGGGATAACGCCTACGCATATTGTAGGTGATTTTGATTCCGTAAGACCCGGTCTGGAGGAGTATTACCGGAGCAGGGAAGACATTGAAATCCGGCGTTTCAATCCGGTGAAGGATTCCACGGATACGCAGATTGCCATCGAGCTGGCGCTGGAGCTCAAATGTGGTTCCATCGTGATTCTGGGGGGGACGGGAAGCCGCCTGGATCATGTGCTGGGCAACATCCAGAGTATGATGCTGGCAAAAACGGCCGGAGCGGACTGTGTGATGGTAGATGAACATAACCGGATTCGTCTGATCGGGGAGGATACGGTTTTGAGAAGGGACAGCCAATACGGCCGTTTCGTATCTCTCATTCCGCTGACCACACAGGCGGAGGGCGTGGATTTGACAGGCTTTAAATATCCTCTCCGCAACCATACCTTTACCAGTACCGGAAGCGCCGGCCTTGGAGTCAGCAACGAGATTGTGGAAGCGGAAGCTCTGATCCGCATAAAATCCGGTGTTTTGATCCTGATAGAATCCCTGGATTAAGTAGAAAATCTCCTGACAGAAATTTCAATTTTTTCAAAAAATTTGCTTTATGGAAAAGCTGGAAAAATCTTCATTTTCGAAATTGCGGAAAAGCCGCCGTGGAAAGCCCCAAAAAGTTGTATATTTTATATAAAAAAGGGGAAGTCTAGGGGGAAGGGAGGAAAAGACAGGCAGGATTGACAAATCATGGTCTTGCTGTCATAATACCTCCATCGAAACTATTGTTTTGTTTGGCTTTGAGGAGTGATGAAAATGAAGGAAAAGAAAATTAGATTGAATGCCACTGAGGATGTAAAGGAATTCGTGTACGGAGCAAGCCAATGTGACTTTGATGTGGATGTCTCCTACAATCGGGTTTTGATTGATGCCAAATCAATACTGGGAGTTTTGAGCCTGGATTTGAGCCGTATACTGACTGTCCGCTGCCATGGTGACAACCACGCATTCAATCAGGTCCTGGCAAAGTTCGCCGCGGCATAAACGTAAAAACAGAATATAGAATGTAAAAATGAAGGCCGCAAAATAAGCCGTCAGCCGTTTCCTTATGGGAAAGCCGGTTGTCTTATTTTGCGGTCTCTGCTTTTGCTTGCCGTCAGTGAAGACTTGCAGAGTATTTTCATGTCTGTTAGAATACTCTTATGGAAAATAATAGAACGGTAATCAAGATATCCGTCCGCAGTTTGGTGGAATTCATCCTGCGGGGAGGAGATTTGGACAATCGAAGAGGAAAAAGGGCGGAGCGGGAAGCCATGCAGGCGGGAAGCCGTCTTCACAGAAAGCTCCAGAAGCGCATGGGAGCGGGTTATCAGGCAGAAGTTCCGCTTAAATATCAGGCGGCCATGGAGAGCTTTGACTGTATCGTTGAGGGCCGGGCTGACGGAATTTTTATGGATGACGGCCTGGCAACGGTGGATGAGATCAAGGGCGTCTGCCGGGATGTGAGCTTACTGGAGGCTCCGGCGGAGGTCCATAAGGCTCAGGCCATGTGCTATGCCTATATCTATGGGACCCAACAGGAGCTTTCCGGGATTCGGGTGCGGATGACCTACTGCAATCTTGAGACGGAGGAGCTCAAATACTTTTATTATTCCTATGGGCTATCGGAGCTGGAGGAATGGTTTAAGGCTCTTATGAAGGAGTATGAGAAATGGGCCGTGTTTCAGGCGGAGTGGCGCGCCGCCTTAAGAGAAAGCATCCGTCCTCTGGAATTTCCCTTTCCGTACCGGGAGGGCCAGAAGGATCTGGCCTATGGCGTGTACCGCACCATAGCCAGGAAAAAGCGCCTCTTTATCCAGGCGCCTACCGGTGTGGGAAAAACAATGTCCGCAGTATTTCCTGCCGTAAAGGCCATGGGAGAGGGGCTTGGAGACAAGCTTTTTTATCTGACCGCAAAGACTATAACAAGAACCGTGGCGGAGGATGCTCTTGGGATACTCAGGGACAAGGGACTCCGCCTCAAAAGCGTAACCCTGACGGCAAAGGAAAAATTATGCATCTGCACGGAAACGGACTGCAATCCCGATTGCTGCCCCTATGCAAAAGGGCATTACGACAGAGTAAATGAGGCCGTCTACCGGCTTTTGACGGAGGGGCCGGATAACCTGAATAGGGAAGCGCTTCTCTCCTGGGCTCATGAGTATCAGGTCTGCCCCTTCGAAATGAGCCTGGATGTGTCTGACTGGACAGACGCCGTAATCTGCGATTACAATTATGTTTTTGATCCCAATGTGCGCCTGAAGCGCTTTTTCTCTGAGGGTGTAAAGGGAGAGTATCTCTTTTTGATTGATGAGGCTCATAACCTGGTGGAGCGGGGGCGGGAAATGTTCAGCGCCGCTCTCTGCAAGGAGGATTTTCTGGAGCTGAAGCGCAGGATTAAGGGGCGTTATCGGAAGGCGGAACGCGGTCTGGAGCGCTGCAACCGTTATCTGCTGGATTTGAAACGGGAATGTGCTACCTACCGGCTTCATGATGACGTGGGTGCTTTTTCACTGATGGTGATGTCTCTGATGGGAGAGCTGGAAGCCATGCTGGAGGAGGGATTGGAGCCGGAGCTTCAAAAGGAGGTGCAGGAGTTCTGGTTCGGACTTCGGGATTTTTTGAACATCTATGACCGCCTGGACGAAAGCTATGTGGTTTACAGCGAGTTTTCGGAGGACGGCCGCTTCCGCTTAAAGCTTTTCTGTATAGAGACAGCCAAAAATCTGAGAGAATGTCTGGATAAGGGGAACAGTACCGTTTTCTTTTCGGCCACTCTGCTTCCCATGCCCTATTATAAACATCTGCTTGGAGACGAGGAGGACTACGCGGTTTACGCCCGTTCGCCGTTTTCCGGGGAGCAGCGGCTTATTTTGATTGGCCGCGATGTGAGCAGCCGGTATACGAGGCGCTCCCGGGAGGAATATGAGCGGATGGCAGGCTATCTTGAGGCTATGGTTAAGAGCAGAAAAGGAAATTATCTGGTATTTTTCCCCTCCTACCGGATGCTTTTGGAGGTTTATGAGATATTTCTTGAGCTATATGGGGGAGATGAGGCGGAATGTCTTATCCAGAGTCCGGGTATGAATGAGGAGGAGCGGGAGGAGTTTTTAAGGGGATTTCGTGAGGAGAGCAGCGCTCGTGAAAAGAGCCGGCTTGGCTTCTGCGTGATGGGGGGGATCTTTTCCGAGGGGATTGATCTCAAGGGAGAGGCATTGATTGGAGCGGCCGTTATAGGAACAGGACTGCCGCAGGTATGCAATGAGAGGGAAATCCTGAAGAATTTTTATGAGGCTCAGGGAATGGACGGCTTTGCCTATGCCTACCGTTATCCCGGCATGAATAAGGTTTTGCAGGCGGCGGGCCGGGTAATCCGCACGCCGGAGGATCAGGGGATTGTGCTGCTCCTGGACGAGCGTTTTTTAAACAGTGAGTATAAGCGCCTTTACCCGCTGGAATGGGAGGAGTATGAGATGTGTACGCTTTCCGATACATCACGGCTTTTGGAAGAGTTCTGGAGTGTTTTGGGAAAAGAGCCGGATAAAAGCGGCGGCCGCCGGGCTTAAGGGAAGCTGTTCATTGTGGACGAGCATAATCTGACGTTTGGGCAGAGCCTCCGTGAGCGTAAGGGGAAACAGATCCGGGGAAGCGCTTTTTCTGCAGTAGTCCGGTACAAAGGCAATACCCAGGCCGATGGCGGCCATATCCAGGAGCAGATCATTGCTGCTGAGTTCAATCTCCGGAACCAAATCCAGCTGGTGCTGCTGAAACAGGTTATGGAGAAATTCGCTGGTGGTGCTTTTTCGAGTCAGCATGAGTATCGGGTAGTTTAACAGCTCCCGAAAGGAAAGTCTCTGATGCTCCAGATGAAAATAATTGCGGTTAGCCAGAAAAATGTCCTGGAATTCCAGGACTTTTTTTAATGGTCCGGAATGTTCCAGATGGGAGTTGGGATAGTTGGTGAAAATTAAGTCCGCCTGTCCGCTTTCCAGAAGCTCCACACAGCCGATGGAAGTCCGGTTGGTCACCTTGATGTGTACCCCCGGAAATTCCTTATGAAACCGGCTCAGATAGGGAACCAGCACATGACGGCAGATGGTATCGCTGGCACCGATACGAAGCTGGCCGCCGTTTAAGGAGCGGGTTTCAAGAATTTGATTTTCCCCCCGCCGTATGAGATGGATGGCAGGCTCAATATGGCGCAGAAGAACCTCACCCTCCGGCGTCAGCCTGACCCGCTTGGTGCTGCGGATAAAAAGCTTCTGGTTCAGCTTCTTTTCCAGAACCTTGACAGACTGGCTTACGGCGGACTGAGAGATAAAAAGCTGCTTGGAGGCTTCGGAAAAACTCAGGGAAACAGCTACATGGTAAAAGACCTTGTAAAGCTCATAATTAATATCCATAGCTCAATCCTTTCCCCTATCAAATCTTTAAGCATGTTCGGCAGTGAGGGGTTCCGCCTTTTGAGGACGGGAACGGCGGGAAAGTATCCAAAGGGCAAGGAAAAGCGCTCCGGTAAGAAGGGAAATTACATCACCCGCCCGGTAATAGCCCGGAAGCTCAAAGCGTATGGTCACGGTATCCGTCAAAGCATCGGGAAGATGAACCCGCAAGCGAATCAGCTCTCCGTGACTGGTTTCAAGCCGGTTGCCGGCACTGTCATAGGCGCGCAGATAGGGATAGTAGTTATAGGGCACATCCACATAGGCGTCGGAGACACCCTCCCCTTTGGCATAGGTAAATGCTGCGTCTGTACCCCTGCGTGAGCAGTCCGTGAGAGTTACCTGCTCCGAGGGCGTAAAGGTCACATCCTGAAGCCACATCTTACGCACACTGAAATATTCATGATTGTCGCTGAGCAGGTAAAGGGTGTCCGTATCCATCACATGATCCATCTGATTCTCCCAGGAAACAAATGCGGGGGCGTCATTGGAGTAGGAGGAGAGGAAGCTTCCGGTGGTATACGCCGTCAAAAGCCCGCATAGGATAAAAAGCAGCTTCCGGGAATCCCGGGATTTGAAAAATTCGCAGATTCCCACAGCGGAGGTAAGGCACAGGAACAGTGTGGCAAAGGGCAGAAAGCGGGAAGCAAACTGGATATTTCCCGCCAGCCGGTTGATTATGCCGATACGCTGCACGGCTTCCCATGGAAAATAGCAGGAGGAGGCATAAAGGCACAGAATACCGAGTATCAGACCGCATGCTCCCAGCTTCAAATGAAAATCCTTGTGTTTTTTCTGAAGCCAGGTAAATACAAAGAGGAGACAGCCAAACAGTAGGGGAAGGCCGATGGCATAGGGCATTTCTCCGGCAATGCTTCCCCGTCCCAATGCTTCCCCGGCAGGGTTCATGGCAGTCGGGGAAAAGATCTGGAGCGGATAGAGGGAATAGCCCGCAAGATTCCTTACATCGTTGAGGGCACATACGTCATATCTCATATGATCCAGGAAAGGAAGGATAAACCACAGGTTCAGAAGCAGAGTGGACACGGCGCCCAGAACCAGATGCAGCAGGCGCTTTTTATCCTTCAGCCGCCGGATGTTCCACAGTCCGAAGATAATACAGAAACCGATGGAAAGCTCTGTTGTAATCAGATGGGACTGAAAGAGGGCCGTAAAAGCCAGAGCAGCCGTAAACCACCTGCGGGAGTCTCCCAGAAAGAGCTGATACATGGCAAGCAGGAGCAAGGGGAGAAAGATCGTAGCCAGAATCTCTCCCACGGCGGCTCTTGTATACAGGTTGATAAACCGATACATGGAGAGGGTATAGAGAAAAGCGGCGGCAAGTCCGGGGGTCCGGGAACGGAACAGCCGGGAGAAGGAGTAATAGGAAACCCCTGCCGTGGCAAAATTGATTCCGGCCAGCAGAAGCTTGTAGCAGCCAATGGGCGACATTCCGAGCATCCCTAAAAAGGCAAAGGGATAGAGGAAGAATTCCGGATAAAAGACGGAGCACATGTAGGAAAAGCCCCGGTACATGCCTGAATGAATCCGCACGGGAAAATGACCCTGGGCAAGCTCCTGGGAAAGATTGAAAAGCCTTCCGTAATGAAAGAATAAATCGTGACCCTGCAAAAGCCAGGTAAAGCAGAGAGGCAGACAGGACCAGACGGCGGCAAAGGCCAGAAGAACCAGAACCTCCGGGCGCACCTTTCTGCGTGTGCGGTAAATAAAAAGCAGGGCGGAAGCAAAAAGCAGCAGTCCCCCATAGATATAGGGATCCCGATACAAGCCCCTCTGAGACATAAGATAGGCGCTGGCATACTCCGTAGCGCTTTCCGTGTGTACAAGGAACTGAACGCATTGGGAAAATTCGTCAACGGTAAAGGTCAGATGAACAAGCTCTCCCGTGGTGGGAATGGGAGCGGAGGCAAGGACTTTGCCTGATGTGTTGTCAGGCTGAACAAAAAGAGGATCCACCACCTCCACCCGGTTGCCCTCCGCATGGGATCGGACATCAAAGGTAATTTCATATGTGCCCTGTTTAAAGTAATAGCGGCTGCTGGTAAGGGTAACGGAGCCGGCGTTATCCGGAACACAGAGAAGACCGTTCTCTGTCTGGACAAGACCTATGACATCCTCCGGATAATTCATCTCCTCCAGGGGAAAGGTGCGTTCCGTATAATCCTGAAAGGGCATAAAAAGGATAACAAGAAAAAGAATAAGGGTAATCAGTAACTGGCCTTTGTATTGTCGAAGCAGATTCATTGCATTTCTCCCCGTATATTGGAATTTTAAACCATTTTGCATTTCAAATATGAGTTTCTTAAATTATAACACAGGTATTGGCTAAATGCTATTAGATAAAATTATAAATAAGATTAAATTTATTAATTATACTTATTAGAAGTTTTATGCTATGATTGTTGAGATAAGAAATATGTGGTATACTAGGAATACTAAGGCATAGCAGGAAAATACAGGAGGTCGTGTATGGGTAGTGTAAGAAGAATTTTTGTGGAAAAAAAGCCGGCATTTGCGGTAAAGGCAAAGGAGCTTAAGGAAGAGATTAAGAGCTATCTGGGGATTGACGGCGTATCGGAGGTGCGTGTGCTGATCCGGTATGATGTGGAGAATATTTCCGATGAGGTATTTTCGGCGGCCTGCCGGACCGTATTCTGCGAGCCTCCCGTGGACATGCTCTATGAGGAAGCTTTTGAGACCGGGGAAGACGCCCGTGTATTCAGCGTGGAGTACCTTCCGGGCCAGTTTGATCAGAGAGCGGATTCTGCGGTACAGTGCGTGAAGTTTTTAAAGGAGGACGAGGAGCCGGAGATTCGGACAGCCACGACCTATGTGATTACGGGCTCCGTTTCCGAAGAGGAATTTGCCGCCATCAAGAGCTTCTGCATCAACCCGGTGGATTCCAGGGAGACGGATATGATAAAGCCGGAAACCCTGATAACGGAATTCGAGGAGCCGGCGGATGTAAAAATCCTGGAAGGCTTCTGCCGAATGGAGGAGGGAGCCTTTAAAGAGCTGTATCAATCCTTTAACCTTGCCATGACTTTCAAGGATTTCCTTCATATACAAAAGTATTTCCGTGAGGAGGAGAAGCGGGAACCCTCCATGACGGAGATTCGCGTATTGGATACTTACTGGTCGGATCACTGCCGCCATACCACTTTTTCCACGGAGCTTAAGGATGTAACCTTTGGGGAGGGCTATTACCGGAAGCCTCTGGAGGATACGTACCGGCAGTATCTTGCGGATCGGGAGGAGATTTTCAAAGGCCGGAAGGATAAGTTTGTATGTTTAATGGACCTGGCACTTATGGCTATGCGGAAGCTGAAGGCGGAGGGGAAGCTGGAGGATCAGGAGGAGTCGGAGGAAATCAATGCCTGCTCCATCGTGGTGCCTGTGGAGATAGACGGACAGACAGAAGAATGGCTGGTGAATTTTAAAAACGAGACCCACAACCATCCCACGGAGATTGAACCCTTCGGCGGTGCGGCCACCTGTCTGGGAGGAGCCATCCGGGATCCGCTGTCGGGGCGTACCTATGTGTACCAGGCCATGCGCGTGACGGGAGCGGCCGATCCCACCGTGTCCGTAAAGGATACCATGAAGGGCAAGCTTCCCCAGAAAAAGCTGGTAAGAGGAGCGGCCGGCGGTTACAGCTCCTACGGCAACCAGATTGGCCTTGCAACGGGCTATGTGAAGGAGATTTACCATCCGGATTATGTGGCAAAGCGTATGGAGATTGGCGCGGTGATGGGTGCGGCGCCACGGAAGGACGTAATCCGGGAGACCTCGGATCCGGGAGATCTGATTGTACTGCTGGGCGGCCGGACAGGTCGTGACGGCTGCGGCGGCGCGACCGGATCATCCAAGGTTCATACGGAGGCATCCATTGAGACCTGCGGCGCCGAGGTGCAGAAGGGAAATGCACCCACGGAACGGAAGATTCAAAGACTGTTCCGCCGTCCGGAGGTAACACGGCTGATAAAGAAATGCAACGACTTCGGCGCAGGCGGCGTGTCCGTAGCCATCGGAGAGCTGGCGGCCGGTCTTCGGGTGAATCTGGATCTTGTACCTAAGAAATATGCGGGACTGGACGGAACGGAGATTGCCATATCCGAGTCCCAGGAGCGTATGGCCGTTGTTGTGGATAAGAAGGATGAGGAAGCCTTTCTTGCTTTTGCAAAGGAGGAAAATCTGGAGGCCGTGACGGTTGCGCATGTGACGGAGGAGCCCCGGCTGGTTCTGATTTGGAGAGGAAAGGAGATTGTTAATATTTCCAGAGCCTTCCTGGATACCAACGGTGCGCACCAGGAGACTGCGGTGGCCGTGGATCTGCCGGAGGAGGAACGGAAGTATTTTGTAAGAAATGAAGTGGAGGATGTTCGGGCAAAATGGCTGGATACCTTAAAGGATCTGAACGTCTGCTCCCAGAAGGGTCTGGTGGAGATGTTTGACGCCTCCATCGGCGCCGGAAGCGTATTTATGCCCTACGGCGGAAGATATCAGCTGACGGAGACGCAGACCATGGTTGCCAGGCTTCCTGTTTTAAAGGGCAGGACAGATACGGTGACCATGATGAGCTATGGCTTTGATCCCTATCTGTCCAGCTGGAGTCCTTATCACGGAGCTGTGTATGCGGTGATTGAGTCTGTGGCAAGAATTGCGGCAGCAGGCGGTGATTACCGGAAGATTCGTTTTACCTTCCAGGAATATTTCCGGCGTATGACCGAAGATCCCCATCGCTGGAGTCAGCCTTTTGCGGCGCTTTTGGGGGCGTATAGCGCGCAGCTTGGCTTCGGGCTTCCCTCTATCGGCGGAAAGGACAGCATGTCGGGCACCTTTAACGAGATAGACGTTCCGCCCACGCTGGTTTCCTTTGCGGTGGACATTGCCAGCCATAAGCATATCATTACGCCGGAGCTTAAGAAGGCCGGCAATAAGCTGGTGCTCATTTCCATAGACAGAGACGCTTACGATCTGCCGGATTATGAGCAGCTTAAGGATTTGTACGGCAGGTTCTTCCAGGATGTGAAGGAAGGAAGAATTATTTCCGCCTACGCCCTGGACGGCAAGGGTCTGGCGGCAGCCGTGAGCAAGATGGCCTTTGGAAATAAACTCGGTGTCAGGCTTGAGCACAATGTGGATAAGAGAGACCTGTTTACCGCAGGCTTTGGCAATATCGTGGCGGAGGTTCCGGACGGTAAGGTGGGCGAGCTGGCAGTTACCTATACGGTAGTAGGCGAGGTGACCGAGAGCGGCTTTGCCTACGGCGATATGTATATCGGGACGGATGAGGCATTAGAGACTTGGACGGCTCCGCTGGAAAAGGTATTTCCGACCATAGCAGTTCCGGGGAAGGAGAAGGCGCCGGATGCGTTGTTCCGGGCGGATCAGGTGTATGTATGCCGGCATAAGACAGCAAGGCCCACAGTATTTATTCCCGTATTCCCGGGAACGAACTGTGAGTATGACAGCGGCAGGGCGTTTGAGCGGGCCGGTGCGGATGTGATTACGAGAGTATTCCGCAATCTGACACCGGAGGATATCCGGGAGTCGGTGGAGATTTTTGAAAAAGCTATTAATCAGGCGCAGATTATTATGTTCCCCGGCGGTTTTTCCGCGGGCGATGAGCCGGACGGATCGGCCAAGTTCTTTGCCACGGCTTTTCGGAATGAGAGGATGAAGGAGGCTGTAACGAGGCTGCTGAAGGAGCGCGACGGACTGGCTCTGGGCATCTGCAACGGCTTCCAGGCTTTGATTAAGCTGGGGCTTGTACCTCACGGGGAGATTGTGGGACAGACAGAGAACTCGCCCACGCTGACCTTCAATACCATTAACCGCCATGTGTCGAAGATGGTTTATACCCGTGTGGCTTCCAACAAGTCTCCCTGGCTTCAGCTTGCGGAGCTCGGCAAGACTTATGTAAATCCGGCTTCCCATGGAGAGGGACGCTTTGTGGCCGATAAGGAATGGATTGACCGGCTCTTCGCCAATGGGCAGGTGGCGACCCAGTATGTAAATCTGGAGGGCGAGCCTGTTATGGATGAGTACTGGAATGTGAACGGCTCCTATGCTGCCATTGAGGGAATCACAAGCCCGGACGGGCGGGTGCTGGGGAAGATGGCTCACTCGGAGCGGCGTGACGAGGCCGTGGCCGTGAATATTTACGGGGAGCAGGATATGAAGATCTTTGAGTCCGGGGTGGCTTATTTTAAGTAGGAGTAAGGAGAAGGCCAATGGTTATTAAGACCCTTCATATGGAAAAATTTGAATATTTTTGCAGTCGGGCCGTAATTGTGATTGGCATGGTATTGTTCTTTTTTCTGTCCGCTTCCAGCTTATTGTATACGGAGGAGTTTGAGGCCAATAATGTGGAGCGGTTAGAACGGGTAAAGGATCCGTTAGCATGGAATCTCTTTTTGATGGTTCTTATCCTGCTGCTGCTTTTTTATGTTGGAAAATGGATGTTTAAGGACGAAGCGAAGAAAGAGCGGAATATACGGATATTGCTGGCTTTTACTTGCTGCTATGCAGTGGTTTATGGCTTGTTGTGGGCCTGGGCATGCAGATGCAACCCTTTTGTAGATTCGGAGATGGTTTCTTTGTTTGCGGATCAACTGGCTCATGGGATAGATGCTCTGGGTCCTCATGAACTGAGCTATATTGTTTCCTATCCTCATCAGATGGGCCTGATTGCCTTGATGGAGTTGATGTATCGTATTGCAGGCTGGGAAAATTGGCATATTCTTCAGGTTATCAATGGGTTTGCGGCGGGCGGAATTGTTTTTACAGGTTATCGGATTGTTAAAAAAATAGGCAAAAATTACGAAATGGGTGGGGCGTATTATTTATTATTGATGCTTGGCTGCCATCCCCTTTATATCTATGTAGCCTTTTTCTATGGAGAGCTGCTGTCGATTTTATTTACGCTCTTGTCAATATATGGCTTGCTGTGTTATCTGGAGAAGCAAGACCGGAAGGAGATGGCATTTATGGCGGCGGCGATTAGCATTGCATGCCTGATAAGGAGCAATTGCTATATTGTCTTGGCGGCCATAGGATGCGTGCTTGTTGTGAAGGCGATTTCAGGAAAAAGAATCCGCCATATTCTGGCATTGGGAATTTGCATATTGTCCTTCTGGGTCTCTCATACGGCCTTGATCAAAGCATATGAGCCTCGGCTTGGGGTTCCTCTTGATCAAAGCATGCCCTCTGTTTTGTGGATAGCAATGGGGCTGCAGGAAGGAGTACGGCCGGCAGGATGGTATAACGGATATTCCTGGGATGTGTATGTGGAGGATACGGGTAAGGATCAGGAGAAATCAAAAGAGATAGCTAAGGCTTCTATTGCGGAATCTATAAATGTATTTTGGGAGAATCCCTCCTATGGTCTTGATTTTTTCGGAAGAAAGATTTTTAGCCAGTGGAATGAGCCAACCTATGCTTCACAGGTGGAGACAAATCATCGGGATAAGGAAAGGCCAAAATTACTTGATCGCTTATACAAAGGGGATCTATGGAAACCATTTGTGCATATGATGGGGATTTATCAATCCTTGATTTATATGGGAGCTTTACTCTTTTTACTTTTGTTATGGAAAAAGAGTTGTGTTCAGGTAGAGAGACTGGTGCTGGTGATTGTTATCATCGGTGGTTTTCTTTTCTTTACTTTTTGGGAAGCAAAATCTCGTTATGTGTTTCCTTATTTTGTCCTGATGATTCCTATGGCGGCCATAGGCTTTGAACATCTTTTCAAAATATTACGGACTTTTTGGGAGAAGCATCCGGAGAAAAAAGCGGCCGTTCAAAGCTTTGCAAAGGCTTTGCCTGTGGGAAAATTGGAGTCTTTGGCCGGAAATGTGATTTTGCTGGCCTCCGGGATTCCAAGCGTGTTTCTCTTTGTGTATGGCTTGTTCTTTACCACCTGTTATAAAAGTAATGATCTGGAGATTCCGACAGAGGTGAAGGATCCGTTTTTGCCGGTTCTTCTGTTTGTGGTGATGAGCCTTGTTATTTTGAACTATGCGGGAAAATGGATTCTGCAAAAGGAAGAGCATCGAAAGCGTAATATCTGCTGCCTGCTGGGAGCTGTACTGGTTCACTGCTTTATTTTCTGTATGTGCTGGAACCTGTTTGCGGGGAGTGCCTTGCGGGGAGATCCATTGTATATTCATGCTCTGGCAGGGGGCTTTGCAAACGGTGATGTTCCGCTCAGCGCTATGGACTATTTATATACTTATCCTCACCAGGCAGGCCAGGCGCTTTTGTTGGAGCTGGTATATCGGATCTTCGGCTATGAGAACCTGCTGGCATTTCGTATTTTAAATACGGCAGGTGTTTTGGGCTTTGTGTTCTGCGGCTTTCAGGTTACGGAAAAGCTGTTTCACAGGGATGAGGTTCAGGTGAATTTTCTGGTGCTGGCGGCAGGATGTCTTCCTTTGCTTATTTATACGAATGTAATCTACGGAGAGGTTTTGGCGGTAGCCTGGACGGCCTTTGCACTGTGGATGCTGCTGCTTTGGCTGAAGGAAGGCCGTATTTGGCAGATTGTACTGATGATTATAGGGCTGTGCTTTGCCGTATATATGAAAAATAACGCTTTGATTGCAGCGGTTGCCATTGGAATCGTGATGCTGCTGAAGTCCCTATCGGAAAAAAGAGGAAAGACGGCTCTTTGGGTGTTCCCTATGATTCTGGCCCTTCTTATTTCACAGTCTGCTATGACAAAGCTGTATGAGGTACGCGGCGGGTGGCCGCTTGATCAGGCTATGCCGAAGAATCTTTGGATAGCTATGGGACTTCAGGGGACAGGAGATAATGCCGGCTGGTGGAATGAATTTCCGGTAAGGATCTACAAGGAGGAGGCTGGCTATAATCCGGAGGCGGCCCGTGATATTGGAAATGCCGCAATTGCTCTCTCCATTCAAAGCTTTGCGGAAAATCCCGTATCGGCAGTCCGGTTTTTTCAGCAAAAGTTTGTCAGTCAGTGGAATAATGCGGATTATGGCTGCCAAGTAACAGCGGGAAGTCCCAAAACACCCAAATTGGAATTCTGGATGAATGGATATCATTCACTGATATTTTTGGGGATATCCTGTTTTGCCGTATTGCGGCTTCGGAGGAAGAGAGAGATTGAAGAGGTTTTACCTCTGTTAATGATACTGGGAGGTTATCTTTTTCATATCTTTTGGGAGGTTAAGGGACGCTATGGTTTGTTCTATTTTGTCTTGGTGCTGCCTGTAGCCGCAGCAGGGCTTTGGGATTTGGCACAATACATTCAGAGCAGAAAAGAGAAGAAACATGAGCAGAAAAAGGAATTCATTTAATTTAGAATACTTTTCCGGGTATGTAGTTCATTGGCTATGTATCATTGTTTTTGTATTGTTAACTATGTCGGCATTCGTATTTACCAGATATTTTTCCAAGGATTATCAGGGGGAGATTCCGCATAACAGGTTTGACTTTTTATCACTTCCGATAGCGCTTCTGATAGGCATGCTTCTTTTGATTTCGGTAAAGCGGATTCTAAAGGAGGAGGCCCGCAGAGAACGTAATCTAAGGCTTCTTCTTATAATTGTCTTAGGATGGAGCCTGATTTTCGGAACTGTCTGGGTGCTGTTGGCAAGAAGCGTTCCGGTGTCTGATCAAATGATGGTTGTTTCCAGCGCACAGAGGTTTTTGGAAGGAGATTACGGAAGGCTGGATTATGGAAAATATCTTTTTTACTATCCCTTTCAGCTAGGGCTTGCCGCCTGGGAGGAATTGGTATTTTACATATTCGGACGGGATAATTTTACTGCTTTTCAATTATTAAATGCTTTGGCCATTACAGGAACCATAGGCATTGGATACTGCATTGTGCGTCATATCTTTAAAAAACAAGAGCCGGCTGCTTATTATTTGCTGCTGTCAGGCTGCTGCTTTCCGTTTTTTATCTATGGTACTTATGTGTATGGAGATGTTATGTCCATTCTGCTTTCCATGTTTGGGGTTTGGCAATTCCTGCGTTATGTGAAAGGAAAAAAGAGCAGTGTGCTGTTTCTGACCGCGGCAATTTCCGGAGCGGTGCTTTTGCGCAACAATAGTCTGATTATACTGATTGCCATGTGTGCTGTTCTGGCGGTGTATGCGGTTGGGAAGAAGCGCTGGCAATATGGAGCTTGTATACTTATTTTGATTGTGGGAGTAATCGGAAGCAAGCAGATTTTGAATCAGCACTATGAACGGAAATCGGGAATTACCTTGAATGATGGAATGCCTTATATTTTATGGATAGCCATGGGAATGCAGGAAGGAGATAAAGAGGCCGGCTGGTACAACGGATATTCCATATATATGTATCAGGATGTTTGTCATTATCATGGCCCAACGGCAGCGGCGCTTGGCAAGGCCGAAATACGAAGCCGTGTGAAGGAATTTCTGAAAAATCCGATTTATGGATTGGATTTTTATTACAGGAAGTTTACAAGCCAATGGGATGATCCGACATATGGCTGTTTTATCATGACCCATGCATCTGCGGAACCGAATGAAGAGGGGATCTTGGAGAGAAAGGAACGGGGACCTGTGGGAGATAAGCTCTATGCAGGAGCCTTTAATACGGGTTTGAAGTATTTTATGGATGCGTATCAGCTTTTGATTTATGGGGTAATTTTACTTTTCCTTATAAAGAAGAGAAAGGAACGGGTGCCGCTGGAGAATTATATTCTTCTTATCGGAATTCTGGGAGGCGTACTGTTCCATCTTCTGTGGGAGGCCAAGTCCCGGTATGTGCTTCCCTATTTTGTAATGATGCTTCCCATGGCTGCGGGAGGCTTGTACCAGGTGCAGGAAATGATTCAAAGGCGGGGGACGAAGGATGAAGCTGTTAAGGCTGGCAGATAGAACAATTTCGATATTGGGCCTGCTCCTTTTTGGAGCGCTTACGGGCTTTAGTTTATTTTTTACCGTATATTTTTCAACGAGTTATGAGGAAATTCCCTATGAAATGGGGGATATTGTTCCCATGGTGCTGGCAGTATGTGCTTTTGGGCTGTTTTGTATGGAACGGATTGCCGGATGGGTTCTGAAGGGGGACAAAGGGGAAAAGCGGATCCGTATTCTGCTGGGGCTTGTGCTTCTTTATACCCTTTGCTTTTGTGTGTTATGGGTAAAGGGAGCAGGCTGTATTCCCGTGGGGGATCAGGCGTCCGTATGCGCGGCGGCGGAGGGCTTCCGCAATGGAGATTTTTCCATGCTCACCCGGGATTCTTATGAAAAATATTTGTTTATCCATCCGCACCAGCTTGGATTGACAGCATTGATTGAATTGATATTTGCATGCTTTGGAAATGGGAACTTTCAGGCTTTTGAATATTTTAATTGTCTGGGAGCCGTTCTCTGCGTGTACGCCGGCTATGGAATTACCGGGCTTTTGGCAAAGGATAAGAGAGGAAGCGTATATTATCTGCTTTTGGCGGCATGCTGCTTTCCTCTGTTTTTCTATGTGACCTTTGTATATGGGGAGATTCCCTCCATTACGTATTCTCTTTTGGCTGTATGGATGTTTTTGGAGTACCAGAAGAGGGAAAAGCTATGGTGTCTGGCAGCCTGCAGTATTGCTTGTGCCCTGGCCTGTCTGATTCGCAATAACAGTTTGATTCTTTTGATCGCTTTTGTAAGTATATGGGTAATTACGGGATTTGGAAAAAAGCGGTGGCGGTCTTTTGCGGCAGCAGTGCTTCTTATGGCGGTATTTTTGCTTTCCCGCTTTGGCCTGCGCGCTCTGTATGAGGAGCGCTCCGGTGTTTCGCTGAATGAAGGTGCACCTATGGTTCTGTATGTAGCTATGGGAATGCAGAAGGGGGAGGGAGCACCGGGCTGGTCCAACGGTTATATACTTCATGCTTATTGGGGAGCTTCGGAATTTGACGGGGAGATGGCCTCGGCTATGGCGATGGAGGATATCCGCGCTTCGGTATCCGGCTTCCGGTCAGCGCCTCTTTATGCAGCCGAGTTTTACCGGGAGAAATTTACCAGCCAATGGAATGATCCCACCTATGAGTGCTTTGCGATGACTCATATCAACGGATGGGAGCGTTGCGGCATTGTCAACAGCATGTATGTGGGTAAGCTGCATGCTCTGATGACCTGGTTTATGAATCAATATCAAAGTCTCATTTTTGCAGGGGTCTTTTTGTGGATTGTGTTTCAGTATTGGAGGGAAAAGCCTTTGGAGAATCAGGTGCTTCTGGTTACTGTATTTGGCGGCTTTCTTTTTCACATGCTCTGGGAGGCAAAGGGACGCTATATCCTGCCTTATTTTGTGATGATGCTTCCAATGGCTGCCGTGGGGCTGGCAGAGCTTACGGAGAGAGTAAGTGCCTGGCCGGTTCTGCGTAATAACAGGCCGAAGGTGAAATAGGGGAAAAGGAGACAAACGATGAAAAGATTTTTATCAGCTTATAAAATTCATTTATTAGTTACCCTTATACTGCTCGTGTTTGCGGCAGGAATACCTTTTGATTCTTATTATGACAGAGCAATCCAGGTATCGGAGCTGGAGCTTCAGCCGGAGGCGGAGGGAGCGGCAGCTCTGACTGAGGAAGAGGATCCGGTTCTGATGGTAGAAGCAGAAGATGATTATACGGGAATTGTGGCAAAGACAGAGCCGGTGACGCTTCAGAAGGGTGGTTATCGGCTTCAGATAGTGTCTTTGTCGGAAAATAATGAAAATTATGTGGAGATTTACAGTTTCGGAAGGTTAAAAGAGGATAATACGGAGGGAGAACTTCTCGCTAAGGAGTACTTGAAGCAGGGCGGAGACTTGACAGAGATCTGTTTTGAAACGGAGGAATCCATGGAGGATATTACCTTCCAAATTGGCTATGGAGGAAAAGGCGGTTTGAATGTCAGCAGCCTATACCTGGCATCTACGGAAAGAATGTATACGGATTTCTTTTGCCTGATGGGAGCAATTCTTCTGATTTCAGCAGGAATTTTGGTATGGAGGCTTTGCGGCGGAAAAATGGATCAGGAGGGGCGGACAGCTTTGCTTCTTTTGGGAGCAGCGGTTGTTTTGGTGTCATTGCCGCTGAGCTATGATTTCGTGTTGGACGGGAATGATCTTTATTATCAGTTTAACCGGATTCTTGGTATACAGGAGGGGTTGAAAAGCGGCCAATTTCCGGTGAAAATTCACAGTACTATGCTTCATGGCTATGGTTATGGATCATCTATCTTCTATCCGGAATTGTTTTTATACCTTCCTGCGCTGTTAGGATGTCTGGGAGTGTCTCTTGTCAATTGTTATAAGGTGCTACTGATTTGTATGAATGGAGCCACGGCCTTTGTGGCCTACCGTTCTTTTTCCGGCCTGACGCGTTCGCGGAAAATGGGGCTTTTGGCGGCGCTTTTTTATACCCTTTCCGTTTATCGGCTGATCGATTTGTATACCCGGGCAGCCATTGGGGAGGCTATGGCTATGATTTTCTTCCCCTTGGTTATGTGGGGAATGTATGAGCTGTTTTTGGGGAATCCCAGGAAGTGGTATTTGGCGGCCTTGGGCTTTACCGGAATTTTTCAGTCTCATGTGCTTTCCGTGGAATTGACGGTATGTTTTGGCGGGATTTTTGGTTTGTGTTGTCTGGGACGCCTGAGAGAGAAAAATCGTTTTAAGGCCTTGCTCTATGCGGCAGGCAGTACGGTACTTTTGAATCTGGGAGTAATCTTTCCGCTGCTTCATCATGCCGCCTATCCCTACCGTGTGTTTGCTGTGGACAGCACCTTAAGCTGGTGGACCGCAACGCTGCCCAAGCTGTTTGATTTTATTCTGTCCAATCCTACGGAGCGGACCTATGCCGGGATTCAGAACGGCGGAGAAATGCCCTGCTCTTTGGGCTTTGTGCTGCTTGTGGGGCTTTTGGCATTTTTATATGTGTATCTGCGTGAAGAAAAGAGAGACGGGCTTTTAAGGGGGAGTTTGGGAGCTCTTTGGCTTGGCGTTCTGGGAATCTATTTATCGACGGATCTCTTTCCCTGGGATAAGGTACAGAGGCTGTCTGTGATTCACAGGCTGGTGACCTCCATTCAATTGCCGTGGCGTTTTTTGGCGCTCACATCCGCACTACTCTGCCTGGTGTGCGCAGTTGGCTTTTATCGTTTTTCATCCGAAAAAGAGGTCCGCAGGCTGGTATGCGGCGGCGCCTGTGTGCTGGCCTTTCTGTGCGCCGGAATTTATATTAACCGATACAGTGAGGAGGCAATGCCCAAATATTCAAAAGAAAATCAGTATCAAAGGGAGCAGAGTCAGGTAGACGTCCTGTATTTTGTCAATGTGCCTCATTCCAACAGCTACCGCATCTGGAACAGGAGCAATACTTTTGCGGCTTCGGAGGGAATTGTCTTAAGCGAATGTAAGAGAGCGGAGAATTTGACGGCGGAATTCCGTTATAAGCTGCCGGAGACGGGAATTAAGGGGGAGGAAGCGTGGGTGGATGTGCCGTTTACCTACTATCCTAACTACGCGGCATATGGAGAGAACGGAACACGATTAAAAACGGGAATTGGCGATCAGGGAACGCTGCGTGTTTGGATTTCCGGGGAAACGCAGGGACTTGTAAAGGTAAGATATCAAGAACCATGGTATTATCATGCGGGGAGAATAATTTCCATAATTTTCCTGATTTTACTCGCCTCCGGTATTGTTATAAGAAAGAGGAAGCTTCGCAATTCATAAGTTTTCCACTGTGAAATATGGCTTTTGGATACTTGATTTGGAGGTATAAACAGGCGGAATCTGCACATACTACTTTTATATTTTTATGGAGGTAGATGAATATGACAAGATTAGACTGTACCGTAACAAGCTGCATGTATAACAAGGAAAAGAGCTGCTGTAAGGATAACATTCAAGTGGAAGGCAATAATGCAAAACATTCCAAAGATACCTGCTGCAGCAGCTTCCGGGAGAGAGGCGAAGGGAATTATCAGAGTTCCGTAGATTATCCGACAAAGGAGACAAAAGTATCCTGCAAGGCGGAGGAATGTACCTTTAATGAGAATTGTGTCTGCCACGCAAAGCACATCGGAATTGCGGGCGCATCGGCTTGCGATTGCCGGGAGACGGAGTGTGCGACTTTCCGCTGTAAATGTGAATAGCATCGGCAGTCTGTAATATACACTAGGCTGCACATGCAGGAAATTACTTTATGGGATAAAAAGGAGAGTGCCGCAGGAAGCCGTAAAGCTGTCCTGAGGCACTCTCCATATTCTTTTGTTTATATAGCTGAAAACGGGCGATGATATGGAATCTTATGATTCTTCGTCTGTTTCTTCCGCCTCAGCTTCCTGCGGCAGATAAATATGCACCTTATCAATCCGATTCTTATCCACCTCATCCACCACCAGCCGAATCCCATTCTCCGTAGTCACGGATTCACCGGCCTGGGGCAGACGGTCCAGAAGTTCAATCACAATACCTCCGATAGAATCATAATCCTCCGACTCAAGCTCCAGACCAATCTGGTCCTGCAGATCCTCAAGCTTCGAAGAACCTTCCACAATGTACTCATAATCACTGATTTTCTGAATCAGCTCCGCCTCGGAACCATCATACTCATCCCGAATCTCCCCTACAATCTCTTCCAGAAGATCCTCCAGAGTCACAAGCCCCACCGTTGCCCCATACTCATCCAGAACAATCGCAAGGCTGATGGAATTTTCACGCATCTCCATCATCAGCTCCGAAGACTTTTTAAACTCATGTGTAAAATAAGCTTCCCGGAGAATATGCCGCACATCAAAATGCTCTTTATTCTCGTAGAGAATCAGATCCTTCACATTCAGAATACCAAGAATATTGTCCCGGTGCTCCTCATAAACCGGAAGCCTGGTAAACAAATTCTCTCTATATACTTCAATGGTTTCCTCATAAGTAGCATTGACATTTAAAAAGGTCATATCCACTCTGGGAACCATAATATCCTTTGCCTGATGGTCATCCAGATCAAACACATTGTTGATCATCTTGCGCTCTTCACTCTCAATAGCGCCGTCCTGGTGGCTGACCTCCACAATGGTACGAATCTCATCCTCCGTATAAATATCATTGCGCTTATTGGGATCTACCCGCAGAAGCTTCAGCACGCCCATAGAAAATGCATTGATAATAAAAATAAGAGGCGTGGCAATCTGCATCCAGATATAAACCACTCCGGCAAACCGCAGGGACAGCTTTTCCGCTGAAAGCGTAGCGCAGGTTTTCGGTGTAATCTCTCCAAAAACCAGTACCAGGAAGGTCAGAATACCTGTTGCGATACCGGCTCCGGCGCTTCCGAAAGCTTTGGTAGCAATGACAGTACCGAGAGAGGACAGACTCATATTAACAATATTGTTTCCTATCAAAATGGCGCTGAGCATCTTCGACGGTTCGTCCAGAACTTTCTGAAGGCGCAGAGCACGCTTGTCCCCCTCTTCCACCAGGGTTAAAACTCTGATTTTGTTTACGGTAGTTAACGCAGTCTCCGCAGAAGAAAAAAAAGCGGAAAGACCTAACAACAGCAGTAATACGGCCAATTGTATGGCGTCACTTGAATCCAAGAAAAGTTCACTCCTTTGTATGATGTGCCGTTTAGGAGTGGAGCAAAAGTAGCTCCGTTCCTTTTCGACAGTAATAAAGTATCTTTTTTACTATACAATATTTTTAAGGGAATTGCAAGTATGGAGCAGATTTTTGGCAACTTTTTGGCAAAAGAAGGCACGGAGGGTTACTGCTCTAAGACATCGGACTAAGATACCATCCCCCCTAAGGTCCCGCCGGCCGTGCACAGGATCAGCGTGGTGACGAAGTGGGAAGACCCACCTCCGAAGCCCTGGTTTACGGCAAGGGAAATCAGAGCGAGTATGGCAAAGTAGAGAAGCCCTGCGGCAGCGCCCCATAGGAATTTCCGGGTCTTCATCATTTTACCCTCCAAAAAGCCGCCAAGAAAGCTGGAAATCACGTACACAATGATAATTCCGATATTGACTTTAGGTTCCGAAAGCTGAAACTTATACAGCAGAAGAGCCAGGAATAAAAGCAGGATTCCTGTGATAATATAAGCGCTCAAAAGGGATTTCAGCATCCGTATCGCCATATTTTGATAAGATTTACCTTTTTCCATTGTGTTCCTCCCCCGAATCAGATACTATGTAACTGTTCACATATCAACAGTCATTATTTAAGACAAATATATGTAACAGTTCGTTGTGATAGAATAAGAAGTATTGTAGAAAATAAAATAAATACAAAGTAACTGATATATAAAAAGGAAGAATAAATACGGATGACATGAAAATAAAAACTCCAAAAAAGAAACAAAAAGATATGATTTGCAAACGGAGGAATCCAGGATTCCCTGTCAGAGATGACGGTGCGGAACAAGACAGCAGTCATTTATATATTTGCAGTCTTATTCCGCAATATTTGCTTAAGCAGATTGTATAACGGAACCTTTTAAAACGGATTCCAATACCGCCCCCCATTTAGAAACTGTAAGGCAACGGAAATCCCAATCAGCACAAATCCCAACACCATTGTGGCATAGTCAAATCCTGTAAATCTTCGCTCCCGATACCAGGTCCGTCTGCGTTCTTTGCCGAAGCAGCGAAGCTCCATAGCGTTCGACACCACCTCAATCCGTTCCATGCTGGAGAGGATGAGAGGCATCAAAATAGCAGTAGCGCCTTTCAGTCGTTTTACCAGATTTTCCTTGCCGGACAGCTCCACGCCCCGGGCCTGCTGCGCAAGGGAAATCGCATGAAATTCGTCCAGGACATCCGGAATATAGCGCAAAGCCAGAGAAACGGAGTAGGATACCTTGTAGCTTACGCCGATTTTATTTAAGGAAGCGGCAAATTCACTGGGCTGTGTGGTGGAGATAAAGAGAATTACCACAGGAATTGTTGCTGTGTATTTCAAAACCACATTTGCATGGTAGAGAAGCTGCTGGGCAGTGATGCTGTAACGCCCGACGATGCGGAAGAGCACCGTACGGGTATTGTAGATACTCACTCCGTGCTCCGGTGAAAACAGATAAATCAAAAGATTGTTCATCACCAGGAACACCAGGGAGAAGATGAGAATCACCTTCACATCGCTGACTCGGATCTTGGAAACCTGGAATAAGATCAGGGCAAATACGGTAAGCAGGATGAGATACCTGGTATCAAAGGTAATCATAGCCGCCAGGACCCAGCACAGCATACAGGCCATTTTGGAGGCTCCTGTTAATCTATGAATGGGAGAAACACGCTCTATATAGTTGAATAACTGAATCATCCCCGCACCTCCTCTTCATAGTCAATAAAATGCTGTACAAATACATTGGGATCCGGAATCCCGCATAAAAGGGCCAGATCGTATAGAGAGGTTTCCTTTAGGTTTGCACGGCTGATGATATCCGGGTTGGTGAGGATATTGGCGGAGGTATCGTCCGCGATTACCTGTCCTCCGGAAAACACGATGGCTCTCTGAGCATATTCCAGCATCAGATGCATATCGTGGGTAATCATAACCACCGTAATTCCCCGCCTGTGAAGCTCCTTTAAAAATTCCATGATTTCCGTGTAATGCCGGTAATCCTGCCCGGCCGTGGGTTCATCGAGAATGATCATCTGAGGGTCCAGTGCAAGGATGGAAGCAATGGTGACACGTTTTTTCTGTCCGAAGCTCAGGGCGGATACGGGCCATTTCCGGAAGGGGTAGAGGCCGCATATTTTCAATACCTCGTCTACCTTTCGGGCAATGGTATCCTCGGATACATGGCGCTGCCTGAGGCCAAAAGCCACTTCATCAAAGATCATGGTTTTGCAGATCATCTGATTGGGATTCTGCATCACGTATCCGATACGGTCCGCCCGTTCCTTGATGCTGTAATCCTTCATATCTTCTCCCCGGAAGGTGAGCGTGCCTTTTTGCTGCTTTTCAAAGCCGCAGATTACCTTGGAGAAAGTGGACTTGCCGGCGCCGTTGGTTCCAACAATGGCAAGGAGCTCTCCTTTGGCGGCGCTGGCGCTGATGCCCTTTAAGGCGTGGAAGCCGTTTTCATAGGTAAAGTCAATGTCCTCGGCCCGAAGAAGCATCTCCGGCGCTTCCTTTTTTCCTTTGGCTTTTCTGCTGTGATACCAGTCACGGACACAGGATTTTTCTTCTTCCGTGAGTGTGAGGCTGCGGATGCTGTGAGGCAGGCACTTGGGGGTAATGGTTACTCCGGCATATTTGAGAGCGGTTAGGTATAAGGGTTCCCGGATACCGTTTTCCAGGAGAAGATTGGTGGAAAGAAGCTCGTCCGGTCTCTGGTCCGCCGCGATTTCTCCGTCCTTCATCAAGACAATTCGGTCTACGCCGCGCCACAGTACATCCTCCAGACGGTGTTCCACAATGATTACGGTGGCGCCTGTTTCTTTCTGTATCTGATCAATAATCTCGATGGCGCGCTTCCCGGTGGCAGGGTCCAGATTGGCCAGGGGCTCGTCAAAAAGAAGAATTTCCACTTGATTTACCATAACGCCGGCCATAGAAACGCGCTGCTTCTGACCGCCGGACAGAGCGTTGGGAGAGTGATCCAGATGATCGGCAATTCCAACCTTTCGGGCCACCTCACGTACCTCTTTTTTCATATCCTGCTGACCCATACAGGCATTTTCCAGAGCAAAGGCAATGTCCTCCGCCACGGTAAGGCCGATGAACTGGCCGTCCAAGTCCTGGAGCACCGTACCGATGGTTTTGGATATCTCGAAGATGCTCTGATTTTTTGTATCCTGGCCCCGGATAGTCAGGGTTCCGGTGGACTCTCCGGAGTAGGCAAAGGGAATCAGGCCGTTCATACAGTGAGTGAGGGTGGATTTGCCGCAGCCGGAGGGACCGGCAATGAGGAGCTTTTCTCCCGGATAAATCTCAAGGTTGATATGCTTCAGCGTCGGTTCTGCCTGGGCGTCATACTGAAAACTGAAATCCTCAAATTTTATTATCGGTTCTTTCACATATACCTCCTTATAGAAAGCCATTTAATAGAATGGCTTTTGAGATCGGCAGCCTTTTTCGTTCATTTATTTTTCCGCTTTTAAGGAGCCCTTTTTCGCTCTGGTAGCTGCATATGCGAAGCACAAAATGGTGCCTACGATAGCTGTTGAGAGGATATTTCCGACACTTCCGACTGCGCCCTGGAGGAAGATTTTTTCCGCCGGCTCATCATATATGAGAATATCCAGGCCGGGAGCGATGAAGCCCCAGGCAATCAGATGTGCAATAATCTGTACCACATTGAAAATAACTGCGCCTTTTACACCGAAATCGCCCTTGGACAGCTTCAGCTTGTAGCCTAAGAGACCCATAACCAGTCCAAAGAAGGCAGAACCTGCGATCCAGCTCCACCAAACACCCCAGCCGCTTGCCAGGTCGCTTAAGAAATGGCCGATAAGGCTCATCAAAAAGCCTGCTACGGGTCCGAACAACATGCTCATGACGGCCACAACAGGATAGTGTACACTGATCTTGAGATTGGGCACTGGCGTGGGAATTGCCACATAACTGCTAAGCACGAAAAACAGCGCCGCGCCGATACCGATTGCTACGATTGTTTTTACTGAAAAATTTTTCATCTGTAACTCTCCTTTTCCCTCTTGTTTGATTGAAAGTGCATTGAAAGTATATATTACAAAGGCAGGATATTTACCGGGCCTTTTGTAATCGGTTTCTTGTTTCCTTTATCCTCTTGGGTCTTTGCGGATCTCAATATGCCAGCTGTTGCCGGTTCCGATATTGTAAGCTTTGGCAAAGCTTCCCTGGTTGATGGCAACTGCCATACAGTTGAGAGAGTTCATATACACCAGAGGCTCGCCCACATACACATCCGCAAAGGAGTGAGCGTAGACCATGGTATTCCGGTACAGGGTTCGCGTATCATTGGAGATCCGCACTTCCACCCGTTCGCCGAAGGCAATGCCCAGGGTTTTGAACAGCTCAATGGGAATGTTGGACCACAGGCTTCCGAACCGTACATCCAGAACATCAATGGTGCCGGCCACGCCGCCATCCTCCGTTGTCTTAGCCGGAATGGTGGGAAGCTCCAGGATGGTAGAGGGATCGATTTCCTCTCCTACCTGCTCAAAGGTGATCTTTCCGGCCGCCAGCTTTGCGCCGGTAAAGGCGTATACGTCCCGGCCATGGAAGGTGTAGGATTCCTCGGAACCGGATCGGCGGTTTGTGGTCTCGTCAATGATTCGGGCCGCTTCGATCCCGGGGTTTCGTTTTACAAAGGTGAGAGTGCCGTTATCCGGCGTTACTACATACTGGCCGGTCTTTGTCTTGGCGACAATGCTTCTTCGGGTGGAGCCGACTCCCGGATCTACCACGGAGACAAATACGGTTCCCTCCGGCCAGTAGCTTACGGTCTGAATCAGACGGTAGCTGGCCTCCCAGGTGTTGTAGGGTTCAATCCCATGTGTCAAGTCATAAATCTTCAAATCTGGTGATACACCGTAGGCAACGCCGTACATAGCGCTGACTGCGCCGTCTTGCATGCCGAAATCTGTCTGGAACACTAAGGCTCCCTGTCTCATATTTCTATCCTCTTTTCTATATAATTTAAACACCTCCGGATTTCTTCCGTTCTCTGGTTCCCGAGGGGATATTCCGGAGAGGTTCGATATCAATAGATAATCAACGTTTCCATTAGCGGAAAATCATTTAACAATCTGCTCAATCAAGTCTGTCATAAGCATATCGCGCTCAATCCGATAAACATATTTCATAGAATGACGGTTCGCGGAAAAGCGGTAGCCTCCCTTGTCGGTAATCTGCGGACAGGGAATAAGCCGATCCTTCATAAAACGCTGTCCGCCATTGAGAAGCCAGGCCACAGCCGGCACATCCCAGATGGCTTTGGCCCACATGGGAGTTTCCGCCCAGGCTTCCACCGAGGTAATGGCATGGGAAGCCAGGTAATCTGCCAGAGGATTTTTGCCGATCAGCCAGGTTTCCAGCTCCGGCCGGCTTATGGTGAAATGCTCTGTGACGCCCCAGCAGGGAAGCTGTACGAAGGGAACTTCACTGTCAAAAAGCACCTGTGCCGCCGGAATATCCTCCATAAGATTGAACTCCTCTATCTCCGGACAGTGAAAACCGCTGCCTCCAAGCCAGATGACCACAATGTGTTCCCGAATAGCGGGTTCGAGTAAAAGGGCGGAAGCCAGGTTCGTTGCGGCCGCTATTCCGATCACGTACAAGGGATTCTCCCTGGAATGGAGGAGTGCGCGCGCTATGAGATCTAGGGCGGCCTCCGATTCCGCAGGCGTATACTGATCCTTTAGAAAATGGTCTGCGCCCCGATATACCCGGCTCTCGTATTCCGGCGCTTCGGCCAGCCGGAGGATACGGAGAATCTCATCATAGCTTTTCTCCATTCCCATCTTGGGCGTCCCGGCCTTTTCATTGAGGAAGGGAGCGGCATATACGGCCTGGAGCCGGAGCTTATCCCGATTCCGAAGCAGGTATGCCAGTGCGAATTGATCGTCTACCTCATTGAAGGTATCGGTGTCCAGAACCACATCCGACGGATACACAGATTGCTTAAGCATCGAAAGCCGTTGATTTTCATCCAATCACTGTTCCTCCCTGTCCCTATATTTGTGTAATTTGTGTAAAAAATATGCAAAAAAAGAATCTTCTTCTAGCATTTATACCATGTAATGAGTAGGATGTCAATTGATTTGTAATTTTAACGATTTCCCTGAAAAATGCCTGTTTGCCAGCCGGAGAGAGAACTGGTACAATGTTGTTGCCGGCCGCAGAGTGACCGGCAATACAATGTCTGCCGAGGTATGCGGAATAAGAAACAAATGTCTTGTAACACATCCCAAAATGTAGTATGATGGGGGAAACATATGTTTGCAGAAAGATAACCCAAAGAAAGGGGCAGGCGATAACATAATGATGGAACAGTTAAGCTTATTTGACGACAGGGAAAAAAGCGCGCCTTTGGCCAGCAGGCTTCGTCCGGAGAGTCTGGATGAATATGTGGGGCAGAAGCATCTGATTGGAGAAGGAAAAATTCTGCGGAGACTGATTGAGACGGACCAGGTATCCTCCATGATCTTCTGGGGCCCTCCCGGCGTGGGAAAGACCACTCTGGCGAGAATCATAGCCAGGCAGACACGGGCGGAGTTTGTGGAATTCAGTGCGGTAACAAGCGGCATCAAAGAGGTAAAGGAGGTTATGAACCAGGCGGAACAGAACAGAAAGATGGGAATCCGCACCCTTTTGTTTACCGATGAGATTCACCGTTTCAACAAGGCCCAGCAGGATGCCTTTTTGCCCTTTGTGGAAAAGGGGAGCATTGTTCTGGTAGGCGCCACAACGGAGAATCCTTCCTTTGAGATTAATTCCGCCCTTTTGTCCCGGTGTAAGGTCTTTATCTTAAAAGCACTGGAGGAAGAGGATTTGACAGCCCTTCTCCGTCATTCACTGAAAAGCCCCAGGGGTTTCGGCAATCTGGACTTATTAATAGAAGAAACACATCTTCATGCCATTGCCCGCTTTGCCAATGGCGACGCCCGGACAGCCCTTAATACCCTGGAAATGGCGGTTCTCAATGGAAGAATGAATGAGGAGGGCGTGCTGGTAATCGACGAGGAGCTTCTTGCCCAGTGCATGAACCGGCGTTCCCTTCTATATGATAAAAATGGGGAGGAGCACTACAATATTATTTCCGCTCTCCACAAGTCCATGCGCAACAGTGATGCCGATGCGGCCCTTTACTGGATGCACCGGATGCTGTACGGGGGAGAGAATCCTTTGTACATTGCAAGAAGGCTGATACGCTTTGCCAGCGAAGATGTGGGAATGGCGGATTCCCAGGCACTTCCTCTGGCCGTATCCGTTTACCAGGCATGTCACTTTTTGGGAATGCCGGAATGTGATGTGCATCTGACACACGCGGTGGTGTATCTTTCCATGGCGCCCAAGTCCAATGCCCTTTACCGGGCCTGCGAAGCCTGTAAGGAGGATGTACGCAAGCTGCCTGCGGAGCCGGTGCCCTTGCAGATCTGCAATGCGCCCACAAAGCTGCTGAAGGATCTTCATTACGGAGAGGGGTATATTTATGCTCATGATACGGAAGAAAAGCTGAGCCGGATGGAGTGCCTGCCCGACGCTTTGGCCGGCAGGCGCTATTATCATCCGACGGCGGAAGGGCAGGAGCGAAAGGTGGGAGAAAGACTTCAGGCAATCCTTGAGTGGAAGCAGGGAGAGCCGGAGGCATAAAAAGAGAAAAATTTTCGGGTAAATGTCCTTAAATATATCAGAACTGTATAAAAATAAAAATTAGCTTGAATTTTATGGAGCAAAGTGATAATATATGCAATAAATATGAATAATAATACATAAGCATTTATTTCATTCAAAAGCAGAGAGGAAAGAGGAGATTATGATAAAAGCAGGAATTATCGGAGCAACCGGGTATGCAGGCGCCGAGCTGGTGCGGCTTTTGACAGGCCATAGGGAGGCGGAGATCAAATGGTACGGTTCCAGAAGCTACATAGATAAAAAATATGCGTCCGTCTATCAGAATATGTTTCAAATCATAGAGGACAAGTGCCTGGATGATAATATGGAGGAATTGTCCGGGCAGGTGGACGTTATTTTCACAGCCACACCTCAGGGCTTGTGCGCGTCCCTTGTAAATGACGAAATTTTATCACGAACGAAGATTGTGGATCTGAGCGCGGACTTTCGAATCAAGGATGTGGAGGTGTACGAAAAATGGTATGGCATCACTCATCCCACGCCCCGCTATATCAAGGAGGCCGTATACGGCCTCTGCGAGATCAACCGGGAGGCGGTGAAGGCAGCCCGGCTGATCGCCAATCCCGGCTGTTACCCCACCTGTACCACCCTTTCCATTTATCCCTTATTAAAGGAAAGGCTGATTGATCCCAATACAATTATTGTGGATGCCAAGTCGGGAACCTCCGGGGCAGGCCGGGGGGCCAAGGTGGACAATCTTTTCTGCGAGGTCAATGAAAATATCAAGGCTTACGGTGTTGCCTCCCACCGCCACACGCCTGAGATTGAGGAGCAGCTGGGTTATGCGGCCGGAGAGCCGGTACTGATCAACTTTACACCTCATTTGGCGCCTATAAACCGCGGAATTCTGATTACGGCCTACGCTTCCCTGAAAAAAGAAGTATCCTATGAGGAAGTAAAAGCGGTTTATGACAAATATTATGCCGCAGAGCGGTTTGTGCGCGTCCTTGAAAAGGATGTATGCCCGCAGACAAAATGGGTGGAAGGCAGCAATTATGTGGATGTGAATTTTAAAATTGATCCCAGGACAAGCCGCATTATTATGATGGGCGCCATGGACAATCTGGTAAAGGGCGCCGCAGGGCAGGCCGTTCAGAATATGAATCTGATGTTTGGAATTAAGGAGAGCGAGGGCCTGGAGCTGATACCTATGTTCCCGTAGAAACAGAGTATCTGTCAGAAAGGAACGGATGAAGATGATGACAATCCGAACAATGACAATCGAAGATTATGACGGTGTGTACGAGCTCTGGATGACCATTAAGGGTTTCGCGATTCGGAGCATAGACGATTCCCGGATTGGTGTGGAGCGTTTTCTGCGCCGGAATCCGGATACCAGTGTGGTAGCTCTGGAGGATGGCCGTGTGGTGGGAAGTATTCTTTGCGGCCATGATGGACGCCGGGGATGCCTCTACCATGTGTGTGTTCATCGGGACTGTCGGATGCGCGGTATCGGAAAGGCTATGGTGGTGTATGCCATGAATGCCTTGAAAAAGGAGGAAATCAGCAAGGTATCTCTGATAGCATTTACAAAAAATGATATTGGAAATGCATTTTGGAACCGTATAGGCTGGACAAAACGGCAGGATTTGAATTATTATGATTTTGTGCTGAATGAAAGGAATATTGAGGAATTTAATAAATAGTCCGCAGGCATCGGGCGGAGATAGCCGTCTGCCTCCGGTTCGGCATAGTATACAAATTAAGAGGATTCACTATGAAAGAAAAGAAAAGGATTCTGATGCTGACCACAGGAGGCACCATTGCCTCCGCTCCCACGGATCGCGGCCTTGCACCGGCCCTTCGCGCAGATGAGCTTCTGAAGGGCTTGGAGGATCTGCGGGAAAGTTGCCGGATCGATACTCTGGAGGTATGCAGCCTGGACAGCACCAATATGACCTGGGCGCACTGGCTGAAGCTTGAGGAGGCCGTTGAGGCCCATTATAAGCAGTACGACGGATTTGTAATCTGCCACGGCACGGATACGATGGCCTACACGGCAGGAGCGCTATCTTATCTCATTCAGAATCCCGGAAAGCCCATAGTGCTTACCGGTTCCCAGAAGCCCATTACGCAGGAAATCACGGACGCCAAGCGAAATTTAAGAGACAGTATTGCGGCGGCTATGAATGAGGACTGCCACGGAGTGCAGATTGTATTTAACGGACAGATAATTGCAGGCACACGGGCAAAAAAGGTAAAAAGCTTTAGCTTTGATGCGTTTACCAGTATTAATTTTCCTGTTCTGGGAGTGGTTCGGAACGGGAGGGTGATCCGCTATGTAAGAGAGGAGCTGCCTTTGGAGCCGCCGGTATTTTATCATCGGGTACATCCGAGGGTGTTTCTCCTGAAGCTGATTCCGGGAATGCAGCCGCAGATTTTAAAGCCTATTTTTCAGGAATTTGACTGTGTGATCGTGGAGAGCTTCGGGGTGGGAGGAATACCGGACAGCATTGCGGAGGAATTTTTCCGGCAGTTAAGCCGGTATGAGCCGGGGGAGAAGATTCTGATTATGACCACCCAGGTTACTTACGAGGGAAGTGATGTGGATGTATATGAGGTGGGTAAGCGGATTCGGGAACGGTTTCGGTTTTTGGAGGCTTATGATATGACCCTGGAGGCTGTGTTTACAAAGATCATGTGGATACTTGGGATTGAGGGCTTAAGCTTTGAGGAGATTGAGACGCTGTTTTATCGGAAAGTTAATTTTGATACAAGCATGACTTATGTGAAAACGTGAAGCTGGCGGATAAGGACGGGGCTGTTAAAGAGGAGAATACGAATAAAGTGGAGAGTAAGATTATGGAAAATATAAGTGAAAAAGTAAATATCATAGAGGGCGGCGTCACGGCGGCTAAGGGCTTTGAGGCAGCGGCGGCAGCGGCGGAGATCAAATATAAGGGACGCACGGATATGGCTCTTATTTACAGCCAAACGCCCTGTCAGGCAGCCGGAACCTTTACCAGCAATGTTGTAAAAGCGGCTCCGGTGAAATGGGACCGGAAGATTGTGGCGGAATCTCCCTTTGCACAGGCGGTTGTAGTTAATTCCGGGATTGCCAATGCCTGTACGGGAGCGGAAGGATACGGCTATTGCAAAGAGACGGCTGAGGAGTGCGCAAAGGCGCTGAATATTCCTGAGGATGCAGTCCTGGTGGCTTCCACAGGCGTGATTGGCATGCAGCTGCCCATTGACCGGTTAAAAAAGGGAATTGCATTACTGAAGGAAGCAAAGGGCGGCACCGTGGAGCATGGAACGGCAGCGGCCAAGGCTATTATGACTACGGATACCGTACATAAGGAGATTGCGGTACAGGTGGAGCTGGGAGGGAAAACAGTGACCATCGGCGGCATGTGCAAGGGGTCCGGCATGATCCATCCCAATATGTGCACCATGCTTGCCTTTGTAACTACGGATGTCTGTATTTCCAAAGAAATGCTTCAAAAAGCCGTGAGTGAAGATGTGAAGGATACCTTCAATATGATTTCCGTGGACGGAGATACTTCCACCAATGATACCTTGCTGGTACTTGCCAACGGAGCGGCAAAGAATCCGCAGATTACGGAGGAAAATGAGGATTACGGACTTTTTGCGGCAGCTTTGAACACGGTGAATACTTATCTGGCAAAGAAAATGGCGGGAGACGGCGAGGGAGCCACGGCTCTCTTTGAGGTGAAGATTGTGGGCGCGGAGACAAAGGCAGATGCGGCTGCCCTGAGTAAGTCTGTGGTGACCTCCAGTCTGGTGAAGGCAGCCGTCTATGGTCATGACGCGAATTGGGGACGGATTCTCTGTGCTATGGGTTATTCCGGCGTGGAGTTTGATCCGGAGAAGGTGGATCTGTTCTTTGAGAGCGCAGCCGGACGGATTCAGATTATCGAAAATGGCGTTGCGGTGGATTACAGCGAGGAGGAGGCCACCCGAATCCTGTCCGAACCGGAGGTGACGGCGATTGCGGATGTGAAGATGGGTGATGCCTCTGCTACGGCCTGGGGGTGCGATCTCACCTATGACTATGTGAAGATCAATGCGGACTATCGGTCGTAATGGAATAGATAAGAAACGTGTGAGGAAGGGTCAGTTCATTGGGAACTGACCTTTCAGTTATCAAGGCTCTTTTAAAGTTGATTTAAACGTACTTTTTATCGTGTTTTTCTTTCATGTTATCATTCGGAGCGGGAATGTCAGCCTTTGTTGATAGAAAAACAGACAGATTTCAGATAGGATTTTCACACAGCATCTTTTAGACGGCGCCGGTTCGTTTTAGAGATATCTCTTTTGCAGCCGGAGATTTTTCTCCACTGGTACAGGCTGAAAGGTGTGGAACAAAAAACAGGAGGACAAAGCAGTGCAACTTGGAAATCAAATTCATCAATTGCGGAAGCTGTCAGGGATGACGCAGGAACAGCTGGCGGAGAAATTGAATGTTTCCAGACAGACCATTTCCAAATGGGAATCCGATACGACGATGCCGGACCTGGAGAGTATGGTTCGAATCTGCCGGATATTCCAGCTGTCCTTAGACGAGCTTGTGCTTAAAGAGGAGGAAAGCATGACGGAGCGGCATGAAAAAATAACCTTGGAGGATCTCATGGAAATCAATCTTCACAACCGGAGAATGACCCTGCTGCTGGTGAGCGGCCTGATATTTCTTATGGTAAGCGCCCTTGGAATTATCTTTGTAACGGCTCTGAGCGATATTACATACAGCACCCAATATATGCTGTACCGCTATATTGCCGTCGGCAGCTATGCTTATGCGCCCGTGAATTTTGCAAGGTTTCTGATACCTTCCGTGGGCGCAGGCGTGATAGGGCTATTGCTGTGCCTGTGTTATGTAATCAAGAACAGAAACGGAAAAAGGTAGCCGGGTAATTTTTTTGCACGGATAACCTGGCAGGAAAATAGAAATGGAAAGAAAGGGATTGAAATGAGAGAGAAGAAGCGTATGGCAGGAATAAAAAAATGCATTGCAGCCGTATTGGCAGGGATTCTGATCTGCATGGCTTTTGCATGCGGCAAAAAAACCGATGATATCGAGGCGCTGGGGAAGGCGGTAGCAGGCTTGGGTGATGATGAACTCTTTGCAATCGTAGAGATTGGAGCGAAGCATTCTGTCCTGCTGACCTCTGATCAGACATATGATGACAAAAACGGGAATCAGGCGTCGATTTTCTGTGATGTTTACTATGAGGGAGAGGATGGAGAAGCAAAAAAGATTGGAACATTGGAAAGCCTGGGTACCGCCTATCCCATAGCTTATGACAAATCAGGTCTCTACACTGCCGGCGGCCATGAGGTGCGGCGCTATGAGGTGGATAAGGCAGGCTTTCTGGTGATGGCGGAAGGCGTGTATGAAATCTATGATGAGACAGGTACGGCTGCATATACCAGAGAAACCACAGACGGCACGGAAACGATTACGGAGAAAGAATACATGGCTATGGTGGAAGCCTACGGAAAAGCAACAGTGGTAAATTTTCGATACGGGGCAACGGATGCCTAGAAAAATGGGCGTCAGGACAGGATTTTCTATTATATCCTGCCTTGACGCCCATTTGTTCGGCTTGACATGTCAGCGTCAGCGTTTATAATAAATTTGGACCATATCAGCAAAAATGAGGAGATTATGAAAATGAGCAGAGAAGAGGAAATGAAGCGTTCTCTGGAAAAGGCGGAGGTCTTGATTGAGGCATTGCCTTATATCCAGCGGTTCAACCGGAAAATTATTGTAGTAAAATACGGCGGCAGCGCTATGGTAGACGAAGAGCTGAAGCGCAACGTGATTAAGGACGTCACGCTGCTGAAGCTGGTAGGCTTTAAGCCCATCATCGTTCACGGCGGCGGCAAGGAGATCAGCCGCTGGGTAGGCAAGGTAGGCATGGAGCCTCACTTTATCAACGGCCTGCGCGTAACGGATGCGGATACGATGGAGATTGCGGAGATGGTTCTCGGCAAGGTGGGAAAGAGCCTGGTACAGATGGTGCAGGAGCTGGGCGTAAAGGCGGTAAGCATCAGCGGCAAGGACGGCGGACTCTTAACAGTAGAAAAGAAATATTCCGACGGAGAGGACATTGGCTTTGTGGGAGAGATCACGGAGGTAAATCCCAAGATTCTTTACGATCTTCTGGAAAAAGACTTCCTTCCCATTGTATGCCCGGTGGGAATGGACAAGGATTTTCATACCTACAATATCAATGCGGATGACGCGGCCTGTGCCATTGCCAGGGCGGTCAATGCGGAAAAGCTGGCGTTTCTGACGGATATCGAGGGAGTTTACCGGGACCCGGAGGACCCGTCCACACTGATTTCCGAGCTTCACGTAAAGGAGGCCCGCAAGCTGATAGGCGGAGGAACCATTGGAGGCGGTATGCTGCCCAAGCTCAATAACTGCATTGAGGCCATTGAGAACGGCGTTTCCAGGGTGCATATTTTGGACGGCCGGATTGCACATTGCCTGCTTCTGGAGATCTTTACCAACAAGGGAATCGGTACGGCAATGCTGAGCGAGGGGGAGTGTAATTATTATGACGGAAAATAAAGAGACAATTATGAAGCGGGCGGAGGAAGCCGTTTTACATACCTACAACCGCTATCCCCTTGTTTTGGAAAAGGGAGAGGGCGTTTATCTGTATGATACGGAGGGGAAGCAATATCTGGACTTTGCGGCGGGGATTGCCGTACAAGGGCTTGGTTATCATTACCCCGGTTACGACGAAGCCTTAAAGGCCCAAATTGATAAACTTATGCATACCTCCAATCTTTTTTACAATATCCCGGCTATGGAGGCGGCCGAAAAGCTTACGAAGGCCAGCGGCATGAGCAAGGTGTTCTTTACCAACAGCGGAACCGAGGCCATTGAGGGAGCCTTGAAGGCGGCGAGAAAATACGCCTGGCTGAAGGACAGGCGGGATGATCATGAGATCATTGCCATGAGACACTCCTTCCACGGAAGAAGCATGGGAGCCCTGTCTGTCACGGGCAATGAGGCTTATCAGGCGCCGTTCCGGCCATTGATTGGCGGTATCAGGTTTGCGAACTATAATGATTTGGAGAGCGTTCGCGCCCAGATTACGGAGCGGACCTGCGGCATTATCCTGGAGACGATTCAGGGAGAGGGCGGCATTTACCCGGCCACAGAGGAATTTTTAAAGGGTGTAAAGGCGCTCTGTGAGGAGCATGATATCCTGCTGATTCTGGATGAAATCCAGTGCGGCATGGGACGTACCGGCCATATGTTTGCATGGCAGGAGTATGGGGTGAAGCCCAATGTGATGACCTGCGCCAAGGCTCTTGGCTGCGGTGTTCCGGTTGGCGCTTTTGTACTGGATGAGAAGGCAGCGAACGGCTCCCTGGCTCCGGGAGATCATGGAACCACCTACGGCGGCAATCCTTTTGCGTGCGCGGCGGTGAGCACGGTTCTTGATCTCTTTGAGAGGGACGGAATCGTGGAGCATGTGCGTGAAGCAGGCGCGTATCTGACCGAACGGCTTGACGAGCTGGCGGGAAAGTATGACTTTATTGAGGAGCGCAGAGGAAAGGGTCTTATCCAGGGCCTGGCAATTCAGGGTAGACCTGTGAGCGAAATTGTGGTAAAATCACAGGAAATGGGCCTTCTGGTCATCACGGCAGGGAACAATGTTCTGCGTCTGGTGCCGCCGCTCATTATTGAGAAACAGCATGTGGATGAGATGATTGAGAAGCTAATCAGGGCTTTTTAGAATAGAAAAGGAAGTATTTATGAGACAGAAGATATATCGAAGGGCTTTTGCGGTTTTCTGCGTACTGCTGGTGTTTTTCCAGATGATCCAGGTGGCGGCCTCTTATCACCAGGAGCGGCTTAAAGCTCTGGAGGAGGGAGAAGCGGCAGAGGAGGAAAAGGGCTTGACGCTCTGGTACACGGATGATAAGCTGAACGCCTATCTGGTAGAGGCGGCCGCGGAATTTGAGGCAAGGCATCATGTGGAGGTTACGCTTCAATTGGTTACGGCCGTAGATTATATTGAGCATATCAATACGGCCAGCATTTCCGACCTGGGGGGACCGGATCTCTTTATTACCTCCAGCGAGCTTTTGGAGAAAGCGCGTCTGTCCGGCCTGGCCGTAGAGAATGACAGCTTTTCGGCGCGGGAGCTTGAGGACTCCTTTCCGCAGAAGGCTCTGGACGCCGCTACCTGCGGGGGAAAGCTGATGGCTTATCCCTTCTACTTTGAAACCTGCTTCCTGCTGTATAACAAGAGCTATACGGACGCGGCCCCGGCAACTATTGACGAGATATTGGCCTATGCGGATAATTTTGAGGGCGGCGCCAGTACGGAAAGGGTAGAAAGCATTTTCAAATGGAATGTGGCCGATATTTTCTTTAATTTCTTTTTTATTGCTGATTATGTGAATCTGGGAGGAGCCACAGGGGACAACAAGGCGGAGGTGGATCTTTCCGCAGAGGAGATTGTCCGCTGTCTGGAATATTATCAAAGTCTCAATGCCTTCTTTGCCATTGACGCGGACGAAGTAACGACAGAGAATGTGATTCAGGAGTTTATTGACGGAAAGATTATCTACACCATAGCCAAGACGGATGCCGTGGCAAGGCTGGATGCGGCCATTGCGGAGGGAACCGTGTACCAGGTTCAGCAGGAAGAGGCGCAGGAGGCGGAAGACGGAGAGACCACGGAAGAAGGAGAAGCGGGAGAGGAGGCTTCGGAGGAAGCCCCGCCGGAGGAGGAGCCGGCGGACAACGGCTATTTTTACGGAATTGCCCGGGTGCCGGATCTGACGGGAGAGCTTCATACAAAGGGATTGTCCGTAACAAATTCCGTGGTGGTCAACGCCTACTCCGGCGAGCGGGAGCTGGCAAAGGAATTTGCAAAATATCTGACTTATGATAAGGTGGATGCTCTGTATACGATGGCAAATAAGATGCCGGTAAAAATGGGCGTCAGCTATGCCAATGAGGAAATGAACCTGCTGTTTGCCCAGTATGAGGATTCCGTGGAGGTTCCGAAGCTTACGGATCTGTCCAATTACTGGATTCAGATGGAGATTGCCTTTGCCAATATCTGGCGGGGAAATGAAGTGGGAGCGGAGATTGAGTCCGTGAATCAGATGATACACGCCCAGCTTCAGACGGAAGAAAACGAGTAACATAATTATTCCAATGATAGGGAAAGCTATTGGTACAAAGGACAATGAGACCGAAGGAGGCTTTTTCTATGATTGGAATTTTTATTGCCCTGATATCCGGGGCGCTTATGAGTATTCAGGGAGTATTCAACACAGAGGTGACAAAGAGCAGCAGTATGTGGGCGTCCGCAAGCTGGGTGCAGCTTTCCGCCCTTCTTACCTGCCTGGCGGTGTGGGCGCTGCGTGACAGGGAGAATTTGATGAACGTCTTTCAGGTAAGCCCGAAATATATGCTCTTGGGAGGCGTAATCGGCGCCTTTATCACCTTTACCGTGATTCAAAGCATGGACAGCTTGGGACCTGCCAAGGCTGTAATGCTCATTGTGATTTCTCAGTTGATTGTGGCGTACCTGATAGAAATATTCGGTGTCTTCGGGGTGGAGAGGACAGCCTTTGAGTGGCGGAAGCTCCTGGGAATGGCCATCGCCATCGCAGGCGTTGTTCTGTTCAAGTGGGAATAAAAAAAGGTTGTAATCATTTCCGAAATCGGCTACACTAATATTATCCGCATCAGAGGGGTCCCCGGTCCGGCAGGAAGGATAGGGGAATGATGAAAGGGATAAGAATTATTTTATGTGCTTTGGCTGTTTTACAGCTTTTGTTTTGTACGGGCTGTGAGAAAAAGGCGCTGCTGTATGACAGCAGCGGGACACAGAAGGCTGAGGCTTCGGAGGAAGCTTTTCAGACGGAGCCTTTGGAGACCCGGGAGGACGGCAATCCGGCAGAGGCACAGGAGCCGGGGCTGATTTGCGTTTATGTCTGCGGCGAAGTGGAGGCTCCCGGAGTCTATGAGCTGCCGGCTTCGTCCCGTATCGGGGAGGCGGTAGAGGCTGCCGGCGGTATGACGGAGGAGGCTGCCGATACCTTTTTGAACCTGGCCGGGCATATGACGGACGGGCAGAAGATAGAGGTGCCCTCCAGGGAAGACGCAAAGGCCCTCAAGGAGCAGCAAGAGCAGCAGGAGGGCGGCCTTGTGAATCTCAATACGGCTGCAAAAGAGCAGCTTATGACGCTTACGGGCATCGGAGAATCCAAGGCGGAAGATATCCTTAACTACCGGGAACAAAACGGAGGTTTCCGGACAAAGGAAGATCTCATGCAGATTCCCGGAATTAAGGAACGGGTTTTTGAAAAAATCAAAGATCAGATTACAGTGTGAAAGAGGCAGAAAAAGATGGCAAAAAAGGTATTGGTTGTTGACGATGAAAAGCTGATTGTAAAGGGACTGCGCTTCAGTCTGGAGCAGGACGGCATGGAAGTGGACTGCGCCTATGACGGAGAAGAAGCCTTGGAATACGCCCGAAGTAAAGAATACGATATGATCCTTTTGGATGTGATGCTTCCGAAGATGGACGGCTTCGAGGTGTGCCAGCAGATTCGTGAATTTTCCAATGTGCCTGTTGTTATGCTGACTGCCAAGGGAGACGATATGGATAAGATCCTCGGTCTGGAGTACGGGGCCGACGATTATATTACAAAGCCCTTTAACATTCTGGAAATAAAGGCCCGTATCAAGGCAATTATGCGGCGGACCGGCCGGCCGGAGAAGGGAACTCAGGGAAAGATTGTGGAGGCGTCGGAGCTTCGGATGGATCTGGAGAGCCGCCGTCTGTTTATAGCCGGTAAGGAGATTAACCTGACCGCAAAGGAGTTCGATCTTCTGGAGCTGATGGCTTTGAATCCGGGCAAGGTATATGGCCGCGAGAGCCTTTTGAATACCGTGTGGGGGTATGAGTATCCGGGTGATGTGAGAACTGTGGATGTGCATATCCGCCGCCTGCGGGAGAAGATTGAGACAAATCCAAGTGAACCGAAGTATGTTCATACAAAGTGGGGAGTGGGCTATTATTTCCAAGCATAGAGTTTTTATTACATATCTGAAAAGTCTGAAGGCCCGGATATTTCTGGCAATGCTTTTGGCCGGCTGGATTCCTATGCTGATTGTGGCTTACGGAGTGCTGGACAGTTACCGGGAAAGGGCTATCACGGTCCGAAGCACGGATGTGCAGAATCAGTGCAGGATTTTATCAAATCAGCTGGTCAGCTATAATTACCTCAAGGACCCCTCGTCAGAGCTGATAGGGGGAGAGCTGACCCAGCTTTCCAATCTGTACGACGGCCGCATCATTGTGATTGATCAGAATTTTAAGGTGATACGGGATACTTACGGCTTAATAGAAGGAAAACTGGTGGTCTCCGAAGAGGTTATCCGCTGCTTTCAGGGGGAGACGACCAATCAGCTTTCCAATAAGCGTTACATTGAGATGACAGTGCCCATTCAGGAGGCGGATACCCAGAAGATTATCGGGGTACTGCTGGTGAGCGTATCCACGGACAGCATCTGGGACAATCTGGATGTGCTCACGGGCAACGCCCTGATTTTTGTGCTTATCTGCGGCGTGCTGGTTCTGACCTCCTCTATTCTTCTTTCCTACTTTTTGGGACGTCCTTTTCATCGTATGGTGCTTTCCTTAAGGGAGATTGCGGAAGGACATTCCACGGAGGATTTGAAGATAAAGGCTTATACGGAGACAGAGGAGATTTCTGAGGAATTTAATAAGATTGTCAATCAGATGCGTGTGCTGGATGAATCCCGTCAGGAATTTGTGTCCAATGTGTCCCATGAGCTGAAGACGCCATTGACCTCTATGAAGGTGCTGGCGGATTCCCTGCTGGTCCAGGAGGACGCTCCGGTGGAGCTATACAAGGAATTTATGAGCGACATTGCGGAGGAGATTGAGCGGGAGAACAAGATTATTACCGATCTGCTGTCACTGGTGAAGATGGATAAGAAGGCGGCAAATCTCAATATTGAGCCGGTGGATATCAATGATCTGCTGGAGCTGATTCTGAAACGCCTGCGGCCCATTGCGGCCGGGAAGAATATCGAGATGGTGCTGGAAAGCTTCCGGCCGGTGACGGCGGAGGTGGACGCGGGACGCTTGTCCCTGGCCTTTACGAATCTTATGGAAAATGCGGTGAAATATAACAGGGAAAACGGCTGGGTCCATGTGTCTCTGGATGCGGATCATAAGTTTTTCTATGTAAAAGTTATGGATTCCGGCATGGGGATACCAGAGGAGTCGCTGAATTTTATTTTTGAGCGCTTTTACCGGGTGGACAAATCTCACTCCAATGAGATAGACGGGACAGGCCTGGGGCTCGCCATTACCAGAAGCGCCATACAGGTTCATAAAGGAGCCGTCAAGGTGACAAGCCATGTGGGAGAGGGAACTACCTTTTCCGTACGGATTCCTTTAAATTATATTGCCTAGACCGGTATATCAGATTTGGGAGAAAGCCTATGAAAATAAACGGAAGGGTTTGGATATTAGCCGTTCTTCTGCTTGTGGCATCAGCCCTTGCCGGGTGTGAAAAAAAGCGCGAGCGGCCGAAAGAGGAGGGGACCGGCTACCGAATTTATTATATCAATAAAGAGGAAACGGCTGTGGTGGCAAGAAGCTATCGGCCGGAAGGAGTGACAACGGAGGAGCTGATGGGGGAATTTCTGGAATGCTTAAGGGAGACCTCCGGGGATCCGGAGGAAAAGCCCGCCATTCCGGCTAATGTAGCCCTTTTGGATTATACCCTGGAAAAGGGGCAGCTGTCCCTGCAGTTTGATCATACTTATCTGGAGATGAAACCGCTGTACGAGATTCTTTGTCGGGCAGCCATTGTCCGTACGCTGTGTCAGATTCCGGAGGTGGAGAATGTGTCTTTTCTGGTGGAGGACACGCCGCTGATGGATTCCAATGAGATTCCAATCGGTTCTCTGAATGAGGAGAGCTTTGTAGAAAATGCGGGCAATGAGATCAATACCTATACAAAGACAACGCTGCAATTGTACTTCGCAAATGACACGGGAGATGGTCTGGTGGGAGAGCGTGTGGAGATTCGCTACAGCAGCAATATGTCCATAGAGAAGCTGGTGGTGGAGCGGCTGATCAAGGGTCCCATTACAAAGGATGCTTACCCGACAATTCCGGCCGATACCAAGATTGTCAGCGTTGCAACCAAGGACGGAATCTGTTATGTAAATCTGGATGACAGATTTTTAGGCCAGGGCTATGATGTTCTGGAGCAAATCCCAGTATATTCCATTGTGAATTCCCTTACGGAGATTCCGGGGATCAGCAAGGTGCAGATTCTGATTAACGGCGAGACGAATATTACTTACCAGGAGAGCATCCGGTTTGAAACCATATTTGAACGCAATTTGGATTTGATTGAGGAAACCTGAAGGATGATAAAAAAACGGCCTCTGTGCGTGACTGTGCTGGCCGCGGTTCTTCTGCTGATGCTTCTGCCTTCCGGGCTGTGGATGGAAAAATCCCTCCCGGAGTGCAGGAAGCCGGCGGAGGGTCTGACCGGGAAGATATGCAAAATAGAACCCAGGGAGGACGGACAGGCAGTCTATCTGACACATTCTTACCTTTCGGATAAAGGAATTCTTCTGATATACTTCGATGCCGAGCAGCCATTTTCTATCGGCAATACCATACGAATAGAGCCTCCCTACCGTATCTGGGAGCCGGAGGCGCCAACCAATCCGGGACAATTTGATTCCCTTCTCTATTATCGGACACAGCATGTAACCCACTTGTGCCGTGCAAAGAATGCTTCGCTGATAAAAGACGGCTGTTTTTGGCCGGGAGAGCTTCTCCGAAGATTAAGGGAGGATCTGAGCATCCGCTGTGATCGGCTGTTCGGCGAGGAAAGGAGCGGCCTGCTGCGGGCCATGCTTTTGGGAGATAAAACGGATCTGGAGGAGGACACGAAGGATATTTACCAGAAAAGCGGCATGTCTCATCTGCTGGCCATTTCCGGATTACATATTTCCATTGTAGGTATGAGCTTGTACCGCTTTCTGCGAAAGCGGGGATGCTCTTACGGTGTGTCCGGGAGCACGGGCCTGCTGCTGGTGCTTCTATACGGAGGAATGACGGGGATGAGCGTGTCTACGGCACGGGCGGTTACAATGTTCGCACTGGCCGTGGCGGCGGATCTTTTTGGGCGAAGCTATGATATGCTGAGTGCTCTGGGGGTGTCGGCCCTGCTCCTTTTGTTGGAACAGCCTCTGCATGTGCGAAGCGCTTCCTTTCTTCTTTCCTTTGGTGCGGTGCTGGGAGTGGGATTGCTCTATCCGGCCGCCGCAAGTCTTGTTAAGGTTAAAAGCAAGCCGGGAGGAGCCTTTCTCTTAAGTCTTTCCATTCAGCTTTTTACACTTCCGCTGATTCAGTGGTTCTACTATGAATTCCCTCTCTATTCCGTGTTTTTGAATTTACTTGTGATACCCCTGATGGGAGTTTTGATGATCTGCGGAATAGGGGCTCTTTTCTTAAGCCTTCTGTCCTGGAAGCTTGCGGGGATTCCCGCCTTTTTCTGCCGGCTGATAGCGGGCCTTTATGAGTGGCTGGGCAGTCAGACTCTTCGTCTCCCGGGAGCCGTGATCGTCTGCGGCAGGCCGGAGCTTTGGCAGATGCTATTGTATTATGGCGGAATCTGCGGCTTTGTACTTTGGAGAAGCCGGGGACGGGAGAGTGATAAGTGGCAGCTGTGTTCCCGAACGGCAAAAGGTGAGGAAGAAAAAGAAGAAACGGAGGATGAACGTCATCGGAGAATAAGAAAAGAGAATCTGCAAAAAGGAGCAGCAATCACAGCGGCTGCATTGTTGTGCGTATGCCTGTCGCTGCGGTTTCACAGGGGGCTGTCCTTTACCATGCTGGATGTGGGACAGGGCGACGGGCTGTTTCTTCGGACAGCGGAGGGAACCACCTGTCTCATTGACGGAGGAAGCAGTGATGTGAAACAGGTGGGACGCTACCGTATTCTGCCCTTTTTAAAGGAACAGGGGACGGGAATCCTGGACTATGTGCTGGTGACGCACACGGACGGCGATCACATCTCCGGCATAGAGGAACTGATTATCCAGGCGGCAAAGCCCGGGGGTATCCGGATCGGGACGCTGCTGCTTTCGGGGCAGTCCATGGAGGAGGAGCCGGGACTTCGGTTAAAGGAGCTGGCGGAAAAAGCCGGCATATCCGTAAAAGAGATAGGGGCAGGAAGCGTTTTGGAGGATAAAAGTACAAGACTTACCTGTCTTCATCCTGCAAAAGGAAATGTTTATAAGGATAAAAATGCAGGCTCCCTTGTATTGCGGCTGACCTATGGAGAATTTTCCATGCTTTTGACAGGAGATTTGGAGGAAGAGGGAGAAAAAGAGATTTTAATGCAAAAAGAAAAGATAAACTGCAGCATTTTAAAGGCAGGACATCACGGTTCACGATTTTCCACTTCCGGGGAGTGGCTGAAAGAGGTGAGGCCGGAATTAACGCTGATTTCCTGCGGAAAGGACAATTCCTATGGACATCCCCATGAGGAAACCCTGGAACGTCTTTTCCGGTCAGGGAGCGAGGTACTTACTACTACAGGTCAGGGAGCTGTTACCATACGCAGCAGCGGCCGGGGCTTCACGGCGGAAGGATTTACTATGCCTATCGGCTGTATTTAACAAGGAGAAGCTCCACACTCATGACATCATTGATCCGCCCCGCGGTTACATCCTCCACGGCTTTTGCACAGTCCGCAAGAGCGGCCGTTAGCTGCTCGTCGGTAAAGTTACGGGCCTGTCCCATGAGACGGCGGATAATAAAGGGGGCGATGCCTGTCTTGGAGGCAATGGAAGGCTGACCATAGCCCTTGGCCATCAGGCTTCTTACAAGAAGCAGCTGCTGGAACTGACGGCCTAAGAGGGTGAGAATTCCTCTGGGGGATTCCTTCAGAGTCAGCAAATCGTAATAGAGCTCCAATGCCTGCTTCTGATTTTTTTCGGCAATGGCCCGGAGCATATCAAAGATACGATTGGAGGTCAGTATGGTACAGACGTCCTCCACATCCTGGGAGGTTATGGATTCTCTTTCATAGGTATAGCAGAGAAGCTTTTCCAGTTCCTTTGAGATGTGCTCCATATCCGTACCGGCCCGTTCCAAGAAAAGGCTTAGAGCGGATTTTGAGATCTGCTTTCCTTCCCGCTTTACAATGCCGAGAATCCATTTGGTCAGGGTGGCCTCATCCTGGGAGGCGAATTCTACCGCGCGCCCTCTGTCCTTGACGGTCTTGAAAAGGCGGTTCCTTTTATCCACGGCCGTTTCCACAAAAATCAAGCAGGTGGTGTCGGGCATGGAGGGCAGATAATCCGCCAGTCTGTCGCATTTTGTCTTGAAAAATTCGCTGTTTTCCACGAGAATCACACGCCGGGGAGCAAAGAAGGGCAGAGTTTCGGCCAGATCGATGATCTCCTCAGGATGAATGCCTTTTCCCTCAAAGCGAGAGAGGTTCATGGTATCCGCCGGGTCAATCAACGCATTTGTCAGGCGGTTTCGATATTGGCTGCGCAGATAGGATTCCTCGCCGTAGAGAAGATAGGAGGCTTTGAAGGTTCCGTTTTTAATATCCTCCGCAAGCATTTTCATAATGTCTACCCCATTTTCCTCTTTCTGTCCTTATCCGGCATGGGATAGGACGCATTTAAAATCTTAGAAAAAAAGGCACCCAACTGACGGTATTGGGCGCCTTTTTATATCGTAAATCCAAAATTATGCGATGCTGTTCACAGCCTTGGTTAAACGAGAGATCTTTCTGGAAGTGGTATTCTTGTGATACACTCCCTTTGAAGTCGCCTTGTTCATGGTTGCAATTGCAGCTCTGAGATTTGCCTTTGCGGTCTCAATATCCTTTGCGGCAATTGCAGCATCCACCTTCTTAATTGCGGTCTTAACCTCAGATTTAATTGCCTTATTTCTTGCGGCTCTTGTTTCAGCTACCAGAATTCTCTTTTTTGCAGACTTAATATTAGCCAACCCGTACACCTCCAAATTATTTATTTCATTTTATCTTTTTAGATTTATCTGTACATGCTCTGTGAAAGCCGGACACGGACGTCTTAACAAAACATGCCATTGTTTGGCTCATCCAAACATACTCATTTATTTTATGTCAGGAAAGACGTTCTGTCAATACATAATTCCGAAAAAATAAGAGAAAATAAAAGAAACGCAGCAGTTCGGCCGGTCAGCAGCGGCGCAGGCCGAGCTGCTGCAAGAAAACAGCGGAATAGGAGAAAAGGAGAGTGGAACGATTTCAGATTCGGACAGATCTGGCGCTGGAGGCCAGGGAGAGTTTCGAGGAGGACGGTGTGGAGATCCGGGGAGTGGCCATTGAGGAGTCCTACGACGAGGAACGGGACATCCGCGTCACCCGCGTGTGTATTGAGACGGAAAACGGGGCCAGAGCCATGGGAAAGCCCGTGGGGACTTATCTGACATTGGAGGCTCCCAGACTTTCCGATCCGGATGATGGATATCACAGGGAGGTTTCCAGACAGCTGGCGGAGGAATTGAAGCAGCTTCTCGGTACGGAGGAGGAAAAGTCCGTGTTGGTGGTAGGTCTGGGAAACCGGGAGGTGACACCGGATGCATTGGGACCGGAGGCGGTGAACAATCTGATGATTACCCGTCATGTGGTGCGGGAATACGGAAAGGCGGCTTTGGGAAAGGAAAAGGTACATTTAGTAAGCGGAATAGTGCCCGGCGTAATGGCCCAGACCGGAATGGAAACCTTTGAGATTATCAAAGGAATCATTGATGAAACGAAGCCGGATGTGGTGGTGGCTATTGATGCTCTGGCGGCCAGAAGCACCAAGCGTCTCAATCGGACCATCCAGCTTTCGGATGCGGGAATTCATCCGGGCTCCGGTGTGGGAAATCACCGAAACAGCCTTACCAGGGAGAGCCTGGGGATTCCCATTGTGGCAATCGGCGTGCCTACGGTGGTAGATGCCGCAACAATCATTTATGATGCAACCGGGGATCGGAATGCAATTTCACCGGGGCTCAACGGCATGTTTGTGACGCCGAAGGACATTGATGAGACCATCAAGCGGTTAAGCTTTACCATTTCCGAGGCTTTGAACATTGCTTTGGCATAAGGCCGTCTTCTTTTGAATATATTGAAGGGAGTATGGAGTGATTGGAAATGAGCCGTCTGCATAAGGTAATGAATACAATTGTATGGGTGATCATCGGAGTGTTGGGAATCTATATTCTCGGATATGGAATGAAGGGGCAGTCTTTTGCAAAGGCTGCCTACGCTTGTGTGAAGGCTTTGACAAACAGTGAGGGAAGCATTAGGAAGGCGGCGGAGAAATCCCTTTATCCGGGGCTTGCCTTTATGGCCGGAGATCGGGAGCCCTCCTACAGCTTTGAGGAATTTTTGATCCGGCAGGCGGCCGGCCTTTTTCCCCTTTACTCCTATCTGGATGAAAAAGAACTCTACGAGACAGAGATTGAAAGCCAGGCTGCCTATGACATATTGATAGAAGGCGGAGCTCACGATGAAAATGAGATTGACGAGCGCACGGGAGAGGCCTTTGACATTGCGGAGAAGATGGAGGAGGAAAATCTTCAGGCGGCCCAGGAGAAGGAGCAGGAAGCTTATGCACAGCAGAGCGGGGAGCTCTTGGGCACACAGTATACCATGGAGCAGCTGGCGGATTTTGATTTTCTGAAAAATAACTTTTACATTGTGGAGAATAACACGGATATCAGCGGAGATGTCCTCAATGCAGAGACGCTTCTAAGCAAGGATATGCGGATACAGGGGGATGGATCGGAACCTCAGATATTGATTTACCATACACATTCTCAGGAAGGCTTTGCGGATTCCGTGGCAGGGGATAACAGCACCACCATTGTCGGGGTGGGGGAGTATCTGACAGAGCTTCTGCGGGACGTATATGGTTATAACGTCATACATAATACAAATGTCTATGATTTTATTGACGGAAAGCTGGACCGCAACCGGGCCTATGCCCTGGCCGAGGAGGAGGTGCAGCAGATTCTGGCGGAAAATCCCTCCATTGAGGTAATCATTGATCTCCACCGGGACGGTGTGAAGGAGGAAACTCACCTGGTAACAGAGGTAAACGGGAAGCCTACCGCCCAGTTTATGTTTTTTAACGGCTTAAGCTACAGCAAACGAAACGGTGTAATTGATTACCTGCCCAATCCTTATATTGAGGATAATCTGGCACTGTCTTTGCAGCTTAAGCTGGCAAGCGAAATCTATTATCCGGGACTCAGCCGAAGAATTTATCTGAAGAGCCTCCGGTACAATCTGCATCTTCGGCCCAAGAGCCTGCTGGTGGAGGCGGGGGCGCAGACGAATACTTTGGAGGAGATGATGAACGCAATGGAACCGCTTGCGTTTGTGCTTCACGAAGTATTGGGAGGCGGAGAGATAATAGAAGAGTAGAGTAGTTACCGAAAGAATTTTACATTTCTTCCTGTTTATGCTATACTACCCTCGATTGACAAGGAACACAGAGAATCCTGTCAGCCGGGGGTGGTTTTTATTGGGAAATACCTTGCGGCGGGATTCTTTTTAGTAAAAATACGGAGGAATATTCGATGGCATCTATGGACCAGAGTAAAATAAGAAATTTCTGCATTATCGCCCACATTGATCACGGCAAGTCCACCCTGGCGGACCGGATCATTGAGATGACGGGGCTTCTGACCAGCCGGGAAATGCAGGCCCAGGTGTTGGACAATATGGATTTGGAGCGCGAGCGGGGCATTACGATTAAGGCCCAGACCGTGCGCACGGTATATAAGGCAAAAAACGGCGAGGAGTATATTTTCAACCTGATTGACACGCCGGGACATGTGGACTTTAACTATGAGGTATCCCGAAGCCTGGCGGCCTGTGACGGGGCGATTCTTGTGGTAGACGCGGCCCAGGGGATTGAGGCCCAGACCTTGGCAAATGTATATTTGGCCCTGGATCACGATCTGGACGTGCTGCCGGTGATCAACAAAATTGATCTGCCCAGTGCGGAGCCTCAGCGGGTGATTGATGAGATTGAGGATGTAATTGGAATTGAGGCACAGGATTCACCGCAGATTTCCGCCAAGACGGGACAAAATGTGGGTGATGTATTAGAGGCGATTGTGGAGCGGATTCCGGCGCCTGCAGGAGACGCCCAGGCGCCTCTTAAGGCGCTGATCTTTGATTCCGTGTATGATTCCTATAAGGGTGTGATTGTATTCTGCCGTATCAAAGAGGGCACCGTAAAGAGGGGAACGCCCATCCGCATGATGGCTACGGGAGCAGAGGCCGATGTGGTGGAGGCAGGCTACTTCGGCGCCGGACAGTTTATTCCCTGCGAAGAGCTTTCCGCAGGCATGGTAGGCTATCTGACGGCAAGTATTAAAAATGTCAAGGATACCCGTGTGGGTGATACCATAACAAGCCGGGACAATCCCTGTGCGGAGCCGCTGCCCGGTTATAAAAAGGTTCTTCCTATGGTGTATTGCGGCATGTACCCGGCGGACGGAGCCAAGTATCCGGATCTCCGCGATGCGCTGGAAAAGCTGCAGCTCAATGACGCTTCTCTCCAGTTTGAGCCGGAGACCTCCATTGCATTGGGCTTTGGTTTCCGCTGCGGCTTCCTGGGACTTCTTCATCTTGAGATTATTCAGGAGCGCTTGGAGCGGGAGTACGGTCTTGATCTGGTGACCACGGCTCCCGGCGTTATTTACAAGGTTCACCGGACAAACGGCGAGGTAATTGAGCTGACCAATCCATCCAATCTGCCGGACCCGGCGGAGATAGAATATATGGAGGAGCCTATGGTCAGCGCGGAGATTATGGTGACTACGGAGTTTATCGGTTCCATAATGGAGCTGTGTCAGGAGCGCAGGGGCATTTATCTTGGCATGGAATATATGGAGGAAACACGTGCGCTTTTGAAGTACGACCTTCCCTTAAACGAGATTATCTATGATTTCTTTGACGCGTTGAAATCACGTTCCAGGGGCTATGCCTCCTTTGATTATGATATGAAGGGCTACGTGCAGGCAGAGCTTGTGAAGCTTGATATTCTCATTAATAAGGAAGAGGTGGACGCTCTGTCCTTTATTGTTCACAGCAGCACGGCCTACGAGCGCGGCCGGAAAATGTGTGAGAAGCTAAAAGAAGAGATCCCGAGGCATCTCTTTGAGATTCCCATTCAGGCGGCGGTCGGAAGCAAGATTATTGCCCGGGAGACGGTAAAGGCCATGCGCAAGGATGTGCTGGCAAAGTGCTATGGCGGCGATATCACCCGGAAGAAGAAGCTTCTGGAAAAGCAGAAGGAAGGAAAGAAGCGGATGCGCCAGATTGGAAATGTGGAGATTCCGCAGAAAGCCTTTATGAGTGTGCTGAAGCTGGACGACAGGTAGTTGGAAACGGTAGGATATGTGTGAAAACGGAAAAAAACAATCGGAACTGGAGCTGTATCTTCATATCCCGTTTTGTGTAAAGAAATGCGCTTATTGTGATTTTCTGTCCGTACCGGCGGATAAAGCAGTTCAGCTTTGCTATGTGGAAGCATTAAAAGGAGAAATTTATCAGCAAAAGACCCTTGGATTGAATCGAAGGGTTACTTCCATTTTCGTCGGAGGCGGTACGCCCTCTATCCTGGATGGGGGGCAGATGGCGCAGCTTCTTGAGGCTGTGCATGACAGCTTTCACGTCGAAACAGATGCCGAGATCACGGTGGAGTGCAATCCGGGCACATTGACGGCGGACAAGCTTTCCTGTTACCGTCAGCAAGGCGTAAACCGACTGAGTATAGGGCTTCAGTCAGCGGATAACGAGGAGCTTCGCCTCCTTGGAAGGATTCATACGTATGAGGAGTTTTTGCAGAGCTATATGCTGGCCCGTGAAATGGGATTTGAAAATATCAATGTGGATTTGATGTCAGCCCTTCCGGGGCAGACGAAAGAAAGCTGGCAGCAGACCTTAAGAGAAGTACTGAGTCTCAAACCGGAGCATATATCAGCTTACAGCTTAATCATAGAAGAGGGAACGCCCTTTTATCACCGTTTCGGACCGGGAGCCGGGGAGGAACGCCTTTTGCCGGATGAGGACACGGAACGGCAGATGTATTACGACACCAAGGATATACTTAAGGCAGAGGGCTATGAGCGGTATGAGATATCCAATTATGCCAGACAGGGTTTTGCCTGCCGGCACAATCTCGGCTATTGGGAGAGAAGGGAATACTTAGGCTTGGGACTGGGAGCATCCTCTCTGAAAGAAGGAGTGCGTTACCGCAATCACAGGAAGCTGTCCGCGTATCTGTCTGGCGATTATGGGCATGAGGACATACAAAGGCTTACCAGGCAGGAGGAGTTGGAGGAGACCATGTTTCTGGGCCTTCGGAAAACGGAAGGAGTTCTGCTGACGGAGGAGCTTTTAAAGGTCTATAAAGGCGTGTTTGAGAGATTGGAGCAGCAGGAACTATTGATTCGGGAAAATGGAAGGGTACGATTGACAGAGCTTGGGATTGATGTGAGTAATTATGCGTTGGCAGAGTTTTTACAGTCCGGCTAAGAAATGTCAAGTAATTTTAAAAAATAATTTCTGCTGACTGGTAAAGTCGCAAAGGTGCACGAGAGGAACTTTTATGAGTGCCCTTTCGAATAAAAGTTTCTCTCATTACAGGTGTACCGAAGCGACTTTACCCTTTAGTGCCGTCGCGCAGCGGCTTAAAATAGGAGGATTAGAACATGATTAAAGAAGTAATTTTTGATATTGACAACACCCTTTACAGCTATGATAAGGGTCACGGCGAGGGGATGAAGCAGCTCTATGGCTATATGAAGGAGCAGTTCGGCATAGAGCAGGAGGAATTTCAGAGCATGGTACGTATCAGCAACCAGGAGATAACGGACCGCTTGGGAAAGGATAACGCAGCTATCCACAGCCGCAGCATCCGCTTTCAGAATCTTCTGGAGAAATGGGGAAAGCCCCTGTTTCCTCATGTTCAGGCTATGTATCATGTCTACTGGGATACGCTTCTGAAGGTAAGCGGGCCGGAGCCGGGAGCTGTCGCCTGTATGCAGGAATTAAAGTCTATGGGCATCCGCATCGGAATCGGAACGGATATGACGGCCATGATGCAGTATGAAAAGCTGTCGGCCTTTGGCTTTGCTCCGTATATCAGCCACATAGTAACCAGCCAGGAGGCGGGAGTGGAAAAACCGCACCCGGAATTTATGAAGCTGTGCATCAAAAAAGCGGAGGCCCGGCCGGAGGAGTGCGTTTTTGTGGGAGACAATTTGAAGAAGGATGCCTGCGGCGCGTCCGCCTGCGGTATGCACGGCGTCTGGTACAATCCAAAAGGAAATAAGCTTCCTGAGGATTCGGAGCAATTGAAAGGAACATTCAGGGAAATACGTCATTTTAATGAACTGGTGCCGTATATTAAGACATTGGAATAGTATTTGGCTTTTAATCAAACTTTAAAGCCTATTTTTGGAAGTAAAAGTGCGGAGCGGTAAGGTATGATATTTGATTACTGGTCACGAAGTGAACAGTAACGATATTTGGATAAATGAAAGCAGAGGAAGAGAATCTTATGAAGGAATTGCAGTTTTTAGAAGAACAACACGTATCTCCGGGCCTTATCCGTGAGGTGGAGAGGTTTCGTGAGGCCCATCAGGTATCGGAGGAAGTAAAAAACCGTATTGTCATGCCGCCGATTCCGTTTTACGGGAAGGAAATACTGGAGATGGCCATAGCAGCGCTGCTCCAGGGAGAAAATGTCCTGCTGAGTGGCTCCAAGGCTACGGGAAAGAATATTCTGGCAGAAAATCTGGCCTGGATTTTCCGCCGTCCCTCCTACAATATTTCGTTTAATGTGAATACGGACAGCAGTTCTCTTATCGGAACGGACACCTTTGCGGATAATGAGGTGCGTCTGCGTAAGGGTCCTGTGTATCAGTGTGCCGTCAACGGCGGCTTCGGTATCTTTGACGAGATTAATATGGCCAAAAATGACGCCGTGTCTGTGCTGCATGCCACTTTGGACTACCGCCGGATCATCGATGTGCCGGGATACGACAAGATTGAGCTTCATCCGGCCACACGGTTTATCGGAACTATGAATTACGGCTATGCAGGAACAAAGGAGCTTAATGAGGCGCTTGTTTCCCGTTTCCTGGTGATTGATATGCCGCCTCTTACGGAGGAAACCTTACTGCTGATTCTCAAGAAGAATTTTCCCGATGCAAAGGAGGAGGGCTTAAAGCATTTTGCCGGCCTGTTTCTGGATCTGCAGCTTAAGGCGCAGAACAGTGAGATTTCCACGAAGCCTATGGATCTGCGGGGCATGATTGGGGCGCTGAAAACCATACAAATTGGGATTTCACCCCGGAAGGCCGTTACTATGGGGATTACGAATAAGAGCTTTGATATTTTTGAGAAAGAGATTATCGGAGATATCGTAATGACTCGGATTCCGGAGGAGTGGACCGGGGATGAGGTATTCTAGCAGACTGTATTGGAACAGGTGTGCCGAAGCGACTTTACCCTTTAGTGCCATCGCGCAGCGATTTAAAATAGGAGAAGCATATGGAAGAAGCATATGAGATCGACCAATTTGAAATTGAAAACCGGCTTCGGAATCTTTGCTGGACAGTCAGCGGTGATTACGACCTCAATCTGAAGCCGGATACGATATCCTACTCCAAATCTGTCTATGTATCTCTGTACGACGCCGTTAAACAAGGCGCATTTTCCAAATACTTTGACCGGGATGCCTTCGGACTCTATCTGGTAAAAAAGCTTTACTGCGGCGGGGAGGAGCAGCCTCTGACCAGTCTGGCGCAGCTCTGCGTGGACAGCGCCGTTTACAGGAAAATCAGCAGGGAGCGGCCGGGGATTCTGGAGATTCGGAAAAAGGCTTTCGAGGATCTTATGGAGTACGATTTTACCAGGCTTGCGGCTTCCTTTATCGGGCAGATACGCCTTTCCGTTATGCAGGAGGCGGTTTTAGGTCCCAGAACCATGCAGAGCCGTATCCGAAAGGCGGCGGACATGCTGGAAGCGCTCTGTGAGACAGAGGATACCATGACAGTGATACGGACTGTGGATGACCTTTACAACTGGCTGGTGGACCCTCATTTTGCAGAACGGCATGGTTCCCTTGACACGGTGCTTTCTGTTCCAATGGAGAAATTAAGGGAGTTCCGGTGGCAGGATTTTCTGGAGGAAGAGGCTTACGAGGAGGATTTTGACCGCTATCTGTCCCAGGTGACGAATGTGGCTACGCAGCTTGCGGATCAGGAGGCCCAGGCAGAGGAAAAAAAGCGGCTTCGATCCAAGCGTGTGCTGGTTGACCAGGAAGCGGCGGACAAAATGTTTTCCTATATTGAGCTTAATTACGGGCGTTCCTATCTGTCCGGACAGGAACAGCAGCGGATGAACCGAAGTCTCTGCCGCGGCGCTCATGCCGATTGCAGCCTTTATTTTACGGATGGGATTCTCTCCGGTATGGTGAAGAAGAATTATCAGTCGGAATATGCCAGACGAGCGCGGTCGGAGAATCTAAAGGCATATGGCCACTGTATGCGTGTGTCCAGAAGAAATGTCGAGCATCTCTCCGATACCCTGCGCCGGGCGCTTACGGCCCGCAGCGAGCGGGAGGTTCTGCCCTCGGAGTTTGGCCGGATTGTGCCTGTGAAGCTCTGGAAGGTGGGGCGCAGCCGGGACAAAAAGCTCTTTGAGCGGGAGCTTCGCAAAGACAATTCCGATTTTGCGGTATATGTGCTGATTGACGCCAGCGGTTCCCAGAAACGAAGGCAGAGCCTGGTGGCGCTCCAGGGCTTTATTATCAGCGAGGCTTTGAGCATTGTGGAGATTCCCCATCAGGTAATGGGATTTTGTACCTTCTGGGATTACACGGTGATGCAGCGATACCGGGATTACGACGACCCAAGGGAGGCAAATCAGAAAATCTTTGAGTTTTACGCCTCCTCCAACAACCGGGACGGCCTGGCGATCCGTGCGGCGGCCGACAGTCTGATGAGCAGGCCGGAGGAGCATAAGGTCCTGATTGTGCTGAGCGACGGACGGCCCAATGATATTATTGTAAACCGGCCGGGCAGCCGGAATCCTATGCCTTATTCCGGCGATTATGCGGTGAGAGATACGGCGGCGGAGGTGCGGAAGGTTCGGGCTGCGGGGATCTCGGTCCTTGGAGTATTTGCAGGGGAGGAGCAGGACCTGCAGGCGGAGCGGCGGATCTTTGGACGGGATTTTGCTTATATCCGGGATATTATGAATTTTTCCGGTGTGGTTGGCCGGTATCTGAGGAGGCAGCTTGATGACGTGGATTAAAAAACAATATAAGCTTCTTGCAATCATGGTGCTGCTTTTGTGTTTTCTGTTGCATCCTTTTCTTATTCTTACGGAAATTCGAATAGACTTTGCAAAGGAGGATTATTCCGCAGGAAATCATTGGAAGGTATTCACCTCCTACCATGAACAGGTTGGCATTGACAGTGTGCGGCGTACCTATGAAAAACCAGGTGCGGCAAGAGTGGTTTTCCCTGACTTTGCCTATGAAAAGGGAACTTATGTGAAGAGGATGGATCCTATGGACTACGATTTTGATGATGAAGCGATTGTGCGTTCCATGACTTTTTATATCAATGGATTTTATGCCGGCAGATTGGAAGGAAAGGAGCTTTTACAGTCATTTGTTCCCAATGATCAGGTGCGTATGTATGAGACGGAAGACGGATATCTGGGACTTTGGATTGAAGGGGAAGATTCCCAATTGATTCCAACGGAGATATTTCGGGATTTTTATAAAACAGTGGCAAAGCACTATGCATGGACGGGGATTTTTTACTTAGTTCCTTTGTTGGCTTTGACAGTGCTTGCTTTTTCTTTTTACATAAATTATGTAAAAAAACTTTTCGGTTCCAGACAGTTTGTACTTTCCAATACAATCCTTTATACAGTGGGGATTTGCGCCATCGTGTTAGTTACTTATGGAGCTTTTTCAGGCTCTCCGGCTATTAATCCGGATGAATCGGAGGGAATCTATTCCGTGCGGTATTATACCAACCATTGGAAAATCCCGGATATGAGAGAGCTGCCCTTGGAGGCCTTTTCACAATTTGGAACTGCACGGCTTTCAGAGCTGAATCTCTACTATATTTTTGCAGCGCAGATAGCTCGCTTTGTGACAATGGAAAGCGGAACCAGATTTTTCGGCATATTATTGATGGCCGGTCTTTTTTATCTTGTCTTTTGGAATTTAAAGAAAAACCGCTATTTGCTATGTACCCTCTTACTGACGCCTCAGGTCTGGTATCTGTACACTTACTGTACTTCGGATGCCCTGGATTTTGCAGTATCCGTGCTGGTATTATATCAGCTGGCGAATCCGGAAAGCATGCTACAGAAACTTTTACGGAAAGATATAAGGAAAAAGGATATATGGAGGGTTCTGCTTTTAGGTTTTCTTTTTTCCAATATTTTTATGTCCAAACAGAATTACTACGTGATGGCCATCTACTCTTTTGCCATGCTTTTGGCAGAACTTTTGTATGCTAAAGGGGAGGAGAGAAGAAAACGGCTGACAGGCTGTCTGTGGATAGCCGGGGCTGCTCTGCTGTTTTTGGGGATTCGTTATATTCCGGAATTTATACATTATGGAATTCACAAGCAGCAGGTTATAGTGGAGCTTCAAAATGAGATAGCAATACCAAAGCTTCGCCCGTCTTCTCCGCCGGAGGTACAGAGCTCGGCCTTTAACCTTTATGGAAAGGGAGTATCCCTGAATCAGCTTTTGTTTCATATGGGGTTTCATACCATGCTGTTCCGTTCCTTTGTGGGGACCTATGGCTGCCTGGCATTTCCAAGTCCCAAATGGTATGTGCTGATAATGGGGATGCTGTATATGATTCTGTATGCGGGAATGAGCATTTCCATATGGAGGGAAAAGGGGCAGAAAGAGAAAAAGGTGAAGTTTGTGCTGCTTCACCTGATGGCGTTTATTTCCTGGGTGCTGGTGGTATATAATGGCTGGTTTATTGATTTTCAGGCTCAGGGACGCTATATGCTGCCGGTGCTGATTTTCGTAGCCCATGCGGTATCTTTAAGCCCCAAGGTGCTGAAGTCAAAGTGGTTTCAATGCCTGATTTGCACAACTGCGATTTTATCACTCTATTCCTTTGCTTGCTACTGTATTCCCAATATACAGCCGCAGGTGTAGGAAAGAAGCCGGGGAAGCGTATTGCGGGAGCGGAAACAGCAATATTTCTCACAGTGTACAAATCAATTTATGTTATATAATCTTGCAGTTGGAAATGAAAGTTTTTCTCATAACATGTGTACCGAAGCGACTTTACCCTTTAGAGCTGTCGCGCAGCGACTATAGATAGGAGGTCTTACTATGAAAGAATACGAAGTAGTACACGAAATTTTCAACCAATGCTCCGGCAATCAGATGCGGGATGTATTTATCGAGGAGGTGGAGATCGCAGATCTGGAAGCCTACGTAACCAGCCGCCACCAGGACAAGGATTTCACCTTTGAGCGGGAGGACTTGGCGGACGGAACGGTCATTTACCATGTGAATACCTCCGGCATCCTTCAGCGGTATACCTTCACGGAACTGTAAAAGGCCGGGCACAGCAGTTTAGGCTGATATAAAAACATAAATCTTTTCAGAAGTCTTGCTCTGTGCCCCGGTGAGAATGAAAACGCACAAAATTATCGGGAATACAAATTTTGACAAATAATGATAATATTTTTTTGAAATTTTCAGAAAAAACTTGCCGTCATCTTTTCATAGGTGTAAAATAGAAGCATGAAACCTTGAAGCTCTGCCGACGCCGCATCGCCAAGCGGCCCGGCAGAATATGTTCAAAATGATACCAGGGAGGTAATGGGTATGAAGGCTTATGAAATGATGATCGAAAACTTAAACAAGTGTCCGGGCAATCAGATGCGCGATACGGAGATTCGGGAGATAGAGACTGCGGATCTGGACGCCTATGTACAGGGCTTACATAAGGACAAGAAAGTAAATATTGACAAAGAAACCATGAACGACGGCTCCATTGTATACCACCTGGATCTGTCCGGCACACTGGTTCGCTACACCTTTACGGAGGTCTAGGAGCGGTAAATGGGCTGGGAAGAACGTTTTCTGCTATTTTTACAAGAGAGTGTCCGCAATCCGATTCTGGATAAGGTGATGCAGTTCGTCACATCCCTGGGCGATGCAGGCTTTTTGGCTATTCTGGCCTGCATTGTCCTTTTGTGTATCAAAAAATACCGGAGAGCGGGAGCGGCGGCCTCCCTGTCATTGAGCCTGGATTTTCTGGTAGTAAATCTGGTTTTGAAAAATCTGGTTGCCAGAATCAGGCCCTATGACGTATTTGAGGAATTGATTTTAATTACCAGGCGCCCCTCGGACCTGTCCTTTCCGTCGGGCCATGCAGGAGCCTGCTTTGCAGTGGCAAGCGTCCTGTTCCTGTGTCTCCCGAGAAGGTTCGGGATTCCGGCCCTGGTGACGGCGGCGCTGATCTCCTTTTCACGTCTGTATGTGGGCGCTCATTACCCCACGGATGTGCTTGGCGGAATCCTGATCGGCTGCGTCACCGGATGGGCTGCGTGCCGGATACTGCGGATAAAACGAGCGGAACTATAGACGGGCAGTCCGTACCAAAGCTATGCACAAGAATTTTGGATACGGACTGACGGCAGATGTGCGGGCCATTTCATTATTATGCGCGGGCACAGAAAAAATACGGAGGAAAGCGATGTTTGATTTTACACAGAATATGCTGACTGTTTTAATTCCTGTTATTTTAATCATTGTGTTAGTCATTATCTTAGCCGTCGGCTATGTAAAGGCTCCGCCGGACAGGGCATTTATCATCTCCGGTCTTAAAAAGGAGCCGAAGATCCTGATCGGGCGGGCCGGTATCCGGGTGCCTTTCCTGGAGCGTCTGGATAAGCTTTATCTGGGCCAGATGACGGTGGATATCAAGACGGAGCAGTCCGTTCCCACCACAGACTTTATCAATGTCAATGTGGACGCGGTAGCCAAGGTGCGGATTGACCCCACCACCGAGGGCATCCGTCTGGCGGCCAAGAACTTTCTGAACAAAAATTCCGATCAGATTACCCGGGATCTGCAGGATTCCCTCCAGGGTAATATGCGTGAAATCATCGGCACGCTGACCCTCAAGTCCATCAACACGGACCGGGATTCCTTCTCCGACCAGGTGATGGAGAAGGCTTCCAAGGATATGAAGAAGCTGGGAATCGAGGTTGTGTCCTGCAACATCCAGAACGTAACCGACGAAAACGGACTTATCAAGGATCTGGGCGCCGACAATACGGCGAAGATTAAGAAGGATGCTTCCATTGCCAGAGCACAGGCCGAGCGCGACGTAGCCATTGCCCAGGCGGAGGCAAATAAGGCATCCAACGACGCGAGAGTGCTGGCCGAGACAGAGATTGCGGAGAAGAACAACGAGCTTGCCATCAAGAAGGCGGAGCTGCAGCAGGTATCCGACACCAAGCAGGCTATGGCAGATGCGGCCTACAAGATTCAGGAGCAGGAGCAGGAAAAGGTCATCCAGACGGCTACGGTCAACGCTCAGATTGCCAAGGCCGAGCGGGAGGCGGAGCTTCGCAAGCAGGAGGTTCTTGTAAAGCAGCAGGCTTTGGAAGCGGAGATTAACAAAAAGGCGGACGCAGACCGTTACGCCGTAGAGCAGGCGGCAGCGGCAGCCCTTGCAAAGCGCCAGAGAGACGCAGAGGCTAAGAAATACGAGGCGGAGCAGGATGCCACGGCCCGCAAGTATGAAGCGGAGCAGGATGCCGAGGCGAAAAAGGCTCAGGCAGAGGCCAAGAAGTACGAGGCGGAGCAGGACGCCCTGGCAAAGAAGGCCCAGGCGGAAGCCAACAAGTTCTCAATGGAACAGGAGGCAGCCGGTATCCAGGCCAGAGGGTCCGCAGAGGCCGAGGCTATCCGTGCAAAGGGTATGGCAGAAGCCGAAGCTATGGAGAAGAAGGCCGAGGCTTATCAGAAATACAACAAGGCAGCTATGGCGGAAATGCTTATCGGCGTACTCCCGGATATTGCCGGAAAAATTGCCGAGCCATTGTCCCAGATTGACAAGATCACCATCATCGGAAGCGGCGAGGACAAGGGCGTGGGCGATGTGGCCGGAAATGTGCCGGCAGTTATGGCAAAGCTCTTTGAAACGATGAAGGAGACAGTGGGCATCGATCTGTCCGAGATCATCCGGGCCGAGACCTACGACGCCAAGGTGACGCGGAACATCAATGTTTCCGGGCTGCCGGAGAACGGCGGCGAGAAGTAAAAACCGATTCTTTGCCGTCCCCGTCTATTATAAGTAAAAATCATTTCAGAAAAAAGAACGGAGAAAAGCTTGAAGAAGAAATCATATTTATGGCTTGCGGCAGGGTGCGTCATTCTGCTTACGGTCATAGGCGGGCTGCTGTATGCAAAAAAGAAAATGGAACGAGAAGCATTGGCAATTACCGCAATGTATGTGCCCTTTGGCGAGGGACTTCATATATTTGTTGATGAACAGCGGGGGGCATTTGGAGTTGCCGCTTGGAATGAGGAGTTCAAGGTATACGATATAAAAGGGAAGGAAATTGCATTTGATCAGCTTGTCAAAGGAAATATTGTAAAAATATACGGCGATGGGATGATGATGGAATCCTATCCGGGCCTGTATCCGGGAGTTACGGAAATCCGCGTAATCAAAGAGGGAAATCCCGCAGATGCGGATGTTTACCAGGATATTGTGGACGGAATTTATACAAAGCCCGATCCGGCGGAGCCTCCCTATATGCAGGTGTTATACACCACAGATATGATAAGCACCGCGGCAATGACAGCCAGAGGAAGCTATACCTGGAGCTATGTGGATGAGGACGGGATGAGTAAGACTGCCGCCGCAGACTGCGCCCACGTTCTGCAATGGGGCGAAGAGCTAAACGACCTGCGGCTGACAGAGGCTGTGGATCTGACCCTGCATTTTGGGAAAATACCGGACGAAGTAGAGGCGGTTCGCTACGATATAGCCTTACTGGGCACATTGAAGCCGCCCCCGGGCGAGAAGGTAGAGACTGTCCGAAAGGACGGAGAGTTTGTCATCGAGGGAGACCAGGGCAGCTACGTGTATGCGGTTACGGGCATCTGGGAAAACGGCCGGGTGGAATTTGGTTTTATGAATACGGCCGAGTGAAAAGAAAACAGATACAAAACACACTTTTATGCAGCGGCTGCTCAGGTATTCCCCTGTATGAAATGGAAGTGCATCTGAATATAATTTGGATACATTTATTTAGGGAGGAAACCGTTATGGGATATTTGATATATTTAGCAGGCTTGCTGATTTGCCTTATGTATGGCATTGGCCTGGACAGAGTTTATAATTTTATAGACCTGATCAGTTTTGGATTCATCGTGGTTCCATGCATTTTGATGTTGATAGGTACAGGCTGTTGGAAAGGATTTATAAAGGCATTTGTTTATATCTCTGGCAGGAAAGAATACAACAAGAAAGAAATGAAAGAAAGTGCGCAGGCAGTTAAGCTGGTATGCATATCCTCTCTTATATTCGGAGTGCTGGGCGTTGCAATAAGCGTGATAAATATTTTGCATTGTATGGATTTGGATTTTGGACTGTCAAATATTGGTCCGGATATATCAGTGGCTTTTATTTCCGTATTTTATGCGGCCATAATAAATGCCGTACTGGTGCCTCTGTACTTTAAGCTAAAGAGCTGCGGACAGAGATAGCATTTATTTTTACAACCGCCTTGAAGCAAAAAAACATAAAAATAAGGGGTGCCGGGTAATAAGAAACCAACCGTTTCTATAACCCGGCCCCCTTATTTTTTCAATGCGAAGCATAACCTACGATAGAAAGATACCATTAAACAGACGAATTAAGAGAAGCAGTCAATCCCTCCCCATCCGTATCAATCACAATCGTATCCCCCGCAGCGATCTTCCCGCCCAGAATAAGCTTTGCGGCAAGAGTCTCCACATGCTTCTGCATATACCGCTTCAAAGGCCGCGCGCCGTACACCGGATCGTATCCATGCTCCGTAATAAATGTCCTGGCCTGTTCCGTAAGCGCAAGAGTCAGCTCCCGGTCCTTCAAACGCCCGTTCAGCTCATCCAGAAGCAGATGAATAATGGAAGCAATATCCCTCTTGCTTAAAGGCTTAAAGAGAATCGTTTCATCCAGCCGATTCAAAAATTCCGGCCGGAAATGCGCTCTCAAGTCATTCATCACCAGCTTCTGAGCCTCATCCCGAATATTTCCCTCATCATCAATCCCCTCCAGAAGATAAGAAGAACCGATATTCGAGGTCATAATCAAAATGGTATTCTTAAAATCCACCGTGCGCCCCTGAGAATCCGTAATCCTTCCGTCATCCAATACCTGCAGCAGGACATTGAACACATCCGGATGCGCTTTCTCCACCTCATCAAAAAGCACGACCGAATATGGTTTCCGTCTGACTGCTTCTGTCAACTGACCGCCCTCGTCATATCCGACGTATCCCGGAGGCGCTCCAATCAGGCGGGATACCGAATATTTCTCCATATATTCGCTCATATCGATACGCACCATATTGCTCTCGTCGTCAAAGAGACTCTCCGCCAGCGCTTTCGCAAGCTCTGTCTTGCCTACTCCGGTAGGACCAAGGAACAAGAATGACCCTATGGGTTTCGTAGGATCTTTGATTCCTGCTTTTGAACGAATGATGGCTTCCGTTACGAGTTCCACTCCCTCGTCTTGTCCGACCACACGCTTATGAAGCTCCTGTGCGAGATGAAGCGTCTTGCTCCGTTCGCTCTCATTCAGTTTCGCAACCGGTATTCCGGTCCAGCGGGACACAATCTTGCCTATCTCATCATCCGTCACACTCTCATGCACCAAAGACTTATCCTCATCTTTTACTTTCGCCTCTTCCTGTAACTGCGGAAGCCTTCCATATTGCAGCTCCGCCGCTTTATTCAGATCATAGGACTGCTGAGCCTTCTCAATGTCCTTATTCACCTGCTCGATCTCTTCTCTTAACTTCCGGACACGCTCTACGTCTACCTTCTCGTTGTCCCACTGAGCCTTCTTTCCTGCGAATACTTCCCGAAGTTCCGCCAGTTCCTGCTGCAGATGATCCAGTCTCTCCCTGCTCAGGCGATCGTCCTCCTTCTTAAGCGCGGCTTCCTCAATCTCCATCTGCATAATCTTCCTCTGCAGCTCGTCCAGTTCCGCGGGCATAGAATCCAGCTCCGTCTTAATCAGCGCGCACGCCTCGTCCACCAGGTCAATCGCCTTATCCGGAAGAAACCGGTCGGAAATATAACGCTCTGACAGCGTTGCCGCGGCCACCAGCGCTCCGTCCGTAATCTTCACT
>OFFX01000013.1_pt1 | contig 150435 bp, 130 predicted proteins | sample 1521511 | NCBI WGS metagenome assembly OFFX01 (sample SAMEA3504125, study PRJEB24116) | mouse gut metagenome | biome: mouse gut; feature: mouse-associated habitat; material: faeces | place: Denmark | collected 2011
TGCATATATCCCAATATCCCTGACTCCGGCCAAAAAACTACATGCAACTGTTTTTACTCCTTTTGTCACAGACAGGCCAAAATCTTCGCCTCCCCGTACTTTATTCCCCGGCGCTTTCATACTGATAACAAGACCTGCAATTTCTATGCTTACAGGAACAAACAATATCAAAATTCTTTTATCTTTCCTTGAAAACCACACAGCTGCAATTATATAGCAGGCTGTAATTAAAGCAAATAAGGCCGCCTGGTAATTAGAACCACCAAGCAACGCCATAAAAACGACAATACCAACAAATGTACTCCTGTTATAATCCTCACTATATTTCATAAGCCATCCTGTCACTATCTGACACATAGCAAAGGGCAGCATGTAATGGGCGCAGCCGTTAAACCAATAGATGGCAGACTTTGTACTTGGAATAAATTCTATACTGATTGTTAAAAACCATATGGAAATCAACAAGTATTCCCATATACTGAACTTCATATTTTTACATAAAATACGATTAAAAAGATAGAAAGTGCTTCCCATCCATAAAAACAACATTAGAAATGCCACTATCACATAAGCACTGTCACTGAAAACTTCGGGCTGCAAGGAAAACACTGCTACACTGAACCAAGTTCCCTGCCAGCCAAAGTAATATTGCTTTACCGTCTGTCCTATCGCACTTCCCAGAGCAATTACCGAATGCGTCTCCATCCACGCATTCCGTGTATACGCCCCATACCCATAATCATCCCCCGACGCCCTGTTCACAAATGAAAGATAAAGAACCGGAAGCATCAGCAGAATGAATATAACAATACTTGCCAGAGTAATCTTTTTCAATCTCATCCCAAATCCTCATTCATCCCTTTTCAACGCCTCATAACCTTCCCTTTCACAATCCCCCACAAATACCCAAACTCCTCCGTCCTCCCAAACAGCGCCAGAAAGCTCCCGTTAAACACGATACAGATAATCACAAACATCACGCCGAAGGACACAAACGTAACCTCAGGCATCACCAACGTCCTAATTCCTGCCAGCACCGCGAAATTCGCGGCCACCGCCGCCAGATACTTAAGGGAATCCACAAAATACTTTTTCACCGGCTGCTGCAGAATCACCTTATAAATAATCACCGGCTTTGTCACGTTGGCAATCAGCCCCGACACAATCGTCCCGATATAAACGCCCATAAGCCCGATTTTCTGCACAAGGACGATGGAAATCACAAGATTCACCCCGCCCTGAATCAGGGCCAGATACTTATCCTGCTCAAAGACACCCGCCGCCGTCTTGAAATTGGATAATACAATTCTATCACCTTTGAAATAATAATCAATTAAAATACAGATTACCACGGAAAAAGCAAGGGTTTTCCCCGTATCCTGAAGCCACAGCCCCACGAAGGGCGTCAGCAGCATGGAAAAACCCACGGCGGTAAAGCCGTAAATCCAGCAGGCCGCAAAGCGGTACACCTTAAAAATCCGGTACTGCTTTTCTTTTGTCTCCGTGGCGAAAAGGTTGCCGAAGCTGGAGAGCACGGAGTTGAAAATAATGTTCACCACATTGGCAATGGAGTTGAGCACCAGATTATAGTTGTCCACAAAGCCGCTTAAGGTAACGTTGATAAAACCGGAAATAATCATGCTGTCGGTCTGGAGTCTTGCCACATCGCCGATTTTGTGGCACATAAGGGCTTTGGTCTTTGACACGATTTCCCCGGTTTCTCCGGCGGAAAGCTTCTCCGCATCCTTATCTTTCAGATACGGGTACCGCCTGTCCAGATAAATACTCACGAAAATCTTCTGCAAAAGCTCTACTGCCGCCGCCGTCAGCAGGTACGCATAGTAATTCCCGGTGGTAAGAATCACGATAATCTGCAAAATCACCGTAATCATTTTGGTGAGGGTCAGGATATTTGTCTGAATATAATTTTTCTGCTCCGCGTTTACCAGACTGTATTTATAGGCGACAAAATAGGTGCTGACCGTATTAAATAAAAAGATAAAATAGTACAGCGTCAAATCCCTTGTACTGACGCCCTCCGGCTGGTTTACCAGATAGGGCAGAAAGGGGGAAACCAAAAGCCCGATGACCGCAATCACGATGCCGATTATGCTGTAGGCCTTTTTGTAAAGGCGCATGTAGGATTTTATCTTTCCGATATTCCCCTGAGCCACGGGCTTATAAAGGCTGTAGTTCATGGCCGTCCCGATTCCCAGCTCCGCCATGGAAAGCACGGAAAGAATGTTGGCATACAGCCCGTTTACGCCGTTTAAGGTATCTCCTAAATGGGCGATGAAAATGGTTCTCAGCACAAAGTTAAGGAGCTGGGTCACCAGATTTCCCACCTGCCCGAAGGCTATATTTTTTGCCGCTGACTGAACTCGTCCCATAATCTGTCTACTTCTTTCCCTGTCTCAAGCGCCCGCTTTTTATAGCCGGGCATCACTTCCCCGAGTTTTTCCTTAACTTCCTTCTCATGGAATAAAAGCCACTGAAAGCCTTTTGTCAAATCATCCTTTTTCTCAAGGCTCTGTACCGGAAGCACATAGTTTTCTTCCGTCCCGAACAAATCCCTGGCAATTCCCCTCGCTTTCACGGAATATCCCACCACCAGCGTGGGAACGCCCATAGAATAGGCCGCTATGGTGGCGTGGGTTCTTGCTCCCACAAAAAACCGGCAGCGTCCGATAAATCCTTTCAGCTCCTCGCAGCCTCCGTCCCCGATTTCCGCCACCCGGCCTGTATCCGCAAAGGCTCTATACAGCTCATGAACCGGCCCCCTGTCGTCGTTTCTTTCCCAGACCACATGGGGAATCAGCGCAATCTGCATATCCGTATTCTGGATAATAAAGGAAATCAGCTCCTTATAATTTTCCATGGTGACGCCAGATTTCTTTTCGTTATCCTGAATCATGGGACTGACGTTGATGCCCACGGTATTTTCCGCGGCAAAGCCTTCCGGCAGCGGAAGCTCCTTTGCCGCCAGTGTGAAAGCCGGGTCGGGGAAGCACAAAATCTCCGGGCCGCTGCCGCCTGGGCTGAAAGGAACCGGGCGGTCGCCGCCCGTGCCATCCTCGCAGCTGTCGCCGGTCACATCCTGCTTCGACCTTCCCGCTGTCTCCCCGCCGGTTTTGCCAAACGCCTCTTTAAGCGCCTCATAAGTAATGCTTTCCCTTGCGATTATGGTATGGTATTTCCCCAAATCCTCCAGAATTTGTCTCCGCTTAAGGAGCTCCGGCTCGATGGAACAGCCAAGGAGCACGGTTTTTGTGCCCTTTTGATTAAAGGCGGAGTTGGCAAGGCGAAGGTCGCCAAGCATATTTTCATAGCAGTAATTGTCGCCGCCAATGGAGATGGCAAGAGGCGCCGCCTCCTTTTTGAAAACATCTCCGTAGCGGTACCTGATAAAGCTTTCCTTATCGCCTGTGAGCTTCCGGTAGGCGTAGTACAGCACATGGGCCGCCTTATGATTTTCAAACCGCCTCTCGCCCCTGATTTCGCACAGCTCTTTGAGGGAATACCTCTCATCTTCCTCCCCGAAATAGCTGATAAGCTTTACTTTTTCCTTAACCATACGGCAGAGGCTGTTCACAATGGCCTCGCACCCGTGGTTACCGCTGCCTGCGTGCATATATACTATCAGTTTACTTTCTTCCATTCATTTCCCCTGTTTTCGCTTTCCATAAAAAACCGTCCGCACACGTTTACGCCTCCCGGCTCCTGTATTTCCTGAAATGATAGAGCCAAAGGTAAATCCCCGGCATGGCCAGAAACATCTGGGATTTCAGCTGGTAGCCTTTGGAAAGCCTCTGGTAAGCGCCCCAGACCTGCATTTCTTCCTTTAGTTTTTCATGGCAGATACGAATATATTCTTTATTTTTTCTTCTCTCGCCTCCGGGGAGCATTGCCAGCTTGCCCGCCGTCAGCATGATTCCCGTAATCAGCAGAGCGGTCACCTGCGCCTCGAGCCTTTTATCTCTCTTTAGGATTTCCTCTCTTGCCTGCTCCCAGCAGGTAATCTGGTCCATATATTTCGGCAGGAACTCCCTGTTCATGGCGCCCGCCGGATTCTGAAAATAACCGTACCCCGGATAATCCGTTTCCGCAATCACCTTAAGGCGGGGCAGGAGCTTTAACAAAAACAGCATGTCCTCCCCGATGCTCAGCTCCGTCTGGAACCGGTGTTCTCCCACCGCCGAACGCCTGTAAAGCTTGCTCCAGCATCTGCTGTTTCCTTTCAGAAGCTGTTCGCTTAAGTATTCGGAGGGTTTATATTTTCCGGCCTTGTGAATCCGGTATTTCTCCGAAACAAAGGCCTCCCACTCCTCCTCGCTGCTCCATGCATGAAAACCGCAGCCGGCCACGTCCGCCTTTGTCGCCAGAATGCATCTGTACAGGATTTTCAGGGTTTTTGGCCGCAGTCTGTCATCCGCGTCCACGAAGGTAAGGAACTCTCCCTTCGCCGCCTCTATTCCCGCATTCCTTGCCGCCGAAACGCCTGCGTCCTCGGTGGTAATCACATGGATATTTTCATAAGTCTCCCGAAGCTTTACGCACACGGCGGCGGTATCGTCCGTGGAGCCGTCGTTGATGATAATTATTTCCAGATTCTTATAGGTCTGCTTTTCTATGCTTTCGATACATTTTTCCAGATAATCCTGTCCGTTGAAAACCGGAACAATCACGCTGATTAACGGTTTTTCTTCGCCATTCTGATTCATTCCGGCCTCCTTTCCCCCGCACATAAAGAACACCCATACCAAACCGTCATCCGGTCCGCTGCCTGCAGCCAAAGCCAAATGTCCATATGGGCGTACCTATCCCCGCTGCCCGCGGTAATAGACAAGCATCGCCAGCCGAAGCAGGCGCACGGTGATTTCCCCCGGGTGCCGGAGCGTCAGATAAAGGAGCTTATTCGCCTTATCCTCCACCCTGACCGGCGTATCCCTCACCAGCCTTTGAATCTCCGGCGATTTACAAATAGAAAAAATATTTTTTCGATACCCTTCCGGGTTTCCTCTCGCCTCATTTTTTAACGCCAGCAGAAGGAAAAAAATATATTCCTGTTCCACCTGCTTTTGCCTTTCCAGAAGCTCCTCCCCCGCAAATTTATCGGAAACCACCCGAAGGAATATCTCCCGCAAAAGCTGTATGTTGCCATACAATTTCCTGTCATATTTATGAACCATGGATTCCGTCACATAGCGGTAATGGTAGTGGGCCCTGTCAATGGCCTTAAGCCGGTTACAGTCAATCAGGGCGGGAAGCATCACTGTCATATCCTCCCCCATCACCACTTTGGAATCGCTGTATTTCATATTTTCCTCAATCAGCTCCCTGCCAATCAGCTTCATACATCTTGAGACCGTCACGTACCGGCGCTCTCTGCCAAGGAGGTTTGGAATTACTTCCCTTTCTATCGCCGACCGGTCATATTCCCCCGGGGGAAGCGCCTGCCATACGTACTCCCTGCCGTTTTCTCTTTCAATCACATAGTTTCCCGCAATAATTTCCTTAGGGACTCCCCTCAGATGCGCCGCCATATCGGCTATCATAGAGGGCTCCACCCAGTCGTCGCTGTCCACAAAGCACAGATATTCCCCTGTGCTCTCGCACACGCCTCTTTTCCATGCGGAAACCAGACCGCCGTTTTCCTTATGAATTACCCGAATCCTCTTATCGCTGCGGGCGAATCCGTCGCACAGCCTCCTGCTTTCATCCGTGGAGCCGTCGTCCACCAGCAGGATTTCCAGATTGTCATAGTTCTGCCGGATAAGGGTGTCCACACACTGTGCCAGATACTTTTCCGTATTATAAACCGGGACAATCACGCTGACCTTATATTTTTCCATGTATTACCTCATCTGCATTTTTTCCATTGTACGGCAACCGGCTTATTTAGAGCCCCGTCCCGCAAGCACCACCCATATGGTCCTCAGCAGAATCTTCATATCCAGCGTCAGCGACCAGCCGTCAATATATTCAAGGTCATACTTTACCACATCGTCAAAATCTTCAATATCGCTGCGCCCGCTGACCTGCCACAGGCCGGTAAGCCCCGGCGTCATGCTGATACGCCTTCTGTAATACTGATTATACTTTTCAAACTCGTCGGCTGTGGGCGGTCTTGTGCCCACCAGGCTCATGTCGCCCTTTACCACATTGTAAAACTGGGGCAGCTCGTCGATACTGGTCTTTCGGATAAATTTCCCCACTCTGGTAATCCGGGGGTCGTTTTCTATCTTGAACATCAGCCCCTGAATTTCATTCTGCCCCTCCAGCTCTTTCTTCCGTTCCTCCGCGTCTATATACATGGAGCGGAACTTATAAATCTTAAACCGCCGCCCGTTTCTTCCAATCCTGATTTGGGAAAACATCACAGGCCCCGGAGAATCCAGCTTGATTGCCAGCGCCACAAAGGGGAAAAATACCATCGTAATCAAAAGCCCCACAAGCCCCCCTGCAATATCCATCACACGCTTTATCAGAAGCCTTTTATAGCTGCTCTGAAACCGGGTGTAGGTAATCACGGAATAGCTGCCAAAGCTCTCTATCTTGCTCCTTCCGGGCTGCGTGCCGGGAAGCTCAATGCAGTAATGGCAGTCAACTCCCATCTCGTCAAATCCGTTTAAGATTTTCTGTATCTGCTTTTGTTTCAGCTCCGGCGCATAGATAAATACCTCGTCCAGCGCCATGAGGGTCACGTTTCCCATGAAATCATCGCCCGCATGCACCACCGGAATACCGTCGATTTTCTCATCGCGGTATGGGGACTGCCCATTTTCTGCGCCGCCTGCTTCCTGAAGCGTCTCTCCGCTCCGGCCGGCCTCCCGTGCGCCTTCCCTCCGTATATCGCCTGTCCCGGCCTCCGGGCAGGCAATCCCCACTATCTGATAATTAATTTCCAGCGTATCCTGCAGGCGCTCTAACACCTCTCCCGCCATCTCCCTGTGGGTAATCACCAGCACCTTGATTCTGGAAAGCTCGGATTTATAATGAATCTGCATTCCCTTTTTTATCATGAGGTGCAAAAGAAGGGTCAGCGCCACATTGATTATGGGAAAATAAATCATCACCAGACGGGAAAACACGTCCGCCCATTTCAGGAAGTACATAATCATCTGCACCACCAGCATCATAATGACATGGTATTTTAAGATTTCATACAGCTCCTTTTGCAGGCTCCGCCTTAAAAAATTCCTGTTCCAGTCAATAAAAAAGGTGTAAATCGTGCAGAAAAGCAGCAAAACAAGGCATACCTGAAAATGAATGCCCTTATCTCCCATATCCCTGAAATTGCCAAACCGAATATAGGTGGCAAGAACAAAAGAAATTCCTATTGCCACCAAATCGGCAAACCAAAGCCCGTAAACCTCGACAATTTTATTCTTCTGATTCATCTTTCCTCATCCCTGCGCCGCATTCCCTGTAAAATCCTGTATGCCGCTCCCTTTTTGTCCGGCTTTCCCTATTTTTTCAGTATGCGCCCAATCTTCCTTGCGGCCTTCCTGAAAAACCGCCGGAAAACCATGGACGCTCCCGTACAGGCTTTCTTCATACCGGAAACCGGCGGCATAATCAGATAGCTGTATTCCTCCAGATGGGCAAGGAGATACTCGGGGTAGCTTTCGTCCACCTCCACGCGCTCAAACCTGGCCTCCCGCCCGAAAATATCCTGCCCCAGAATCAATCTGTCCCCGGCTTCCCGCAGCAAATCCTCGTCATTGTATTCCTGATGGGCCGCCGCAACCACCTTCGTTCCGATTCGCTTAGACACATCGGTCTCCCGGCTGCTCCCCATATATCCGAAATGCCACCCACCGTCCGCAACCCTCACCGCACCCGGCGCTGTCACGGAAGCCTCCCTCATCTCGATGATTCCGTTTTCCGGGATGCTCCTTTTGCCGAACACCTTGGTGCCAAGCCACATCCGCCTCTCTACCTTCGGGAACTCCCCGGTAATGGAAAGCAGGTTCCCGGAGGTTTCCTCCATATTTAAAAAGCAGTAAAACATCCTCTGGGCAAAATGATACACCTTCGCCGGGTCAAACTCATCAATGACTTTCTTAAGCGCCTTGGGATTTGGGATTTCATCCACATCGCTTAAAATTATCACATCGTTATCTCCGGCGTCCTTAAGCCCCCGGATAAGCGCGTTTTTCTGAAACTTGTCCCGCAGATGGGTGGTGGTGTCCACAGGGGAATTGTCCACCACAATATACTCGATTTTCGGCAGAAATTCCCGGAACATCTCCCTGTTCTTTTCAAAGCAAAGCTCCTTGGGCTCTCCCGAAAAGGTCACCGTGGCTTCCTCTATGATAAATTTATCCACCAGAGGCTCCAGAATGTGGAGCCGCAGCTTTAAGATATCCAGTTCGTTAAAAAAGGGAATGCAGTCATATACCATTTTTATCCCACCCTTGTATGCCTTTGTATCCGCCCCCTGCGGTTGGAAAATACAAAAATCTCTCTTATCGCTTTCTATGTCTCCAGAACAAAAGCGGCCTTACCATATCCTTAAATTTCAGCCATCTTCTTGTCCATGGATTTTCAAACACAGGATACGCCGCATTCCTTCCCCACCATTTATGGAAGACAAAGGGCGCGTCCACCTCTAAAACCTCCGGCACGGGATGCTCATGTCCGAAATATTTCGCCACCTCCACCGGCGCGATTTTCATTCCCGCCTCCTCGATTTTGTGTTTATTCATACAGCACAGAAAAATATCCTCGTTGTAAAAGCCGTCCTCGTCCATCTCCCATTTAAGGGAAGCCGCAGCGGGAAAATCCAGCAGCCTCCTGCTTCGCAGCGACACGCTGTTGCCCACCCTGCACAGATTTCCATAGACGTCATGATAACAGTGTTTTTTCCCCGGCTCGGGTACGGGCCAGGGAGAACCGATATAATCATAATCGAAAAACTCGTCCCGCCACTTTTCGGGATGCACCACAAATCCGTCATAGTGAATCAAAAGCACATAATCCGTTTCGATATACCTGCCCAGCTCATAAACCATCTTATAGTTAAAGGCGTCGATATCGTCGAGCTTTGAGGTATGCTTATAGGTAATCGCCTTTGGAAGGCTTAAGGGCTTTCTGTGGGTAATCAATACCACCTGCCCGAAATCAATCCCCCGCATACTGTATTCCAGCGCCTTGATTGTCTCATAGATTTTCACGCTGGTCATGGCGGCCAGCGTCACATTCGGTAATTGCAGCTTTTCCATATTTTTCCCCATTTTTGCGCTGCTGTTTGCACATTCCAAGTTTGTGGATGCAGCGCAGGCACAAACTTGTGGCGGAAAGATTTGAAAAATCTTTCGCTCTTTCCTCGTTTCGCCACATTCGGCCTGTAAAAATCCCCCTGCTGTGCGCCGCCTCAGCCTGCCGCGGAATTCTGCCTCTTTATCCTCCTTATCAGGGCGCGCCATATCTTTTTCAGATAAAACCACCCGTAGACGCAACGCCTTCTGATATTCTGATAAAAGACTCCCGCCTTTCCGGGTCTTTTGTTTTTCTTCGCATACTTGTGCGAACGCTTCTTATACTCCGCCAGCTCCCTCCGGCATTCCTCCGCCGTAAAGAGCCTCCCTTTCCTGTCCATGTAGTGGAACAGGCTGTAAATATTCTGCTCCGAAGCCCAGTAGCCGTCAGACACATTATGTCTTGCCCAGTATTTGGGCGCAATGGCAAATTTCAGCGTTTCGCTGGTGTGCGCCGGCAGGCAGGCAAAGGAGGAATTGGAAAGCAGCAGATAATAAGCGTTCTTTAAGGTCACGTAATCCTTGCCGATGTCAAAGTGGTGGGCCGGTATCCCGGGAAGCACCTTTCCCGCCGCCTCCACATCGTCCGTGACAATCATAAATTCCATATCCGGCCTGATTTTCCGCATTTCCTTTATGCCGTGAATCCAGTATTTTTTGTCGATAAAAAGCTCCGGGCTCCCGGTGTACTCCCCGCCCCGCATATTGATAATGCAGAGGTTCTCCCTGCTGTACTCCTTGGAATCATACTCCAGCTTCACCTTAAGCCACTTCTTTACCTTGTCGAGATACTTTATAAAATAGGACTCATCCTGCATGTTCCCGTAAATCAGCGTGTTATCCTCCACCTGATGAATCCCCTTGTCCGCTCCCGCAATATAGCACCCGTGGTTCATATCGTGCCGGGAATTTCCGATATACAGACGCTCCTCCGCGTCCTGATAAACCTTGAAATTTTTCTTCTCTTCCTCCGAAATGGCATGTCCCAAATCAACATCCATGAAATACATGCCCCGGTTGCTGTGGATGTTCACCGCAAAGCGTTCCTGCCCGGCAGTACCGAATTCGTATCCGTTTTCCTCCGCCACAGCCCTTGCCGTCACATAGCAGAACAGCTGATTTCCCAGCCCCTGCCCGTTTATAAATTCCGTTCCTATCATATCTTTTCCCGTCTTTTCTTTTTGCAAAATTCCTGATTGGATGCAGTATGCAGATTATCCAATGTCCCGCCCCGAATCGCGTTAACCGGATTGCCGAAGGCTCCGCTCCTGCGACTCAAAAGTCTCCTGCTATAAGGTGGTTTCCACCAGCTTCGTATTTTCCACCTTATAAATAATATCGCACTTTTCAATGGTATTTAATCTGTGAGCAATGATAATCATGGTCTTTTTCCCGTGGAAGCTGTTCACCGCCTCCATAACCGCCGCCTCCGTGTCGTTGTCAAGGGCGGAAGTGGCCTCGTCAAAGACCAGTATCTCCGGGTCATTGTAAAGGGCTCTGGCAATCCCAATCCTCTGCCTCTGCCCGCCCGAAAGCCGCACGCCCCGGTCGCCGATTGTGGTATCAAGCCCCTCCGGCAGCTCCTCCACAAACTCCTTAAGCTGGGCCTCCTCTAAGACCTCCCATATCCTCTTGTCGTCAATCTTGTCCGCGTCGATTCCGAAAGCAATATTATCACGAATCGACTCGTCAATCAGATAAATGGCCTGCGGGATATATCCCACCTGTGCCAGCCAGGATTCATAATTTTTGAAAATATTCACACCGTCGCAGGTGATTTCCCCCTCCTGCGCATGCAAAAGTCCCAGAAGCACATCCACTATGGTTGACTTCCCGGCGCCGGAAGCGCCGATAATCCCCACGGATTTTCCTTTCGGCACCGCCATATGGGCGTCCTTGAAAATATACTTGTCCGAATCCGGGTAATGAAAGCTGATATGGTTTAACTCAATTTTATCCTCCAGCTTTAACTTTTCCACCTGAGAATTGGCCCTGCGCTCCGCCAGCATGGCGTCCGTCTTCATGCCCTCCTGCAGGTTTTCATACACAAAGTCAAGGCTTGGCTGGGTATAGGCGATTTCCGTAATATACGTGTTAATCCGGTTCACGCTGGGAAGCACCCTGATAGCCGCCACGCCAAAGGCCGCTATGGTGGTCATAATCTCCCCCACGTTTCCGCCGCTGTTGATATAAATGGTAATAAACATAAGGACGCTGACGATAAATACCGTCTCTATGAGCACCCTCGGCGTATTGTTCAAAACCGCGTAATTTCTGGCAACGTCCGCTCCCACCTTACCGGTTTCATAATAATTCCGTACAAAAAACTCCTCCCGGTTCAGCACCTTCACGTCCTTAAGCCCGTAGGTCGCCTGAATCCTCCACTTGGCAATCCGCGACTGAATGGCCTGATTTTTCGCGCCGATTTTATTCAGCCGGGGCTTAAGCACCTTAAGGACAATCAGCGTCATCACCCCGAATATGGTAATAATAAAGAGCGTCATCATAACGTCCTGCCAGAGCAGTACCAGAAAAATGAGAAAAGAAACCACCACTTCGCTGGCAAGCTGCAACATAGCCAGAATCAGCGCAAAGGTCTGAGGAATGTCGCTGTCCGTAATACGAAACACCGTAGGGATATCCGCTCCCAGATACTTTTCATAGGGCCGGTTTAAAAACTCCGCCATCACCCGGCTTATCATCTTGTTTCTGTTTTGCGTGATGAAGGAATTCTGCCTGTAAATAAGGAACAGAACATACAGGTTTTTAACCACATAAATCGCCATCAGCCCCAAAAGCAACACCTTGGTAACCTGCCCCACGCTCTCGATATTCAGCATATCGCAGATTCTTTGCAGGAACTCATATTTATCAATATACTCCTGCAATTTTTCCGGCATCAGAAGCGCGTTCACCAGAGGAATCATGGCCCCCACCCCCAGCGTCTCCAGAAGCCCTCCGATAAAAATCATCACCCCTAAAATCCCCAACTGGATTTTCTGCTTCCGGTCAAATATATAATTAATCTTGCCAAGTAAATTTACTTTCTTCATGGAGCTCCTTTGTGTATATGGATGTTTCTGCCTCTGAAACTCAATATTTCAAATATGATAATTGCTTTGTCAGATTATACCATGCATTCGGGTTTTGGGCAAATGGGATTCGCTTGTGTAGGGAAGTGAGGGCTTTGCTTTTTGTTGTGGAGGAGGCTGCGCCGGACAGGGAACTGTTGCAGCGTCGCCGCGCTCCCGCTCTATAAAAACGTAGCGGATGCTAAACTCGCAGACCGCAAAGCGGCCCGCTCGTTAAGCACCGACGTTTTTATAAGGGCTCCTTCCGCAACAGTTCCCTGTCCGGCGCAAGGCTATCGCTACCCTGAAAAAATGCAATTTTCACTTATACTTCCTGCGGCAGGCTAACTAAATTCTCTGTAGCAGGCTATTTGGCTGCTCAGGCGAATAGTCAACACCTCCGCGCCCCATAGCAAGCGGACGGGGCATCAAACTTGCAACGCGGCAGAGCTGCGGGGTATTGACCATAAACTACCGGGCTAACCAGTAGACAGGCAGCTTTGAGGAAACCAGCTCAGAAAGATGTATTTATCCTTAAGGAGCCCTTATAAAAACGTCGGTGCTTAACGAGGCCGCGGCAGCAGGCCGAGTTTAGCATCCGCTACGTTTTTATAGAGCGGGAGCGCGGCGACGAAGGATAAATACATCTTTCTGAGCGTGGCCCCCTCACTCTACCCACCTGCTACCTCCCCGTCCGCAGCGGTATCACAACCCTCTCATACCCCTTCACCAGAATATAATACCCTCCCGGCCAGGCCAGCATCACCCGCATTCTCACCTTATCCCCAAAAGCCACAAAGCCATTTCCATAAATCCTCCTGATTTCTCCCCTCTCCCCCTTAAGCATCGCCGCCAAGGCGGCCGCGGCCTCCTTCATCTTCCTGTCCCTGAAATCCACATAGTAAAACAGCATAGTGCGGTAAAAATGATACGCCGCCTTTTCGGAAAGCTCCCCATACCCCGCCTCCTTAAGGCAGGCTATCTGCTCCTTCCAGAAAGGAATCTCATCCTTAAACCTCCGCTCCTGCAGCTTGTGGTTCATGATGCTGGTTTCCCGGTTCACCAGATAATCATAGAGCGGTTTATCCACAAACACACAGCGGCTAATCTTAAGAAGCGCCCTGGTGGTGTACATAATATCCTCCGATTCCCTCCCCGCCGGAAATTTCAGCCCTTCCGTCACATCCCTGCGGAAAAGCTTGCTCCACACGGAATGGTAAATATGCCATGGCTTATTGTCGCAGATATAAATTTCAAGAGCCTCCCCGCCGGTAAGCACATACCGCTGTCCGGTGAATGCCTCCTGCTGCCCTGCGCTTTCTCCGCCTCCGTTCAGGCTCTGCCGGTAGGAACAGACTGCCATCTCGCTGTCCGTTTCCTCACAGGCCCTCAGCATCTCCTCGAACATGGAAGGCTCCGCCCGGTCGTCGCCGTCCACAAACCCTATATAATCGCCAACAGCAGCGGCAACTCCCGCGTTTCTTGCCTCGGCAACGCCCAGATTGCCCGGCTGGTGAAGCACACGGATATGACTGTTTTTTTCCGCATATCCGTCGCAAATCCTCCCCGTAGCGTCCGACGAGCCGTCGTCCACCACAATAATTTCCAGATTGTCATAGCTCTGCCCAAGCAGGCTGTCCAGACACCGGGAAATATAACCTTCTATATTATAAGCCGTCACTATCACGGAAATCAGCTTTCCCATTCTTCCACCAAATCGCCCTTTTCGGTAATCTTAATCATTTCTTCTGTGTAAATGTCCCTGTAACACTGGTTCTGCGACCACTTTGACGGGGCAATTATCCTCTTATCCTCCCCGGCGCCAAGCCACGCCCCCCACCAGCTGAAACTGGAATTTGCAATAATATAATGCCGGCATTTGCTCATCAGATACATGTCCAGGTATCCGGTGTCCTCCCTATTGCCTTCCACCACAACGAACCGTCCGCCGTCCTCATAATTGTCGCAAATCCATTTCCCGACCCACTCAGGCTCGTTGCTGAACAGGAAAAAGACCGCACCAGGCTCCTTTTCCTCAAAATACGCTATGGCCCTTTTGTAATATTCCTCTGTGCAGATTCCCCCGTAGATTTCATCCTTTTCCAGATAATCCCCTCTGCGGATATGCACAGCCACGGCAACGGCGCTCTGTATCCTTTTCAGATACCCCTCCATCCGCTCCTTTAATCCGCTGTCTAACCCTTCCCATATTTTCCCGGAAAAGGTGAATGCCTCCCGCACCTGCTCCCCTATATCCTTAAAATATTTTTCGCTTTGGAAATAACCGGTAAGATAGGCCGGCTCCCGCAAAAGCACCTGTTCGTCAAAGTTACAGCTTCCTTCATAATACTCCTTTGACCTTCTTCCGAAAAGCTTTCTGCGTACCCTGTGCGAAAATTTCAGAAAGCCGTCGGTTATCTCGTTGATTTCATCCTTACTGGCCCGGGGATAATCAATGCCGAAAGCCCACAGCATAATCGGGCGCACACCCGGACGGTCATATTCCGAAATATCATCAAACTTGACCTCCCTTCCCAGAGAGCAAAGCTTTAAATACAACGCATACTGAAACATCTGATTTCCCATGCCGCCTGTCATTCTGATAATATTCATAGAACCTGTCCCTTTCCATTGCCGCTTATCCCCATGCCTTAAAACTCCCTCCCGGCCGCACCTCTCATGTCCGTGCCGCGCTTTTTCATTCTCCGCGCAACCCTCACTTTCATGTCCATGCCGCACCTTTTCATTCCCCGCTCAGCCCTTAAATTCTCACTGTAATATTACAGCCTCTCTCTTATCATAATAAATACCGCCTGCCGGAACATCCTTCCGCACAATACTCCCGGCTCCGATTACCGCGCCGTCGCCCACAGTCACTCCCTTTAAAATCACACAGTTTGCGCCAACCCACACGCGGTTTCCGATAGTAACCGCCTCGCCGGGAAATTCCTCGCCCGTCCCCTGAAAATCATGGTCGTGGTCCACAATCACCAGGTTATTGCCGAACTTACAATACTCCCCTATGGTGATTTCCTTCATACAGGTGATGGACGTATTGATATTAAAAAAACAGTGGCCGCCTATCCGCACTTTTCCTTTTTTCTTGCAGCCGATATAAAGCGTCCCCCTGTTTTGAATTTTTTTCCCCAGCGAAAGCTTTGCCCCCCCATCGATTTCAATCCGGGTTTTCTCAAGCCCCTGCAAAACGCCCGAGCAAAAACGCCCCCCGAATTTCAGCTTCCATAACGGTACATAAAATAGACTTTTTACCGAATTCCAAATCAGACTCATTTTTCCCTCATTTTCCCTGCACAGCCGCGCTTCGCACGGCATTCTGCCATCCTTTTTCCCGCCGGCTGAACCGTTCTTACCCCCCTGAAACCTGCCTGTAAATCGCCAGAAGCCTTTCTATATGGGAAGTCATGCTGTACTTTTTTGCCGCTTCCCTGTAAGCCGCCTCGCCGAGGCGCTTTCTTTTCTCCTCGTCCATAAGCAGCTCCGCCAGAGCGTCCGATAACTCCTCCACATTGCCCGGCTCGCACAGACGGCCGGTTACGCCGTCCTTTATCAATTTGGGAATCCCCCCCGCATTGGTGGTCACGATGGCCAGCTTATGGGCCATGGCCTCCAGTACCGCCATGGGCATTCCCTCATAATAAGAAGGAAACAAAAAGACGCCGCTCTCCCTAAGGAGCCTTTCCTTTTCCTCCCCTCTCACCCAGCCGGGGAAAGAAACCTCTTTAGCCAGGCCCTTTTCCTCAAAAAGAGCCTTTATCTGCATAAGCTCTCCGTCCCCGCCCATGACAAGGGGAACATCCCCCGCCTTTTCAATGGTTCTTCTGTAAATCTCCGGGATATCATAGCAGCCTTTTCTTTTGCCAAGCTCTCCCAAGAATAATATCTGCCTTTTCTTTTTCTCCGAATGTTCCATCGGCGCCTTCGACAGATGCTCCGCTGAAACTTTCGCCTGAAGTTCCGCAGAAACCTCCGCTGACACTTTCGCCGGAACTTCCATGGAACCCTCCGGCGGCAGCTCCCCCGGGAGCCGGCAGTAATTTTCGAGCACGGTAATCCTCTCCGGCGCGACTATCATTTCAAGATTGCCCCTCCACTCGTCGGAAAGCGCAATCAGCATCTGACACTTTTCGTAAACCTTCCGCACCAGCTTCTGCTTGCGGGCTGATGCCTTCCGGTAAAAGGCGTCGAATTCAGCCCCATGTATATGGTTGATTATGGGGATTTTTTTGAAAGAGGCCATATAAATGAAAGGAATCTTCCGGTAAAAGCTGGGACCAAAGGAAGAATGAATATGCACCAAATCCGGCTTCCTGCTGCAAAGAACTCTTAAAAACGCCGTATAGCCGCGAATCGCCTTGCAAAGCTTTTTCCATTTGCTTCCGTCGCAGTATGACTCCACATAAATGATTTCATACCCCTTTCCGAACCCCTGCTCCCTGTAGCCGTTTACCACCGAGGCAATTCCGCCTTTAACATTTCTGTCGGGAACCACCATGCATACCTTCATATCCTTCCTCACTTCCGCGCGCTTACCGCTAATCTATGCGCAAAAACCAGCCGCCGCGCTATTCCTTCACCGTCCTGTTCACCCGTCCTTTGGCGTTCACCAGAATCATACCCTTTGTATAAACGTCGGTGCTGTCCTTGTCGTTCATCCACTTGTCCGGCGCCACCACCAGCCTGTCAGGATTATCGTTCAGCCAGGAGGCCCACCAGCTAAAGCTGGAATTGGAAATAATGTTATGCCGGCATTTGCTCATCAGCAGCATATCCAGATACCCGGTATACTCCGTGTTGGCTTCCACCAGCACAAACCGGCTCTCCAGCTTGCGGATTTCCTCCCTGTCCATGCCCTCCGTTATCTGGCTTTCTATCAAATCGTCCACCCATTTTTTCACCCACTTGGGTTCATTGCTGAAAATATAAAAAAACGCGTCGGGGTATCTCTCCTGAACCAGCCTGACAGCTCCTTCGTAATACTTTTCCGTACAGATACCCTCATAAAGCTCCTCGTCCAGACGGGAATCGCTGCGGTACATGTGCATCCCCACCGCCTCGGTGCTCTCGATGGCGTCCAGACAGGCTCTGGTGTTTTTATAGAGCTTTTCCGGCAGATGCATATTCTCCAGACAGGGAAACTGATATTTCGACCGTACTTCACCGGCAATATCCTCAAAATACTTCTCACTCTTAAAATTTCCTCTTAAGTACATGGAGTCAAAGCTCAGTACCTTAGGGTCGTAAAATCCCTCCTCGCAGTACTCCAGCGCCCGTCTTCCGAAAATCTTCCTTCGGATTCTCTTTAAAGGATTCATGGAGCCGTCCGTAAATTCAATGATTTCGTCCCAGGTTGCCCTGGGATAATCAATCCCGAACACCGCCAGCATAATCGGCCGGGTATTCTCGCTGCGATATTCGTTGATATCGTCGAATTTTACTTCCTTTCCCATGGAGCGGAGCTTCAAATACAGCGCGTACTGGAACATCTGGTTCCCCAGCCCCCCTGACATCCTGATGATATTCATGGTTTTCACCTCTTATCTACTGCATAAAGCTGATTTTATATTTTACCATACATTCCCTGTTACCACAAGTTTATCCCGTTTCAGTCCTCCGCATACTTGACCAAACCGCAGTCTCGGCTTTATAATATCATTACATTTTCAGCAGACTTTTGTCATATTCGGATAAAAAAACTGCCTATATATACAAAGACTAACATAAGAATGAGGAAAAAATGCAGTTTAAAATACATAACACCATCAAAAACAACCTTTTCTCCGCCTCCATGTTGATAATCAGCCTAGCTTTTTATCTTTTTTTTGCCTTTTTTGACGGGGCTGTCATCTGTGTGGATTCGCCCGGTTACATAGAAATGAATATTTCCCGGGAACCCTTTTATCCCCTGTTCCTCGCCTTTTTCCGGCTTTTATTCGGGGGCGCTTCATCGGATTTCTATCTGTTTGCGGCCATTGTCGCCCAGAGCATTTTAGCGGCGGCATCGGCCTGGTCGCTGGCGGCTTTCCTTCACAGGGAATTTCGCTTAAACAAACCGCTTTCCCTGCTGATACTTTTTATCCCCATGGCGGTTTCCCTTTTATGCCGTTTTGCCGCCCTGCGCGGCTCCATGTACTCTAACAGCATTATGACGGAAGGCATCGCCATCTCCTGTTACCTGCTCTTTTTCCGTTACCTTTTTGAGTATACCCTGCGGCAGACAAAAAGGAGCTTTTTTGCATGCGGCTTTCTGACCTTTCTGCTGATTTCCACAAGAAAACAGATGGTGATTTCCCTGTTTATGCTGGTAATCTGTATTTTTATTGTCTATTTTAAAAAGAAAAATTATCTGGGAGCAATCGTCGTCTCCATGCTCTGTTCATTCTTTATCTTATTGTGTAATGCGGGCCTTGATTTGGGGTATAATTATATTTTAAGGGGAGAGGCCGTTACCCATTCCAGCGATACCCGTTTTATCACCACAATGGCGTTTTATACCGCAGAGCGGGACGATTACCAATATATAGAAGACGAAAATATTGAAAACCTGTTTCTGGAAATTTATGACATCTGTGACGAAAACAACTATCTAAAATCCTCGGCTGAAAGCGGATGGCTGAACAGGGTTTCCCATTTCGGCGATTTCTACGACTGCATTCAAATCGACACCATGTGGCCCCATATCAGCGCCTATGCCAAAGAGCATTACGGGGACGACATTGTGGACATAAACGTGAATACGGACCTTATCATGAATACCATTAATTCCTCCGTCATTCCCCACAATATCGGGAAAATTGCAGCCACCTTTCTGGATAATTTCCTGTCGGGCCTGATTACAACGGTGGCGCAGAGAAACGCTTTGCTTATCTGGTACAGCTTTTTTATTTACATGCTTTATATCCTGCTGCTGTTTTACCATATGCGCAGGAAGCAGAGCCGCAGCCTGTTTTTGTTTTCCATGCTGACTCTCTTTTCCATTATTTTAAATGTGGGGTTGGTGTCGCTGGTGATTTTCTGTCAGACTAGGTATACTATTTACAATATGGCTTTGTTTTATATCAGCTTACTGCTGATGCTGTATGAGCCGGCCGGAAAGCTTTTGAAAGGACGTCAGCATGCTGTTTAACTCCTACCTTTTTATTTTTCTGTTTCTGCCTCTGGCAGTGATTGGCTATTACGGTTTTCACCATATCAATAAGCCCAAAGCTGCCCTCAGCTTTCTGACAGTTGTGTCATTATGGTTTTGCGGCTGTTACAATCCTTATAATCTGATTGTCCTTATCGTCAGCATTCTGGTAAATTACGGTCTTGTGGCCGGCATGAAAAAATTTCCCGCCTCACCGGCAGCCATGCATGACGGGCAAAACTGCCACGGGCGTAGCGGCTCCCTCGGAAAGCCAGCCGTCAGGAAACTCTTTCTGCTAGCCGTCCTGCTTTCTGATATCGGCGTTTTACTTTATTTTAAATACTTTGATTTCTTTATTGAAAATATCAACAGCGCTTTTCACACCGGTATTCCGCTGCTACGGCTAACGCTGCCGCTAGGCATCAGCTTTTACACCTTCCAGCAGATTTCCTATGCGGTTGACGCTTACAAAGGGGAGTGCGAAGACTATAGTTTTTTACAATATGTATGTTTTATTTCTTTCTTTCCTAAACTGACCCAGGGACCTATCGTCTACCATAAGGATTTGCTCCCCCAGCTTCATGAAAAGGCGGCGCAGAAAATTGATTATGAAAATCTGTGCAGAGGTGTCTACGCCTTTGCCCTTGGCCTTGCCAAGAAGGTTCTTCTGGCGGACAATTTTGCCAAAATTGTCAATGTGGGCTACAGTAATATCAGCGCTTTGAACTCCCCCGGCGCATTTCTCGTGATGGTTTCCTATTCCCTGCAGATTTATTTTGATTTCAGCGGCTACTGCGATATGGCTTACGGAATCTGCTGTATGCTGGGGATAAAGCTCCCTCTTAATTTTAATTCTCCCTATAAGGCCAAATCCATTTCGGATTTCTGGGACAGGTGGCACATAAGCCTCACCAGATTGTTCACCAGATACGTGTACATCCCTTTGGGAGGCAGCCGAAGGGGGAAAGCAAGAACCTGCCTTAATATACTGATAATCTTTTTTTTAAGCGGACTGTGGCACGGAGCCAACTGGACTTTTATTTTGTGGGGACTGATGCACGGGTTTATAATGGTATTTGAAAGGGTGACAAACATTGCCTCCCTGAAAATCCCCAATTTTATAAAAACCTGCGTCACCTTTTTACTCATCACCCTTGCATGGAGCCTGTTTCGCGCGGACAGTATCGGCGACGCGGCAGCCCTCTGGACGCAGCTCTTTTGCGGGGGCTTTGGCGGCGGACTGTTTTTGCCTGTTACGGAAAAATTTCAGGAAATTGTGGAAATCGGCTTTCTCTACCGCGTCGGACGCTTGGCCGGGCTCGGGGGTCTCTTGGAGCAATATCCATGGCTTCCGGTAACCGCCTTCACCGGCATATCCTTAACTGCCTGCTTTACTATGAAGCACACCCAGGAAAAAGCCGAAGGCTTAAAGCTCACGGGCCGGAAACTTCTGGTAACGGTAATTCTTCTTTTCTGGAGCATTATATCGCTGTCGGAAATCAGCGAATTTCTGTATTTTAACTTTTAAATAAGGAGGACGGCATGGTGCAAAAGGATTCAAAAAAATGGTTTTACAAATGTCTGGCAATACTGGCCACGCTGCTGGCGCTTACCGCCCTTACAGTGATAATTGTTGACCCTTATTTTCATTATCATGCCCCCCTTTCCTTTTTGTCCTACAAATTATATGACGAGCGGTACACCAACGACGGCATTTCCCGTCACTTTGAATTTGACGCACTGATAACGGGAACCTCCATGGCACAGAATTTCAGGCCCAGCGAGATGGATGCTCTCTTTGGGACAAGTTCTGTAAAGGTGGCTTTTTCCGGCGCTGGTTATCAGGAAATTGCCGACAACCTTGACAGGGCTCTCTCCCGCAAATCGGGTGAGGGAGATTTTCCCGGCACGCACAAAAAAGTGTCCACGGTTTTATGGACACTGGATTACAACGGACTTCTCCGCGATTATGACTGGGCGCAGTACGAGGAATACCCCACTTACCTGTATGACGACAATCCCTTTAATGATGTCTCCTATCTGTTTAACAAGTCCGTCTTTTACCATAATGTTCTCTCAAATATCGCCCATACCCTTTCGGGGGAGCCGTCCACCACCATGGACGAATATTCCTCCTTTCAGGAGAAAACCGGACTTGAACAGATTTTAGCGTCCTATGACAGAAACAATGTAAACAAGGACGTGCCCACCGCCTACGGCAGTCAGGAGGAAGCGGCCGTGATTCAGACCATCACCGCTAACGTCACCTCCGTGGTGAACAAATACCCGGATGTTACCTTTTATATTTTTTACTCCCCTTACAGCATCTGTTACTGGGATTCCCTTGCCATTAAAAACACGCTTTACAGGCAGACCCGGGCGGAGCAGACGGCCACAGAGCTTTTACTTGAATGCCCCAATGTAAAGCTCTACAATTTCTTTGACCAGTACGAAGTCATCTGCAATCCCGATTTCTACAGCGACAGCGGCCACTACTGCGCCGAAATCAACTCCCGCATCCTGCAGTGGATTGCCGAAGGCACAGGACTCGTGACAAAGGAAAATTATCTGGAAAAGCTGGCCGCCGAGCGCGAATTTTATACGAACTATGACTACGACAGTATCTACGACTGACGCATCCACTCCTGAAACATTAAAATATACCAGATTTGAATCCGCCATTGGCCTCTGTCAATAAAATCGCTCCAGATTTTCCAGACCACATCGGGATTTAAAAGCCCCTGCCTCTCCAGATTTCTTCTTTCAATCAGCTCCTCGGCCCATGCCCGGAGTCCGGGCTGACGGAGCCATTTATCAACCGGCACGCTGAAGCCTTTCTTGGGCCTTTCCATCATCTTCTTTGGCACATAGCGGTAAAGCACGTCCCGCAGCACTTTCTTTCCCACAAAATCCTGATTCCCTGAAATGCCTTCCCCGGCAGCCAGATTCCCCATTCGAAGCTGTCTCTTATAATCAACCGGAAGGCTCCATGCGAACTCCACCACGTCCTTATCCAGCATGGGCACTCTGGTTTCCAGCGAAACCGCCATTGCCGTCCTGTCAACCTTCACCAGAATATCGTCGGGATGGTACATCAGCATATCCATCAGCATGATATTGTGGCACGGTTCTTTCAGATAATCCGGCTGATATTCGCTGTACTTATAACTGCAGCCTCCGTCAGTAAAACCGATTTTCCCTGCAAGGGGCTCCGTTTCAAGAGAAGCGATATATAAATCCGAAGGACCTTTTGCGCCAAGCAGCTTTCCCTTTACCTGATACACCGGTTTTCTCACAAGAGGACTGTGAAGCACCATTTCGCTACAGGGCTTTCTGATAAAATAAGGGATTCCTTTCATTTTATTCCAGATACGCTCCACAGACGCATAGGAGGTGTAGCCGCAGAACAGCTCGTCTCCTCCGTCCCCGCTTAAGGAAACCGTCACGTGCTTTCTGGTCATTTCGCTCACCAGATAAGTGGGAATCTGGGAGGAATCCGCAAAGGGCTCCCCGAACATATCCGCCAGCTTCGGAATCACCGCCTGAGCGTCTGCCTCCGTGATATAAAGCTCCGTGTGCTCCGTGCCCAGATGCCTTGCAATTTCCTTTGCGTACACCGCCTCGTCATAGTCCTTTTCCGCCATTCCAATGGTAAAGGTCTTCACCTTCCCCCTGTTTAAGGACTGCATCAGGGCCACCACCGTAGATGAGTCGATTCCCGCCGACAAAAAGGCGCCCACCGGCACGTCCGCCATCATCTGCTCGGAGATGGATTCCTTTAAAAGCCTTTCCAGCTCGTCCGCCGCTTCTTCTCTCGTGCCGGTAAAAGGATTCTCCTGCCCCCTTTTCGCCGCCTCCTTTATCGACCAGTAGCTCTGAATCTCCACATTCTTTATATCGCTGAAGGGCAGCTTTAATTTCAGTATGCTGCCGGGCTCCAGCTTGTAAATATCCTCATAGATGGAATAAGGCGCCGGAATATAGCCGTGGGTAAAATAAAGGCCAAGTACCTGCCTGTTCACCGGATTCTGAAAGCCGTCAAGCACCTTGAATGCGCCAATGTTTGATGCAAAAGCAAAGCTCTCCCCCACCTGACCGTAATACAGGGGTTTTTCCCCGATTCTGTCCCTGACAAGGTAAAGGCACTGCTCCTTTTTATCATGCAAAGCCAGAGCAAACATTCCTTTACAGAGGGAAATTGCTTCCTTCACCCCATAGGCTTCCACGGCTTCTAAGAGAACCTCTGTATCCGACGTTCCCCGAAACCCGCTCACCCTTTTTTCCTTTAAAAGCCTGTCCGCAATTTTTCTGTAATTGTAGATTTCCCCGTTAAAGGCAATCTCGAATCTTCCGCTGTGGGAGGCCATGGGCTGGGCGCCGTTTTCGGACAAATCCACGATAGCAAGCCGCCTGTGCCCTAACGCCACCTGTCCGTCGTCGGAAATATAAGTTCCTTCGGCATCCGGCCCACGGTGATAGATTCTGCGTTTCATACGCTCGATATTGCTTTCCCTGTTTCCCTTAAAATTACAAAATCCGGCTATTCCGCACATATTTTCCTCATTTCCGTGCACCTATCCGGCAGACACCGGCTATCAGTGCATTACCTTTTCAAGATAGTTTTCCCAGCTCTTATAAACCGCCCCGGCCTCATAGGATTCTTTCAGCTTTGCCGCTTCCCGTCCCATCTCGTCCGCCCGCCTCAAATCCCCAAGCACGGCACGCAGGGCGTTTTCCATCGCTTTCGCATCCCCCACTGGCGTAAGCAGGCCGTTTACCCTGTGGGCAATCAGCTCCGCCGGGCCGCCGCAGGGACAGTCCGTAGATATTACCGTAAGCCCCATGAGCATGGCCTCAATCAGGGTGTTGGGCATTCCCTCGGTGTTGGATGAAAGTACAAAAACACGGGCTTTGTAAATCAGCTCCGCCACATTATCCGCATTTCCCGGCAGAATAATCCTCTCTTTCAGCCCCATCTTTTCGGACAGGCGCTGGAGCTCAATGCGTTTTTCCCCATCCCCGTAAATTATCAGGCGGTATCCGGAAAATTCCTCTGCGAGCCCTCCAAAGGCCCTTATCAGAAGCTCATGGTTTTTATTTTCGTCAATCCGTCCCACCGCCACAACAGTCTTTTCCCGCTCTCCCTCAAATCTTTCCCGGAAAAAATCAGCATGAACAGGATTTTTCAGCGTCACGGCCTTTTTACGCACCGCCTTTGGGAAAAAGAAATAACACCTTCCCGTCTGCAGCACCACCCCGTCCGCCAGACAAAACAGCGCTTTGGCCATGATGCGCATCCATCTGTTATAGTATTCCTCTGCGGGCTCTCCCCGCACGGAAACCACAACCGGAATCTTAAGCCCCAGCGCAGTCAGAATCGCCATCATGTTATTTTTCCCGATAAAGGAAAGAATCATGTCAGGGTGTTCCCTCTTCCAAATATCCCTCAGCCTGCGAAGCCGCGCCGTAAAATTACCAATGCGGCCGCCAGACACTTTCTCCGGGGAAGGCTCCGATATCTGCCTGATAACTCCGTCGGGTATCGGATACTCCTCCTTCTCTTTTCGGGTGGTAACCAGCAGCACCCTGTATCCCCGGCCATGGAAGTATTTCGCAAGGTTGACAATGACTCTCTCCGCTCCGCCCCTGCCGATGCTGCTGATATACAATGCGATTGTCTTTGTTTTCTGCTTTGCTGCCTTTTCTGCCATTTGCTCCTCTTTATGCTCCGTCTGCCCTAATCTCCCGCAAGCTCCTCCGCATAGCTTCTCCATTCCTCATAAATTTTCAGCGGCTTTACCTTTTCTGCCAGCCTTCCCGCATTCTCCGCCAGCTTCCCGGCCAGCGTCTTATCCGACAGTACCCGCTCCATAGCCTCCGCCAACGCCTCGTCGTCTCCTGTGGGAACCAGAAAACCGGAAACCCCATCCTCAATGAGGGTGGCGCACCCGCCGCAGGGACAGTCCGTGGCAATCACCGGAAGCCCCATCACCATTGCCTCCATCAGGGCGTTTGACATCCCCTCGTAATTTGACGGAAGCACGAACAGCGCCGCGCTTCCGATTTCCTTTTCCAGGCTGCTGCTTGGTCCCATGAACTCCACCCTGTGAGCGATTTCCTTCTGACGGATATAGGCGTCCATTTCCTTCCACGCATCGCCGCCGATTCCCTCCCCGTAAACGCGCACCCGCGCGGAGGGAAATTTATCCTTTATTCTGTCAAAAGCCTTAAGGAGCATGAGCTGGTTTTTCTCGAAGGTGATTCGGCCCACGGTGATAATACAAATGTCTTCTGCGCCGCCGTCCTTTTCCTGCCTGCCTGCGCTCCCGCCTGCCGGCACGCCTTTCGCGTTTTCCCCGTCTTTCTCCTGACTGTAAACACTTTCCCTGTTCTCCGGCAGATACTTTTCATCTATGGGATTCCATATAATCCGGGATTTTTTTCGGAGCCTTTCTCCAAAAAACGCCTGCGCATCCTTCGTCTGGAACACGCAGCCCGCCGCCTTGCGCTCCATCCATTTTGTCAGAAGCTTATGGGGGGCATAATCAATCTGGGGGTCGCTCCTTACGGAAACCAGAAGCGGAATCCTCATTCCCAGCATACTGAACACGCTTCGGAAATTTGCTTTCATACAAAAGGAAATCACAATATCGGGATTTTCCTTTTTGATAAGTTCCCGCAAGCCTGTAAAACGCCTTACCGCCAGCGCCAGCCTCCCACCGGAAGCCTTCTCATCTCCAAGATTCACTCTTTTTACCCCGGGCGGAACCTCATATTCGTTTTCCGCCCGCCAGAGAGTCGCAATGCCGACCTCATAGCCGTCCTGCGCAAAATACCTGGCCAGCACGGTGAGCACCCGCTCGGCGCCGCCCTTTCCAAGGCTGTTGATATGAAATAAGATTTTTCTGTTTTTCATCTGTTATCCCCGTTCCCTCAATGGATATAGCTTTCGTACCATTTCTGGAAAATAAAAAACGCCCAAAGGATTCTGGAATAGTTTTCCCCGCTTCCCGCGCCCTTATCGCCTGTTTTCATATATTTTTCAAGAAATTCCGCAGTAAAATCCGGCTGGAAAATCCCCTGCTTTGCAAGGAATGTTTTGTCTCCATAGGATAAAACCTGCTCCTTTAACGGGCCCCGGAGCCACTTATCCAAAGGGACGCCAAACCCGGTTTTCGGCCTCTCCAAAAGCTCCCTAGGTACAAAATCATAGGTAATATCCTTTAAAATTCTTTTTTTGTTTCCCTTTTTATATTTAAATTCATGGGGCAGGCGGAAGGAATATTCCACCACGGCGGTATCCAGCAGGGGACATCTGGCCTCCAGCGAATACTTCATGGAAGCTCTGTCCACCTTGCACAGGATATCCCCCGGCAGATAGGTTTCCATATCCAGCAGCATCCGTCTCTCCTGCCAGTTTTTTTCATGATAAGCGCTTTCATTCGGATAATAACAGGGAATATTCTCTCCCCCCGCCACCAGGCTCTCCGCAAGACGGATATTGTTTCCGGCAATAAACTGAGTCTTAGCCTCCTTATTTCTGTTTCCCGCAATCACGCGGATTTTAAAGGGATATTTCTCCGTAATGTGCAACATATCCCCCAGAGCCTTTGCCGCGCCGCCGGGAAGGTCAAGCAGCTGCGCCTGACGCACCCTCTCATACACATTATAGCCGCAAAAAAGCTCGTCCCCGCCGTCGCCGGAGAGCGCCACCGTCACCTTTTTTCCCGCAAGGGCGGACACCAGCATAGAGGGAATCTGGGAACTGTCTGCAAAGGGCTCGTCGTAATAAGCCGGAATGCTCTCCACCAGAGAAAACATGTCCTTTTCATCTATATACATCTCCGTATGGTCGCACCCCAGATGCCTGGCAACCTCCTTCGCGTACCCAGCTTCGTCATACTGCTTTTCGTGAAAGCCGATGGAGAAAGTTTTGACCGGCTCGCCGGAGAGCGACGCGGCAAGCGCCGTGACGAGGGTGGAGTCATACCCCCCGCTCAAAAAGGTTCCCACCTGTACGTCCGCAAGCATTCTCTCACTCACAGCGCCCCTTAAAATTTCCTTAAGCTCCTCCTTCGCCTGCCCATAGCTTTCTACCGGCTGCTTTTTCTTTTCCTTTCTGACTTCCTTTAAATCCCAGTATTTCCACTGTTTTACCGCCCCCTCCGAGAAGGACAGAATCTCCCCCGGACGCACCTTTTTCACATCTTCGAAAATGGTATCGGGCTCGCACAGATACTGCTGGTAAAGAAAACGGGGAATGACTTCCTTTCGTATCCCGGCCGAAAATCCGGGACATTTGAGAATCGGCTTTAACTCCGACGCAAAAACCAGATTTCCGTCCTTTACCCAGTAATAAAGGGGCTTTTTCCCCATCCTGTCCCGGACGAGATAAAGCTTTTGCTGCTGCCTGTCAAAAATCCCAATGGCAAACATTCCGTTTAATTTTTTTATACAGTCAATTCCCCACTTCAAATAGGCCGCCAGAATCACTTCCGTATCGCAGGCGGACACAAAGGGATAATCCGACAGTTCCTCTTTCAGCTTTTTAAAATTGTAAATCTCACCGTTATAAACAACGCTTATCCGTCCGTTTGGCGAATGCATGGGCTGATGCCCCAAAGGAGACAGGTCAAAAATGGAAAGCCGTCTCTGGGCAAGCCCCACCGTATAGCCGCGTTCCGCAGAATAAATCTCCGCCCCCGCGTCGTCCGGCCCCCTGTGATACATGGTGTTGTTCATCGCTGTAAGTTCATCTTCCGTTATCCGGTTTTTACTGAAAAATCCACAAATACCGCACATTTACAATTTCTCCATACAGGAAAGCAAGCCTTCCATATAATTTTCCGTTGAAAAATCCTCCGCTCTCGCCAAAGCTTTCTCCCGATAACCTTTATACAGCCCTTCGTCCCGCAAAAGCATCAAAACCGCGGCCGCAAACTTCTCCTCCTCCGCCTCCAGCGCAATCCGTTTCTTCTCCTCTCCGCAGCATGGCAATTTCCCCGACTCCTCCCGGCGAAAAGCCTCTCCCTCCGGTTCCCAGCGCACGGACAGGTTCTTCTCCGGTGAAAGCGCCGGCACCAGAACGCCGTAGTCCCCCAGAAAGACCTCCTTCTGCGCTTCCGCCTCCTTAAAATCCCCATGAAGAATCTCCGCAGGGCCTGACAGGCAGTTGGCCGACACTACAGGGAGAGACAGGGCAAGGGCCTCCACCAGCGCATTGGGAAGCCCCTCGCTTAAGGAGGTCAGAAGATAGATATCGCTCTCCCGAAGATAAGGGAAAGGATTCTTTTTAAGCCCCGCGAAAAACACCCGCTTTTCCACTCCCAGCTCCCTTGCAAGCCTTCTGTATTCCTCAAAACCGCCCTCGCCGATAACGGCAAGGCCGACGTTTTCTTCTTCCTCATAAACCCGCCGGAAAATTTTCAGAAGATGCCAGAAGCCCTTCACATCATCCTCCCGGCCCATGGAAACCAGAATTTTTCCGTTTTCCTTAAAAAAAGCAATATCCTTATCCGGCTCCTTCCTGCTCTGCGCCAGGATTCCCCGGATATCGCAGGGATTCCACAAAGCCTCCACACCAGGAAAACCGTAGCTTTCCTGTACCAAATCCGCCATCTTTTTGGAACAGCAAAGCACCCTGTCCGTACAGCGGCTGATAAGCTTCATGTAAACCCCGCCCCGAATCTCCTCAAAGGAATGGCAGGCGGAAATTTTCTTTTTCGCCCCCCTGCTCAGGGAGTTCGCAATATTGGCCGTTGTGCCAAAGCTGTAGGAAATATCCGTTCCCAGCTTTTTCTGCAGGGCGGTCAGCTTTATGCTGCGCCTTATGATATTAAGAATCTTTCGAAGCCTGCCGTCCCTTGCTTTCAGGTTTAAATCAATCACCGTAAGCCCGGAAACGTCGAAGGCAATATCCTCCATGGAAAAGACCACAATAACCGCCTCTGTATCCCGGCGCTGTCCGAGGGCCCTTGCCGTCATGACGCAGATTCTCTCAAAGCCCCCCTGATGCAGCATGGGCGTAATCAGCATGATTTTCTTATCCTTTGTCCTGTTTTCTTCTCTCATCAAAATTCATCCCGTTTCCCGCTTCATCAGCCCGCTTTGCCTGCTTCTTATCACAAAACTTCCTCAAATTTCCCTGTCTCATAAAACCTCGTCATCACCCGGGCCTGGGCCTTCACATCAAATCCGGCCTTCTCCATCTGCTCCCTGCGCCCCGACCTTTCATAGTCCTGCGTATCCACAATATATTCCGCCCACCTTTCGGGCGCATCCTGAATGCTCATGGCATGTACCAGCTCCGTGGCCATGACCTCTGTACAGATACTGTCCGACATCAGGCATCTTAAGCCGGAGACTTGCGCCTCCACCACGGTTCCCGGAAGTCCCTCGAATCGGGAGGGATACACAAAGTAATCCATGGCCTGATAATAGTCGTACACATTTCTTTTATTTCCTGCAAAAAGGACCCTGTCGGAAATCCCCAAATCCTTCGCCTGCTTTTTGGCAGCCTCCATGCCGCCGCCCTCCCCGAGCAAAAGCAGGACATACTCCTTTTCTCCCCTTTTGCACAGCGCCGCAAAAACCTGCAATAAATATTCATGGTTCTTCGCATAGTGGAATCTTCCCACGTGGCCAATCACATATTTCCCCGAAAGGCCAAGCTCCTCCCGCATCTTCCCGCGCCGGAGCCCGTCATATTCAAACGCCTCACAGTCGATGGCATTGGGCACAAAAACTGTCTTCCCCGCCTCCACAGCCTTCCTCCCGAACACGGAAATGCCGGCAAGCTCCGAGCAGGTAAAGAGAAAATCCGCTTTCTTTGAAAGATTCCGCCGCAGAAGCCTTGTCAGGACACCCTTTATCCCCTTATCCACCCCGGCGCTTCTGGCGTGGGCGATAATCAGCGGAATCCCCGCCCGTTTTGCGATGGGCAGATAAATCGCCGCCGTGCTGGTAATGTGCCCCTGCACCGCCCGGAATTCATGGTTTTTCTCAAAAAAATCCTTCACAGCCTTTTTGTATGAAAAATAATTATAAAAACGAAACCGGGGAACTCTGAAAATCCGCCCGCCCAATTCCCGTATTTCCTTATCAAAAAATCCCTCGCCGCCTGTATGCACCAGAAAGTCAAACTGCACCCTTTCCCTGTCCACATGGCGGTACAAATCCATGATACGGCTCTCCGCGCCCCCTAACTGAGTGGTGCCAAGCACGTGAAGTATCCGAATCGGTTCCGGCATTTCTTCCACCCCCTGCTTTACTTTCCTTCTAAGGTCTCGCTCCCGTGCTGCTTTCCCGGATAATCAAACCCTCAGCCGGTATGCTGCCGCACCCTGCCCGCCAGATATTTCCCTTTCGCCATCCAGTATTCCTTCCATCTTCCAAAAAGCCCCCTGTTCTCCTTTGGCTGTCTCAAGTATTCCTCAAAGGAAATCCAGGTCACCCCTTCCCTTTGAAAATACCCTTCATACCGCCTCAAATCCTCATCGGAAACGGTATTGGTGTGCACCACCATGGTAGAATACCCCGTTTTCTTTTTAAAGGTGCCTCCAAGCCGGAAGGAAATGGGATAAAAATCAAGGCCGGCATATCTGTAAGGATTATCTCCAAAGCCGTCTGTAAGCGCCTGGAAGCCTGCCGCCCGGAGGGCTTTCCATGTATTTTTGTCATAGGAATGGGCCGGCGCCATAAAAAGAGCCGTCTCAATCCCTTTTTCGCTTAAAATTTTCTTTCCTGACCTCAGCATTTCCTGCTGCTCCGCGAGGGGAATGCCCGCAAATTCCGAAAAATTATTTAAGGGAAAACAGCCCCCCTTTTTCGTGGTATAAATATGCCGGAAGCCGTGCATGGCAACCGTCCAGCCCTCCTTCTGTAAGGCTTTTACATAATCCCAAAAGCCCTCCGCCAGTTTTTTTTCCTCCGCCGAAGGCTCCTTTTTCACAAGATTTTCGTCCCGGTTATCGGGAACCACCCCTATAAGCGGCTTCACCTGATAACGGTCCAGAAGCGCCTTAAACTTAAGAAAGCGCTCCCAGTCCATATCAGGTGTAATATCGTCAAGTCTCACTGTAATTTTCATGCCAGATTTTCCTTATACCAGTCGATGGCCAGGCTGATTCCTGCGGCGAAATCGTACTCCGGGTTGTAGCCAAGCAATTCCCTTGCCTTTCCGATATCCGCATTGGAATCCCTGATGTCACCTGCCCGGGGCGGGCCGAAGCATGGCTCCGTCTCTTTCCCTAAAGCCTTACAGAGGTCATAATAAACGTCAAGCAGATATTCCCTGCCCCCTGCGCCGATGTTGAAGGCCTCCCCCGCCGCGTCGGAGGACGCAAGGCACGCCTTTAAGTTCGCCTCGATTACATTGTCAATATAGGTAAAATCCCTGGACTGCTTTCCGTCGCCGTTGATAGTAGGCCGCTCCCCGTTTAGGAGCTGTCTGATAAACTTAGGGATAACCGCGGCATAGGCGCCGTCCGGGTCCTGGCGTCTCCCAAACACATTGAAATACCGCAGACCATAAGTATCCAGCCCGTACAGAACCTTATATAAACGCCCGTACTCCTCGTCCACCTTCTTGGTCAGCGCATAGGGGGAAAGCACTTTCCCCTCCTTCCCCTCCTTTTTAGGCAGCACCGGGTGGTCGCCGTAGACGGAAGAGCTGGAAGCATAGACGAATTTCTTTACGTTATTCTGGCGGGCAGCCTCCATCATGTTAAGGGTGCCCCGGATATTGATTTCCTCATACAAAAGAGGCATCTCGATACTTCGGGGAACGCTCCCCCAGGCCGCCTGATTCAGTACAAAGTCCACGCCCTTCGCTGCTTCCATACAGGTTTCAAGCTCCCTGATATCCCCTTTGATAAAGGTAAATCTTTCGTTTTCCATAAAAGGCTCGATGTTCTCAATCTTTCCTGTTGACAGGTTATCAAGACATCTCACCGTATATCCCATTTCCAGTATGGCCTCGCACAGGTTGGAGCCGATAAAGCCTGCCCCGCCCCCTACAAGAAATACGGAATCCTTATCGAAGCTTAACTCTTTATATCCCATTTTCTACAGCCTCCAGTATATAAAATCATCCGTCAGATATTCTTCCCTGTCAAACAGCCCTTTAATATCCATAAATACTTTTTTCTGGTGCTTTGAGTTGTAGAAGCTGCTGATTTTTGCCTTGTCCAGCGACAGGAACTGCTCGTGGGAGACAGCCACAATCACTCCGTCCATGTCCTTTACCGCTTCCATATCGTCAAAGGTGATACCGTACAGACGCTGCGCCTCCGCCGCGTCCGCCGCCGGGTCCACCACAACGGGATGGATTCCGTATTCTCCCAACTCTCTGTAAATATCAATCACCTTGGTATTTCTGGTGTCGGGACAGTTTTCCTTGAAGGTAAAGCCGAGAATCGCCACCTTTGCCCGCTTCACCGGGATATCCGCCTTAATCAGGTTTTTCACCATGTTCTCCGCCACATATTTTCCCATATCGTCGTTAATCCGGCGGCCTGCCAGAATAATCTGGGAATGATAGCCGAGCTCCTCCGCCTTGTAGGTGAGGTAATAAGGGTCAACTCCTATACAGTGACCGCCCACCAGACCGGGGAAGAATTTCAGGAAGTTCCATTTAGTCCCCGCCGCTTCCAACACCGATTTGGTATCGATTCCCATCTTGTTAAAGATAATGGAAAGCTCGTTCATGAAGGCAATGTTGATATCTCTCTGGCTGTTCTCAATCACCTTGGCCGCCTCCGCCACTTTGATGGACTGGGCCCGGTACACGCCGGCCTCCACCACTAGCTCGTAGACCTTCGCAATAGTATCTAGGGTTTCCGCGTCCATTCCCGACACGATTTTCACAATGGTTTCCAGACGGTGAACCTTATCGCCGGGATTGATGCGCTCCGGCGAGTATCCGATTTTAAAATCCACGCCGCAGGTAAGTCCCGATTCCTTTTCCAGAATCGGCACGCAGATATCCTCCGTCACGCCGGGATAAACCGTGGACTCGAAAACCACCACAGAGCCCTTTGTAAGATTCTGTCCCAGAATCCGGCTTGCACCCTCCACCGGAGTAAGGTCCGGGGTATGGTCGCTGTTTACCGGCGTGGGGACCGCCACGATATGGAATTTCGCTTCCCGCAGCTTTGCCGCGTCCGCAGTAAATTCCACGCTGGTATTTCTGATGGCCTCGTCTCCCACCTCCTTTGTGGGGTCAACGCCCTTTTGATACAGCGCAATCTTCTCCTTGTTTAAGTCAAATCCCACTACCTTGATTTTCCGTGCAAACGCCACTGCAATGGGCATTCCCACATAGCCAAGCCCCACAAGGGACAGCTTTTCTTCTCCGCTTAACAGTTTTTCATACAAATTCATCCTGCTTCCTCCTTAATCTCCCTGTAATAGGACTCCACTACCTGATTCCTGTCAAATTCCTTCTCCATCTTTTCTCTGGCCTTTCGTCCCATCCGGGCTCTCTCCTCCCGGGAAAGATGAAGGAATTTCTTAAGCGCTTCTATTAAAGAGCCGGCGTTTTTCGCCTCGCAGCCAAACCCCGTGACTCCCTCCTCAAAAACCTCCCGGCATCCGCTGATGCTGGTGGCAATCACCGGCCTCCCCGTGGCCGAAGCCTCCATCAGCACATTGCTCATCCCCTCGTGCCATGTGGGAAGCACCAGCGCCGAAGCCCGCTTTAAGTGTTCATGTACCTGGGGGTCAAAACCAAGCTGCCGGATAACGCCCGCTTTTTCACAGGCGTCAAGCCTGTCCTGATAGTCCTCGTCGCAATAGCCAAGGAGCTCAAATTCCGCCGACTCACCGTGCAGCTCACCGGCCGCTTCGAGAAACTCCTCGATTCCCTTTTCCCGCATCATGCGCCCCACGTAAAGGAAACGCACCTTTTCCCCCTCAGGATATTCCTCAAAGGTATGATGCTCCAGATTTACCCCCGAGCCCTTAACAAGCCTCGCGCTTTTTCCTTTAATCTTATAGTTCTCAAATATTTTCTGATTTTCTTCATTCTGAAAAAACACGCAGGCGGCTTTCTTAAGCCCGGCGCGGTACATCGTCACAATCATTTTAAGGAGCAGTCCCCTTTTCTGAAAGGTGCTCCCAAGCCCCGTAACCGTCACAAGATAAGGTATTTTCATAAGGCCGCAGCAAAATCCGCCGTAAATATTGGGCTTAATGGTGTAGGTCAGTACCAAATCCGGCTTTTCCTCCTTTAAGAGCCTGCGATAGCTTCGAAGGAGCTTAAAATCCTCCGCCGGATTTACCCCCCGCCTGTTAATGGGCGTGTGAACCACCTTACAGCCTTCCGACTTAAGCTCCTCTGTTTTCACCGTATCCGGCAGGCTCACCGTCACCTGATATTCTGACAAAAGCTTTTCAATGAGCTCGTTACGGAAATCATAAAGTCCCGCCGAGGAATTCGCCAGTATCAAAATTTTTTTCACGTCACTCCACGATTTCCTTTCCGTTAAAATCCCTGATGGCGACTTCGTTGTATTTCATCATGCAGATACCCTCCTGATATTCCCCGATTCTCACAGGATTTTCCCTGCCGGAAAGATTATTCAGCACCTGCTTTGGCATGTTTACGCCGCAGGCATAGGCATGGGGATAACCTCCCCCGAATCTGGGATTGACCTCCGAAATATAAAAGGTTCCGTTTATCTCAAAGATATCAATATCTATCATACCACAAAAACCGCATTTTTCCACGAATTTCTGCAGCAGCTCAAAAAGCGCCGGAATTTTAACCGACACAGACTTATCCGTTTCCCCGGCGCGCATTTTAATTTTCTTTTTCACAAAAATGGAGGTGCATTTGCCGGAGAGCATGTCAATATACACGTCCGCCCCGTACTCCTGCCCGTCCATGAACTCCTGAATCATCAAATCGTCGTATAAATCAAAAAGCACCTCGATTTCCTTATCCGAAGTCACTTTGTTGATATTAATGCTGGCGCTTCCCTTTACCGGCTTTACGAAAACCGGATAGCTGATTTTACCCGCTTTTAAATCCTCATAAAATACTTCTTTATCCACATAGCATCTGCCTGTGGGGATGGAAAGCTCTGTCAGCATCTGATACATTTTATATTTGTCGAAACAGATTTCCACCAAATCATATGGCGAAACCACCGGCGTCGTTCCCACCGCAAGAAACCGCTCCCGCTCTCTTGCAAGAAGGCTTAACTCCGGGTCAATCAGGGAAAATACGCCGTCAATCTTTTCCTCCGCGCAGATTTCCAGAATCCTGTCAATATATCCCGGCGCGGTGATTCTGGGAACCAGATAAAAGACGTCCGCGTCATACACCGCCGGCGCAAGGTTCGAGCAGTCGGTGGCAACCACCTTTCCGTCCTCCCCGACAGCTTCCTTAAAAAACTGAACCACCTTATTCCTTGTTCCCGCACTTAAGATTAATATATTCATGCCAGTCCCTTCTTTCCATGCATGCCGAAGTCCGCATAGGCAATGCGGACGCGCGCTCTTTGTCGTGAAAGCTTCAACCTTCACGCTGCCCTTTCCTGTAAATATCGAAATCCACCGTGGTCTGCTCCTCCCCGGACAATACTCCTGAGCGTTTCAGCACCATCCCAATGGTCATTCCAATAATCTTCAAATCCATTCCAAAGGTCAGATGATTCACATACTCCAAATCGTAGGCGAACCGCTCCTCCCATCCAATGGCGTTGCGCCCGTTTACCTGCGCCAGCCCTGTAAGCCCCGGCCGCACGTCGTGCCTGTGGCTTTCCTCCTCCGAGTACCAGGGCAGATATTTTACCAAAAGGGGCCTTGGGCCGATGAGGCTCATATCCCCCTTTAAGATACTGAAAAGCTCCGGCAACTCGTCCAGGCTGGTGGCGCGGAAAATCCTCCCGAAACGGGTGAGACGGACCTCGTCCGGCAAAAGCTCCCCGTTTTCGTCCCTCTCGTCCGTCATGGAGCGGAACTTGTGCAGCTTAAAAATCTTCCCGTCCTTTCCCGGACGCTCCTGGGCAAACAGCGCGGGCTTCCCCAGCTTTATCCGCACCAGAACCCAGAGAATAAGAAGCAGCGGAGAAAGAATAATCAGCGCGCAAAGCGATATGATGATGTCGAGCAGTCTCTTTACAAACCTTTTGTACATATTTTACCTCGTTTCCGCATTCCGGGTTCGTCTCCGCACCGCCGACCGGGCACATTCCCCGGACTGCACCTTTTACTCTTTTCCGAAGCACTTTCTCACCGTCTTAATAATCAGCGCCATGTCCTCCGCCGTATTTTTAACATCGCTGGGCAGGCACAGACCTCTGTTGAAAATATCCTCCGCCACGCTCTCCGCTTTCCCGCTGTCGGAAACGCCGTCAGCCGTGTCATTACCGGCTCCGCCGGAAGCGGCGTCCTTTGCGGTGATAAAATCATACTCCGCAAACACCGGCTGTAAGTGCATGGGCTTCCAGACGGGGCGGCTCTCGATATTTTCCGCCGCCAGCGCGTCCATCACGTCGTCCGGCGTTACCTTGCACCCTTTTGCAATCACCATGCCGGTGAGCCAGCAATTGGCGTCGCCGTCCTTGTTGAGGGGATTTAAGCTGATTTCAGGAATGTCCTTAAAGGCCTCCCCGTACTGCCTGTAAATCTCTTTTTTTCTGGCCTTATGCTCTTCCAGATGCAGCATCTGTCCCCGGCCGATTCCGGCGGTGACGTTGCTCATTCTGTAATTATACCCAATCTGGGAATGCTGATAATGCCGCGCCGCGTCTCTGGCCTGAGTTGCCAGAAAGGTGGCTTTCCTGGTAATTTCCTCATCATCGGAAACCAGCATGCCGCCGCCGGAGGTGGTGATTATCTTATTTCCGTTATAGGAATAAATTCCGATTTTACCGAAGGTTCCCGTATGTTTCCCTTTATAGGTGCTGCCAAGGGACTCCGCCGCGTCCTCGATAAGGGGTACGTTGTGTTCCTCGCACAGCGCCATAATCTCGTCCAGCTTAGCCGGCGTCCCGTACAGGTGAACCGCGATGACAGCCTTTGGATTCGGATATTTTTCAAAAGCGCGGCGAAGCGCCTTCGGGTCCATGTTCCAGGTATCCTCCTCCGAATCAATAAACACGGGAGTTGCCTTTTCATACACGATGGGATTGCAGCTTGCGCTGAAGGTCAGCGAGGAGACAAAGACCACGTCTCCCTGCCCCACACCCAGAATCCGCAGCGCCAGATGGATTGCCGCCGTTCCCGCGCTTAATGCCGAGGCATGGGCAATCCCCACATATTCCGCCACTTCCTTTTCAAAGGCGTTCACATTGGGTCCTAAAGGCGCCACCCAGTTGGTATCAAAAGCCTCCTTTACAAATTCCTGTTCCTCGCCGTGCATGGTCGGGGAAGATAAATAAATCTTTTTTTCCGCCATTTTCTACACCTCATTCCTGTCTTAATCTCATGTAAAAATCATACTTTCGCTGCTTATTCTTTATAATGGTAAGTCGGCACGATTTCCTTAATCATCGGCCTGATATCGCTGCTTTCATTTTTGGAGGCTTCCTTTAAGTCCCTTAACTGGACAAAAAATCTGCTTTCGTCTATCTCTATAGGTTTCCCGATATAAATCAGTTTATTTGCCGTCTCCTGCATTCCTTCCTCCTCCATCAAAAGCTCCTCATACAGCTTTTCGCCGGGACGCAGGCCGGTAAATTCAATTTTGATATCCTCGTCCACCCGAAAGCCCGACAGGCGGATAAGGTTCTTGGCCAAATCCAGAATTTTAACCGGTTTTCCCATATCCAGCACAAAGATTTCCCCGCCCTTTGCGTAGGCTCCCGCCTGCAGCACCAGAGAAACCGCCTCCGGTATGGTCATAAAATATCTGATAATGTCCGGGTGGGTCACCGTCACCGGCCCGCCCGCCAGAATCTGCTTTTTAAACAGCGGAATCACGCTGCCGTTGCTTCCCAGCACATTCCCGAAACGCACCGCCACAAACTCCGTGTCATAGTGCTTGTTGAAGGTCTGGATAATCATTTCGCAAATCCGCTTGCTGGCCCCCATGATATTCGTGGGGTTCACCGCCTTGTCCGTGGAAATCATCACGAACCGCTTCACATTGTTCATGGCCGCCGCCTGGGCGGTTTTAAAGGTGCCGAACACATTATTCTTCACCGCCTCGTTAGGGCTTTCCTCCATCAGCGGCACATGCTTGTGGGCCGCCGCATGATAGACAATATCCGGCTTATAATGCTCAAAAATCCAGTTCATACGGTTGGTGTTCCGCACGGAACCAATCAGAACCTCCAAAGGCAGGTCGGGATATCTCAGAAGCAGTTCCTGCTGCACATCGTAAACGCTGTTTTCATAGATATCCAGTATGATAAGCATAGCCGGCTGGTGGGAGGCAATCTGGCGGCATAGCTCGCTGCCGATGGAGCCGCCTCCGCCTGTTACCAGAACCTTCTGTCCCTTCACATAGCCCAGAATCGAATTCAAATCCACTTCTATGGGGTCGCGCCCCAAAAGGTCCTCCACCTCCACGTCCCGCAGCTTGCTGACGCTGACCTCGCCGTTTACAAGCTGGTACATTCCCGGCAGAGAGCGCAGCTTACAGCTTGTCTCCTTACAGATATCCAGAATCTCCGACATTTCCGCGCGGGTGATGGACGGCATCGCAACGATAATCTCGTCAATCCCGAAAATATCGGCGCACTCGATAATCTTATCCCTTCCGCCGACCACCTTGATACCCTGGATAAACCTTCCCCACTTGCCGGGGTCGTCGTCAATGATGCAGCGGATTACCATGGTGGAGAAATTACTGTTGACAATCTCCTTGACAATCAGATTTGCCGCCTCCCCGGCACCAATCACCATGACCGAAATACTGTTGTTTTTATTCTGCTGTTTATGCTTCAGGCTTCGGAAAAACCGGTAGGAAAACCGGCTTACAAAGATAAAGCTAATCAATAAAAATACATAGAGGAAATAATAGCTGCTGGGAACCGCCTGCTCCCCTTTCACCCTGAAAAACTGAATGCCCACACTGTAGCATACTGCCGACACAATACTGGACATCACCAGATTCTGCAGCTCCGTTTCCCCCGCAAAGGCCCAGAGGCTGTGATACATCCGAAACAGGTACAGCACCCCCAGCGTTATCGCTATATTAAGGATAAGAAACCTGTTAATCGGCGTGAGGAAATGCTCCGGTATCTGGGAGATATCAAAGCTGTAACGCATAAGGAGCGCTAAGTAGCTTGCGCCGATTACACTGATGATATCGTAGATAATCAGGCAGGTTCTTCTGTAAAACAGTTTTACATTAAAAGGTTTTCTTTCTCTTTTCGTCTCGTCACTCATGGCTTAACCTTCATTAAACTCAGATTTAAACACCAGCGGCGTTACTGCCAGCATCAGCAGAAGCCCGCAGGGGTTACTTAAGTGGAATACCCACTCCACAAGCCCGGCAACCGCAACTGCCACAGTGATTGCCAAAGGCAGCACCGCATAAGTTATTTTATCCTTTTTTCTCTGATAATACAGGCAGGCGGACACAAAAGTTGCAATACCCACCAGAACAAATACAATCCCCACCAAAATTCCGTGGTCGTAAGCCACCTGCAGATAAATATTGTGGGCGTGGGTTGCAATTTCGCCGCTATCCAGCAGAGCTCCCATCTCCTCATGTCCCGTCATATTGAGCTGTTCCATATAGGAACGGAAAATATCCAGCCGCCCGTTGGTGTAATCGTTGTCCTCTGCGGCCCCCTCGGGAACCTCTCCCGGCACATAGTCGGCGGACGCCACCAGCTCCTCTGTCACGGCTTCCGCTTCAACACTTTCCATTCTGAACGCTCCCGTCTCCTCAGGACTTTCGGAAGACCCAAAGCCTTCCACAGCCTCCGGGCCCGCAAGATTCCCGGAACCTCCGTCAAAAAGTCCGCCGCTCCATCCTTCATCTCCCGAGGCGTCGGCTGAGCTTCCCTCCCCGTGGGTTCTCCTGTACTCCTCAAGCTCCGCAATTTCCCCGTAAACGTCAAAGGTTCCCTCGGGAATCCCGAATATTTTTTCCGCAAACACGTCTATAAAACGCCCTACCCTCATATAATTAAGAGAGTCCAGTCTTCTCCCCCGCATTACATCCTCGGGGCAGTACAGGGAATATTCTATCTCATAAAGAAAAGGCTCGCTTACCAGCGCAGGGATATTTCTCTGGGCAGTAAAGGTGATTGGCAGACAGACGATAACCGCCGCAATCATCATTCCCAGATTCTTACCGAATCTTTTCAGTCCCCCCTTGCCGATGGCCGTCACCACCAGCACAAACAGCATGGTAACTCCTATGGAGAAAAAGGCTGTTCTGGCCATGGTAAAAATCATATAAGAGGACGCCACGCCGAAAAGCACAAGCTCCTTCCAGCAGTCCCTGAGCTTACGGCTCTTTGCAAGCTTGCCGAGGAGAATCACCGCCGCCACGCACTCCGCCATCGTAAGCCATGTCGCCGTTATGGTCACCGTATGGAAAATGTGAGTATACCTGGCGTTTCGGAAAGTGACATAAGGCCGGTAGAGCAGCGCATAGCCGGTGGCCCATGCAAACTGGAAAACCACGCCTCTCGCGATATTTACCAGTATCCTTTCTTTATGCTCCCACATGCCGTAGTTTAAGTAGAACAGCGTGAAGGCAACGACCATTGCCACGCCCCACCATCTGCCGTTCCTGAAAATAACAATAAGGGCAAAGAACAGCGCCAGAATAAGCGCGTACCAGGAGGGCTTCGCCATCTTCCGCTCAGGCGGGCAGTTTTTCCAAAGGCAGCTTTTGTATATACCGGTCAATGTGCGAATCACAATAAAGCCAAGGGCAATGGCAATCAGTACCGTAAGCCTTAACACCTGCACGGCAAGCTCGTCCATCTCCTCCGTCAGATGCCCTGTATAGTAACGCCAGCCGCCAAAGCCGGCCGCCAGAAAATAAACCAGACTGTAAATATTGAAAATTTCCTTCCATTTAAACATGGCAATCACCGCAAGGCAAAACCAGAGCATTTCCTTCCGCTCCGCCACCGAATGGTGAATGTCATATAAGCCCGCCATATATTCGCAACATCCCGCTATCGCGCCCGCTATGGCAACGGACTGAATCAAATCCCCGGCATGGCTTTTCAGATAGTCAAGGGTGATAACCGATTCCATTCCCACTCTGTTGTGATTGATTCCATAAAATAAAATTCCCGCAAGCAAAAGGATGCTTACAATATATACCGAATTATCCAGCGTATACCGCCCGCAGAATCCCAAAAGTACCGCGCCCAGCAAAAACAAAGCCATCGCAGCTACAAGGGGGTTCATAACGGATTTAAAGACCCTCTCCACTGTCACCAGCTTGTCTTCCCTTTTCCTGTACCAGAGCCTGACTGCCAGAATGCCCAGAGCCGCTATCGCCGCAATCCCCGCTCCAAACATAAATACCTTCGTTTTCCGCAGCGGAACGCTGTAGTTATAATTTGCCACAAGGCTCATGCCTTCCATCTCAGAATTGTCATAATAAAGCTTCAGCAGATAGGGCATCTCCTCCGGGGAAAACGCCTCATAGCCCGCCGCAAATTCCGCGGTCTTATACCCCTGCAATATAATATAGTATAAACCGCCCACTTCCATATCCACGTCTATCAGAACCTCCTGATAGCCGCCCCGGATATCCTGCGCAAGCGTCGTCTTTTCCTCGCAAATCATCTGCCACTGTTCATCCAGTATCCGCAGATAAAAAACCTCCCCCTCCTCGGCCTTATCCAGATAAACGTCGATGGTGTCCATGTGGTCATACTGCGCCACAATGCTCTGCATCACGGTCTTTTCTTCGTTAATAACCTCCGTCATGCTTCCCGTACCCGGGGAAATCTGCATGGTCACCTCCTCATGCCAGATTCGCAGAGGCCAGAGCGACGCCAAAAGGCAAAAAGCGACGATTAATATTACTGTCTGTATTGCTTTGCTTTTATATACTATCTTTTTCATAAATATTCCTCATTCTGCGCAGTTTTCGCATTGGTAGTATATCACAGTTATTTCCAATTATCAAACGCCAGCGGCAAGGGGGCATGTATTTTTTAGATTTATGCCAGCCGGGTACGCCTGCAGGAAGTCCAATAACTACAGCCCGAGGCGCTAATTAACAGTTTGCCGATAAACAGCTCCGGCAGAATAATGTACCTTAAGGAGGCCTTATAAAAACGCCGGCCCCTGGCGAGGTCCCGAGTTGCTACCGCAACTCGCGAGCCTGGTACCGCTACGTTTTTATAGAGCGAAAGCGTGCCGACGAAGGTACATTACCCTGCCGGAACGTCCCCTCCAAAACCACCGGCAACAGCGCCCACAAAAACACCACATACCGAACCAGATAAGTCGGCCCCAGTATAACGGTAAGCCACACCAGCGCCGGCAGCGCAAAGGGCAGAACCTGATTCCATCTCCCCCTGTCGCACAGAAATCCCAGACAAAAAGCCATAACCCAGAACAAAAATCCCGGCGAAAACAGCATGGACAGCACAGGAACCTTCTGCTGGAAAATCTCCAGCGACATTTTCCGGTAGATTTCATCAAGCCAGGGAAGCTTACTTTCCCTCACCCCCGGCTGTTCCACCTCATATCCAAAGTAAGAGCTGTCCTCATAAGTATAGGTAAAAACCGTGTTGCCCCGGTACACATCAATTACCGTATCGGGATACCAGAAGCCGTAAGAAGTCATAAACCAGGCGTTTAAATAGGTAAAAGGATGCTCCATTGCCCATTTCAGCCACAGCTTCAAAAAGCTTCCCTTATCCGCCTCATAAGCCTCGTTATTAAAGTTTATTTTAACCCCGTCGGACACCTTGGGCGTGTAGCGCAAAAGCGCTTCCTCCGAAAGATATCTGTACAAAATTTCCCTGTCCTCAGCGGGAAGCGTTTCCTTCTCATCTCCATAAACCCGCGCCATCTGGGAAATCGGAACGGTAAGCATCTCCTGATGCTCTCCCGACTCTGCATGGAAAACACCGGCAAGAGCGGAATTTATCAATACATATGCTGCAACTACCGCACCAAAGCAGAGAGCCGCCTTTTTCCGGTATTTTTTCAGATAAATGATTCCAATGGGGGCAAACACAAGATAAGCGTAGAATCCGTTATGACGGAGCAGCAGCATGAAAAGTGAGGCTGCCTCCAAGAGTAAAACAGAGCCTTTTTTCTGGAAAAATACATCCGGCTCAACAAACATCTCCTGCAGCAAAACCACAGCCACAAGAAGCATTCCCGTAAAAAGACCGTCCTTGGCGGAGCAAAGAGAAAACATCACCAGCACCGGACACAGCCCGAAATACAAAGTCAGCAAAATCCTCCACATCCTTCCAAGCCCTCTTTTTTTCAGTTTTTCCACGCACCATGAAAAAATAAACGACATTGCTGTCATCTGCAGCAATGTATAACAGGCAATTCCCGGATTACAGGAGCCCGTGAGCTTGTAAAGAATCTGGATAACCCCTCCCAAAAGCAGCACATGAACAAGGGGGTGATGGGTGGAAAAATTCCGTGTGAGGACCTGCATGTACTCGTCCTGCGCGTCATACACAAAAAATCCGGGGTAAACCGCAAGAAAAACCGGAAGATAACACAAAAAAATTACGGCCGCCCGCAGCAAAAGACTCCGGCGGCTTTTCCGCTTATCTCTTTCCGCACCTGGAAGCCTGCCGGAGACCTTTTCGCTTTCCTTTTCCGTCAAAATTTCTCCAGTCACATTCTCTTCTTCTCCCGAAGGCCCGGCCACCAGCCGCCTCTCTGCTGTCCAGTCTGTAGAGACTCTCTCTGCCCCAGCCCCGGCCGCCAGGCGTTCCTTTCCCGTCAGATTCCACAAAAATCGGACTGCCAGTGTAAAAATAACACCCCATATGAAAATACCAGCCCACATTCCCGCATCCCCAAAGGGAACGTTCTCCTGCAAGTCCAGAGCCGTCCCGAAAATCATGCACAACGAAAAAAGCCCGCCCACAAGTCCCGGCCAGAACCATCTTGCGCCTCCATCCGAAAGCCCTTTTTGAAGCAACCCATCAAGCAGCCGGAAAAGTAAAAAGAACAGAAAAACAGAAAAGATACTGTTTGTGTATCCAATCCATTCCTGTCCTATGTGAAGCATAAAGGGCAGCGTACAAACGCCCCCAAAGGAAAGAGCTGCTGCCGCGAGCCATCTTGTCCTTTTGCTGTTTTTCAGATATGTTACCATGCTTTTCCTTTCCCTGTTTTTCTTTGAGCATCTATCATGTTCAGACATCTTGGTCATTATCTTGGTTACTTTGAACAAGATGTAATTCGCCATGCAGCAAGCCCGAATACTTATCGCACGCCAGTTTAAGATTATATGGCTTGGAATAATACTTTTTGCTTTGCATAAAATTTTACCAGTTTACAGATTCTTTTTCAACCAGTCAATCAGGTCTTCTTTTTGTTTTTTAATATACTTCTGAGCCGTCTCCACAGATGCGCTATGCTTTTTCAACTGTTCTTCTTTAATTTTTGGATTCGTTTTTGCATAAATCTCGGTGGATTGACAGCGAAAAGCTGTATGAAGTCTTATATCAATTTGAACAGGAGGGCTTGAAAAGAGCCTTAATAAAAACAAAGCAAAATTCAATATCTGCAATGTGCATTATGCCCTGCAGGCAATTTTCGAGGACGGATATGTACGCCGAGAGTCGGAACGATGATTATAAGTACAAAGAGACCGCAACACAAAAAGATTTCGATAATTTCTTATAAACAAAAACAATTTTTTGTATTGCTATTGTGCCGACAACAGCGTATAATATAAATAAAAGAAAAACTGAAAGGAGCGATGCACTATGGCGGCAAAATCAGCGAATTTATACGCACGAATCGAACCAGACGTAAAAGAGCAGGCAGAAAGTATCCTTTCTGCACTTGGCATTCCTGCTTCCAACGCTATCAATATATTCTACAAACAAATCATTCTTCAGAGAGGTCTTCCTTTTGAAGTGAAAATTCCGTCTGCACGTCCTGTAGACATGAGCACCTTATCTGAAGCTGAAATGAACGCAGAACTGGAGAAAGGATACGCGGACATGACGGCTGGTCGCACCAAACCGGCAAAAACGGTATTTGCAAATATCCGCAAGGACTATAATTTATGATTTTTGAAGTGGAAATCTCTGCACAAGCGGATGTTGACCTTCGTGGCATTTACGAATATATCGCCTACGAATTGCAATCTCCCGAAAATGCCAGCGGCCAGCTTGACCGTCTGGAAGAAAACATCATGAAGCTCGACCAAATGCCTGAACGCTTTCGTCAATACAAAAAGGAGCCGTGGTACAGTCGCGGCCTTCGTATCATGCCGGTTGACAACTACTGTGTCACATCCCGGATACAGAAAAAGCCGTCGTGACAATTATCCGTGTCATGTATGGTGGACGTGACATTGAGGCACAGCTTCAAAAATATACAAAAATGTAATATAAACAGGCGGCAATACCGAGCTTCTGGCACAAAAGCACAAGTTGCTCGGTGATGCTGTTGCTGAAACCTGGACTAAGTTGGAAACTCTGAAAAGCTGGAAGAACAGGCTAATCAATCGACAACTGCTGTACAGAAAAACCCTGCAAAACCCATAACAACAGGCATAGCAGGAATTCCCCGCTCACTCCTCCGTATTATCCTCCCCACCTACACACTCCCGAATCACAAACTGCGGGGAATTATTCATGGAAATATACATTCTCCCCATATACTCTCCCACGAGCCCCAGCATCAGCATCATCATGCCTCCCATAAACACCAGCACCGACATGAGCGCGCTGAAACCGGTCACCAAATCCGGCGGATTGATAAATATTTTCTTGATAATCGTATAAATCCCGTAAGCAAACCCCACAAGCGCGCACCCCGCGCCAGTCACCGTGGCAATCCGAAGGGGCTTTACGCTGAAAGCGGTGAATCCGTTGAACCATAGATTAAAAAGCTTTCCTATGGTGTAACCGGAAACCCCTGCCTGCCTGTCCCTGTGCTCCACATCCACATTGATAATATTCTTTGTGGTCCGAAGCACAAGCCCGATAACATAAGGGTAAGCATACTCGTACCGCAGCATCTCCTCCACCACAAATTTTCTTGCCGCAAAATAACTGGAAAGATACAAATCCTTCGGCTTTCCAAGCATGACTCTTGTCATCAACTCGTTCACATGGCTTCCCCAGTTCCGAAATCCCGAATGGTGCTTTTTTCCGTATCTTGCATACACCACATCGGCGCCTCCCATGATACCTGCGAGGAGCCTGTCCACCTCGTCCGCCGGCGTCTGCCCGTCGTCGTCCAGACAGACGATTACGTCTCCCTTTACATAGTGGAAGCCCGCCATCAACGCGCTGTGCTGTCCGAAATTTCTGGCCAGGTCAATACCGACAATATTGTCATTTTCCTGACACAACTGTCGGATGACGGAAAACGTCCCATCCGGCGAACAGTCGTTTACCAGAACGATTTCAAAGCTATAGTCCGTCATTTTTTCCATTGTATCCTGAATTTCCCTGATTACGCCGGGAAGTGTGGCCTCCGAGCGGTAACAGGGTATCACAAAGCTCACCAAAGTTTTCATACTGCTTTATCCTCTTTTATAAGTCTATATTTTACGGCAGCAGGCGCATAGGAATGCAGGTCACTGTGATTTTTCTTTTTCATCCTCATGAAGCGCCGCCATATAAATCACATCCCTGTAACGCCCTTCCAGAAAGACCTCGTCCCTTAAATACGCCTCTTTTACAAAGCCCGCTTTCTCATAACTTCTGACAGCCCTGTCATTTTCCGCCAGTACCCGAAGCATCAGCTTGTGAAGCCCTTCCTCCTCAAAAGCATATTTTATCATCAGGGAAGCCGCCTGAGTGCCGTATCCCTTTCCCAGCGCGTCTTCCTCCCCGATAAAAATACCGTACTCGGCCTTATTGTGGGTTCTGTCAATATCCCGCAGGTAAACGCTTCCCACCGGCCTGCCGCTTTCCCTCTCACAGATAATGAACTGAACAACCTTCCCCGTGTCTATCATGGTTTTTATCCAGTTTTCATGCCCTTCCCGGGTAAAGGGCTTCTGGTAGATAAAATTCCGAAAGACGATTTCCTTATTCCGCCAGCGGATAATGTTATCCGTATCCTCTCTGTTCATGAGACGCAAATAAATATCCTTCCCCTCAATCTTCAGACACTTCATAAATTTCAAAAACCTCCGCTATCACAACAATCCTCTCCGTTCTTACAGGCATTCCATGACCTTCATAATATTTCGGAAGCCACTCCATATCCTCGTCGGATTTTTTGACAAAATATACATTATCCATTTCCCGCAGCGCCTGCTCCATATTATCTATTCCGAAAAGGGCAAGCTTTTTTTTCTGTAAGGGGCTTTTACAGGCCCAGCCGCCCATAATATCATAATTATCAAGAGAATTATCCACGTCGGCAAACATTTTTTCCGAATAGGAGACCGACGAGTAAACGTCAATCAGGTAAAAATTATCCGAGTTTTCTTCCCCTGAAAGGCAGGAGTACAGCTCCCGGTAGGGCGCGTTTACCTCCTCCCGGTATGCTTGCTCCGCGCAGGCCTCCCGCACGCTGTCAGGAAATACCAAAAGCGCAAGGAGACTAAATACGGCAAGAGACGCCGCGCCGAAATATTTTTTAACCGCTCCGCTATGGATTTCCCTCCACTCCTCAAAAAGCATGGCGGCCAGAATACAAAGCTCCATCAGATACAGCGAGTGGGTAATCCGCTCCGGGGCGCGCTCACGCATTAAAATGAACATCCACAGCATTGTCCGCACCAGAAAAAGAAGCGCCAGCTTCCAGCTGATTTTCAGGACGCGAATGCCTGCCGCCAGCTTTGCAGAAGCCCGGCTTTCCGAATGCCCCGGCAGCTCCGGCTCCCTCTGCCCGTCTCCAAAATTTTCCGGCTTCCTCGTCCTTTGTCCCTCTCTCATCTTCTCCGGCAATGCCGCCGCAAACACCAGAAGATAGCCGAGAATCACCGCATAGTTCCAGGGATGGTCGCTTCCGGTCACGCCCCTTCCCCGGGTGAACCGGTAAACATAGTCTCTTAGCTTATCGGGAAGCTTTTGTAAAAACGGCGTTGCTTCGCTCCGGTTCTTTCCCGCATACTCCGCAATTTTCCCCACCATAACCTCATCGATTTCCTCATCCATGCCAAAATTATAGTTGTCAAAAAGAATCTTTTCGCTCTCGGTCAGTCCGATGCTTTCATAAAATTCCTTATGCTCCTCATAAGCCGGCGGCTCCTGAAAGTCGTAGAGCTCCGTCCTGTTATTGAAAAACTCCGTAAAAGTCCGCCACTCCTTTGAGCCATAGGCCAGCATATGGGTAACCTGTCCCAACCCGATACCAATCAGAAGCATTCCGATTACGGAAAAATATTTAACCGCATGGTTTTTTGTAAAAATTTTGTCCTCGCCGCCCCATTTGGCAACCCCCGCCGCACAAATCATGGGGAGCACCAGAAGCAGCATTTCCGAGCGAATCAGATAAGCAAGCATAACAAGCAGCGCCACAGGAATATTTTTCCTGATAAATTCTTTATGGCCAAGGCTAATGTCCGTGGTGTAAAATAAAAAGGCGGCGCAGGCAGCTAAAAACGTGGTGGTCACCGTATACTGTGCAAACACCAGATGTTTTAAGAACAGCGCTCCAAACAGAAAAAGCTCTGCAAAAGCCGCGCACAGCTTCCCCCGAAGCGTGGCGCACAGCGAAAGGCTTCTCTTTACTATCAGAAAAAAGCTGCCAAAATGGCAAAGACACAGAAACAGCCCGTACCAGGGAAGCGTTCCCGCCATCCGGTACAGCAGGCTGATAAAAGCGCTGACAGGCCAGAGCATTTGAATATTATGCCCTTCCGGCGTTCCCGTATAAACCCCGGCCAGAATATCCTTCATCAGCACGTCGTCGTTCAAATCATAATAATAATCAAAACCGCACGCCGCAAAAACTCCGATTACCGCCACAGCCCCAAGCGCAATTATCCAGTTTTCATTTTTTTTCAGTGTTTTTCCCATCTATGCTCCGTAAAATTCCCTAACCTTGCCCGCAATAAATGCAGTCTGCTCCTGCGTAAGCTGGTAAAACATAGGCAGGCGCAGCAGCCGTTCGCTTTCCTTTGTGGTATAGACGTCTTCCCCGGAAAACCGTCCGAACTTGATGCCCGCCGGCGCGGAATGCAGGGGCACATAATGAAAGACCGTCAGAATGTCATTTTTCTTCATAAAGTCGATGAGCCTGCTTCTCTCCTCTAAATCCCGGGTCTTGATATAAAACATATGCCCGTTATGCACGCAGCCCTCCGGGACCACGGGCAGCTCGATTTTTCCCGCCTCCTGTAAGGGAGAAAGCAGCTCATAATACTGATTCCATCTTTCAATCCGGGCGTTATTGATTTCATCCGCCATCTCAAACTGAGCGTAAAGATAAGCCGCGTTCATATCGCTGGGAAGATAGGAGGAGCCAAAGTTCATCCACCGGTACTTGTCCACCTGACCCCGGTAATATTTGCTCCTGTCCGTTCCCTTTTCCCGCAGGATTTCCGCATCCTCGATATACGCGGGGTCCCTGATGAGCAGCGCGCCGCCCTCCCCCATGCTGAAATTCTTGGTCTCATGGAAGCTGAAGCACCCGAAATCCCCGATAGTCCCCAGAGGCTTTCCCTTATAAGTACACATAATTGCCTGGGCGGCATCCTCCACCACCTTTAAATGATACCTTGCGGCAATATCCATGACGGTATCCATCTCACAGGCAACCCCCGCATAATGTACCACAAAAATCGCTTTTGTCTTTTCCGTGACGGCCGCCTCAATTAAAGTCTCGTCAATATTCATGGTATCCGGCCTGATATCCACGAATACCGCCTTTGCTCCCCGGAGCACAAAGGCGTCCGCCGTGGACACAAAGGTATAAGAGGGGACAATTACCTCATCCCCTTCCTTCAAATCGCATAAAAGCGCCGCCATTTCAAGGGCGTGGGTGCAGGAGGTGGTGAGCAGGCACTTCGACGTGCCCGTGATTTTTTCCAGATATTCGCTGCATTTTTTTGTAAATTCCCCGTCGCCGCAGATGTGCATGTTTTCCACAGCCTTTTTCATATTTTCAATTTCCCGTCCCGTATAGGGCGGCACATTAAAACGAATCATACTTGTGTCCCTCCTTAGCTGTACACCACAAAAGCCTCGTTTGCGAACACCTGCTGATAGGCTCCTGTCTCCATGTACTCTTTTATTGCTTTCAGTTTTTCATCCTTCTCACAGCTTTCCACATCCACGCCCCACCAGGCAATGGCGTCATCCTCGCCTGACAGGTACGCCGCAAGCTGAGGCGACAAAATCACCAGCGGCCTGTCTTCGTGATTTCCTCCGTACGAGACAGTCAGCTCCTGTAATTCTTCCTTCAGCTGTTCCAGAGAATTTGTATTCAAGTCCGCCCAGGCGGTATAAATAGCCGGAGCTTTGTCAAGGTAATAGGAAAGTCCCGGAATGTTCCCGTAAAGTATCAGCCTTTTATTCTCAAACTCCGCCCGATGCTCCGTCATAAAAAGGGAAATCTCCTCCAGCGTCTCTCCGTTCATTTCGCTGGTGTACATCCCATGGAGCACCGGATTCGCCGCCACCTTGTAAATACGCGGCTCGCCGCTCTCTCCGTCCAGGAAAACATACCGGCAGCCCACGCCCAGCGCCTGCACGAAAAAGGCAATCATCATGCCGGAAAACATGGCCTTTGCCGGAAAAAGCGGCACCTTTTTCGTGGTGTCCAGCCAGGTCCGCCCCCATCTGGCGAAGCGGAAAATCATCCAGAACGCAACCGGCGCAATAAAAAACAGGTTATTGAGCGCCGGCCAGATATGATTGTTGCTTCCAAGAGGCGTAATGAGGATAATAAGAAGCGCAATACAGCCGATAAGCCGCCACTCGTCGTCCAGCATCCTTGTAAACAGCATCCACACCGTAACGCCAAGGCTCACAAGCAGAAAAACCACGCCCCACTGCAGCGCCGCCTCCTTCTGGAAATATTTAAAATTAAACATGCCCCACTTATAGAGCACCAGAAACAAAACCGGAATACAGAGGCAGTAAACAATTTTCCGAAGCCGCAGAAAGCGTCCTTCCCCGATAATCAGGAAAGGAATCCCCGGCAGGATACAAAGAAGCATATAAAGCATCCACTGAAAGCCATGGAAGTAAGCGTCCACTATCGCCAGCAGCATTTCGCCCAGCGTATAGTCGGACGCGCTGCCCGCCATCCCGAAAACGCCTGAAACCATGCTGCCGAATGTCCCGCTTCCGTAAAGAAGGGTTGCCGCCAAAAGAAGCGCAAGAAAAGAAAGCAGGTAGCCTAAAAGGCATATCCCCGTCTCCTTTGCAAGCGCTTTCACGGTCTTTCCCTTTAAAATTCCATAATACCAGACCGCCAGAATCAGCCCCGCCTCCAGAACGTTTCCCGGAAAGCGGACCATCACATTGGCGCCAAGGGCCGCCCCGGCCAGGAAAAGACATATCTTCCTCCCTCCGGCCAGCCCCCGAAACAGCAGGATACTGCCCAGCAGGAACAAAAAATAAGTGACGTAATTATATAAAATAACAGGCGGGCACCAGCACAGGCCAATGGCCGCGATTTCTCCGGCAAAAGCCAGCGCCGCCGGCATTTTCGTCTTGAAAAAACGGTAGCCCATAAGGGCCATAAGGCTGATAATCAGGGAACTGTAGATTTTCATTCCAAGCATGGTCCCCCCCATGGGAAGCTTCGTAAACACAAAGCCCGTCACATTGGACAGGAAGGTAAGAACCACCCAGATTCCCCCGGCTTCCCCGAAGAAGCGGTAATTGCCAAGGCTGTAGCCCGTATCCGTCAGGTCGATTCCCTCCTGCACTTTAAGGAGGGGAAACAGCGCCAGAACAAGGGGAAACAAAATATTTTCCGCCAGCTTCCACGCCTTCTGGAATTTTTCCGACTCCGCCGCCCTTCTTATTCTTCCGGCTATCTCTCCTGCCATGCTTTTTTTCAGATTTCCGTTTATGTCCATCCCTCTCTGACCACCCATATTTCCCTCATTTCCGCGCCGGTTTTACGGCCATTCGCCAAATCCCTTATTCCTCATCCAGCTCTTTTATCTTTTTAAAAAGCCGCGTCCCGCCAAGGAGACGAACGCCTCCGGCAAACAACATGCTCCTTATCCAGTCTATGAAGATACCTGCCGCAAAAAGAATTGCCAGACAGCAAATCAGCTCCCAAAGGAAAAAAAGCATTCCCTCCTTATTGCCGGGATTTATGACGCCTTTTATCCACCCATACCACCGGAACCGCAAATCGATATGCTCGTGCAGCAGATAAATCCCGAAGCAAAGACCGCCCAGCCTTCGAATCAGCGCCGCCCCCGCCCCTTCCTTTATGTGTATACGGGAAAAACCGTAAAACAGTCCCACCGCGCCCGCAATACACAGAATAAAATTATAATGGAAGGGCACCGTAAAATAGTAACGGAAGCCGTCGCTTCGCCGCGAAAGCGCCCACATAGTTACATTAATGCCAAGGCTTAAAAGGGCGCTCCCCCCATAAATAAGCCAGCCTCTTTTTTCGAAAAAATCCCATCCGTAAAGCCCGAGATAAGCCGCCAGAAGATACACGCAGACAAACCATGCCAAATCGTACCCGTACTTGTCAAAAGCAAACACCACCGGACTTACGCTTTTAATCCCGCAAAACAGAATAAAAAGGCACCCCAGCGTAACCTGCAGCCGCTTCTTCGGCATATTTTTCACCGCCGCATTCAATACCGGCGTCAGAAGATAGAGCATAAAATAGGAGGTGGCGAACCAGTAATGCTCCGTTTCTATGGGAAAAAGATACTGTATCAGCCCGTAAATCCCAAGCCTGGACGCCTCTGTGTCCACTCCTGCCAATGTCAGCACCGCCCAAATCACCAGCGCGTAAAACCATATCTGGCCAAGGAGTCCCGCCGCCTTTCCCACGCGGAACCGTCCCCTGACGCCGAAATACCCGGAAATCAGCACATAGACGTTTACAGCCACCAGGCAAAGAGCCTCCAACGCGCTGCCCGCAAGCCGCACGCTGCCAAAGGGCTCGTCCAGAGCAAGCATCTGCTCCGAGCGCGCAAGAAAATGCATGACGACCACCATCACCATCGCAACAATTCTCAGTAATTCATAATTCGCCGCGCGCCTTTCCCGTGCCATCCCGCCGCCTTTCTATCTTTCTCTGGTCACTCTCCCGTTTTCCACCCGGTAAACCATATCGCATTTTTCAATGGTCTGCAGGCGGTGGGCGATAATCACCAGCGTCTTTTTGCCGTGAAGTCTGTTGATGGAGTCCATAATCGCCGCCTCCGTCTCATTGTCGAGAGCCGAGGTTGCCTCGTCTAAAACCAGTACCTCCGGGTCCTCAAACAGAGCCCTTGCAATACCGATTCTCTGCCGCTGCCCGCCGGAAATACGGATGCCTCTCTCTCCGATGCCCGTATCGAGCCCCTCGGGGAGTCCTCTCACAAACCCGTCGAGCTGCGCCTCCGCGAGGGCGCGCCAGACCTTTTCATCGTCGATTTCATCATCGGGACAGCCGAAAGCCACATTTTTGCGGATAGTGGAATCAATCATAAAAATATTCTGAGGGATATACCCGATATTTTTAAGCCAGGATTCGTAATTTTCCCGTACTTCCACTCCGTCCGCCAGAATCTCCCCGCTTTGAAGCCGCAGAAGCCCCAGCATAATATCCACAATCGTCGTCTTTCCCGCGCCGGAGGTTCCCACGATTCCCACCGCCTGTCCGATTGGAATTTCCATGCTGGCATGGTCAAAAATCAGCACCTCCGTGTTGGGATACTTGTAAACAATATCCTTTAATTCAATTTTATCCCTTATTTCCAGCTTTTCAACATTCTTTTTCTCCTGATAGGCGGTTTTATCGTAATTAATGGACTCGTCCCGGATTTCCTCCTGAAGATTATCGCTGACGCCCATGAAAAAGGGCTCGAAATAGGAGATGGACGTCAGAAAGTTGTTGATTCTGTTGGCGCAGGGAATCAGCCGGACAGCCGCCACCGCAAGGGCCATCACCTGAGGCATGATGTCCGTGACTTCCGTCCCCTTAAGTATCTGGAACATCATATAAAGTATCATGCCGGCTATGGCAACCGTTTCTATTAAAAGCCGGGGCGTCGCATTGTACAGATTGTATCTCTGCACGGCGTTTACATAGCCCTCGCCGCATTTGGCGTACTCGTTGATAAAATAATTCTGCCTGTTGGCAATCTTGATTTCCTTGATTCCCATCACCGACTGGTCTATCCACTTATAAAGTCCGCTGTAATAATCCTGATTGTCCTCGCCCGCCTTTTTCATAATCGGCTTCAAGACGCACTTAATGATTACCAGCACCGCCAGAAGAAGCACCGTCACCGTCACCGTCATCCACACATCCGTCACAAGGCTGATTATCACCAGACATACAAAGACCACCGCCTCGCTGGTAAGCTGTAAGAGCGATAAGATAAGCCCGTACATATTATTGACGTCCGAGGTAATGCTCCTTTGAATGACAGAGGTGTCGGCATTTAAATAATACTCGTAGGGCCGCTCCATAAAATTAATCATCATTCTTCTGGAGGTGGCAAACTGATTGGTATAGACGAATTTCAGCTGCGCCTTCTGCTGGAAAAACAGAAAGACATTTTTTACGGCAAAAATCCCGATAAGCGCCACCATGGTGACGATAATCAGCCCTCTCGTATTCTCATATTCAATGTGGAGAATATCGCAAATCACCCGCAGATACGCGTGCTTTTCCACTGCATGCTCGTCCATCACCACATTCATAACCGGAAGCACCATGGAAACTCCCGCCGTTTCCAGAACTGCCCCCACAAGCATCAAAAGAATCAGAAACAACATGACTCTTTTTTGCCGCTTATCCAGCAGCACCATCATCTTTTTTATTATCTTTTTCATACCGTCTTTTCATTTCCTCCCCGGCCGGAGAGTCCTCATCGTTTCATATATAAATGGAATCCGCCTCATTTTACCATAGTTGCCGGGACAAGTCAAAAAATGGTAACCGAAAGCATTTACTGTGTCAGCACCACGTCCTCCACCGGCAGCTCCTGCCATACCGCGTAAAAAGTCATATCCTCATAAACCGGCTTGTACCTGTCAAAGGGAATCCCCTCCTCTGTAACCCAGCCCATAAACAGAGAGCTGTATCTGGAAGGTATCGGCTCTGCCTCCGGCACCTCGCCGTCCCTGATGCACAAAAGCTGCCACGCCTCCCCGTCCACCACAAAGGTCATATTATGATAGCTCCCGCCGCCGAGCCAGACTTCGCTCAGAAAGTCCCTTCTTTTTTCAATAAAATATTTTAAATATCTGACATCATTGTCATATTTTTCGTAATACTGATACCGGTTTTCAAGTCCCTCCCACCTGATACTGTCCATCTGCGCAGATTTCCGGCTTTCCGAAACCATTGTATCGAGCCCGCCTGTCAGCAGGAAATTCAGATAGGGGAGGGCTTTCTCCTCATACATTTTTACCATTTGTCCGTAAAAATCTTCTTTTTCATATAATCTCACGAACACATCCGTGCCATACACATGGTCGTTTAATCTGGTAATTCCCTCAGGGTTGCTGGCAATCCTGTCCAGGTTGCAGTTGCCGAAAGCCACATCATAATCCCAAACCGGTCCCGCAAAAAGCTTCCGGCTCACGGAATCCTCCGGCTTATAGAAAAAGCTGCTTGTGACACCTCCGTCATAATTCTTGGAAATTTCCTCCACCAGATATTTGCGGATAAAGGAATCCACATCAATATACTCCGAATAATGCTTTCCCGTGGCAGGGTGAAGCCCGTCCTTTTCCGAGACGGCGTCCTGAAACGCCTGCATCAAATCCGCAATGTAGTTTACCTGCTCCTTTGACGCATACAGAGGGCTCTGCAGCGTATAGCAATCCCCCTGGCTCGTCTCAAACCCGCTGATTTCCGTCTCAAAGCGTGATGCAAGCTCCCTTTCCAGCAGATATCCCCCTGACAGGTCCTCATTGTCAATCCCGGTTTCCACCCATTTTCTGGTTCCGTCCTCATTCTGACCGCGGTCAAGCTTTTCAAGCTCCTGCGTGCTGTAAACAGCCTCCGCCAGCTCCTCCATATCCCGGATATCGACGCTTCCCTCGTCCACCCGTATCTTTTCCGTGAGAAAATAATTTCCGTAATAGCAGTTATTGATGTACAAATCAATCATCTGTCCTTCCGGCACATAAGCCATCCCCAGCTCCGACGCCAGCTCCAGCGCAATTCGATTGCGCAGTCTGGTTTCGTCATACCCATTAGCCAGAAGATTCCAGGCTGCCGCCTCTCCAAACCCGAAAAAATCCGCCTCCTCGCAGAGCTTTATCTGATAGGGCTTTTTTGACAGCCCCCAAGTGGAGTTGCCTCTGCCCCTGATGCTCTCCGCCTGACCGGCATACAGCTTTTCCCCGTTTTCGCCATAGAGCGCTGCGCTGCCGCCCTCTTCATTCTCCTTATCCTCATCGATAAAGTCTGTGCTGCCCGAAACCGTGGTAAGGGACAGCACCGGCAAATCAGAGGAATACAGAAAGACGACCTCGCTTTGCTGCATCCCGCCGTCGCCTCCCTCCGGCACAAGAAGCTCATAGCGCTTTCCCTCTGAAATTTCCCGAAGAACATCCCCCTCCTTTATTTCCCTGCCATCGATAAAAATGCTCCCTGCCTCCGCCTCTTCCAGAACGAGTCCCCTTCCCCTTGCAAAGCCGGGCAAAAAAGCATAACAGATTCCGGTATCGCTCCGCCACAGGGAAACCTGAAACTCCTGCAAATCCCCCTCCGAATCCTCCAGAGAAAAGCGCACTTCCGGCGCCGGCAGCTTCTCCTTCGCCGTTCCTGCCGCCGGTACAAATTCCTCTTCTTCTTCCCCGGGCCCGGCTTTTCTCTCCTCCTCTGTTTCCTCCCCGTTCCCGGGGCTCTGCTCCTCCCCGAGAAAAATGTCCTTTTTTCTGTATTCGCTTATCTTTTCCCTGACCACGGGATATCCCGCCAGAAAAATAAGCAGCGCCGCGCCGGCAAAAGCCAGTATCGTTCTGATTCTCCTGTTTTCCTCCATTGCTCCTCCCTGATGAAAGTCAGTAAATCTGCTCGTTCTGCCTGTGGATTTCAGGAGCCTCGTATTTATCCATAAAATCCTCCCCCAGAAAAATCTTTTCTTTTGCAAAGGTAATCGCTGACGGCACGGTAAAGACAGTGACAACCCTGTCAAAAACCAGATTTTTCACAAAATTTAATATTTCCATGGGAAATTTCCCGTCCAGTATAATATGCTCAGGAAACAGTTTCTTATAATCCAGTACGTCTCTGGGGTGCGGTTTGATAAGAATCTGCGCTTTCCTGCCCTCAATCTTCCCGTATTCCTCAATAATATCCCTGAAAATCCGCTCTCTTGTGCCAAGGTCGCACAAGGGCTCCGACAGCACCAGCACCTTATGCTCGTGCCCCTCCCCGGAAGAAAGCTTTTCCTCCAGCTCCTTAAGGTTATCCAGAAAAACCGACACAAGCGTCACTTTCTCTTTTTCTCCCAGACTCTGCGTCAGCTCCCGTCTCGGCTTCTCGATATATTTCGGGCACCGGTATTCCAGAACCGAGATATCGTTCACCTCCATATCCAGACAATACTTCGCATACCCGTTCTGGATAAAAATCAGGTTTCTTTCTGCCATCCAGGCTTTCAGTCTGAAATGCCCCCTGTTGTCGTATCGGGCAGTATCATAATAGCGGATGCAGTCAAGCCCGTCCTCTAAGGCATGATAAGGAATCTTATAAGCGTTCAGGTAATAGCCGATGGGGTCGGAGTCGCAAAACACATAAATATCCTCATACTCCCGCAAATCCACAGGCACAAAAGGCGCCTGCAGCCGTCCCATCATTTTGGTATACTTTATCCGGGCAAGCATGTTCAGCGCAAGGTTTCCCCTGTCCCTATGGAAACGCGAAAGCTCAGAGAAAAAGCTCTCCGGCTTTTCGTCATAGGAAATAACCTCCGCAAAAAGCCCGGAGGAAATCGCCCGCTCCCGCAGCGAGCCGAAATCGTTTGACAGCGAGCTCAGCATCAGGGATGCCTGTCCTCTCAGCGCCCCCTCCCCGCTTTCAGGGAGATTCAATTCCTTCAGGCAGGCGATGTAAGCGTGATAATAGGTGTGGCAGATATAGATTCTTTTTTTTGATTTGATTACTTTTTTCAACCTCACAACTCCTTCAGATAACAGAAACTTACATTACAGGTTATCTTATCATAGTTTTTTGTTTGATTGCAATGTATAATGGTGTATACTTACCATACGGAAGTCAAAGCGTCACTGTTCAGAGAAAGGAACTCAGTAAAAATGAGCGGCAAAAACCTTGCAATGATTACTGCCAGAGGCGGCAGCAAACGTATTCCACGGAAAAACATCAAAGAATTCTGCGGCAAACCTATTATTGCCTATACGATAGAAGCGGCAAAGTCCTCCGGCGTTTTTGAGGAAATTATGGTTTCAACCGACGATGAGGAGATTGCCCGGACGGCCCGCCTGCTTGGCGCAAATGTTCCCTTTTTCCGTTCAGCGGAAAATTCCGGCGATTATGCCTCCACTGACGATGTGATTATGGAGGTGCTGCGCGCCTACCAGAAGGCAGGGCGGGAATTTGACGCTTTCTGCTGCCTTTATCCAACCGCCCCGTTTTTGAGCGGGAGGCGGCTTCGGGAGGCTATGGAGCTGCTGAAAGAAGCGGACAGCGTTATGCCTGTGGTTCCCTTTTCCTATCCGCCTCAGCGGGGGCTTGTTATAAATGACAGGGGGTATGTGGAACGGCAGTTTCCTGAATACGCCAATGCCCGCAGTCAGGACCTTCCCAAAATTTACCACGACTGCGGCCAGTTTTACGCCTGCCGAACCGACGCTTTCCTGCAGGCCCAGACTACCGACGTGCCCCGTCTTTTGCCCTTAATCCTGACGGATTTGGAGGTGCAGGACATTGACACGCCCGAGGACTGGACGCTGGCGGAAATGAAGTACCGGCTCCTTCACGGAGAAAATATTTGAGAGAGGTTTAATCATGGAACGACTGCAGACACCCTTTTTCAGAATCAGGGAAAAGGATTTATTATACGATATTTCTCTTTTAAAAGAAGCCCTCTCCAAAAACTGGGGTAATTATATTGCGGGCTATTCCGTAAAAACCAACTCCCTGCCATGGCTTCTTTCCTATTTAAAGGCGCAGGGCTTTTATGCGGAGGTGGTATCAAAGTCCGAATACGACCTGGCAGTACGGCTTGGCTTTCCGGACAGGCATATCATTTACAACGGCCCCATCAAGGAGAAAGACATATTTGAGGAGGTTCTTTTATCCGGCGGCTACGTAAATCTGGACTCCGGCTACGAGCCCGGCTGGCTGGAGGAATTAAGCGGACGCTTCCCTGACCGGCATTTTTCCGTGGGGCTTCGGGTCAACTGCGATATTGCCTCCCTGTGCCCGGAAGAAACCCTTGTGGAGGAGGAGGGCGGCAGGTTCGGCTACTGCTATGAAAACGGAGTGCTGGAAGCCGTCATAAAAAGGCTGTCAGGGCTTCCCAACGTGAAAATAGCAGGGCTTCACCTCCATTCCTCCACCCAGTCCCGGACGGTACATGTTTACGGCGCTCTGGCAAAAATGGCGGTTCGGATTGCCCGGGAATACGGCCTTACTCTCGACTATGTGGATATGGGCGGCGGTTATTTCGGCGGGAGAGACGACAAGCCGGATTACCGGGATTACTTCCGGGAAATCTGCAGGGAGCTTTCCGCATTCTTTTCCCCCGAAAAAACCAAAATTATTGCGGAGCCCGGCGTTTCCCTGATTTCAAGGGCGACCACCTTTGAAACCACCGTCCTTGATGTGAAGGATATCCGGGGGAGAAAATTCGTGGTAACGGACGGGAGCCGGACGAATTTAAATCCGCTGGTGACCCGGCATGTTTATCCCCATCATATACAGTATGTTTCCGACACGTCTGTCAGAAATAAGGAACACGACCAGTGGATTTGCGGAGCCACCTGCATGGAGTACGACAGGCTTTTTGAAATTGTTGACGATACCGCCCTCATTCCGGGGGATAGAATTATCTACGATACTGCCGGCGGCTATACCATGTGCCTGAACCCTCTGTTCATCAACTATTTTCCGGCGGTTTATGTTGAACATACGGACGGCGCCCTTTTTACCGCAAGGCAGGCCTGGTCAAACGATGAGTTTATGATGAAAAATTATACGGAACCGGCATACGGGCGGACTACCCTGCCGGAAGATACAAACGAAAAGCATGAGCGCGAAGCCGGGAAAGAGAGGAAAACCAATGAATAAGGAAATCAAAATCGGAACACGAACCATCAGCGAAACATCCCCTGTTTTTGTGGTTGCGGAAATGTCCGGCAATCACAATCAGGATTACGGGCGGGCAATAGAGCTTATCCATGCGGCAGGAGAAGCCGGCGCGGACGCTGTAAAGCTGCAGACCTACACCGCCGACACCATGACCATCGACTGCGACGACCCGGCTTTTCAGATACACGAAGGCACCATCTGGGACGGCGTCACCCTTCACCAGCTTTACTCCGAGGCTTACACCCCCTGGGAATGGCAGTCCCGGTTAATGGAGGAAGCAAACAAACTGGGAATGGAATGCTTTTCCGCCCCCTTCGATTTGACCTCCGTTGATTTTCTGGAAAACTTAAATGTACCTGCCTACAAGATTGCCTCCTATGAAATCAACGACATTCCCCTGATTCGAAAGGTGGCAAGACTCCACAAGCCTGTGATTCTCTCCACAGGGGTGGCATATCCCGAAGACATCGAGCGGGCCTTTGCCGCCTGCCGGAAGGAAGGGAACGAGGATATTATTCTTCTTAAATGCGTGTCCGCCTACCCTACGCCTTACGAGGAGGTAAATTTGCGGGTTATTCCCACACTGGCAAAAACCTACGACTGCCTTACCGGCATTTCCGACCACACCATGGGAACCATCGTCTCCGCGGGCTCCGTTGCCCTGGGCGTTAAAATGGTGGAAAAGCATCTCACCCTAAGGCGGGCCGACGGCGGGCCGGACAGCGCCTTTTCCATGGAGCCGGAGGAATTTGCCCGGATGGTAAAGGACATCCGCATTATGGAAAAAGCCTTAGGAAGCGATATCTATCAGCTTACCGACACTCAGAAATTAGAGCACGGCGGCTCCCGCTCTCTTTTCGTGGTGGAGGACATTGCGGCAGGGGAACTCCTTACCCCCCAAAATATCCGTTCCATCCGCCCCGGAAACGGGCTCTGCGGGCTGCATACCATGCATTATGAAGAAGTGCTTGGCAAAAGGGCAAGAACCTTCCTTAAGAAAGGAACTCCGCTTCAATGGGAACTTATCAGTTAATTTATATCAGGACAGACGGAAATAAAGAGATTGCATCCGGCCATTTGACACGCTGCCTGTCGATTGCTCTTGCATGCAGGAAGCTTGGCATGGCCGTGCATTTTCTGGTTTCTGATGAAGAAAGCCTTGCACTTCTTTCGGATATCTGTGAAAACCTGTACGGACAGGGGAACCCTTCCCTGTCCCTGCCGGTTTCTGAAAAGGAGCCTTCTTCCCTCCTGCCTGCCTCTGCGGCGGAAAAGCCGTTTTCCGTCTCACGGCTGCAAACCGCTTCCTACAATCATTTGGAACAGGAGCTGCCGGAGCTGACCGCCCTGCTTTCGTCGCAGATTTCCAGAGAATCGTCCTCTTTGTTCCGCACCTTTTCCGGCTCCGGCAAAACCGACACTCCTGTCACAACAGCGAAGCCCGTTATCCTTCTGGACTCCTATTTTGTAACGGAGCCCTATTTATCGGCCTTAAAGCCTCTTGCAAAAGTCGCTTACCTTGACGACCTGCGTCTTTTTGACTATCCTGTTGATTTGCTCATCAATTACGACGTCATTCCCGATTCGGAGCTTGCTGCTTACCGCCTGTCCTATCAAAACGCCGGTCAGCTTCTTTTAGGCGCCGCCTACACGCCCCTTCGCAGTCAGTTTCAGGGAAAGCAGATTTCCGTGAAAAATCAGGTGAAAAACATATTGATTACCACCGGCGCAAGCGACCCCCGGCATTTTTGCCTCGCCTTTATCAATAAACTGACATCGCCTGAGCTTTCAGATGCTTTCGGCCCATCCGGCGTCGTATTTCATATGGTGATAGGAAAGTTAAACACGGATAAGACCGCTCTTTACCGGCTGGCCGGGGAACTGCCCTTTGTCCGGCTGCACGAAAGCGTGGCCGACATGGCATCTCTCATGCTTAACTGTGATTTCGCCATATCCGCCGCCGGAACCACCTTATACGAGCTCTGCGCCCTGGGCGTCCCCGCCGTCAGCTTTACCATGGCGGACAATCAGGTAATCTCCGCAAAGGCATTTGCGGCGGCCGGGGCAATCCCCTGCGCCGGCGATATCCGTGAAAATCAGGATGAGGTTCTTAATGCGGTTTTTCAGCTTATGAAAGATTATTCTTCCGATGATTCTTATGGTAAGAGAAAATCCGCACAGACAGCCATGCGCAGGCTGGTTGACGGAAACGGCGCGTTGCGCATCGCCCGGGCGCTCAAAAATCAAAATTTTAAAAATTTTTAAAAAGAGTATTGACCTTATACTAAGTATATCCCTTACAGTCACCTTATCAAAAACAAGTTGACTTCCATTAGCAGCCATTTTCAGAGTCTATGAAAGGAGGGCGGTATCATTGACTATCAATGAACTGGAAAGCCGGACAGATATTACAAAACAGAATATCCGTTTTTATGAAAGGAAAGGACTGCTCCACCCGTCGAGAAACGAGGTAAACAATTACCGGGAATATACGGAGGAGGATTTTCGGACACTCCAGACAATTAAAGTCCTGCGGAAGCTGGATTTTTCCATAGAGGATATCCGAAATATCCTTTCAGAAGAAACTCCCCTTGACGTTTCTCTCGAGCAGCACCTGAAAGACCTGCAGCAAAGGCAGCAGGAGCTTGACGCCTGTATTGTAATCTGCAAGGGACTCCTTGGAAGCGATATCAGGTCGCTGGATGTAAATGACACTCTCTATAAAATGGAAGCTATGGAAAGAAATGGAGGGAAATTTATGTCAATTATTCAGGATTACAAAAAATTTGCAGTATCGGAAGGTAAAAAACGCTTTTCCTTTAAGCCGGACACCATGGTGCGCAGCACCGACGAGTTTACGGAAGCGCTTCTTCAATACGCCAGTGAAAACGATTTGAATCTGGTAATCACGAAGCCCGGCATGTCGCCGGTCTTTGAAATCGACGGACTTGAGTACACGGCTATGCGTACCTTTGACCGCTTCGGCGCGACCGTCAACTGCCGCCTCACCCACCCGGAAGACGTGGAGACGAAGGATATCCCGAAAGCGCGCAGGATGCTGTACCGGTTCCTCCGCAGCCCGCTTTTTATTGCCGTCATCCTGCTAGTGTATCTGGCAGTCACCAGACAGAGCCTTTGGGCCGCCCTTTTAGTGGGCGCGATTATTCTCCCTTATCTGTTCTGGATGTTTCCGCGGTTCAAGTAAAATATACCGCTTGTTTTACCGTGCTTTCGTCCCTTGGCATCTGCCCATCCGAAAACACTCTCATCATGTGCTCTTATCTGACGACACTTTTACGGATTCCAGTCCGTAAAACCGGCAAAGCCCTCTGTTTTCCCAGTCCTGCGGGTCTTCTTTGATATCGGAAAAATAAAGAAGCGCCGGCCGGGCGGGGAGGGGCTCTACCGTGATATTCTTTTCCCCGCTGTGATAAAGCTCCATCCTCTCATGTAAGGCGTCCCCGTAGGCCTTTGCGCTGCCGTTCGACAAATCTGTCAGCGCAGATGAAAAAACAAAATAGTGTGGCTCAGGTATAACGGTAATCACCGATGCCATTCCAAAAAACAAAATGCAGCCCAGCACACACCAGATTTCGCTTGCTGTAAAACCGGCCTCCTCTTTTTTACCGACTCTTTTCCTCACCCAGCCGGTCACATAGCCTGTGCACAGGGTGAGCACCAGAATAAACATGGTGAAAGTAAGCGCCTGTAATCTGGCGGCGGCGATATTCCCCACCGCAAAAAGGGACGGCGTCATCATCGCCGAAACCAGACAATAACCAAAGACCACCACAATTAAAGGATAGCGGAACTGGAACTCGGTCTTTTCCGTCATGTGCCAGAAAAGCGGCACCAGTAAAACGATGAGCAAAATTACCGGCCAGCCAAACCACTCTCCAAGGCAGTAGTCCAGACAATAATAAAAGGAAACCAGCACGGCCTTCACCGGATTCATTCCGCTTGCGCCTTCCGCCCGCACCCAGTTTCCGGGCGCCGCAACGTTCAGCACAAATCCCAGGAAAAATGCCGCCATGGGCATGATAAGCCGCCCGTATTCCTTCCACTTCTTATGATAAAAGAGAAATCCTGCCGCCACAGTAAGGACTATCGCCACATTCAGCGCCGTAAGCTGATTACCTCCCCCTGTGAAAAATCCAAGGAGCGAAACCATGACGATTTTCAGCTTTTTACTTTTCCCCTTATCACAGGCAATGGATATCAAAAGTCCGTAAAAAAACAGAGACATGCCGTGGACAAACATATAATTTACCGCGCCGCAGTACCAGTAAAACGCCTCCACTCTGCCTACCATACATTGTACCGTGACAAACAGCATCGCCATTACAGCGCACCGGCTCACATATTTGTCCGCCTTGAACACCTTTACAAAAACGGTTCTTAAAAGCCAGGCGGTTGAAAAGCTGAGCATGGCAAGCATTATCCAGACTGTGAGCACGTAAAAACGCTCCCCGAAGCTGCTGGGCGGAATCGCCATCAGAAAATTGGAAGTAAAATAGCCCATCCAGGTTATCCAGTCCTCTACTCCCCGCAGCACCCCGGCCCAGAGTGCGCTGAAAATATTGTGGCCGGCAACCCACGCCTGCCTGCAGTTATTGCCGATAGTATAGTCGTCCGCGCTGGGATAGTTAAACCAGCCTATCCAGAGAAGCGGTATCAGGCTTACCAGATAGACGCCCGTAAGAAAAACGGACAGCGTCTTCGGAGTGAGCCATTTTGACAGCTTTTCATTTATTTTCTCAATTTTCATGCTAAAATCCTCCGATATTTATACATGGTATCACGAGAAGAAATGCCGGTCAAGAAATGAACTTGAAAAAACGCCTGTAAGCGGATATACTGTTAAATACAATCCTTACCAATGGAAAGGCATATTTTATGAATCCCCTGCACAAAAACGAGCGAATAATTTATATTCTTACCCTGTGCTACATGATTCCCTGCGGAATCCTGCTGGCCTTTAATACTGTTTTTTCCCTCTTTCAGACCACCTATATGGAATTATATCAGGAAATAGAAAAGCCTCTTTACAAGGCCGACTCTCCTGTTTTCTTACTGCTACTGCTGTGTATTTTTATCGGGCTGTCAGCCTTTTATTTCAAAAAGCGCGCAGCTGACGAAAGGCTTTGCCGCTTATTTGAGAAAACCGCCCTTGTCTATTCGGTAATTATCTGTCTGCTGATTATTTTTATCTACCGGGTGAATGTTGCCTGCGACAGCCAGTCCTTAAGCGATATTGCCGTTGCTTTTTTAAACGGCGACTATTCCTCCTTTTCCGGCGACGAATATCTGGTTCATTATCCCCATCAGCTCGGCATGATTGGTTTTCTGGAGCTTACCTACTTTATTTTTGGGGTAAATAATTTTACGGTTCTGCAGCTTATTAATGTGATTGCCATCTTTTCTACCGTTTATTTTCTGCACCGGATTTCAGAGGAGTTGTTTCATGATTTCTCCGTTCAGATAATGCTGTCCATTCTCTGTTTCGGGCTCCTGCCCCTTTACCTCTACGCCACCTTTATTTACGGGGATATTCCCGGTATGGGCTTTGCCATGCCCGCCATTTATCTGGTGATACGTTATCTGAACACCAAAAAGCGCACCCTTATCATCCCCGCCTCCCTGTGTATGGCCTTTGCGGTTTTGTTTAAATCCAACAATTCCGTGATTCTCGCCGCCGCGTTAATTATACTGGTTCTGTATTCCATGAGCGAAAAAGACTGGTTTTCCCTTGTCTTTGCCGCCGCTTTGGTACTTCTCCCCGCTGCCGGAACCGCTCTGGTGGACTCTTATTATGTCCGGGCTTCCGGGATTTCCGTGCTTCCGGAGGGGATTCCCAAAATCGCCTGGATTGCAATGGGCCTGCAGGAAAACGAATATCTGGAAAACGGGTGGTACAACGGCTACAACTGGGTTACTTACTCCGAGTGCGGCTTTGACACCGAAAAAACCACGCAGCTTTGCATGGAGTCCATAAAGGAATCCGTCAATCATTTTGTTTCTTCCCCCAAATCAGGGTTCCGCTTTTTTTATAAGAAGTTTATTTCTCAGTGGAACGACCCCGGTTTTCAGTCTCAGATAACAAATGAATGGTACAGCCGCCACAGGGACGACCACTCTCCCCTTGCCCTTTCCCTTATATACGGAAGCGGCCGGCTGATTCTCGAGGGCCTTATGAATATTTATCACTCTTTCATTTTGCTGGGAGCCTTTGCCGGCACGGTCTTTTGTATCAGAAAGCGCTCCCTTCCCGCCGCCTTCCTCATCCTCTGTATTTTCGGCGGTTATTTCTTCCACATGTTCTGGGAGGCCGGGGGGCGCTACGGCCTTGGCTACTTTGTTTTGTGTGTTCCCATAGCCGCTTACGGCTTATGGATGCTGATAAAAACCACTCTGACCGCCTGTGAAAAGCTTGCCGCAGACCGGCCGCGAAAGGAGAATTCGAATGAAATACAAACAGATTGTTTTTGATATTGACGGAACCTTAATCGACAGCGAACAGCCGATTCTCAAGTCCTTACAGGAAATGCTGCTTTCCGTTACCGGCAGAAAATATCCCTTTGAGGATTTGACCTTCTGCTTTGGGATTACGGGGGAAGACACCCTGAAAAGGCTTGAAATTCAGGATATCCCCGCCGCCATGGAGCTGTGGCTTGACGCCCTTCGGCGGCATGAAAACGAGATGGTTCTCTATGGAGAAATCGAGGAGCTGATTTGCCGGCTTGCAAAGGACGGCTACGGGCTGGGGATTATCACCTCAAAGCCGAGAATTTTGTTTGAACAGGATTTCGGAAAATACCATATCAGCCGCTATTTTCACCCGGTCGTGTGCGCGGACGATACTTTGGAGCATAAGCCCACCTCCGGTCCTCTCTTAAAATATATGGAGCTCTCCGGCGCGGCTAAAAATGAAATTCTGTATATCGGAGACAGTATCTACGACAGCAAGTGCGCGGAAAATGCCGGCGTGGATTTTGCTCTGGCGGTATGGGGCAGCCACACGGAGGAAACGCCTGCAAATTATTACTTAAAAAATCCCATGGATTTACTGTCCGTTTTATAAAAATATGCTATACTTAAACCACTATAGTATCTGCGGCAGCCGCCGGATGCGCAGGCATGCCAGCCCGGCTCGCTGTTCGCAGAAAGAAAAACATGGAGGGTACACGTTATGCACGAAGGAAACGTATCAGCAGCAGAAGCGCTGCAAAAGTTGAAGGAAGGAAATCAGCGTTATTTAAACGCCGCCACCTGTCCGGGCGATGTCTCGCCGGCAATCAGGCAGAAAACCTGCGATGAGGGACAGCACCCCTACGCAATCGTCATTACCTGTTCGGATTCAAGAGTGATTCCCGAAAGCATCTTTTCCGCCGGAATCGGCGAATTGTTTGTGATTCGGGTAGCCGGCAACGTGATGGATAAGCATCAGCTTGGAAGCGTTGAATATGCCGCCGACCATCTCGGCTGCAAGCTGGTGGTGGTTCTCGGCCATGAGCATTGCGGCGCGGTGGGAGCCGCTATGGGTCATGTTCCCGAGGGCTTTGTAAAGTACATAACCGACGAGATTAAAAGGGCAATCGGCGACGAGGCCGACGAGTACCGCGCCTGCTGCCTCAATGTTGCCCAGAGCGTAGCCGTTATCAAAGAAAGCCTTGGCGTTAAGGATGACGGCGAGCTTAAGGTTTGCGGCGCTTTCTATCATATTGGAAGCGGCGAGGTTGAATATCTCGACTGATTTTCATTTATTATTGGCTTGTCTGTACGCCTTGCTGCCGGGTCTTACCGTCAGTCTTATATGATTTCCAGAAATATTGTATTATAAAAGGAACTGCTGTGAAACCTGGCAGTTCCTTTTTTCGCATAAATGCCCGAAGCCGCTTTGAGACCGGCTTAATACCCCAAAATATCATAGGCGTCATAAGCATGGCTGAAATGATAGCCAAGCTTTTCGGAGAGCCCCACGGACCACAGGTTCCGCGCGTCCCAGCTCGGATACCACCCGCGGATTAAGCATTCCAGAACCAGCCTTGCGCCGCAGGCCGTGGCAAGTCCCCTTCTCCTGTATTCCTCTCTGGTGCCGATTTCGATTTCAATGCCTCCCTCATAGCTTGAATAAGAGGACGCCCCTGCCGCAATCTCGCCGTCCTTTAAGACAACTGCGCCCAGCCCCAGGCGGCGGTATTCTTCCCATGTCTCATACTGGGATACAAAATCCCGGGACCACTCCTCCTTAAGGCACCCTGTATAAAGCGCCTCGTCAATCAGCTTCAGCTCACAGCCTTCCGGCAGATTGGCCGCCATGGCTGCCAGCTTTTCTCTGTCAAAGATATCCCCTTCCTTTTTGATGGCGTACCGCGTTACCTTATTTGCCTTTTCGCCGTAAACCTCCTCAATCACCTCTGCCCATTCCCCGTTTTGCGGAACCATTATGATAAAATCCGATGAGCGCCAGTCCGGCTTGAAGCTTACCAGCTCCCTGTCCGGCTGCCCCGCAAAGAAGCAGAAGTCCCCCAGAATCACCATTGCCGAAAGCGGCTCCTCTCTGTCTGTCACATAGATTTTCCCCATAACGCCCTGCATCGCCGACCAGATTAAGGACTCCTCCCAGCCCTTAAACAGCTCCCCGATTTTTTCCGTACCCTTAGTCTCGTAAATCATTTCATTCCTCATTTTCCTGCAATTTTTTCTTCCACATTGCGCTTAAAGCTCACATAAGTAACCATAAAGTAAACCAGATAAATACTGAAAAACAGCAAAATACTCCTGGCAAAAAACTTTACCGGCGACGCCGGAACTCCCGTCATCTCCACAAAAATCCTGCTGGCATATAAAATCATTTTCCCGCTGATAATGACGGCAAGGAGCGCCGGACACAAATAGTAAGCCGACAGCTGTTTTAATATCAGACGGTTAATCTGCCCCCGCTCCAGTCCCAGCTTCGCCAGAACGTCATAGCGGTAACGGTATTTTGCGGAATCGCTGAGCTGCTGCACCGACAGCACGGTCACCGCAACGCAGACGAAAACCAGACCGATATAAAAGAGCGGGATTATCAGGGAAGCCAGCATATACTTCACCTCCGGAATCAGGTTATCCCTCACCAGATTTTCCACCGCGTAATTGATGATATTGTCGGAGCCGCAGCGCAGAAAGTTTCCATCCTCATACAAATCCTCAAGGCCCGGATTTTCTGCAAACGGCAAATCCTCCTGCCGAAGCAGCGCGTCCAGCTTTTTCCGCAAATCCTTTGAAACCCCTCCGCTGACCTTAACCGCCAGCTCCAGGTAATAAGGCTTCATCCTTTTTATCACGGTATCCGGTACTACAATAACATAATCCGCACCGTTATGTCCATCCTGAGAAAAAGAATCTCCGCAAACCCCCGCGCATTTCAGATAGTCCCCCTTCTGCGCACCCCAAATTTCCATATCGCCGCATATCTCCTGAAACTCCTCCGCAAGCCTTGGCTTTACCTGCACCAGAAACTCATCGGGATTTAACCTGACTTCCCTATAGCCCAGCATTTTCCGAAGGTGATTATAATCGGAAATACCCATATAAGTATCGTATTCATAATAAACATTCTGATTTTGCAGAAAATTTTTAATCTTAACGCTGTCAGGGCTTCCGTCCTCTGCCCAAAAAATGGTTCCGTAGTTCTTCGTATGGGTAAGGGCAAAGGTGTTTACCCGATTTTCCTCATCTGTATAAATATGATAAGCAAAGTACTCCCTCACCTTTGCGTTTTCTTCGATGACCTTCTTTTCCTCCGCGAAATCATTTTCCGTATCCCCGCTCCATATCTGGATATCAAAAGGAAACTTATCGTCCAGAACCGTATTTTCATATTCGCTGAACATCAGCGCAATGGATGCCCCCATAAGCGCCAGCGTAAACAGCGCCGTCAGCGTTCCCATGGTAAACTGCATGGTACGGATTTTGGAGGCGAACTGACGCAGCAAAAACAGATTCTGCCCCCTGTAAATTCCTTCCCCTTTTCCCCGCACATAGCAGATAATCCACGCCGAAATCCCGATATAAAACAGGTAAATCGTAAGCACCAGCCCCGTAAGAAAGACAAGCGTTTCCTCCGTACTTTCAAGACCTCCGAACCACCGCCAGAACATGAGAATAAAAATGACGGACAGGGGAAACAAAATCCTCTTAACCTCCTCATTCTTTTCCCGGATTTCCTCGTTCTGACGTCTGGCATTCATCAGGCTCTGAATACTCATCTTCTTAAATTTTCGCCGGCAACGCAGCAGAGCCAGCAAAAAGCACCCTCCGTAACACAAAGTCGTCATCAGAATCGTTCCCTTATGAAAGCTGATATGCAGCCGGTATTCCATCCGCACCATGGCAAACATCACCGTCATAAGAACCTGCTGCAGCAATATGCCGAGTAAAATCCCTGCAAGAAAGGAAACGCCCCCGAGAAGCAGATTTTCCTGCATATAAAGCCTGGAAATCGTCCTCTTTTTCATGCCCAAAAGCAGATAAATGCCGAACTCCCCGCTTCTTTTTTCCAGCATAAACCGAACCATATAGTGAATCAGCCACACCACAATCAGCATGATAAAAAAGGTGGCAAACCCAATCATCATTTCCATAATACTGTCCGTTTCCAGCTGCTTTATTAATTCATTCTGAAAAATCAGACTGTTGAAGGCATACATGAGAGCCGTTATCAAAGTCATGGTCAGCATATAAACCGTATAATCCCGCATGGAGCGTTTCATATTGCGAAAGCCGAGTTTAGCGAGCATCTGACAATTCACCTCCCGTTAAGGACAGCACATCCAGAATATCCTGCAAAAAGCTCCTGCCCGGCGCATCTCCCCTCACCAGCTCATGAAAAATTTTCCCGTCCTTCAAAAATAAAATCCGGCTGCAATAGCTGGCGGAAAAAGCGTCGTGAGTGACCATTAAAATGGTAGCCCCCATGTTCCGGTTCAAATCCGTAAAGGTTTCAAGCAACGTCTGCGCCGAGCGGGAATCAAGAGCCCCCGTAGGCTCGTCGGCCAGAAGGAGCTTCGGGTGATTTACCAGCGCCCTGGCGCAGGCGCAGCGCTGCTTCTGCCCGCCGGAAACCTGATAGGGAAACTTATCCCTGATGTCCTCTATACGAAGGAGTTTTAGCATTCTCGTACTTTCCTCCTGAATCTCCTTTTTCCCCCTGTCCTGCAAGGTAAGGGCAAGCACGATATTTTCTTCAATGGTAAGGGTATCCAGCAGATTATACTCCTGAAAAACAAACCCCAGATTTTTCTTCCGAAAATCCGACAGCTTATCCTCATTCATCTCCGTAATGTCCGTATCTTCATAATAGATATGACCCGCCGTCACCCTGTCTATGGTGGCAAGCACATTGAGGAGCGTGGTTTTCCCCGAGCCGGAAGCCCCCATCACCCCCACAAATTCCCCTTTTTCCACATGGAAGCTGACACGGTCGATTGCCTTCGTCACGTTCGACGCGTTTCCATAGTATTTTTCGATGTCGCATACCCTGATGTAATTATTTTTATTGGGATTACTCATGATAATAACCCTGCCTTTCTCTCTCCCTGCAGCTTTTTCCGCAAGTCTCAAATTTGCCTCGTCTTCTGCGCAGCCAAAGACGGATAGCACCCTTTTTATACCGGCCGGTTTTATTCTATCATTGCCGAACCTTCTTTCCTATAAAAAAAGATTGCGGTAATCTTACTTTTTTGAAAGATAACCGCAATCTTTACATTTATTCCCTTTTTATATAATTGCTTACGGGAAATTCCATCAGCATTTCGGTTCCCTGCCCCGGCATGGACCTTGCCCATAACCCGATTCCCAGCTTATCGCACAGCCGCTTACAAAGATAAAGCCCCATACCTGTGGCCTGCTTATGGCTGCGCCCGTTGCTTCCGGTGAAGCCCTTCTCAAAAATCCGGGGCAGCTCCTCTGGCAAAATCCCGACGCCGTTGTCCTCGAACGTCAGTATTACCCCGTCCTTTTCCCGCCTCGTATAAATATGGAGCGCCAAAGTCCTTTCTTCACTTCGGTACTTCACGCTGTTTCCTGCCATCTGATTTAATATGAAGGCAATCCACTTTCCGTCTGTGTAAACCATATCCTTACATTCTACCTTCACCCTCACCTGATGCTGAATCAAAAGCAGTCTGTTCTTCGCCAGAACCTCCTCCGCAACCTCCTGCAAGTCCGTCTTTTGAATCAGAAAATCCTTATAGACATTTTCCATTCTGGCATAGTAAAGCACCATATCCACGTAATTTTCCGTTTTCTGGTTTTCAAGACTGATTTCGCGGAGGATTTCTTTTGCGGGCGCTAGACCGAAAAGCGGCTGCGCTGAGGTTATGTCTCCCTTCCGCCGCCTCTCGCAGAGAAGCGCAATACCGGTAATCGGCGCTTTGATTTCATGCACCCAGCTTTCAATGTATTCCCGGTAATCCCTCTGGGCGTCCTCCAGCTCCCGTATTCTCTCAATCACCGCCTTGTTGGAAAAATGCAGCATCTCCCCGTACAGCCTGTCCTCAAGGCGGTACGAATACGGCAGTAATTCCCCCAGAAGATACCTCTGGTCAATATTTTCAAGAACCTTTTCGATTTCATCAAAATATCTTTTTCGCCCATAATAGGTAACAAGCAGCCAGCAGGCCAGAATAACCGCCCAAAAAATCAGTATTAACAGAATCCCTGTACTGCCATAACCTGTCAGGCTTAAAAATGCCGACAATGCTCCCATGCATATCACATGCATGATAAGAAGCATAAACCTGTCTTTCAGAAACGGAATCAGCTTCATATTCTGTATCCTATTCCCCTTTTTGTTTCAAGAAAGTCCTGTACGCCGATTCCTTTCAGCTTATCGCGGATTCTGGCCACGTGGACGCTCAATGTATTGTCATCAATGAAAATCCGGTTTTCCCACAAATACTCTATCAGGTCCATTCTGGAAACAAATTCTCCCGGACGCTGAAATAACTGATAAAGAATTTTCATCTCGCTTTTCGTCAGCTCCGCATGATTATTTCCATATGCCAGAGAACACCCGGCAATATCCAGCTCCACGCCGTGATGAGCAAACTTTGTGTTTTCCTTTTCCGCCGCCCCTCCGGCTCTCTTAAGCACCGCCGCAATTCTCGCCAGAAGAAGGGGCGGCTGATAGGGCTTTGTAATGTAGTCATCCCCGCCCTTTAACATTCCCGTAAGCTCGTCCATGGAATCCGTGCGGCTGGTCAGGAAGATAACAGGCACATCCATCCGCTCCCTTATCCGGGTGCAGACATCGAAGCCGGAAATCCCCGGGAGATTCACATCCAGTAAGATTAAATCCGGGTTCTCCGCCTGTATCTGCTCCGGGATATTCTCAAAGCCGGTTAAGGAAACCGCCTCATATAAGGCGCTTTCTAAAAGGATTTTCAGTTCCCTCCTTATGAGGGGGTCGTCTTCTATGATTAATATTTTGCGCATTATCCCTGCCTGCCGGAAACGAATTCCCGAACCTCTCCATGCCTTTCCGTATCATTGCTTTCCTCTAAAAGCCTGCACAACTCACTCATCCATTCTCCGCATTGATAATGAATACTGTATTTCTCATCATAATCTGCAAGTGACGGAATCTGTTCTTTATCCATTCTTTCCACGCATCTTTGGAATGCAAGGTAAAGATATTCCCTCGCTCTTTTCCCCTCCGCCTCTTTATCCCTTTTCCAGATAAGCCCCGGCCGGTTCATTAACGCCAGATAAAGAATTTTATCAATTTCTATACTTGTCTCATCAAAATAATCCGCAAGATAAATCCTTCCCGGAACCCTTTCCGTCCCTGTATACGGATATCCTTTCAGCCACTTATTGCGTTCCTCCAAACTTTCTATCCGGTCAATGACATCCTTCTTTTTATTCATACAGCAATATTTATATTTCTTTCCGCTTCTGCAGCGACAGGGCTCATTCCTTCCGATTTTTACCCTCCTGGCAGGCTCCTCCCACTCTCTTTCCATGGTGCGAAGCAATTTGCCAAAATCTTTTTCTTTGGCTGCGGAATTTTCTGAATTGGAAAACATTGTCCAGTGCCGCAAAGACCCGGCTGTGCTTATGGCAGTTTTACAAAAATCCCCGTCCCTCTCACGATACATAAACATAGCGTCCACATAGGAATCATATTTTCCCATCACAATTTCATCGATAAGGTCTTTGTCAAACATGTATCGGATGTCCGGAAGCATATCCGAAAAGTGGCATCTGCATATCAGATAGCCTATTTTACTGTAAGTGTAATCATAGTCTCCGCCATCATGTGCAGCCTGTCTTAAAAAGCCTTTCCACTCATTTTCCTCCAGGCTCCCGTCCAGATATAGCTGCCCCATAACGTCAAGCATCGCCGACCTGACAAATTCATTGACAGCTCTGTTCTGGATTGCTGTTTTTAACAATTCCATATCGCCGTTATATGTATTGTAAAGGATATCGTTCAATCCTTCCGTCACGCAGTCTCCAATCAGATAATCCACCGTATCGCCGGGAAGTGACACAAGCTGCATAATCATGGGAAAAGACTCCCTGTCCTGAAACTCTCCCAGCAGGTACAGCGCATAGAAATGAAGCTGGTAATCTTCGCCCACCTCTGTCCCTTTACCGGCGGCATAGCTGATGGCTTCACGTAAATATGGAACTGCTTCCTCCTTGTTGGCGGTAATTACCTGAAATGCCTGTTCAGGGAAGGTTTTACTGGAATTTGTGATTTCTTCAATTGCTTTTTGCAGCTCTGTCATGATTTTTGTCTTCCTTTGCCTGATTTTTCTGATATTTTCGATTTGATTGTATCATTAACCTTTCTATTTCACAATAGAGCCAACGCAGAAGAATCCAAAGTTCCAAATATAATCAATTTCTATTTTCATATTTTTATTTTATATGCATATACTATCATTACCACTAAAATAGCATTGACTTTCCTTGTTCAATCCTGTATATTATTTTTAGTGGTTGTGCTACGGAAGCTCGAGGGGCCCGTAGCCGAAGGAGCTCATGCGTGGGCTCCTTTTTTCACAATATTGGAATATACACCATCCGGCAAATACCTCTATGGTGTTACGTTTGAAGAAATCACTGCATTCTACTATTTTGATGAAGAATTACGCACATTATTTTTAAAATATATTCTCCATATAGAACGTCACTTGAAATCTTTAATCTCCTATTATTTTTGCGAGAAGTTCGGTGAATCTCAGACAGAATATCTTAATTCCAATAATTTTAATTCTGCAAAGAAAAATCAAAAAGCTGTGCATCGTTTGATAACTTCTCTGGAAAAGGCTATTTCATTGCCTACCCATTACAATTACATTGTTCACTATGCAAAAAATTACCATAATGTTCCTCTTTGGGTTGCAATGAATGCGATTACATTTGGACAACTCTCTGCTTTTTATCAGTACATGCCAAATAAAATCCAGTCAAAAGTAAGCAAACACTTTCCTGGTTACTCTGAAAAACAATTACATCAGTTTATAACAATTGTAGCAAAATGCCGGAATGTATGCGCACACAGAGAACGCCTTTTTGATTTTCGTACCAGTGATACGATACCCGATACTTTACTACATAAAAAGTTAAATATTCCAATGAAGAAGGGCAGTTATTTGTTTGGAAAGCATGATTTATTTGCGGTTGTTCTTTCTCTCAGATACTTAATTGGGAATGATGAATTTAAAAAGTTCAAAGCTTCTCTTTCCTGGTTGATTCTTCAGGTTTTAAAACAATGTCCACATATTACCAAAACTCAATTCTAAAAGAAATGGGCTTTCCTGAGAACTGGGAAAAGATTTGTCGTTATAAAATGTATTAAATAGAAATCATGTGACTGAGCCATGACCACCGGCCCAGCATAGTACTCTCTTGCCCGGAAGTATCTTCCAAACTTATCCCAATATTATGAATACCGGTCAAAAATCATCAGGGTATACTATCCAAATGTTCTGCCCAATCTTTCATAGTCATTACCTGTCCACGTTCCGCCTGACGCTCTGCGAAATCTAAATATCCAGAAACAAGTTGTCCCATAGCACGAAGTTCCTTTTCATTCAAACACCCCCGGCTTTCTTTCTGGAGGTCTATGTACCCTGAATCCGATTTTCCGATTTTGAGCCAAAAAAATTCGCCCCATACGGGGCGAATAAAATATTGTCATAATTATGTAAGTACCAACGCTGGATTTTTTATCAGAATATCCACCAGCTGCTTATAAACTGCCCTGTCCTGAACTTCCATGATGGTCGTTGTCTTTTTCCCGGCATCTTTGGAAGACGCGCCGCAATGGTAGATTTTCTCGCTCCGCTTTCCGTAATCCAGGATGATATATCTGTCATGCATCGTGTTATTAGTCTTCTTAAAATCTATCAGGATACCCGGAAACTCATTCCTAAAATCATTCATATCTGCCCGTCTCAAATGGCTTTGCTTATTGTCTGAAAATACTGTAATCATAACACCCGGATTTACATTCCTCAGGTGCATGATAGATTTAATCCCTATATAATCATCAATGATAAAAATGCTGTTTTTTGCTTTAGCATAAATTCCCTGATATGCGGCATCTGCTTCCGCAAGCTGACCATTCATAATCAGGAACTCTTTTCCGGTGTCTGATGACGCAAAATTCTTGAATATTTTGGGCAAATCCGATTTACGGAGCATCTCATCAGTGATTTTTGCAATGGCGGCAGTATTTTCACTGGTCTGAATAGCAAGCCGCGCAATGTCATCCGTTCCAATCAGGGCAGGGTTTTCTGAAATATAATCTTTCATGCCTTTAAAGATGCGGATTAAGGCTTTGCTCTGAGCTGTCGCAAGTTCTCCTCTTAATACAGTCATAAGCATGTAAAGGCCAGACTCCGTAAATGCATGTGGATTATACTTGATATTGTGTCCACGACCGCTCTCATTGTTCAAGGTCAAATTTTTTGACCTTGAAAGTTCTTTCACTTCTTTATCTGTCAAAAGAAACATAAAATCTTCTTCAAATTTTTCTATGTTATTTTTTACCTGCTGGTTAAATGCTTTTGTACTGTATCCGTAAATTTTTGCCAGATCCACATCCAGCATCACTTTCTGCCCACGGACAATGTAGATTAAATTCTCAACCGTCTCTTTATCCACAATGGCAATTTCATTTTTTGCTTCGCCAGTATTTTCCATAAATATGTATCGCCTTTCTTGTAATCATCAATCTATTTTCAAAACGTCTTTTATTTTTTTGTTCTCCTGACTGTCCGAATTCATTCTAAGCAATGCCGCAATATTCTCCGTTGTGCTGTCGTCCATCAATGCCGGGTACTCCTTTATCAGAGAATCCAGCTGGGCAATGACCTCCCCCACATCCAATTCCTGCCTTTTGATGTTATCAATATTAGCATTTGTAAGCCGGTTTAGTTTCTTTTTCATGCTTATATAATCTATCAAAATGCCCAAAATCAATTCCCGTGCCTCACAACACTAATATTCTCCCTCTCACTTTGTGAAGTTTCCATGGCATCCAAAATGGCATCAGTGCTTATCGGGGCAGCAATCTTCGTATCTGTAAATTCCGGGACAGATGCCGCATTCTTTATGTTTTCCCTGTTTTTCTTTTGCTTCTTCCCATCCTGAACAGCCAATATCAGCTTATTTTTCACGCCGGCAATTCCGTTTTTTGCCTTTTTCCCTAAATTAACAGCAGTTTCCAAGACTTCTGGATTCTCAGCCAAAAAAGTAACAGTAGTATTTATGAGATTCAAAACAGACGTTATAGCATCCGCCGTTGATTGGCGACTCTGCACCTCAGCCATACGTTCCTCATGCGCCATTTTCGCCAGTTCATATTCATAATCAGTATCCCCTACCGCTTCCCACTCAATAATCTTTGGATTTTTATTCTCCGCATTACGTGTCTGTCCTATAACCCTATTAGAATTTTTCTTCGACTGTACCAGATGATCCCCATCTTTAATAATTGGCCTATAATGCTTCTCGCTCATACAACCAACACCTCATGTTCCATTCTTCTTTCGCGTTTACATTTTTTCGTTCTGGCACCTACGATAATGCGGCTGTCTGCATAATTCCTCTTAACTTATGACAGTATATCAGATTTTTCGCAATTTTCCACAAAAAATAGAGGCCGTCCACAGCACCCGACACACCATGAACAGCCTTCATTCCGAAACCATATCCTTTTATATCTTCTCGCAGAAATCCAACGCAATCCATCCGGCTCTGCTTTTCAGCTTCCCCCATCCCGCATCTGACCCAACCTCGGCCTTCACCTGTACAATGGTAAAGCAGCCCTTCCCGGTATACTTCCCCGTCTTGGGAGTATCCGTCCCGGCGCCTTCCCGGATATTCAGGTCCGCAACCTCCACCCACACCATGAACGGACAGGTCACATCCGCCATACCGCCGCCATCCGCTTTCCCATAGACCACATTTCCACTCCAGTCAAACACCGAATACCCCGGGTTCCCGTCCGCACACTCCTTCGCGTTCTCCAGCTCCTTAAAAGCCCCCTTCTGCGAGCCGGCATCCGCCCAGGACTTTCGGACACGGTAATGCTCATTCATCCCCCTTCCCATCTTCCGCCCGACTGTGGAGCTGCCCCAGGACGTCTTTCAGTTTCTCCGGCACCGGCAACCCCAAGTACACCGCCTTCTCCACCAGACTCATGCCCTCATTGGAGATATAAAAGAAAATAACCACGTAAAACTTCCGGACATTTTCTTATACGGCTCGGAAGCCGTCTGCGTCTACCGCCAGTCCCTCGGACTGTCTGACACGTCCATGCGTAATCTCTCCCACTGTTTCATTGTCGGCCATGTCCATGATGAACTCATTATTGAATGCCGCCCGGAAGTCTCTCTGGATGCCGTCTGTGCCCAGATGAGCCGCTCTCCGGGCTAGATGCCAGATATCCTGATTCGCGGGGATGGATATGAGACCTCGTTTTTTAAAAAGGACTGACCAAAATCCGGCCAGTCCTTTATTTGCTTATATATTATCTTCATCCGCTTCATAAACTCCACCTATTCCGTAGAACCTGTCAAAATACGCCTTAAGCCTCTCTATTATTCGTTGCTTCTTCTCAGTCCTGTCTCCACCGCCAAAACGTGATACCGGTGGCATAATCTTATCAATATCAGTCCCTATTGTTTTTATCTCTCCTATATGAAATGCGTATGCCATAAACCTTCTGGTAGCATCCTCTTTTAACTTCTCTGTATTGATGATTTCAATGAGCTGGCTTTCTCTTTCCTCTACTACATAATCATTCCAGTGAATCATGACATCGTCCACATCATTTATTCCGGCAATGAAAGTTTCTATCAGCTGCTTTTTGCTTCTCAATTCAGGGCTGGAATCCACAGCCTTTTTTATAGAAATCAAAACCTCTTTATCTTCACAATGGGTATCGTGGTATTTCTTCACAAGCATAAGGATATAATCTATATTGATTTCGGTCTGTTTCAACAGTTCAACTTCAAATACTATATCATCAATTATATCCGTACTTTCTCCTCGCTTCCTTTTCTCATTCCACTCATCACGTAAATCCTGATACCTACCCTTATAATCCTGCATATCTCTTTCACTGATGATCTCTTTACCAGCAAAATCATCAAACGAAACAAGAAGATTTCGCATCCTTAGAATAGAGCCAAACAATGCAATGAATTCTTTTTGATTTTGTTCTCCTATAATCTGCGGCTCGCTCAATGGGAACTTTGACATAAGTTCCTCTATCATATCCACATACCCGGGCTTCGGCTTGTCATCCATCCCAATATATCCATAATAGTATTCCTTAAAGCTCTGCATCAAGACAATGCCGCCTGCGCTTTTGTCTCCAAAAAGGGATATGGCTGAATCAACTCTTTTTTGTAGATTTCTAAAACATACGATATTTCCAAAGGTCTTAATGGAATTTAAAATACGGTTCGTTCTCGAAAACGCTTGTATCAATCCATGTGTTTTCAGATTCTTGTCCACCCACAATGTATTAAGCGTGGTCGCATCAAATCCTGTCAGGAACATATTTACCACAATGAGCATATCCAGTTCCTTATTCTTCATACGAAGCGACACATCTTTATAATAATTCTGAAACTTGTCGGATGATGTGTCATAGTTTGTATGAAACTCTACATTATAATCCTTTATTGCTGCTTCCAAAAAATCTCTTGACGGCTGATCTAATGCAACGGTATCCTCTGAATTTTCTTCTTCCAAAATGCCGCTGTCCTGCTCGTCAGTCTCCGCCTCGTTGGGAGCATAACTATATATCAACCCAATCTTAATCTTTTTTGTCGGGTCCTCGTCCATCTGCTTCTTAAATTCCTGATAATACAATTTTGCCATAGGCACGGATGCCACAGCAAAGATTGAATTGAAACCATTAATCCGCTGTTTCTGCTTTATTTCTTCCACAGCTCCGCGTTCTGCGGATGCAACTTCGGAAATATTCATCAAAGAATTGTAAATATAACTCTTGTCGCCCCTATATGTTTTTCGGTCATAATTTTTCAGAATGTATTCTGTAACTTTCTTAATTCTTTCTGGAGCCATCATTGCCTTTTCTCTCGCTATATCCCAGACCTGCTCATCTTCAATCACTTCTTCTGCCTCCATTGTTTTAATATAATCAACACGGAATGGAAGGACATTTTTATCATTGATGGCATCCACAATCGTATAACTATGAAGCTGGTCTCCAAAAGTCTGTTCTGTAGTAGAATACTTTGGATTTCTTACCGCACCGGCATTTGTAGGAAATATCGGCGTACCTGTAAAGCCAAACATATAATAATACTTGAAGCTGTTTACAATAGCCGCATGCATCTCGCCAAACTGGCTGCGGTGGCATTCGTCAAAAATTATTACTACCTGTTTAATATAAACTGGATGCTCCTTATGCTTCTTGATAAATGTAGATAATTTCTGTATCGTTGTAATAATGATATGTGCCTTGGTTCCCCTAAGCTGCTTTTCCAATACAGCTGTAGAACTGTTGCTGTTAGCCGCTCCTTTTTCAAACCTGTCATATTCTTTCATCGTCTGATAGTCCAAGTCCTTACGGTCAACCACAAAAAGAACCTTATCTATGTATGGAAGCTGTGAAGCCTGCCTTGCAGTCTTAAATGAAGTTAAAGTCTTCCCAGAGCCTGTTGTATGCCAGATGTATCCGCCCGCAGCAATATCCCCGAACTTCTTATAGTTGTGCGCAATTTCTATTCTGTTAAGAATTCTCTCTGTTGCCGTTATTTGATATGGCCTCATGACCATAAGCATATTCTCAGATGTAAAAATGCAGTATTTGGTCAATATATTAAGGATTGTATGCTTCGCAAAAAATGTCCTTGTGAAGTCAATTAAATCCGGAATAATTCTATTGTTAGCATCAGCCCAGAATGATGTAAATTCAAAGCTATTACTTGTTTTTCCCTTTTTGCTGCCATTAGATGCATTAAAATCTTTGATGGCATTAAATCTGGTGCTATTGGAATAATACTTTGTATTCGTACCGTTTGAAATAACAAATATCTGCACATATTCAAACAGACCGTTTCCTGCCCAGAAACTATCTCTCTGATACCTTTCGATCTGATTAAAGGCTTCCTTAATTGCAACACCTCTTCGCTTAAGTTCAACATGAACAAGCGGAAGCCCATTCACAAGGACTGTTACATCATAGCGGTTATCATAATTAGCGCCGTCTTCTTTTCCCAAAACATACTGATTGATAACTTGCAGACAATTGTTGTGAATATTCTTCATATCAATCAGCATGATGTTTTTTGACAAATTATCATCACGTTTTAATACTTGAATATTATCTTCTTGAATTTTACGGGTTTTCTCTACAATATGTTCATTCTTGTTTGCTATGCAGTCATTGAAAAATCTTTCCCATTCAGAATCTGAAAAAGTATAGTCATTCAAAATTTCCAATTGCATTTTTAAATTTGCAATCATATCTGCTTCACTATGAATTTTCAAATATTCATATCCCTGCTCCATAAGCATCTTAATAAATTCTTGCTCTAATTCAGCTTCTGATTGATAATTATCAGAGCGAGATTTTACAGGCTCATATTCAGTAACTACCGTATTTTCATTTGTTTCTACTACTATGTTAAAAAATGGCATAAATCCTTTTCACCTCGTTTGCTCAGAAAATATGAATATTAAAAGCCTAACATTTTTTCTCTATAGTATCCTAATTGCCGCTTTCTTATCTCAATTTCTGCTATAAGTCCATTTTCTATGTCATTGCAGATAAGATCAAATTTCTCTATCCTATCCACAATCTGTTTCTGTTCCGCCTTACCCATTATCGGAACCATAATTTTAGATAGTTTGGGTCCTGTAGTGGTTGCTCTTGTAGTCACTGAAGCATATCGTGTAATAACATTCCTAACCTGTTCTGTTGCAAAAAAATATGAACAAAATTTGGGGAGTAATAGGTCTGTTTTTGGACGTGCTCTTAATACAAAACCACTAAAAACACAGTCTTCAATTTCTTCAGTTATCACACTTGCCATTCCAACGTCTTCTTTTGTTTCTGATGTCCTTGTAAAAAAAACATCTCCTTTTCTCACACCATATCTTTCAATTTCTTCTTGCGATAAAGAAACCCGTCCCTTAATGTCCTTCTCGGTTAAAAACCGTTTATTATAAACATCTGTGAAATTAATGATTGGCGTCCCTTTTCCAAAAGCCTCTTTTTCCTTATTTAACCCGTTTTTTATGTCAAACAATTCTCCTACCGAAAGAACTTTCTGGACATTTACTCTATTTATATCAAGACATGTATTTAAATAGTAATAATACTGCTCTCTTCTTACGTGCAGTTCATCTTCAAGTGATTTGATAATATCATCAAATTTTTTAAGAGCAAAAATTATTTCGCGTTGTATCTCCTTTGGCGGAAGAGGTATGATTATTTTGTTCCACCTTTCATAGTCAAATCTAAATCTTGCGCCTTCTTCCTTCAAGGAATTAACTCTGTAATTCACAAAATGAGATTTCATTATATGCTCAAAATATTCATACTCTACTTTTTTATTGTCCACAGCAAATACAACGTACATTGGACTAACCAACCCAGGAATATCACTTTTTAACATAGCAATTGAACCAATATTCAACCTTGATGGGTTATATGCCACCATGTATGGTCTAATTATCGTATAATTAGATGTATCCTGACTATGTATTGTATTTTCTCTAAAGTCTTCTGCGCGTACCATTCCTCTTGTATTGCTAACTACATAGACTTGTGAAACAGAATCATCACCCTTCCCTTTGTTTCGCACTCTCGTAATTAGGCTACCTATGGGTACTTGCGTGATTCCATACGGACACAATTTCAAAATCAAATCTTCAATCGCTTTTATCATATCTTACCCTCCATTTCTCTAATGGTGGCTTCAATATCATCACGCAATTTGTTTACATTTGCAGCAATTTCCCTAGCTCTCTCATTGATTTTCTCTATATCTACATCAATTCCCATATATATATTCTCGATATAAGAAGATACCGACAAGTTATAATTTTGATCTTCAACTTCATCATATGATGCACACTTCGCAAAACCCTCTATATCTACTCTTTCTACAAATGCAGATATGATTTTATCAATATTCTTTTCTCCCAACTTATTATTATTAGTTACCTTTTTATATTCATTTGAAGCATCAATAAACAATATAGTATTGTCTTTCTTGTTTTTTTTCATTACCATAATACAGGTAGTAATAGGAGTTCCAAAAAATAGATTTTCTGGAAGTTGAATGATGCAATCGATAAAGTTATTATCAACCAAATACTTCCTGATTTTCTGCTCCGCACCACTGCGATACATAATCCCAGGAAAACATACAATCGCTGCTGTTCCATTAGGCGCCAACCAAGAAAGACTGTGCAAAATAAATGCCATATCCGCTTTGCTTTTTGGTGCCAAAACACCCGCGGGTGAAAATCTCGGATCATTGATTAGGAGGGGATTGTCATCCCCCTCCCACTTAATTGAATATGGAGGATTAGATACTATGAGTTCAAACGGTTCATCATCCCAATGCTGCGGATTCGTTAGTGTATCCTCACATTCAATACTGAATTTATCGAACCCTACATCATGAAGAAACATATTTATTCTACACAGATTATAAGTAGTCACATTTATTTCTTGTCCAAAAAAACCCGTTGTAACAGCATCTTTTCCTAATATTTTTGCCGCTTTAAGCAGTAAAGATCCAGAGCCACATGCTGGATCATATACCTTATTAAGTTTCTTTTTCCCGACTGTTCCAAGTCTCGTCAAAAGTTCGGACACCTCTGCCGGCGTAAAAAACTCTCCTCCAGATTTTCCAGCGTTAGATGCATACATGGTCATAAGATATTCGTAAGCATCACCAAATGCATCAATATTGTGGCTTTCTACAGTGCCAAGGTTCATATCAGCAATGCCCTCAAGCAATTTGGCAAGTCGCTCATTTCTTTTGGCCACTGTACTTCCCAGCTTATTGCTGTTCACATCAAAGTCGTCAAATAGACCTGCAAAACTATTTTCCGATTCACTTCCTTTTGCCGATTCAACAATATGCAGGAATACTTTCTCCAATGTTTCATTCAAGTTTACATCATCTGCCGCCCTGGCTCTTACATTGCAGAAAAGCTCGCTTGGAAGTATAAAAAATCCCTTTTCCTCTACAAGCCCTTCCCGTGCCTCAACAGCTTCCTTGTCTGACAGCCGTGCATAGTCAAAATCACTGTTTCCAGCGTCAATCTCTCCCCGATTGATGTATGCAGTCAGATTTTCTGAAATATATCTATAAAACATAGTACCAAGAACATAGTTTTTAAAATCCCAACCATCAACTGCACCACGAAGCTCATCTGCAATAGCCCATATTGCTCTATGCAACTCTTCTCTTTCCTGAACCTTTTTTGTATCCACAGCCATCTTCTAATTCCTCCGTAATAATTTATTTATCGGCATCCGCACTTTTACCACTTTCAACCCATGCCTCTATTTCTGACATACGGAATTTATATTGCCTACCTACTTTATGAAAGGGAATAGTCTCTTTTTTTATCCAAGATCGGATAGTGTCCTTGCTCACATCTAAATATGTTGCTATATCTTCAAGGCTCACCAATTTTTCCACAGCATTCATTTCACCCTCCTGACTGTCCTATTTGAAAGAACAATTAACTTAACCCGCTATGATGGTAATCTCTTTTCAATTGTTTGTAATATTCCTTAATTCTTTTAAAAGCATTATAGGTTTCTGAACTATTGCTTGCCACATTCCGAATCAATTCTGCATATGTTTCTGGTTCCGTGTTCAAATAATAACTATCAACAACTATTTTATCTCCAAAATCAATAAGTTTTTTATCTTCTCCCACGAAAAACCCGCAATCCTTACCCGACTGGCTTTGGCTGTTAAAAAGCTCATATACTTCTTTGGGCTTATAATCAATCAAAAGAACAGGCTCACCATCTATCCCATTTTCCTGACCAATGAGTTTTCCCTCGCAAACAACATCTGCTGGATATGAATCCATAAATCGTGCTCTAAGATAAAATCCGGAATCACATTGCTCACCCATAGCCCTTAGAACATAATTTAAAAGTATTGTCCTTGGATAACTTTCAACGGGTGGCTGCAAAATCATCCGGGCATTTAACTTTTTTGCAAAAGAGCCTTCTATAAGCGGATTTATATTGGCAATGCTAACCTCATTAAAACATTTTTCTATAAATAACATAAAATCGTGTTCGTCATCGCCTTTATAGATAGAGTCCAAAAACGGCTTTATTATCCGAAAATTAAACTTTTCCTCAGCAAAACCATGTAGCATGTCCAGAGCTTCATACCTTAGCAGTGATTCATAAGGTAACCTATATAGAGAATTTAGCAATTCGCTTATTTCACTTTCGTCTGCTTTTTTGTAATACTCGGCAAATAAATATTCTTGAAACCCTGGATCTATATAATAAAGGTCATACGCTTTTTCATACATGATACACGCTGTAGAACACACATCATGTTTAAAACTCTTAATATTTACCTTGTGTGGATTTTCAAATTCCTTTTGTGCTGTCAGCATATCAAAATATGCTTCAAAATCAGCAGTACTCAGTTGCAACTTTCCATCACGGTATGTGTATGCACAAAATTGCATAAATATTTTAGAAAACTGCTCTGCATTATCAACACACAAAAATACTCTGTCATATGGTTTTTTATTGTCATCATGCCCAGATAATAAAGCTTCATATGTATGCTTATAGAAAAGCAAGTGATTGTCATTAAAACGTTTGTATGTAGAATAATTCATCGTAACGAACGTCAATAACAGTGGATGAGAGGCAAACACTCCATCTTTCTGTAAAAAACCATTGCTTATATAATCAAGAACATTTTCTTTTTCCTCAGGATTACCATAGTATTTTAATATTTTTTCAATAAGCCGCATCGATTGTTCGCTATCAAAGGGCCAGACATACAGTTTAATATAGCCATGAAGACCCGAGATATATTCGCTATCTCTGGATGTAATAACGATTTGTACTTTCTCATATTTACAACTAAACTTTTCTAACTTTTTAAGAAAAATATTAACATCTGAAGGATCTATCTCATCAAAACCATCTAAAAGAAGTTGGCAACGTCCACTTAAAAACAGTCCTTTAGCTAAATCACTGTCAAATTTCCTATCCCTTGAGCTTACAGATTCCACAATAAAATTTTCAAGGTCATCGCCCTGCTTAAAATACCTCAGTTCAATAAAAATGGGCAATGTACCCGTCTTAGGATATTCTTTTGCAGCATCCAAAAACATATGCTGCAAAAGCAATGATTTTCCACATCCGCCGCTTCCTATGAGAATCGTTCGTAAGTTATCATATTTTCTTTTTTCATACAATTTACGTATGGCAAGCAGATTAGGATTGTCAAGATAGGCACACTTCAAACGCTGTTTATCGACAAATACTCTTTCTTTTTCTCCAATCGTATTGCAAACAAAGAAATCTTCCAGCGGCACCTCGTCGCCCCCAATCAATTTCATCGTATTATACCGCTGGGATGCCTTTTCTACATACTCCATAAAATCCGCTTGCAGATTTCCAGAATCATAAATACTCCCAATTATATCTGTTGCTTCACCTTTTCCATCTATGATTGCTTTAAACTGCTGTGCTATTGCTAAACATAACAATTCCTTATTTTTATTGCCCGCATCAAAAGTACATCCAAATTTTTTGAGAAGCCCTTCCAAATTTGCATCATCAAGTTTGTCTTTCAGCGCATGAACTAATGTTTCCTCCTTATAATCTTTAGCCATATTTAACCAATGGTTTCTTGGAGAGGAATTCCCCTGATACCATTTGTCATAACTCATATCATCCGAAGGAAGTTTTTCTCTATATTTTTCTGTAACAACAATCGTTTCTGCAAAAAACTTTGGAATTGCCCAAGTTGTTGTAATACCGATTAAATAACCATCATTTTCCCCTATGTGAAATGCCCTAAAAAACTCATCGTACTTCAACTGCCTTCCTCCCCTGTAAACTTTCGATAGCTTTCTATAAAAATTCACATATCTTCTATGCCCTACCATACATCTTCCGGGCTAGATTCCGTGAGATAAAAAAGCCCCTGAAATATAATATCAGTATAAAGAACAGATGATATTGCATCCATTGTGGACACATGCTGATACCAACTTATTCATACTTATCCATACTTATTATACACCCTTTGTCAAGTCGGAACATACGTTCTCAAAAGAGGCATAGCATTTGTTCAGATAACTTCATCTAATAGTGGGCGAGGTTCCGGAGCCTCGTACCCCAGCACTATTAGATGATGGTAACTAAATAGTAGGTCTAGCTATTTGGGGTTAGCTGGCCATTGCAAAATAGGAGGAATCCGAAATGTATGGCCAACACAAAATAGCAAATTTATGCCATGAGGTTTCCTCCGTGCCAAAAGGAGGAAATCAAAATGACAAACAAAATCTTAGACCCCCAAAAATACAGCAATCAGAAAAGTTATAACGGACAACCTCCCCGCCCCGGAGAGGTTCTGGTCCCATTCTGGTGCAATAAGAACCTGCAACTGGATAATGATACCTGTATCCCCGAAAACTTTACCTCCTGGAAAAAGGGCGGCTACCATTTCCTTATTGGATTCGCACCCATCAAGGAATCTGCTTATGCAGAATACATGCAGGATTTCAACCAACAGATTAACAGCTTCCTGGATACCTGGCGCGCCGGACGCTGCATAACTGGTTATAGACCTGACGGCACACCTATCACCTGTTCGAAATCAAAAAAGTGTACCGGATGCCCCCAAAAAGGACTTCTGGAACGCTACAACCCGAAAAAGGCAAAAGAGCAGGAAACACTGTCCCTTGATTTTATCTATGATGGTGACGGCTTTGACAACATCATGCCCACATCTCCATCACCTGAAGAAATCATCTGTACAGAGCCTGACCGCTCCGAAGATGATCACTATGAAATTCTCATTGCCCGCCTGAAGGAGGACAAGCCCCGTTATGCGGAAATCGTCCGTCTCAGCAAAACAAGGGTTCCGATTGATGGAATTGGCAAGGTCATTGGCCTCAAATCCAGCCGCTGCCATGAGGAGGTCATCAATTCCTACAATATGTGCTGTAACCTGCTGAATCTCCAACACATGAAAATCAAATCGAACGATAAAAAGTAAGCAAAATACGCAGAGCGGTAGCACTTTTAAAGTGTTGCCGCTCCAATATATTACTTTCGCCCAATGGGCTTCCGCCCGTTCATCTGAAATGCATCATGTCCCTGGATGCTCCTTACCGCCTGCCGCAGGCTCCCCGCCCGTCCGTGCCTGTGGTACGGGTGGGAAGCCCGGTGCTTGTGAAATATGATGCAGTTACCCGGCTCCGGGTACTCTGGGTTGTGGATATACCAGACATGACCGGTATTCTTCGACATGATGGTCAAGTCATATGCATCTACGTAGATGACAGAAAAATACGAACGATCTAGGGATTCTATCTCCTCCGTGCTAAACATCCGCACTCCCCCTTCCCATGCGCCTCATGTCGATCCTCCCCCGCAGGTAGGAATAGAAATTCCAGAGATTCGCCGTGACCGGGAAATCCGGCCTGTAGCAGAACCTTGTCCTATACCTTATCCCATGGCCGATGCACCACCCGTAAATATCCTTCATGACCATCCGCTCCCCTTCCCGGATCCTTTCTTCCAAGAAGGAGAACCACCTGCGCTCCCAAATATCCTCACCTGTCCCTGGAACGTCTCCGCTACCTGCTCCGTTATGACCTTGCAGAGGTTCGTCCTCGCGTCGCACATGGTCAGCAGGATGCCCTCCACATGCAGGTCAGGGTTGATGCGGCTCCTGATCTTCTTCACCGTCTTCAGGAAATCCTGCAGCCCCATCATCGCCAGAAGCTGAGGGTTGACGGTGATAATCACGCCGTCCGCCGCCGAGAGCGCATTGATGGTCAGGCTCCCCAGCGAAGGGCAGGTATCCACAAGTATGTAATCGTAGCTCCCCTTCAGGGACTCTAGTATCCCGGCCAGCATCCGCTCCGCTCCCGTTTCCAGCCGCAGCTTCGCCTTCACCACCGACAGCATAATGGACGAGGGGATGAAGCCCACGCCGTTCCGGCTCTGGATGTACTCCGCCGCATCCGGCAGCTCTTCATCCTCAATCCGCTGCATCATCAGATGCCCGATTGTAACTGGAACGGCCCCCTGTATCCTCAATTCCAAAACTTTCTTTCCCTCCTTCGCCAAACAATATGCCAGATTATAAGTTGATGTTGTTTTGGCCACGCCGCCCTTCTCTGAACCCCAAATTATGATCTTCCCCATGTTTTGCTCTCCTTTCCAATCCTTGCCTCTTTGTATTTGTCTTCCAGCCACTTTACCTCACCGCCCCGGAATTTTACTTCCGGGACAGCGATAACCAATCTGCCAATTCTTTTTACAATGCCATTCTCTGTCTCAATCCCAAATGAAATCATCTGTTTATCCATAAAATCCATCTCCCTTTACGATCCATATGCTGCTTTCCGCTCCGCCACATATCTGGCATGGATTTCCTCTTTCTCTTTTTGAAACTGTACCTGCAGCTTTTTGGTCTCTGTCTCCATAAAAGTCCTCTCTGCATCAAGCAATTCCATTCCTTCTCTGTCCAGGCTGATTACCAATTTCCCTTGTTCGCACTCAACCTTAATTTGATCCCCAATCTCAAAACCCATTTCATTCAGCCACTGTCCTTTCAGAATGACAGTCGGCGTAGGCTTATAATTACGTCCGCTCTGTGAGATTACCTTAATATTTCTGACTTTCTTTGATTCCATAGACTTGCCTCCTTAAACCATAAATGAACATTTACTTTAGAAATAATGTACTTACCGCTCAATCCCGAAAATCAGCCCAATGGCACCACCTCCCCTCAGCGCAAAAAAATAACTGCCAATGCTTTCGCATCAGCAGCTATCGCTTTAGTTCAGTGTATTAAATTTGGTTATTTTTGCCCTCTTCCTTAATCCTGTAGTAATCATCCATACTCAGGCTCAGTTTCACATGGGTATCCGGTTTTGATTTTCGGTTGCTCAAGAAGACGACAGTCTCCACCCCCACCGTCATCGGAAACATATCCACCGCCCGCACTCTCTCCACCTCATACCCCCCGCCGCAGAGCACCTTTAAATCCCTTGCCAGCGTAGCGCTGTCACAGCTCACATACACCACCCGCTTTGGCGCCATCTTCAAAATCGTGTCAAGACACGCATTATCGCAACCCTTCCTCGGCGGGTCCACCACAATCACATCGGCAAAGATACCCTCCTTCTCATACTTCTGCGGCAGTACCTCCTCCGCTTTCCCCACAAAAAATTCCGCATTGGTAATCCCGTTGCTTACGGCGTTTTCCCTGGCGTTCTCAACCGCCTGAGGAATCACCTCCACCCCGTAGACCCTCTTTGCCTTCTCCGCCAGAAACAGGGAAATCGTTCCGATACCGCAGTACAAGTCCCAGACCGTCTCCTGCCCGGTAAGCCCTGCATAGGACAACGCCAGACTGTACAGCTTCTCCGTCTGCGCAGGGTTCACCTGATAAAAGGACACCGGCGAAATCGCATAGGTGATTCCCCTGCCTGTCCGCTCAAAATTATTATCCGCATCACAGACATGGATAGTATCCTGTATCGTCTCTTTTCCCCAAATCAGGCGTATTTCCTGGCCGAGAATCACGTTTGTCCTTTCCGTATTGATATTAAGCGACACGCTTGTCATATTGGGTATCGTCAAAAGTCTATCCAAAAGCTTCTGCTGCGCCGGCAGCTCTCTTTGTTTTCCCTTCAAATTCACCACAAGGCAGACCATAATCTCCCCGCTGCAAAAGCCCTTTCGAATCAGCACATGGCGAATCAGGCCCTTTCCTGTCGTCTCGTCATAGGCGCTCACCTTGTTTTCTTTCATATAAGCCAGAATGATTTCCAGTATTTCTTTATTTTCATTTGTTCCCAGATAGCACTGTGTGTTTGCCACAATGGAATGGGTCCTTCCCGCATAAAATCCGGTAATGGGCTCTCCCTCTCTGTTCGTCCCCACCGGGTACTGCGCCTTGTTCCGATAGTAAAAGGGCTCCTCCATTCCCACAATGGGCTCCATAATCTTATCAATCTTCTCCGACGCAAAGCCGCCAATCCGAATCAGATTGTTTCTGACCTTAGCCTGCTTGAACTCCAGCTGCTTTTCATAGCTCATGCTCTGTATCTGGCAGCCGCCGCACTGTCTGTGAAAGGTGCACTTTGGTTCCACACGAAAAGGAGAAGGTGTGAGCACCTTCTCTAATCTCCCATAAGCATAGCTTTTCTTCACCCGCGTGACACGGATTTCCGCTTTATCACCGATAATCGTATCCTTGACGAAAAAGGGGAAGCCGTCCTTTTTTCCCACTCCCTCTCCCTCGGAGGTCATATCCGTAATTTCCACCGTCAAAGTCTGATTCTTTTCGTAATCCATATCCATCCTCCGCCAAACGGTTCTTCCTGCTCCATCAACCGGACGCCAGACTCCGCCCCGTCCTACTCCATCCCCGTCTTTCGCAGGTTCGAATCGAACAGCCGGTTAAAGCCCATCCACTCTCCCTGGCTGTTTCCCTCGAGAATTTCCGTAAAGGTCTGCATCTTTGCGTCCGTATTGTCCGCAAAATTAAGGGCCACCGCTTCCATAATCGCCGGTTTTTTCGGCGAGCCGAATTCATATTCCCCGTGATGTGCCAGAATACAGTGTTTGATTTCACTGGCAAGCAGCGCCGGAAAGCCGTGTATCTGAGCAATTTTTTCCGCAACCATCTCCGTCCCTATGACGATATGGCCGAGAAACTGCCCTTCCTCCGTGTAATCATTCTGTGGGAAAAGAGAAAGCTCCCTTGTTTTCCCGATATCATGACAAATCGCCGCGGAAATAAGCAAATCCCTGTTCAGCACAGAATATGCCTTGCAATAGTAGTCGCACAGTCTTGTCACGCTTAAGGTATGCTGCAAAAGGCCGCCCACAAATCCATGATGCACGGTTTTTGCCGCGGAGGACTTTTTAAACGCCCTGATAAAATCCTCATCCCCCACGAAAAACGCCTGCAGGAGCTGGTTTAAATAGGGATTTTTCACCTTATCGATAAAGCCCAGCAGCTCTCCGTACATTTCTTCAATATCATACTTGCTTACCGGAAGATAATTGGAAGGCTCATATTCCCCCTCGCGGCACTTCCTGATTCTTTTTACATTTACCTGCAAAGCGCCCTGAAAGCTTGTGACGTCCCCGTATACTTCTATGTAATCCAGAACGTCAAATTCCGCGATTCCCGCATTGTTCGGGTCCCAGACCTTTGCGTCGATTGTTCCGGTTTTATCCTGTAAAATCAGATTTTCATAAGGCTTTCCGTTCTTGGTAACCGCAGCCTGCTTGTGCTTGCACAGATAAATGTCAAACAGTTTTTCTCCGTCTTTATAATCCTTGATATATTTCATTTTCCAAATCCTTTCTTATCCGGCCTCATATCAGGTTTCCTCTCCGGCAAAGCCGTACCGGTCTGATGCCGTTTTTTCCGGCGCTCTATCAGGGCTTCTTCCCAAGCACCGCGTTTACTTCCATTTCCATATAGTTTTCCGGCCCCTGCCGCATCAAATGAACGGCTATCGTGGTTTCCGGCTGCTCTGAAAGAAGCGCTTTCACCAAATCCTGGTAATTGGTAACTTCCGTTTCATTGATTTTTGTAATCACGTCACCGCTCTGGATTCCCGCATCCATGGCCGGTGAATCCATATCGATTTCCATAATATAAGCGCCAAGGGGAACGCCCATCTCCTCGCCTACTTCCTCCGTCACATCCACTCCGTAAACTCCGAAATAGGCAATATCCCTGTCATTGGAAAGTCTCTCCACCAGCTTTTTCAAATCGGATATTCCAATGGCGCTCACAAGGTTTTTCATATCGGAGGCATTATATGCCATATCGATAATTCCAACCACCTGCCCCCGCAGATTGATTAACACGCCGCTGGCATTGCTGCTTCCGTAAATATCCGTCGTTATATATCTGTAATTGGAATCCGGAAGCCGGATGGGATTCCCTGTAGAGGTAATATTCCCGTAGCACAGCGAGCCCTCCGTCCCTGTGGGTCTTCCCAGCGCAATCACCGGACTTCCCACAAGATTGCTGCCTGATGTTCCGAGAACCACCGTCCCCGTGTTCTCAAGGGTGCTGCTCTGCATGGCCGCCTTTGATATGGAGAGCACCGCAAGGCCGGTATTGCTGTCGCCCTTTTTAATAGAAGCCGGATATTCCTCCCCGTCCGCAAAAATCACCTTCAGAGAATCCGCGTCTTTTATGCTGCTCACATTGGCAAGAATCAAAAGCTCCTTTCCGTTATCGGCCACCACCGCGCCTGACACCGCGCCCTCGCTTTCATATTCGCTCACCAGCCAGCCCACGTCCGAGGTCACTCCCACAACCGTCACCACGGACCGCTCCGCCTCCCTTGCCAGCTCCTTCATATTGGCAAAAAGGTTCATATAATCCTCGCTGCCAAGCTCCATCTCCGAAAGAAGCTGGGCTATCTGCTCGTCCCCCAACACCGCCGGCTGCGGAGAAGGCGTGGGCGTCGGGTGCATCTGCGATTCGTCCGCAATCATGTCCTCAGGAAGCACCTCGTTTTCCTCCGTTTCCTCCACCAGAACCACGGTCTGAGGCTCTTCCTCAGGGTAAAGCCTGTTGCTGATAACAGGCTCCAGCAATAAAAACGTAAAACAGGCCACCATGCCGAATACAACCGCCATTGCCGCTGTAAGGAGCGTCCGCCGCACAAGCTTCCGCCTGTTTATGGGTCTTTGTTTGATAGTTTCTTTCATAAAATCAGTGTTGTCCTGATTTATATTCTCCTTCATCCGTAAGCTCCTTTTTACTGCTTATTATAACAAAAAAAGCTCTGAAACACGATTTTCAAAGCTTCTTTGCATCAACTAATGCCACTACGGCTGAATCATCGGCGTGACAGGATTCGAACCTGCGGCCTCTACGTCCCGAACGTAGCGCTCTACCAAGCTGAGCCACACGCCGTAACCTTACGACAATGTACATGATACAATTTTTGCGGCCAGTTGTCAATGTAATTTTTACAAAAGAATGCTACAAAAGCAGATACACCACCGTAATAATCAGCCCGATACAGAACAGCAGCAATCCGAAGGACAAACTCCTGCTGATAATTGTCCCCACCTCGGATAATTCCTCGTAAACCATGGCAAACTTATGCTCGTAATCCACATCCCGGGGCTTTTTCCTGCGAATTGTGGCGTTGCACAGGCGTTTCCATCCGTTTGCCACGCATCCCAGGGCGTGCGTGAGGGGCGTGCCCTCCTCCAGTTCGTGGGGAATTTCACTGTCTCTGTAAACCGTCTTCCTTAAGAATACCACCACAAAATCCACCAGACTGTCCAGCACTCTGCAAAGCACGCCGAATACAAAGGGCAGCGCTTTCAGCAAAATGGGACGGTAAACCACATCCTCCAGGTCCAGATACTTATACCACCGGTTTACATAAATCGTCTTTCCCTCTTTCTTTTCCACAAGCCAGAGCCTTACGATAATCAGATAAATCAACACGCCGATGCCGATGGAGATTCCTGCGCCCTTTAAATTTTCAGGGGAAAACCAGGAAGCCATGCCGTAGGCATTTGTAGAGCCCTGTAAAAATCCATAGCCCAGGTCAGCCAGAGGGTTCATAATCTGATTCGGGAAAAATCCCATCACGGGAAGAAGCGTTGCGCTGACTGTCAGCGCGGCGGCGCTGGTTTTATTCATATAGCTTCCCTTTAAGCCGTCAAACCTCTCCTGTGTCTGTGGGTTATTATTCTTCTCCACAAACAATACCACATACAGCTTCAACATATAGGCCACAGTAAGACCGCCGCTTACAAGGAAAGCCCACTCGATTCCTCTCATGGCATCCGCGCTGAAAAATCCGGCAACGGCCCCTTCGTTCAACAGTTCCACATATTCCACAATGCTTTCATGAATCAGGGTCTTACTCACATAGCCGTTCCACAGCGGCATACCGCCGATTCCCAGCGCTCCCATCAGAAAAATATAGTGAAGAAGCGGCTTTTTCCTGCCAAAGCCCTGGACCTCGTTTAAATCCAGCTTATGCACATTCATAAACACCACGCCGGCCGCCATGAACAGCGCCAGCTTAATCAGGGAATGGTTCACCATATGGAGAAAGCTTCCCCGCAGGGCAAGGGCATTTTCCTGCGCCAGAAGCCCGGACATTCCCACCCCGACCAGAATAAATCCTATCTGGGAAACGGAGGAACATGCCAGCGTCCGCTTTAAATCCACGGAAAAAAGCGCCAGCACCGCGCCCACTACCATGGTGGCGACTCCGATTAACAGTATCAGGCTGCCGAAAGCCGCATCCCCTGAGAAAATCCGGCTGGACAATATCAGGATTCCAAACATACCGGCTTTCGTCAGGATTCCCGACAAAAGCGCCGAAGCCGGAGCCGGAGCCACCGGATGAGCCTTTGGAAGCCAGATGTGCAGAGGAAACGCGCCTGCCTTTGCCCCGAAGCCGAAAAGAATGCAAAGCCCTGCCGCCCACAGTCTGCCTGTGCTTACGGTTCCGTGTCCCGACATTCCTGCCGCCAGCCCGGCTATTCCCGCGCTCTGCTCTGCTGCTCCTGCGCCCTGATTCGCAAAATTTCCGGCAGAACCTGCTATCTGCGCCGATAATCCGGTAAGCTGGTCGTACCGCAGCGTCCCCGTCATGCTGTACAAAAGGAAAATTCCCATCAGCATCACAAGCCCGCCGATTACCGCAACGGCAAGGTATGTGGCCGCCGCCCTCAGCGACTCCTTCCTTTCGTCGTGAGCCACCCAGACATAAGAGGCAAGGGACATTATCTCAAAGAAGATAAACGACGTGTAAAAATCCGCGGACAAAAACACCCCTTCCGTTGCGCCCAGCGTCAGAAGCAAAAACAGGTAGTATCTGTTCCTGTTTCTGTAATGGGCAAAATATTCTCTCGAAAACAGAGTGCTCATAAACCACATGAAGGCGGCGATTGTTCCGTAAAGCGCCCGGAAACCGTCCAGCGTGAAGAAAAGCCCCATACCGCAGATTCCCGGAAGCTCCGCAATCTCTCCGCTGCCGCCCACTGTGAGCATACCTGTGAGGATACGAATCAGAAGATACAGAAACACCCCGAACTCGATTCCCGTCACCGCATCCGCGAAATAATTCCTCATTTCCTTACTTTTTCTTCCGATGATATACCCGATAACAGCGGACAGCATGGGAAAAAACACCGCGCCTGTAAGTAAAAATTTCATTTCTATCCTCCTAGTAAACTCCCCCTGCCACATCCGTCAGAAATCTGGTGACAGGCCCGGAATAAAGACCAAAGAATATAATAAAAGCCGTAAATATGAACAGAGGAACCAACATCTTCCAGTTCGGGTCTTTTATACCCTCAAGGGACGATATCTCAAAATCCCTGCCCGGAAAAAACGCCCGTACAACAATCGTAAACATATAAATCGCCGTGAGCAGCGCGGAAACCAGAAGACATGCAATACCGCCAAAGGCCAGTCCGTTCCCACTTTCCACCGCCGCGGAGGCCAGGTTCCACTTACTGATAAAGCCCGCAAGCCCCGGCACACCCATAAGGGCAAGGGCGGACACCGTAAAGGTGCCGAACACACAGGGCATTTTATATCCCATTCCGTCAAGCTCGTGCACATACTGCCGCTCGGTCTGGTGCATAATTGCGCCGGCGCAGAAGAAAGCGGCGATTTTGATTACCGCATGGAAAATCAGATGGGTCAACGCCCCCACCATACCGAGAGGCGTCATAACCGTCACGCCGAATAAAATATAGGACAGATTGCTGATGGTGGAGTAGGCAAGCCTTCTTTTTATATGGGTCTCCTTAATTGCCCGGCTGCACCCGTAAACGATGGTGAACATGACGATTGCCATCACCACATCCTGAGCCCAGGTTCCCCGGAGGAAATCCGTGCCGAAGCTGTAAAAGGTCAGACGGATAATGGCAAAGGCGCCGGATTTCACCACCGCCACCGCATGGAGCAGGGCCGTTACCGGCGTGGGCGCAACACCGGCGTCCGGCAGCCATGAGTTAAAAGGAGAAATGGCCGCTTTCACACCGAAGCCCATAAAGGCAATCACATAAATAAGCAAAAGCACATTGGTCCTTGCGCCAATCTTTTCAGGGTCGAGCACCCCGCCTAATACAAAATCCGTGGTATTTCCGTATATGATAATAAATATCAGCCCGATAAAGGCAAAAGCCGCACCGCCTAAGGAGTAGTACAGGTATTTCCGGCTGGCAAGTATGGCTTCCCTTGTCAGCGTGTGCATCACCAGCGGCACCGTAACAAGAGTCAGCAGCTCGTAAAAGAAATACATGGTAAGCAGATTCGCCGAAAAGGAAATTCCCAGCGTAACGCTGTAGGTCATAGTATAGAACATAAAGAACACCTTTTCGTGCTCTTCCTTCGTCATATATTCAAAGGCGTACAGCGTGGCCAGCGGCCACAGGGCGGAAACCAGCCCTCCGAATACCATGCCCATCCCGTCCACGTCAAAGCTGATGGACAGATTTCCCGTAAAATTGGCCAGTGTAAATATATTTTCAGGGCGGTGAACCAGAAGGGTCCACACCAGTATGCTGTTTAAAATCACCATACCTTCCAGAAAGATTTCCATATGGCTTCGCTTTTTAAAAGGAATCAGAAGAACCAGTATGCCTGCAATCACAGGAATTAAAATAACCGCCAGTATCATAACCGTTCCTCCTTCCTAAATAATTTTCTCGATAATCCGCGACAGATATTCGGTAATCCATCCCGGGAAAAGCCCGATTGCTATGGAAAGCACCGTGAGAACCAGCACCGGCATTGTCATAAAAGGTGACGGTTCTTTCTTTTTTATCATCTGTCCCCGACCGCTTTCATAGTAGTCCGCTCCCGGGAAAAAGCCCTGAATCGTAAGGGGCAGAAGATACCCGGCTGTGAGCAGCGCGCTGATTAACAAAATTGCCGGCCCTATCCAGTCAAACCGTAAAATCCCCGAGGACAACGCGCCTGTGGCCAGATACCACTTGCTGATAAAACCTCCCGTGGGCGGAATCCCAATCAGCCCCAGCGACACAATGGTGTAGCACCACATAAGAAGCGGCATTTCCTTGCCGATTCCCCGCATCTCCTCCACCCGCGTCCTTTTCGTCATATAAATGATTGCCCCCGCACAGAGAAACAGCGCCGCCTTAATAAATCCGTGACAGAGAACGGCCGCCGGTGACGGAATCCCCGTCCATAACCGCAAAGCCGAATAAAATGTAGGATAACTGGCTGATGGTGGAATAGGCCAGACGCTTTTTCAAAACCGGCTCCCTGTAGGCAAGCATGGAACCCATAAATACGGTAAGGAGCGTCAGAACCATCCAAAAGGTCTGCACCCAGGTTCCTCTTAAGAAGGAAGCGCCGAAAATATAGTAAACCACCCGGAAAATCCCCAGAACGCCCGCCTTGACGATTACCGCCGAAAGAATTGCCGAAGCCGGCGCCGGCGCAGCCGGATGGGCCGCAGTCAGCCAGGCGTGCATGGGAAACATTCCCGCCTTTACCCCGAAGCCTATGAGCATGGCGGCCGCAACAAAAAGCAAAATCCCGCCGTGCTGCTCCGCCGCAGCAGAGCTGATGACACCGCCGGCGCTGAAGGAAAGGGTATTGCCGTACCTTTCAATAAAATACAGGCCAAACAGCGACATGTAAGCGCCGCACAGGGAGTAAAACAGATATTTCAGCCCCGCCATAATCGCTTCCTTCGTGCCGCTGTGGAGTACCAGAGGCATGGAAGTCAGCGTGAGAATTTCAAAAAACAGATAAAAAGTAACCAGATTCCCCGCAAAGCATAAAGCCAGCAAAACGCCGAACACAATCAGGTAAAATCCATAGTAGCGCTTTTCCCTTTCCTCATGCTTCATATATTCAAAAGAAAAAACGCCGGCGCACAGACAGATAATCACCGTCATCACGGCAAATACAACGCTGACCTCGTCCACCTTAAACAGAATGGGAAGCCGGTCCGTTAAATTAAACAAAGTCAGCAGCCCGCCCCCGGAGCAGCACAGGGCAAGCCCCGCAAAAACAGCCGTGACGCACAGCATGGCCGTAACCGCCGCCAGCAGTCTTTTTCTGCTTTTCATTTCGCCTCTTACCAGAAGATAAACCCCGGAAATTATGGGGAACACAATTGCCAGTAGTATATAATACATAGCAGCAAACCTCCCTATGAGAACATGGCAAGGCCCTGTTCAATTAAATCCACAATCGGCTGAGAGCTTACACCTAAAATCACATTCAAAACCACAAAACAAACCAGCGTCACCGCATACAATTTTATATCCTTAAAGGTAACCGTATCATAATTTGTATGCTCCACCGGCGTATAAATACGAATCACCGTCTTCATAAAATAAATGGCGTTTAATATGGTACTGATGCCCAGTACAATCAGGGCCGGCAACATCTTGATTTCATTCTGCACCGCAGCCTGGGCAAACAAAAGCTTACTGATAAACCCGGAAAACAGCGGTACGCCCACCATGGAAAGAGAACCTACCGTAAAGGCTACCCCCGCCCATTTGTCCCTGTAGGCCGCTCCCGTAAGGCTTAGGAACTTCCTGCTGCCGTCCGATACGTCCGTAAGTCCGATGGCCGCGATAAACAAAAGCGATTTGGTGGCCGCATGGGAGAAAATGTGAAAGATACTTGCGCTCATTCCTGCCTGAGTCCCCATTCCGATGCCCATATAAATATAGCCAATCTGCGCCACGGAGGAAAAGGCAATCATCCTTCTCACGTCGTTTTCCCGAATCGCGCTAAGTGAACCGAAAACCATTGCCATCAGGGCAAAGACAAACAGGATATTGATAATCCGGCTGTTGTGGAAAATCTCAAAGCCTATCACCCTGTAGATAATCTTTATCAGCAAAAATATGTAGCCCTTGGAAACCAGGCTGGATAAAATTGCCGCTGAGGATACCGTGGAGTAGCCGTAAGCGTCCGGCAGCCACGCATGAAAGGGAAACAGCGCGCTTTTGATGGAAAGTCCCACCGATATCAGCGCAATGGTTACCAGCAGCGGGATTCTGTAATCTCCCGTTGCGTATATTATTTCCACCTGCTCCTTGATGTTGCTCATGAGAAGATGCCCTGTAAGGTCGTAGAGCATACAGATTCCCATCAGCAGAAGACCGGAACCCAAAAGGCTCATAATCATATATCTTGCCGCCGCCTCGATGGTTCTTCCGTTCTGCCTAATCATAATCAGGCCGCAGGCGGTTATGGTATTGATTTCCACAAACACATAGGCGGTAAACAAATCGTTGGTGTATACAAGCGCCAGAAGGGAAGATAAAAGCAAATCCGTAAGCACATAGTAAAGAAAGGTCTTTCCCTCCTCCACCTCGTCGGCCAGCTTTTTCCTGCCGCCCTCTAAGGACAAAAGCATAATGATACAGAAAAACAGCGCCGTCAGCGCCTCCAGCACTCCGGCTCTTATCTCATTTCCCCAGGGTGCGGGAAATTTACCCATCACATAAACATAGGCCTCTCCCGTCCTTACTGTATAAAAAAGGACGCAGGCGTTTAAAACAATTTCTGTCAGAAGAAGCGCCTTGTTTACGCGCCTGGCCGCATTTTTCTTAAGGCCCGAGCTGATAATTCCGGCAAAGAGGCACAGCAGTATGGAGACTGCCGGAAAATTCTGTACGAAATCCATTTACAGCCCCTCCTTTTTCAGCCGGACGGTAATCTCATCCAAATCCAGCGTGAGGTAACGCTGGTAAAGGCGCACGGTGATAGAAAGCATAAGCGCGCTGACAGATACCGAAACCACAATGCCGGTCAGAACCAGGCCGCTGGGAATCGGATTAATATACGCTTCCATGCTTTGCACGCCGTCCGTCACAATCGGAGCCACCCGCCCGGCAATGTAGCCCTTTTCCGCCAGAAACAGGTAGATTGCCGTATCCATGATATTAAGTCCGATAATTTTTTTTATCAGGTTACTTTGAAGCAGCAGATTTCCGAATCCGATTCCAAATAAAATCATTGCCACCGCTTCCCCGTAATTATTAAGAAGATTTGCTCCCACTTTACAGGCCCCCTCTCCTGAACAAGGCATAAAACGCATACATAGTGCAGGCTACCTCAAGCCCCACGCAGATATCTATGGGCAGAATAATTCCGCCGCTTAAAATGTGGCCCGGCTGCCCCAAGGGTATATGGTTTTCGATTCCGTTGGCTCCTGTGATGTAAAAATAAGAACCGATAATCCCGTACATACAAAGAGCCGTTATTTTTGCCACCTTATAGATATGCTCGTTAAAAAATCTCTGGGTTTTCTGGAAACCGAAAGCGCTCACATAGAGAATCATTCCCGCACCCAGAATCGCTCCGCCGGAGAAACCGCCGCCGGGGGACAGATGCCCGTTTAAAATAATGTAAATACCGAAGATAAAAATAATCGGACAAAGCACAAACGCCGTTCCCTGTAAAATCACGTCGTTTTTCGGCTCAAAATATCTGTCGCCGCCCTTCGCGTCCAGCTTCTTTAAAATCGCTTCGTCCACCATAAGCAGAATCATTACGCAGCAGGTGGCCACAAAAAGCACGTTTGTCTCCCCGAAAGTATCGAACGCCCTGTAGGTCAGAATCATGCCCGACACTATGTTGAGCGCCCCTGTCTCCTGCAGGCCGTTTTCTATATACCGCTCCGATACGATATTGTTGTCAGGGTTCGCCGGATTACCTGTTCTGGGAAGCCAAGATACCGTGTACAGCAAAAGCCCCACCAGTATCACGCAGAACAAAATTGCCGCCGCCACATAAATCCTGTGAAAAACCGTGAGCTTTTTGTTGTGGTCCACATCATAAACCTTATCCCGTATCATCTGCCTTTCAAACATACGCTCCAGGATAGTGTCCACCGGCGTCTCCGCTCTTTGCTGCGGCTGCATTTCCACCTCGCCTATATAGAGGTCCTTGCTGCCGGAAAGCCACCTGAAAAAGTGAAACGCCCCTGTTTTTTCATATTCATCCTGAGGTTTTAACTTACTCACAGAGCCTCGCCTCCTTTATCGTCAGGAATCTCCATACTTTCCTCCATGGAAACCAGCGTGGTATTTTCCTCGTTTTCCTTATCCTTTTCCGTCTGTATGGCATGTATCTTTTTCAGGGTGGAAAAAAATAAAATACTGGTCACTCCCGCTCCTACGGCGGCTTCCGTGATAGCAAGGTCGGGCGACTGCAGACACACCCAGATAACCGACATTACCAGACTGTAGGACATAAAAATCAGTACGGAATTTAAAAGGTTCCTGGAAAAACTCACCATAATGGCGCACACGATTAAAAATCCCATGAGTATACATTGAAACAGCGTCATAGCTTTCCTCCCGCTTCCGCCTCTTTTTCCTTCTCCCTCTCCGCCTTCAGCTCCTCCTCCAAATCGGAAAGGTCCGAATATCTCTGACAGTGATTTCCCAGCTTTTCGTTGGTGATGACCTCCAGCTTTGCCAGAAGGTGAGAGGACACCGGAGAGGCAAACCATAAAAAGATGACTATCAGCATCATTTTCAGAGTGGTAAAATTGAGACCCGAAAAAATCATCAGCCCCACCAGGGAAAAGCTGATGCCCAGAGTATCCCCCATGGCCGCGGCATGCATTCTGTTCAGTACATAGTGAAGATGAAACACTCCGTACAGCTCAATCAAAAAGATGAGCAGTCCGGCAAGGAGAAGCGCTCCTCCTGCAATGAGACGAAACCATTCAAGAATTTCCATTACCGCCATCCCCTTTCCCGTATCCCGCGTTATCATTCTTATGCCGTTTCCGGTAATTTTCCTCATAAACACCTATATACACCTTGGCCAGCACATTCACCGCAAGGAAGCTCACCAGCGCGTAAATAAGGCAGATATCCACCAGAAATCCTTCCTTCAATAAAAGGGCAAGAACGGCAATCATAACCATTACCATGGTTCCCATCATATTCACAGCCATAAGCCTGTCCGCCACCCGGGGGCCTTTAACCGCCCGAACCAGACAGACAAACAGCATCAGGGCAAGGATAATCAAAACGCCTATGTATAATTTCTGATAAATCGTTTCGAGAACCGTCAGGCTTTCACTCATCTGCATTTTTTTCCTCCCCTTCCATTTCCTCAAGCAGCTTTACAAAAACTGAGCTGTTCATTCCTTCCGCAAGGCTTTTATCCAGACAATGAACCTCATACTCGTCGTTTTCCAGCATAACCGTAATGGTTCCCGGCGTAAGCGTGATGGAATTCGCCAGCAGAATCCTCGCCGGCGTGGTCTTCAAATCCGTCTTAAAGCGAACCACGGCGGGCTCAATCTCGTATCTGGAGGAGGTAATCATTTTAATCACCGCAAAATTTGCCTTGATAATCTCCTTAATCAGAACAAAGACATAATGGAGGATTTGAAACAGCTTTTTCCCCATCTTCAAATCTGTTTTCGGGCTGTATCCTAAAAACTTGCAGGTAAACCAGTACATTATCCCTGCGATTACCAGTCCGAAAGCCGCTATTTCCAACGTTAACTGACCGTTAAAAATCACCCATATCAGAAAAAATATGATATACATTTTCTACCTCATTTCCGCCCGATTTCCCATCTGCCTGGCTTAAAACCGTATAAAACAGGTGAGGCTTACGCCAACACCTGTTTTATCTTGTTTTCCAATTCACTTTTTGACACGGCGCCTATGACGGTGTCCACTACCTTCCCTCCCTTAAAAAACAGAAAAGTGGGAATCGACATCACCCTGTACTCTCCGGCCAGCCTCGGATTTTCATCCGTATTACATTTACCTATCTTACACTTACCGCTGTAGCTTTCCGCAAGCTCTGCCACAAGCGGAGCCATCATTTTACAGGGACCGCACCAGTCTGCATAAAAATCAACCAGAACAGGCATGCTGCTTTCCTTTACCTCAGCTTCGAAATTGTTATCTGTAATTTTCAGTTCCATATGATACTCCTTTCTCTTTCCTTTTGCAATTATAGTTTTTCCTTTTTACAGCTTCTTAACAGCATTTTACCTCTTTATTTCATATTTATAAATAGGATTTCCTTTTAATGAAAATTTTTCTTCGTATTCCGTCATGATATTGCTTTTCATTTTCTCACCGTCACGGTGCAAATCATATGTGACAAAATCCGCTTTCCATCCCGCCTCCGGCAGTTCCTCCAGCGCAAACTCAAAAAGCTCCCTGTTATCTGTCTTAAACTCCAGAATGCCGTCCTTTTTAAGAATCCTGTCATACCTTGCAAGAAATTCTTTGGAAGGCAGGCGTCTTTTCGCATGTCTGTCCTTGGGCCACGGGTCGGAAAAATTCAGATAAATTCTGTCAACCTCCCCCGGCGCGAATACCTCTCCGATATCCTCCGCCTCCATGCGGATAAATAAAAGGTTCTCCCGCATTTCCTCGTCCATCTTCTGCAGCGCCCGCAAAAGGACGCTGGAGTATTTTTCTATTCCTACATAATTAATACCGGGATTTCTCCCCGCCAGCTCATGGATAAACTTCCCCTTGCCCATCCCGATTTCAATTCGGATTGGATTACTGTTTCCGAAAAGCTCCCGCCAGTTTCCCTTTGCCTTTTCGGGTTCGTGGATTACCAGCGGGCTTTCCGCTATGGTGTCTCTGGCGCCCTGTATATTTCTAAGCCTCATCTGACTGCCCTTTATGTCCATGGTTTTTAATCTTATTTCAGTCATTTATTTTACAACATTTTTTTCATTATTAAAAGAAGAAAATTAAAATAAAGCACATCCGATTTCTGCATCCGATGTGCTCTTATTACCTATTAGACCATATTCCATCTGCTGTCCGGTGTCAATGGCTTAAAATAACCCTTTATGCAATTTGGATTCACAATGCATAACTGCACATGGGTCTTTTCCATAATACCGGATTTCTCATATACCGGTTTTCCCTCTGTAAAAATGCCTCTGACGCTGTCGTAGCTTCTCTTGCCCAATTCCTTGTTATATTGATGAATACGCTCGATAACTGCACAATCCAGCTCTCGTAACAAAAGGTCGCCGCTTCCCTTTATATCTCTGTTAACAGGCATATCCTTTCCAATAAGAGAAAGTTCATACGATAATATTTCATATCCGCTTTTTAATATTTCTGAACTTCCGTAATCGGTCAGGTTCAGACAATGTCCCGGGGATATGACAGCGCCTATAACCGCCGGTTTCTTCTTTTTATCGGGATACTTCTGATTGTGCCTTTCACAATATGATATAGCCCATTCCTCTGCTCTCGATAAACTGTTTTCCCAAAAGTAAATTCCATTGCCGAGCCAATCGTATGAATTCAGGCTTGGCAGCAATGTTTCATTATTATACAAAACTTTTTCATAGGTTTCCTCGTCACAGCCATGAAACGCCAAAACCAGATTTGGTAAATTACTGTACATATATTACCGCTGCCTCTTTTTCCGGGCGTTCACCCTGGCGAATTCATAACCTTCCGCAAATTCCCCGTTTTCTTCTATTATGCGGCTCTTTACCAGATTTTCAAACGATACCTTTTTCGCCTGATTGTGTTCCATACTTTTTAACTTTTTCAGGTAATCTTTCATTTCATTAATATAGGCTACTTTTTCATACTCAATCAGTTCAACAGACGGCATGACCTTCACCTCCTTCTATTTATTTAATTTCATTATAAAGCAAACCGTTACAAAGCACAATAAAGTATTGAAAAGAAAACTCTTGTCAAGGGCAATTGTAAATTGTAAACTATTATTTATTATCTTTCTATTTTAGACACTCAATACATGTAAGGGAGTTATTATGATATTCTGTAAACGAAAAGCATTACATTTCGAAAAATATTCAATAATAAAATACTCTATAATACCTGTTTTTATCTATACAATATTTTTAGCATATGCCGCCGACAGTATCAACGCTTACGCCGCTCCTGTAACAGGCGAGGACTATCAGGCAGAAGCGGAGGAACGCAAGGCGCTGCCCGTTCAGACGAATGAAATTGAAAACTGGCCCGCCGGTCCGGCGATTGGCGCGCAGTCGGCGATTCTTTTAGAGGCCAACACCGGCGTGCTTCTCTATGCCAAGAATATCGATGAAAAGCTCTATCCTGCCAGTACCACCAAGCTCATGACCTGCCTTCTCGCTGCGGAAAACAGTACCATGGACGAAATGGTTACCTTTTCCCACGACGCCGTCTTCAGTATCGAACCGGGCAGCTCCCATATCGGAATAGACGAAAACGAATCCATGCCCATGGAGGAATGCCTCTACGGCATCCTGACGGGTTCAGCCAATGAAGTTGCCAACGCCGTCGCCGAGCATATCGCTGGAAGTATGGAGGATTTTGCCAAAATGATGAATGAAAAGGCGGCGGAGCTTGGCTGTAAAAATACCCATTTTGTCAACGCCCACGGACTTCATGACGAAAATCACTATACCTCCGCCTATGATTTGGCCCTCATTGCCAAGGCTTTTTTTCAGAATGAACTGCTTTCCAGAATCGGAAACACCCCTACCCATCATTTTGAGCCTACGGATACACAGCCGGACGACTTTTTTAAACGGAACAAGCATCAGCTCATTACCGGTGAAATTCCTTATGAAGGCATTAAGGGCGGGAAAACCGGTTATACGAGTGATGCACGTCAAACTCTTGTTACCTGTGCCGAACAAAACGGCATGAAATTAATCTGCGTCATCATGAGGGAGGAATCGCCGGAACAGTTTTATGACACTGTCAAACTGTTCGATTACGGCTTTTCCAATTTTTCCGTTGTCAATGTAAAGGAGAATGAGACCAATTACTCCATTCAAAACGCAAACTTCTTTAATACCTCCAACGATATTTTCGGAAATTCCAACCCCATTCTGGCTTTGAATCCGAACAGCTATCTGATTATGCCCAAAACCGCTGTTTTCGATGAGCTGGACTCCCGGATTTCCTATGATACCACGGAAGAAAACCAGGTGGCTATCATCAATTATTATTATCATGATTCCTATGTGGGAACCGCCACGGTAGACCTTGCAAAAGAAACCGCCGCCCCCTATGAGTTCGGGGCGGCGATAAATCCCATAGAGGAAGCTCCCGCTGAGGAACCTGCCACAATTATCGTCAATATCAAAACCATATTGATTGCCGTTTTAGCGGCGGCAGGCCTTTTGATTGTGGTTTGCGTGATACGTTCTGTTATTCTCAACTACAATATTTTTGGCGGCAGCAGGGCGGCCGGAAAACATGGCAGACGCTGGTGGCGGAAAAGAAGGAAGGACGGGCCTGATTTTTCTTCTTCCCGGTTTGATAAATTTAATTTTTAACGTTTTTCCCTTTGTTTTCCTTCTGGCGCTGTCTGGCCTGGGTTCTTTTCTGAATGATGTCCTGGCAATCCTCCTCTGAGATAAATTTGGAGGTTTTTACCACGTACACCTTATCGCTTTCGGATTTGCGGACTCTGATTTTGGATTTCATATAACCGTGGACCGGGCAAAGGGCAATGCTGTAATAATTCTTTCCGTTGGGCGAAAACCAGCGGATTTTCTTTCGGATATTCCTATGGCACAGATAACATTTTGTGCTGATAACCTCCCTGTCCTCAAAGGCCTTCATCTTGTCGGGAAATTCCCTTGAGACGTACTTCATGTAATCATGAAACATCACATGAATTTCATCCTGACGGGTTTTCGGCAGCACGTAAGTATCTATGGAATAATTCTCAAGTATCTCCTCTTTGAGACAGGACAAAATACATGCCGTATAGTAAGCGTCGCTGTAAGCCCTGTGAAAAGGAACCTTTTTTTCAATTTCCAGAAAGTCAATGGCGTGCTCCAGGCTTCTTCTGCTTTTCCTGTCCTCGTAAGCAATGCTGAACAGCTTCTGCACATCCAGAAAACGAACCGGCCCATCGCCAAGAGGAGGCATTTTATAATAATGCATATTTCTCTGCAGCTCAAACAAATCCAGCGGTCCCCAGGTGCAGAAGATATAATCCGTTCCGCAAAAGGAAAGGAACTCTTCTGCCACCTCCGCAAAGGGACGTCCCTTTTTCAAATCCCTCATATGAAGATGAATCAGCTTTCCCGTTACCTTATGCATATGGTGATAGACAGACGGTTTTATCAGTTGGTTAAATTCATCTGTCATCACTCTGTCGCTATTTAATTTTACTGCTCCGATATCAATAATTTCGAAAGGAAGCTCTTTTGCGGCCGGTTCCTTTCCGGTATCGCTCTGGTTCCATTCCAAATCAAATACAATATAATTCATAAATTTCTCCATATAAGCATTTGCTTCTTTCAAAATAGCATGATACTATATTATCATTGTGACTGGCAACTGTAAACTTATGTATGAAAACAGAGTGAAAGTGAGAAAAGCATGAAAACGGGAAACATGAAAAAATTCTTATCCTACTACAAGCCATACAAAAAAATTTTTGCGGCGGATATGTTTTTTGCCTGTCTGGGCGCAGCCGTCACTCTGATTATCCCTTTGATTATCCGCTATATTACAAACGACGTTATCTACAGACCGGCAAGCGAGTCTTTGAAAATTATTTTGTCCCTCACCGGCATTATGGCGGTTTTAATTATTCTGGAATTTTACTGTAATTATTTCATTGCCTATTACGGCCATATCATGGGCGCAAAAATGGAATACAATATGCGGAATGAAATTTTTGCCCACTATCAGAAGCTTTCTTTCAGCTTCTTTGACAACCAGAAGGTAGGGCAGCTTATGAGCCGTGTCACCAACGATTTATTTGAAATCAGCGAGCTGTTCCACCACGGCCCTGAGGATATTGTCATTTCCATTATTAAGCTGATTGGCTCCTTTTCCATTCTCCTTTCCATCAACTGGCGGCTGGCTCTCGTGGCCTTTGCCATCGTTCCGGTTATGCTGGTGTATGCCTTTTACTTCAATATTAAGATGAAACGGGCCTTTGTAAAAAACAGGGCCAGGATTGCCGATATCAACGCCCAGATTGAAGATAACCTTTCCGGTATCCGGGTGGTGAAATCCTTTGCCAACGAAGAAATGGAAATGGATAAATTTAAGGTGGGAAACGACAGGTTTGTGGAAAGTAAGCGGGAAAGCTACCGCTATATGGGCCTCTATCACTCGGGGCTTGGCGCGTTCACCACATTTATCAGCGTGATTGTGATTGCGGTGGGCGCTGTGTTTATCACCACAAATCTGATTTCCATTACGGATTTGATTACCTTTCTTCTCTATATTAATAACTTTACAGAGCCCATTAAAAAGCTGATTAACTTTACAGAGCAGTTTCAGAACGGCGCCTCCGGCTATACCCGGTTTCTGGAAATTCTCTCCATCAATCCTGATATCACAGACAGACCGGACGCCAGAGAGCTCATCAAGGCAAAGGGCGATATTACCTTTGAAAATGTATACTTCCACTATGAGGAACATTCTGAAACCGTGCTTTCAAACTTAAATCTTCATGTGAATTCCGGTCAGTACATTGCGCTGGTGGGAACCTCGGGCGTGGGGAAATCCACGCTCTGCAGCCTGATTCCAAGGTTTTATGATGTTTCCTGTGGCCGAATATTAATCGACGGCGAAGATATCCGGGATTACACCTTAAAAAGCCTTCGCAACAATATCGGTATCGTTCAGCAGGACGTTTACCTCTTTACCGGGAGCGTCATGGATAATATCCGGTACGGAAATCCCCATGCAACCGATGCGGAAATCGTGGCGGCCGCCCAGAATGCCAACGCCCATGATTTTATCATGAATCTTCCCGAAGGGTACGACACCAATATCGGACAGCGTGGCGTCAAGCTCTCCGGCGGTCAGAAGCAGCGGCTTTCCATTGCACGTGTTTTCCTGAAAAACCCGCCTATTCTTATTTTTGACGAGGCGACCTCCGCCCTTGACAATGAAAGTGAAAAGGTGGTGCAGGAGTCCCTTGAAAAACTGGCGAAGAACCGCACTACTTTCGTCATTGCCCACAGGCTTTCCACTATCCGCAATGCGGAGAAAATACTGGTGCTTTCCGAGAACGGGATTGCGGAGAGCGGAAGCCATGATGAGCTTCTTGCAAAGGGAGGGATTTATGCGGAGCTGTATAATATGCAGTTTAAGGGGAAGGCGGATTGATTAAAGGATATTAAGCAGGACGTCAAGAGGGAGCGAGCCGACGAAGGAATATCACTCTCTCTTGACTGTTTTTCTAATTTGCTTTAGTACAAATATACCTCCCAGGATACACATTCCTGCTCCAGACAAAAATGCCACCGAAAGGTTTTTCTCCGCCAATGTGCCGAAGGCTATGTTGGTTCCGGCGCCGACGCTGTCGATGATTACAGCGTTGACGCTGAGGGCGGTGGCTCTGTTTTCTGTATGAATCTGTCTGTTTTGCAGCTCTGTCTGTAAGGGCTGGAACAGGCTGAAAGCAATTCGGAGCATCAATATTCCCAGGACAGAAAGCCATGGGCTTTTCGTGACTGCCAGCAAGATACAGGCAAGGGCGGCAGAGGCGTAGAGAAATACGGTGAATCGAAAATCCCCAAGCCTCCTTGTCAGGCCATAAGACCATGTACCGCAAAGGCCGGCAAGCGTCACCAGTATGTAGATATAACCCATTGCAGCGCTTCCAAGACCGCATTTTTCATATTGAAGCTGATTTAAAAAAACGGTCACTGTCTGATGCGCTTCATTCAGCAGCGCAATTCCAATAAGAAACAGTAGAAGATTTTTATTTTTGAATATTTGCCTGAGTGGAAGCAACAGGCTCTTTGAACCGGAAACCCTTTCCTTTTCCTGCTTCACCTCTGTAAGTCCAAGGGAAAGCAGCGCTGCCAGTCCATAGCTTATCACTGTCAGAAAACCGGCCAGCCGGTAGTTGCTGCCCACAAACAGGGAAAATAAAAGCGACGCCAGCAAAAGCCCGGCAGTTCCCAGACTGTTATAGATTCCAAACACCTTCTGGCTTTCGACCTTCTTACAGGACAGGTAAAGAAATGCTGTATCCACGCCGGAAAGTCCGGCAATTATAATGCTCAGCATCACCCTCTCCAAAAGAAATCCGCCAAAGCCGGAAGCCTGCCAGAAGACAATTTTAGAGAGAAAGTACAGCGCACAGCAAAACAAAATCGTACGCTTATATCCGATTTTATCGGCAATCACTCCCCAGGGAAATTCCAGAAGAAGGCATAAAATGAGAGAAATGCTTTCAATGACGGTAATCTGTAAAACAGACACACCCTGAGCCTGACGGTAGAGCGTGGCAATCGGCCCGTAAAATATCATGCCCTGCAACAGGCTGATGGCATACATGATATATATATTTCTATTTTTCATGAGAGATAATCATCCTTTCCAGATTTAAAATACAACAGTTACAGGCCAGTCCGTGAAACAGGCTGGCTGACATTATCATTGTAAATGTTGTTTTAAATTGGAAAATGCATGGATTGTTACCTCTTAAATAAACGTTAATTTACTGATAAAACCACTTGAAATGTCGCTAACTTTTGCATTTCTCCTTATATTCCTTAATTCAGTAATTTTTTCAAACGCTTCGCCCAACGGCGATTCCCTGCCTATTTCCATATCATCGATACCCTTGTCTAACTTCCTGAGTAATGATTTATTATTCTGACCCGCATTAATATCTATTCCCATAGCACAATTTTCATATATCCAGTAGTATTTTTTGTTTATCCTTATCTTATCATATGAAAAATACTTTATCAATCCACATTTCATTTATTTAATAACAGCCACCAGCCTTTAATTTAAGTAAAAAAAGGCTAAAGACTGGTGACGGTTATTCTCACGCCGAGGTTCCGGATATATTATTTCAATACCGAAGCCAGTTGCTTTATTCCTGACTGTAAACTATACAATACCGGTTTTTCCAGGTCTCTCAAAGCCGGAATTACCACTGCCATACTGGCCTGAGCCAATACTAATACATCATGTTCTATATGAGTAGCATAAATTTCCGTCAATACCATATCGTTGTGTTTTTGAGGATTTTTTTCGTCAGCAAGTATCTGAAAAGCACCAGCCACTAAATGTGGAACTACTTTCACATCCTTGTTCATTTCCCTTGCCACTTTCTCAATAAGACGACAACTAGGAGCAAGAGTAGTAGGAACAGTTCCGTACACACCTATATTGCATCCCTTTTCTACTGCAAGCTTTGCCATGGGGTCATCAATTTTCAATGTAGGTATTTTTACCAATTGGCGGGCTATGTCAAATGCCTCTCCCACAGAAGAACAGGCATTTAATACCACATCTGCTCCCATATCCTCAGCAGCCTGAGTATACAAACACATCCGCTTAATTACAGATGTGTTGATACCTCCATTGTCAATAACATCCTGAAGGATACGTTGGTCAATAATATTGTGGATATCTGCATCAGGAAAATCTTCCATAATTTGTTTATCAACAGCTTCAAGAATTGCAAGGCTGGTGTGAATAACTGCAACTTTTTTTAGCATAATTAATTTCTCCTTTCATATTTATTGCAGGCTACCTACAATTTCATACAGTGTATTTTTTGTACCCACATTGCCAGGGAATATCACATATATCATACCAGGATACTTGCTTCCCTCCCCTAGCTTCCATACCGGAATACCAGGAGCAACCTGCCCCCAAATAGTAGCCTTTGTGGCACAAAAAGCTTTTACTGCTACATCGCTGGATGTGATTCCCCCTTTAACTATTAGATAGCGGGGTTTCTTTTCAATACCGGCTGCAATAGTTGTAATTGCATCTGCAATACGATTAGTAACAATTAACTCTTCTTCTTTAGATTCAGTATTAAAATCCAAACGCTTTCGACGGGTATACACTACCGTGGTAAGTCCACCGGCCAGACTTTGATTGGTCAGCTGGCTTACCCTCTGCACTTCCATCTCAAGCCTCCTTATATCCGTTGCCTCATGTTGGTTAAACTCAATAAAATTAATATCCAGACCGCTGTTTTTCAAGGTTTCAAACTGTTCTGTAGTTTTGCTAACATGGGAACCAATGATAATTAGACCGCCAGTAGAACTATTTCCATCCACAATATCTTTTCCTTGAATGTAAGGAACTTCTGGAAAACCTCCAATGACTTTGGGCCACGAAGCTGCTGTACGAGCCACAAAAGAAAATCCCTTTTGCAACGCCAGAAAATAGCAAACTGCAAATACTTTTAAATCCATATAACAGGTAACATTTACAATAACTTTTTTACTCTTTTTGTCTGTCAGTATCTGCTCAATGCCCTCAAAATCAAGGTTTCTAAGCATCTCCAAAGAAATACTTTCTACCAAAGCAGCCGGATAAGCGCCACTTGTCTTCTCTTCTATCCAGCGTTTTAGGTTGGAATTTTTAAAGCCAAATGTTTTATCTTTAGCAAATTCTGACTCCCCTACCGGAATGAGCATTCTATCTTCAATAAGGCAATGTATATCTTTTAGGGTGTAACGATTGCCTTCCTGAAAAAAAGGAATAATTATTTCTTTCTGAACAGTTTTTCCTAATCCTTTGCGTATAATATCCGGTTCGGTAGGATAATGCCCTCTGAGGGTAGAATCTCCCCGACTGATGACTTCGTATTTCCGATTTGTGAGCTTAGAAGCCCGGTTAAGGCTATCCATAATCTCTTCATGAACCTTGATAGTCTCGGCTCTGGTCATACTTCTTGAATTAGTCATAATATAAAACATTACTGTCTCTGTTTTGAATGCCTCAAGCATTACATGGTAATTCCAATTAGTATATACATTAACATCATGAACAGTCTGTCCACCGGTAGGGTCGTCATCAATAACTACGAACAACTTCCGGTTTTTCCTGAACAATTGGGATAAAAAGAATTCTACCTGTTCAGTTTGTTCCTGAGTATACTGGTAATTCAATATTCTACACTTTTCATAATCTCTCTGCATAGCCATCTCCATTCCTCCACTTTTACATGACACATTAAACTTGAGAGACCCTCTTTTGAATTTAGATTACTTTGAATAACGAAAGATAAACATTGTCGGCTCATTAGAATAACTATGTAATACCTTTACACCTTCATGTTTCTGTTTTGTAAATCCACGCTCGGGTTCAGGCGTAAATACATGTAATCTTTCCGAAGTCGCAGGCTCTCTTCTTCCGCTATAAACTCCAAATGTCTCAACACTTTCAATTTTTCCATATCTTGAAAGGTTCAACATACTCTGACCTTCACGGTTTACAAATCCTGGCATATGTTTCGCTGGCTCTACATAAATCAGTAAAGTTGATTTTCCATCATCTAACGCTTGTCCCGACCAAACAAGCCGTTCTGGATGTATTGTAAATTTTGACAAATCAAATTCTTCAAAAAAATCCCTCAACCTTCTCATATATTCGAATCCTTTAGGCTTTGTATCATATTCAATAACATCCCAAGCGGCATAAGCCCAATAATACTGATAATATCCACCACTCATTATAGTCTCGTAAGCAATTTCACAGACACGCTCTGCCGGATAGCGACGTACCCTTTCAATTTTAGGACTTTCTACACCTGTCTCACCTCCAACCACTGGTTTTCCGCTTATAGTGCTATAAAAGGCAATTGCAAACGGCCACTGCTCATGCTGTTGCAGAGTCAGAAAATCAATTGTATGAGCATACTTGGGATTCAGAGCAAATTCCAGGTCATCATGGATAGTACACAAATGATGATATGCATCCCAACCTTTTACTTTAGATGCAACCCGATACAAATATTCTTTATCACCTTCGAAATATCCCTCCTTTGTAAGGTTCCATATTATGTTGGGATATGCCTGATATCTGGAAATAAACTGATAGTAAAATAAGTCATCCTCAAAGGAGCCATTTTCATCCCAAAGTACAAACTTATTGTAAACACGCAGATAAAGATGTACATAAATACCATTTGCATTCAGTTTTTCAATCATATAATCAAAATTCCGAAAATAATCGATATTATATACTTTCCTTCCATCTCTTTCTTCCCACAGATTAATGTACGCCGGTCCATAATCATTTTCTCTGGTCCTTCCCTGACGAAAAGAATAATCATATGCATACGTATTGACTTGAACCTGATTAAATCCTGCTTCCTTAATATTATTAATTAGAATATCTAATTTTGCGTGACCATTGGGGCTTGCCACCAATGAGAACAGAAAATTACATTCAAATCCCAATAAAAAAATACTTTCACCGTCTCTATTCACAAAATGAGTACCTTTCGTAAATATTTGTTCTGTTGTATTTTTATTTTCCCCTTTTACTATGATTTTTCCTTCTGTTTCCCCGAAAAAATCAACCACCTTAGATACAATCTTATAATACCACTCTCCTTCTTCTGCATCGGAAAAACGTATTTTCCACATATTATCCCCGTCATAAAAACCGGGAATTACATATTTCTTTCCATCTTTTCGCCTAAAATATCCATAAAGTTCTGCTTCAAATGGATTAACAATCTCTCTTTTCCCCTGTACTTTCACTTCAATAACGGTATTTCTTGTAGTTATCATGTCTTTCCTCCTGTCATTAAACAAATCATCCATATGTGATTTTTATATACTTAATTCTTTACAGCACCACTTGTCATACCTTTTACAACCTGCTCCTGGAATAAACAATAAAAGACTATAACAGGCAGCATACTAATCATCAGATTGGCACAGAGTAAACCATAATCAATATTCATTTCCATTTTCGTCATATAGACCGCAACAATAATTGTTCTCAGGTCTCCCGACCCTGCAATTACATTTGATAACAGATATTCATTCCAACAATAAATAAATGACAGAGTAAATACTGTAGCGATTCCTGGTTTCGCTAACGGCATAATTATACGCCAGAAAGATTGCCAGTTCGAACAACCATCTATGATTGCCGCCTCTATTAATTCGTTTGGAATTCCTCTCATAAATCCAGTTAGAACAAATACAGTAGTTGCCGTCTGCGATGCAGTATAAACCAAAATTAACCCCCATAAAGTATTCAACAACCCTAATTGTTTTAACAGCATAAACATTGGAATCAGCACTGCAGTCATCGGAATCATGATTCCTGATGTAAAATAAAGATAAACTTTTTCCTTTAAACGAGAATCATATAAAAAAGCAATCGCATAGGAAATCATTGAACCTGCTATTACGGTCAGAAGAAGTACCAGACTGGTTACAAACAAACTATTTTTAAAACCTGTAGCTAAAGATGTTGATGTTAACGCCTTAATATAGTTTTCAATTTTCCACACCTTAGGGAGTCCGAACGAATTCATGTAAATCTCCTGATTGGACTTAAATCCACTAAAAGCCACCCATACAAAAGGAAACAATGCTAAAAGCGATGTGAAAATTAGTACAAGATATCTTAAACATATAAGCATAAGACGCTTGAATCTAGCGTAATCAAATGTTTCTTTCATAGTAACCTCCTTGCACTAGTCTCCGAGAAGCTTTTTATAAATCCACTTAAAAGCCACTGTAAACATCATTCCGTAAAACAAAATCATAATGGACACGGCACTGGCATAACCAAATCTGGATTCCTCAAAGGCTTTCGTAAACATTAAAATAGAGAAAAAAGTGCTTGCATTTCCAGGTCCTCCAGTCGTCATCGCCCAAGGAATGCCAAAAGATTTTAGTGCTCCTGTTATGGTCATAATAATAGATACTTGAGAAATTTCTGTTATCAACGGAAGCATAATTTTTCTGAAAATAATTCCTGATGTTGCTCCGTCAATTTTAGCACTTTCTATCACATCTTCACTAACTGATTGCATTCCTGCGAGGAAAAGTGTTACATGCAATCCTATATTTGACCAGATTTGAGGAATACATACCGCCCAAAGAACATATTTGGGATTTGACAACCACACAATATCAAACTGTTTTAAACCAATATTACGGAAAAACTGGCCAACTGGTCCAATATCCGCATTAAGCAGGATAGAAAACATCATTCCAATTGCAATTGGCGCAATAATAACAGGTAAAAATATAACTGTGCGAAATACTTTATATCCTCTAACCGTACGATATAATAAAAAAGCAAGCACAGCAGCTATCGGAACTTTTACAAAAAGTGAAAGAGCAACAAAAAAGAAGGTGTTTTTTATCGCTATATGATACTCACTACTAGTGAACATCTCTCGGAAATTTTTTAATCCTATAAATGTTACATCCCCGCCACTCCAGTTCGTAAAACTATAATAAAAGCTTAGAAAAATGGGCAAAAGCATAAAAATAGTAAAAATCAGAAAACCTGGAACTGAAAATAAAACAGCATCCCTTAATTTTCTCCGCTTAAATGCATTCATTAGATACACGCCTCCCATTAAAAACATTTTTTTAGATGCTGCCACACTAAATGATAATGTGGCAGACATCTGTTTGAAAAGCTACTTGTTATCTTCCCACACCTTTGAGATTGCCTGTTCAAATTCGTCAGGAGTAATCAAACCACTGTACAGCTCATCTATTTTGTTCTTATATTCTGTCCAAATAGTAGCATTATTGATACGAGTAAAATGTACAGCTGAGTATGGTGTTCTGTCTTTTTTGAATTCTTCCATCTTCAATCTCGCTTCAGAGTAAGCACTACTGTCAATCTCCATATTAACATTCATCTCTTCCGTTTCTGCCCAGAGATTTATAATTTCCGGACTACAAAGAAACTCTACAAGTTTCATAATTGGCTCCCTTTTCTCGGTATCCTCAAATCCTTTTTTGGAAACCTGATAACCATTGGTAGGAGACATATAGTAATACTCATCTGTATCCATAGAGCCGCCCTCAACCCTTGGCGTGGAAATCAACTCAATTTTTTTATTATCTTCAGGCGAAAGAAGAAACATTTGATAAGACATTGCATAGCAGGCTGCTGCTCTTCCATCCATTACCATTGCAAAACAAGCGTCTGCGTTATTGGCTACTGGGTCCCTCGGATACATTCCAAGGGAGATGTCTTCCTGAATAATTTCAGCTACTTTTTTAGAAATTCCCGTTGCAGAAGCTATATTTCCACCCTCAGCTATTGCATCAATTTCCTCAACTGCATTAGGAAACTGTACCCACAACGCACTCATCCAATAATGTGATGGATTTCCAGCAACACTTCCCGAGGCAAAAGGAATAATTCCGTTTTCGATAAAAATCTTAGCACCTTCACGAAAATCTTCATAAGTTTTGGGAATTGGAACATTATACTCATCATATAATTCCTTATTAATTACAAAATAACCTGATGTTCCATATATAGGCAAACCATAGGAAACTCCTTTATATGTTCCGGTACTTCTGGCTTCCATCGGAAACATATCCTGAGTCAATACATTAGAAGCCTCAATAATCGTGTTTGTATCAAGAACTGCATCATTCTCATATAAATTAGCAGCATTAGTTGGTGTTACCCACCATTTAAAAACGTCCGGAATATTACCAGCAGCCAGTTCCACCTGCATTTTAGTTTTGTTATCTGGGTCAAGTGCTACTTCAACTTCTACATCCATTTCTGGATTGTCAGCAAGCCATTTATTCAATGCTTCGTGAAATGCATCATATCTTTCCAGCTCTGTATTCCAGTCACATAAAAAACGAATTTTTTTATATTTCTTTACTTCGCTTTTCTCTGCCTTTCCTTCATCCTCATCTTGAGTCTTCTGTTCGTTCTTCGATATAAGCTTATCACTTCCGCACCCTGCTAAGAATATTAATGCTATTGTAACCGTCATTACCAGTGATATTAATCTTTTTTTCATTTTATTTCCTCTCCTTTTTGTGATTTGTTAAACATTAGATGTGTGATGTGTTACAACTTGGAATATTTTACCACCCTTTTATACTACTAACCCCCTTTCCTATCTTAATAATTGTTAATATCTCACCAAAGGTTATTATTCCTTCACATTAAAATTATCTTACCAAAAATATATACTATTTAAGGAATAAATAATTCCCGACAGTGATTCAGATGTTCACCCATTAATAAAGCAGCTTTATCAGGATTCTTCTCCTTAATTGCTTCAAGAATCAATAAATGTCCTTGCAAAGATTCTTGCAAATTCTCCGATTTCAATAAAGATTTCGCCATTGCCTGACGTATCATATCATAGAGAGCTAATTCAATTTCATAAAGAATCTTATTATCACTGTTTTTGACTATAAAAAGATGAAACGACATATCACAATCATTGTATTTTTGCAGGTCATTTTCCTCCAATGCTTTTTTCATAAGGCCTATCTTCCCTTGAAGAATACTAATTATATCATCATTCATATTTCTAACCGCCATCTCAACTGCTTTTTGCTCAATGGCTAAACGAGTATCAAATATATCTTTGATACTCTGGTCATCTAAAAGAACAACATCAACCATATTTTTCAAATACACAGAAGGTTTCAATTCTCTCACAAAAGTTCCTTTACCTCTTTGAACCTCCAGAAGTCCCACTGCTGTAAGTTTTTTGATAGCCTCTCTAACTGTATAACGACATACTCCATACTCCTCCATAAGTTCAAACTCATTTGGGAGCTTTTGGCCACTTTGAAATGTATGATTAATGATTTTTTCTTTTAAATCATCCGCTATCTGGTCATTTAAATTTTTTCTCGTGCCCATTAGCAAACCTCCAACGTACTAAATCTTTAGCATTTCTAAATTCGTTATACTCTTTTTATAATAATCAAAAATTTCTACCAATATTAGTAATTCAAGCTTCCTTATATGTAACACATCTGATGTATTACCAATTATATATAATAAATATTACAATGTCAATAAGCTTATAATATTTATTTGTGATAATTATGGTTGCTGTGCTGTTTTCTTCTTTTTATTATGATAATTAGAAATTAACCTACTCAATCCACCTCACCACATCCCCTTTCTCAATCTCCTTATCGGAATAATCAATAATCCTGCTCTCGGTGTCAATCGCTCCCGGCTCGATAGCAACCCAGTTTTCATTTTCATCCAGAACCTTTACATTAACCTCCTCCACGTAATATTCCTCTCCCAGAATACCTTCCCTCTGCCGCAGGACATAGACAAAGGTCCTGTTATCCGTTGTATAATAAACCGCATGCGGCGAGATACAGCATCTGTATTTTTCCCCTCTCTCCACACGCCTTAAAACTCCTGAAAGTCCGGGAATCCATTTTCCGCTTCCGGAATCTCCGTCCTTTGAAAGACTGATAAGGGTTTCATAGCTTCCGGGCATCGTCTGGCTCTCGGAAATATAATCAACGGTTACTTCGATTTCCCTTCCGCTTCCGTCCAGTTTAACAGATGCCTCGTCGCCATATCCCACATACTTTCTCTGCTCCTTGTCAAGAATTACCTTGAACTGGCACGGAATGGCGTCATCCGTCAGCATCATTGCCGCCGAATCCGGGACTCTGCTGCCCGCCTCCACATAAATGCCTGTAACCATTCCCGCAGTTTCTGCAAAGACAATCCCCTCCTGATTTAAGACCTCCTGATAGTCAGCCAAATCTCTCTGCAAAAGCCCGACTTCCTCTCTGGCAACCGCAAGGGACGCGTCCGCATTCTCCGGCAAAAGGGTGTCCTCCACAGCTCTTTGGGCGTCTCTCATAGCATTGTCTCTCTCCAGCTTTGCGTCCGCTTCCGCATAGGCGGCGCTCTGCAGGGCATCCTTAAGCCGTTCCTGTTCTTCCTCTCCCAGCCCGTTCATTCTGTCTTCTATTTCCTCATCGCTCAGCCCGTCGGTATCTCCGTAAATGGCGTCCTCCAAATCCTCCATCGCCTGAGCGTACTGCTCCGCGGCCCTTCCCACTTCCGTATCTTTCTGTCTGGCGGCCGCATCGTAATCCTCTCTCGCCCTCTTTTCGTCCAGCTCCTTTTTCTGCCTTGCAAGCTCCTGATTTTCCAGAATGGCGTTTATCTGTAGCTGCAGCTTACTGATTTGAGACTGCTTTTCCGCCATGATTTCCCTTAAATCCTCCAAATCAATCCGAAAAAGCTCGTCTCCTTCCTCCACCCTGTCCCCAATCTGGACGGAAACCTCCGACACCCGAAGGCCGCCAAGGGCATTTACTGCCTGGCTGCCGCCCTCCACCACGATTCCGTCCGCCTCGACGATATGCTCAATGTATTTTTCCTCCGGCGTGGCTGTACTTACCACCGGAAGCTTTGTGGTGTAATAGCTTTTCGATATCACGGTGCACAGCCACATAGCCCCCATAAATACTGCAAAGCCTGCCATTATCTTCTTTTTAAACATCCTTCTCCTCCTTCCATAGCCCCCGGAATGATTATGAACCTGCCAAATATCTGTGAATATTCTTCGGCATTTTATTCCTTCAAACCTGAATATATAATCCCCTGCTCCAGGTAATCCTGACCGAGCACAAACACAAAAGCAGCCGGTATCAAAGTAATGATGGAAGCGCAGAAAGCAAAGCCCGCCCGCTCCCAGGTGATTTCCGGCAAATATAAGGATAATGGCCACAGCGATTTGTCGTCCAGAAACGCCATGGGCTGCTCCATCATATTCCAGTATTCCAGAAATCCCAGCACCAGAGCCGACAAAATACCGCTTTTTCCTAAAGGCAATCCGATTTTAAAGAATAAAAACAACTCCGTCGCTCCGTCCACCCTTGCCGCTTCAAATAGCTGCATGCGAATTCCCCGAAAGCCCCCGTAACACAAAAACACGGGAAAGGTGGAAAACACCGCCGGTAAGATAACCGCCGAATGGGTATTTAACAGGGAAAAGCCGTTCAAAACCAGATAACTGGAAAGCATGGTTACCTGAAATGGCAGAAGCATCAGTACTACATAAAGGGTAAAAAGCAGTTTTCCAAATCGGTTCTGATACGCCGCAAAGGCCCAGGCCGCAGGTACGCCGGTAAGAAGCTGCCCCGCAAGAATAAGCAGCACCATTTTTACGGAATTCCAGAAAAGCACGAAAAACTGCGGCGATAAGAAAAGCAGTTTCCCATAATTGGCAAAGGAGGGATAATCAGGCACCAGCCGCCAGCCGATAAACAAAAAGGCTTCTCCCGGCCCCTTTTCCCGGAAAATCGGCCTCAGAAGCTCCGCCAGCTCATACTGGTCCATCACGGAACCGGTGACGAGCAGCACCACAGGAAGGACAACCAGAATTCCCGGCAGGAGAAGAAGACTTGCCGATACCCCTCTTTTTATATTATCCGATATTTTTAAGTTGATTTTCTTTCCCTTCATTTCTCCCTCCATAACGGTAAAAGAGCCTGTTTTCCTATACTTCCTTATCCCACGCCCTTTGCAGAAGTAAAATCACCAGAAAAAGAAATCCTCCGGTGCAGACTGCCGCCGCCGCCATCTTGTCAAATTCCAGATTGACGAACCAGTTGTTAAACAGATGCTGCAAAAGATAGATGCTCTGCTCGGGGTATGCCCCCGCCACCAGATAAGCCTCCCTGTAAATCTTAAAGGAATTTAAAAAGGATAAAATAACGATAGTGTAAAGGCTTCCTTTTAAATTGGGAAGGACAATATACCAGATTCGTTTAAATCCTCCGGCTCCGTCCACCCTTGCCGCGTCAATCAAATCCGTGGAAATTCCCAGAATCCCCGCCAGCCACAGCACCACCGTATAGCCTGTATTTTTCCAGATATAGCTGCATACCAGCACCCAGAACGCAGCCTCCGTTCCCAGATAATCCGTATGTATCTCACCCCACAGCCCTGTCCACTCTCCGATTCTGGTGAGGAACAAATTAAGAAAACCTTCCTTATAAAATGTCATTTTCCACACCATCACAATGGTAGCCGTGGGCATGGCGAGGGGAAATAAGTAAACCGACTTAATCAGGCCGGCATTTTTCAGCTTACTCAAAGGCCATGCGATTAGAAATCCGATAAACACCAGAAGTGGAATACACACAAGGGTAAAACGCAGAGTATTTTTTACCGCAAGCAGAAAAGCCTGATTACTGAAAATTGTCTGAAAGTTTGCCGTTCCGATAAAATCTCCCGTCACCGCCGTGGTAAACGACCTTTTAAATACGTCTATAAAGGGAAGAATCACAAAAATGATTACTCCCATAAAACTGGGAGCCATGAAAAGAAAGAAAGCCCGCCACTTTTTACTTTTTCTCATAAGCCTCCTCCAGATAGGGAGCTGCCAGTTTGACAGCTCCCTTAACCTTTCATTTTTTACTCGGACATGTAAATGGCAATACTCTGCTCGATTGCATTTACCGCTTCCTCAAGGCTTTCATTTCCCTGTATATATCCCGCGCCCTCGGCGTACACCGCCTCCTCAATCACGGTATCTTCTATATAGGGAGTTTTTGCCGCCTCAATCCATCCCTTAAGGGTCTCCATCTGCTCCGGTTCCATTACATAAATATTGAAACTATAGCTCCGTCCATCGCCTGTCGATAATCCGAGGGTGCTGAAAATTCCCTCCTCGCTGATAAACTTTTCGTCCACCTCAAAGCTTTTTTCCAGCGCGTCCTTACGGACGGAAAGCCCGTAAAAGAGCTCCTCCTGGTTTTCCGCCCCTAAAAGCACCTTTATCATCTCCTTCGCCCTGTCGATGCTGGCGGAGGAAGCGTTGATTCCCACAAGAGTCTTCGGTATAAATACATTTTTATCCATGCCTTCCATAGGCTTCATCACGTCATCCTCATGTCCTTCCACCCTGTTCACGGAAAACTGCTCGCAGACGCCGTGGGGATAATAAACCGTACCCATAATAACAGCCCTGTTCTCCATCAGATAGCTGATTTCGTCAGCTACCCTGAAATAATCTGAGCTTTCTCTTGTTCCGCCGTAGAAGGAAGAATATGTTGTGCTTCTGTCATTATACTCCTCTATAGCTTCCTGCGGTATTCCCTCAAGCTCCGCATCATAAATCCTCTTACACTGGGTTAAGAACTCCTTAAGCGCTTCCTTATCGAGGGAGCCGTCCTCTGCTTTCCAGGAAGGCGACGAAACCATGGAAAACATTCTCATAATACCTCTTTCCGAGTATATCTCAAGGAGCGCCTTGCCGGGATTATCCTTTCTCAAGGTTTCCATTGCATCGGCGATTCCCTTTAAATCCGTCATCTGCGATATATATTTTTCCTTCCCCATTACCAGAGGAAGCTGGATTTCACAGGGAATCATATATATTTTACCGTCTCTTTCGAAAGCGTCCACAATATTTCCGTAAAGCTCCTGCTCGTCGATACAGTCGCTTAAATCAAGGAGAAGATTCTTTTCCATATAGGAATCGACGGGCATATTATCCAGTACCATAACGTCCGGCCCCTCTCCTGCCATAATCCGGGTATTTAATTTCTTAAGCGCATCGTCTCTGGTAACGGAGCTTTCGCTTTCAATCCCAATCTCATATTCCACATAAACCTCGGGATTGGCGGTCTGATAGAAATTCACAGCCTGCCGCATGGTATCGTTTTCCTTTAAGCTGTATACCTTAAGCCGTTCATTGGGAACCGTGGGAATATCAGGATTGTAGGTAAGGCGCACCAGATTGTTTCCGGCAAACAGCACAAGAAACTCATTGTCCGGCAGCGCCGTCATTCCTTTAATCAAATTGCTGGGATTATTAAAGCTGGAAAGGCTTCCGTCAACCACCTGCTCGATGGCGCTGCCTCCGATTACATGGCGGTAGAGCCCCTTGTTTCCTGCCATATAGAGGGCGCCGTCCTCCCCTCCGAAAAAGAACACATCATAGCAATCCTGAGTGCTGTAATCTCTGTCCGCATAATTTTCTTTCAGGAAATCGCTTAAAACCTCGTCTGTGATATATTCTCCCTTTTCCAAATCATAGATAACCACTCCGTTTGTGAAACGGCTTCCGTCTATCACCATGAAATTGCCTGCAAACTGAATCTGCTGAGGCATTCCTTCCACTGTGAGGAACTTTTCTCCTATGCCTTCATCGTTTACCTCATAAATATTGTCTCCGAAGGTGGTTATAAACACCCTTCCGTTATCCGATATCCAGATTTTGTAAGGATAATCCCCCTCTTCGGGAACTTCAATCTGAACGGAAATCTGTGTTCCGTCGGGCTTTACCACAAGGCATTTTTTTTCTGTAGCCTCATCGCCAAAGGCATCGTCATCACCGGAATCACCTGTATCCTCCGCGCCCTCCTCATCGGATTCCCCCTCATTTTTATCAGAAGCGTCATTCTTTGGAACCGTGTAAATCATGCCTGCGGTTCCGTCCGCCCCATATGCAACGTCCAGAATCGTATATTCATTCTTCCGTGCCTCCGACTGCCACTCCAGGGTTTCCGTGGACCAGCCTGCGCCGTTATCCTTCGATACTACTCTGCCATAATATGTATCGGGAATAACAATACTGCCGTCAGAGAGTCTTATAACGCCTTTCGGCATGACGCAGTATTCCTCCATATCCGTGGAAGTCTCCACATACCGTCCCATGGCGTTACTGTCTTCTGCGTCCTGTGCTTCCCCGCCCTTTTCTCCTTCATTTCCGGCATCCGCCATCTGACTGCCCTGCTGCTGTCCGTCCCCTTCTGTTTTTTCCGCCGTTTTCGTCATACTGCATCCTGTGAAAAGAGATGCCGCCATAACCAGTATCATAATGATTGACAGTATCCTTTTATGGCTTTTCGTTTTATGTAGCATAGCTTCCTCACCTTTCCTTTTTTCAGGTATAAATAAATTCATAGATAAACACCTCGTCCGCCAGGAATTCTTCTCCTTTGGCATCCATTTTTCCCTTAAACTCCAGCGTCAATTCCTCTTTGATATCTGAAAAAGCGCCTTCCTTTTCCGTAACTTCCTCTCCGGCGTTTTTTACGGTTTTGATTTTAAACGTTGTGTTTTCCGTGAAATAAACGGTAATCAAGTCTTCCTCTCCTGCTCCTTCCCCTACAAAAATTACCGCAGCCTGCCCTCCGTCTTCCATTTCTTCCTTAAAAATCTTACTGACCACCACAAAATTATCCTTTTCGTTAATTTCCTTCACCACTCCCTCAAACGAGTCTTCTCCCGCCGGGGTATTTTGACCCTCATCTGGATTCTCATTGCCGGAATTATTTTCACCGGCAGCTTCTTTGCCGGGATTCCCACTACCCGAATCATTTTCACCGGCGGCTTCCCCTCCGGCTTCCTCCCCGCTTCCGTCTTCAGCGCTGCCCGCATTATCCTCCGACTCTGTAACCGACTCCACCACGGGCTCAACCAATTGTTCCGTTTTGTTACCGCATCCGCCTGCTGCCAGCAATAAAGCCGCAAGCAGCAGGGCCGCTTTTTGTTTTCTCATAAACCTCTGCTCCTCCTTCTTATGTCAAAACCGTACAGATATTCAGGTATCCGCCGTTTTCCTGTAATATAACAGTCAAATCTCTAAATTCTCTCTAAAACCAAATTAATGTAATAAAAAAGTTAATCTTAGAGATAATTTAGAGATTTTTTTTAGGAATCTGTGATAGAATACTATAAAAATGACTGGAAGAGGATGATTATAATGAGAATTTTACTTGCAGAAGACGACAAAGAATTAAATCAGACCCTTACAATTTCACTGGAACTGGAGGGCTTCACAGTTGATTCCTGCTATGACGGCGAAGAAGCCCTTTACTATGGGGAGCAAAATATCTACGATGTGATTCTTTTGGACAGGATGCTTCCTCATATGGAAGGAACTATAGTTCTTACCAATCTTCGAAAAAAGAAAATTACCACTCCGGTTATTCTCCTCACGGCTCTTGGTACTCTCTCCGATAAGGTGACCGGGCTTGATTTGGGCGCCGACGACTATCTGGTAAAGCCGTTTGCCTTAGAAGAGCTTCTCGCCAGAATACGCTGCGTTACCAGGCGCCCCTCCGCACTCAATAATAACGGAGATATTCTTCCCGTTTCCGACGTTATATGGCACATGAACGAGGACCGCCTCCAGGGTCCTGCCGGGAGCTGTACCCTCTCCAAGCGGGAAGCCTCCCTTATGGAAACCTTTCTGCGAAGAAAGGGACAGACCCTGTCAAGAAACCTCCTTCTCCTTAAAGTGTGGGGGCCGGACAGCGACGTGGAGGAAGGGAATCTGGACAATTATATCCATTTCCTGAGAAGGCGTCTTAGAGGAACCGGAAGTACCTTGCAGATTAAAACCATCCGGGGAATCGGCTACTGCCTGCAGGATATGCCGGACTGACAAAGCCTCCTCACAGCATTCCAAAACCTTATGATATTCATGGAATGTATATACAGAATATTCCGGCGCGGAGGTCATCATGTATAAAAAAGTACATTTACAGCTAACCTGCCTGTTTACAGGAATTACCGCAGCGATTATGATTATCATGTCCCTGTGTTATCTGTATGTATCAGAAAGCGGACTTTTCAGAAATCAGTACAACTCTTTTAAAAACGATATGAACACCATTGCCACCAATTTAGAGCAGATGCCCGTAATTTCCATGCAATGGCTCTCCAAAATGGAGGCGCAGGGAAACTATACCTTTTTTGCCCTGGACGACGGAGTTCCCTTTCTCTATAACCAGCTCAGCGGGCATTCCGAGGACTTTAGAAAAACAATCATGAGGGAATGCCTGGACTTCTATCATAATACTTATAAAATATCGGCAATAGATGCCGTATCTTCTCCTTACGTCTCCTATCATGTGGAATATCAGTTTACCTCGCCTTCCACGAAAGAAAAATACTTTGGATGCGTCATTTCCATAGAAAAAGGGAAATCCATGATGCAGGTGATTGTCTTTTCCCCACTGAACATGCTGGAAAAGCAAATCTCGGAACAGCGTTTCCGTTTTTTTCTGATTGACTTAACCGCCATTATACTTCTCGCTGTCTTTTCCTTTATTTTTACCGGAAAGCTTTTGAAGCCTATTTCCGAAAGCCAGCAAAGACAGGCCCGCTTTATTTCCTCCGCTTCCCACGAGCTTAGGACGCCTCTGGCCATTATTTTGTCCTCCATCGACTGCTGCCGGAATGCAGAAGACGGCAATCAGCAAAGCCCGGCGCAACAGCAGAGATTCCTTAAAACAATCAGGCAGGAAAGCCTTCGCATGTCCTCCTTAATCAACGACATGCTTATTTTATCCGAGCAGGACCAGCACCTTCCTGTCCGTAAAAAACCTGTGGAATTAGACACCCTGATTATCAATTCTTATGAAGCCTTCGAACCCCTTGCAAAGGAAAAGCAAATTGCTCTTTCCGTTGAACTGCCGGAAAACATTCTTCCTCCGTGCAGCTGCGACCCCGACCGCATCAGCCAGGTAATCTCCATCTTACTCCATAATGCCATAAGCTATACCCAAAACCATGGTAAAATAACCCTTTCCCTCTCTTACGATAAAAGGGGCTTCCTTCTTTCGGTGAAGGACAACGGAATTGGTATTTCCAATGAGGATAAAGGAAAGATATTTGACCGGTTCTACCGGGCGGAAAAATCCCGAAGCACCAAGGGGCACTTCGGGCTGGGATTGTCAATTGCTTATGAAATTGTTGCTTCCCATAACGGGAGCATTACCGTGAAGGATGCGGTTCCGAAGGGAGCCGAGTTTGTGGTGGTTCTGCCGGAAAAGTGAGAATTTAAATCATCCCCTCTTTAATCACATCATGGTCCCGCAGTACCTTTTCAACCACCGTCCCTTTTATTACCCGGAGCACCGGCTTCTTTAACGCGTTAAGGGGTCCGGGAAGTTCAATTTCAAGAGGCGACTTTCCGTCCATCAGCTTGACGCTGCTGTCCAAAAGCTCACGGATATCGTAAACGCTTCCCCATACCTCCGGCACGCCTCTGTCCACGCCAAGAAGTCCGTATACTGCTTCCATTGCCGTCCGTACGGAATATTCCGTGGTAAATACGGTATCCCTCGGCGTTTCGGCGAACTGTCCAAGGAAAGCAAAGTTCACACATCCGTCGGGAATGACGTCCGGTCTGTCTCCCCTGGTTCTCGGCATAAAGAATGCCGTGATATAAGGCATCATTGTGGGAACGCAGACTGCGCTATTCTCCGCCAGTTCCTCAATCTCCTCCACAGGAACGCCTAAATGGTAGAGCCATTCCTCTGTGATTTCCTTACCGGTACACTCTTTCATCGGCTTTTTCACAAAGTCGCCGGGAACATCCGTAAACAGTCCGTATACCCAGACGCAGACTTTGTCTTTATCCTGCTCCTTAAACTGTCCCTGTCTGTTGATTGTCCAGCTCATCAGCCAGCTTGAATCCTGACAGCTCACGATTCCTCCTGTAACCACCCTTCCGCTTCTGGGGTCGCGCTTGCAGATATTTGTAATATAAGGAATAATCTTATCGTCCAGTGTGGTGACGGTAGCGGATTCCCAGTTGGTTTTTGCAATATCGGAACAGAATTTTTCGGGATGTCCGAAAGAGGCGTCCTGCCTGGCAATATTTTTCCACAGGCTCCAACAGCCGCTGGTTCTTACCTCTGCGTCTCCGTTAGGCGCATGATTCTGGTCGCCGTATATCGTCCCTTCCGTACAGCTTCCGTTTGTCACAAAGACAAGGTCGTTTTCTGTGAGAACGATTCCCTTTTCCACGCCTCTGTCCTTATATTCTATGGTCTTTGCAATCTTTTTCCCGTTTTTAAATTCAAAGATAACATTCGTCACTTCCGTATGGAAACGAAAGTCAACACCCGCCTCCTCCAGATACTTCTGCATGGGCAGAATCAAAGATTCGTATTGATTATACTTTGTAAATTTCAGGGCGCTGAAATCCGGCAGTCCCGCAATATGATGGATAAATCTCTGGAAATAAAGCTTCATCTCAAGGGCGCTGTGCCAGTTTTCAAATGCAAACATGGTACGCCAGTACAGCCAGAAGGTAGAATCAAAAACCTCCTCGTCAAACACGTCTTCAATGGTCTTATCGTACAAGTCCTCATCCCTGGTCATAAAGAGCTTCATAATTTCCATACAGCCCTTCTGGCTTAAGTTGAATTTTCCGTCTGTATGGGCGTCCTCGCCCTGATTCACCGTTGCACGGCAAAGGGAATAATTGGGGTCTTCCTTATTCAGCCAGTAATATTCATCCAGAACGGACACGCCCGGCGTTTCTATGGAAGGAATGCTGCGGAACAAATCCCACAGACATTCGAAATGGTTTTCCATTTCCCGTCCGCCTCTCATAATGTAGCCTCTTGTGGAATCATAAATTCCGTCACAGGCGCCCCCGGCAATATCCATCGCCTCTAAAATATGGATGTGGTCTCCCGGCATCTGTCCGTCCCTCACCAGAAAACAGGCTGCTGCCAGAGACGCCAGGCCGCTTCCTACGATGTAGGCGTTCTTTTCATCCACGCCCTCGGGCTTTTTCGGCCTTGCAAAGGCTTCATAATTTCCGTTTGTGTAATAAATTCCTTTACTGTTTTTTTCACCCTTTCCTCTTTCCGTATTGCGGTATTCCGCTCTTTCTCCCTGTGCGCCTGCGGTTTTACCGGTCTTCTTACCTTCTTCCTTTTTATGCTTTTTTGATGCAACTATCGCAGTTGCCGCTCCTGCCGCCACTACTGCGGCTCCGATTCCCAGATTCTTTTTTGCTGCCATATGAATTGCCACCTTTCCTTAATGTGTTGTTGTTTTGTTTTTATGACCCTTATAATACCCCTTTCAAAATATTTTTCCATTTACAAAACAGGCGGAATGATAAAAAACTTATCACTCCGCCTGTTTTGATAAAATTAGCCGTATCCGGCCTTTCATATTTTCTGACTGCCGGAAAAATTATGTATTGAATTTGCAATATTTCCATGAAGCGTAACGCTCATTTTCTCCACAATCGTTCTGTAATCATCCTTCATTCCATGGTCAATCCATTCCAGCATCACTCCCACGAACCCGTACTTATAAAACTGTGCGATGAAATCCTTATCCTCCTTTTTAATATCAACACCTCTGCATTTTTCCTCCACAACGCCTGCGATTAATTCATATGTAAGCTTATAAAGATAATTTTCAATTTTATCCCGGCCCACAACTCCGTTGATATTTTGAATAAACGTCTTATTTTCCATAACGGCTTCGAAAATCTGTGTAAGCCCTTCCTGCCAGGTATCATAGGTTTTCTTTCCCTGTAATGCGCGCTTTCCATCCTCCACGCACACCCATTCCACCAGCTCATAGATATCCTTAAAATGATAATAAAAGGACATTCGGCTGATGCCGCAGTCTGATGTTATGTCGCTTATGGTGATTTTATCTATTTTTTTATGCTGGAGAAGCTTTTTAAGGGATGCTTCCAGAGCAAGCTTTGTTGTATTTGACATAAAAATCTCCCTGCCTTCGTCAGCGTAACCCCCTGCCTGATGCGGATAAATTCAAGCAAAGGATTGTACACGTTAATTCTCCCTTTATATTAACTTTTAGTTAAAACGATTCTAACCAATATGAACTTCTCTGTCAAGAACAAATACTGTAAAATACAGTCATCAGAAAAACAGCGGAGCTAATAATGAAAGGAGCATCTACCTATGAAAAAAAGATTATTGAGAAATCTGGAAGTATCGGAAATCGGAATGGGATGTATGGGATTTTCCCATGGATACGGGAATGTTCCCGATGAGGAATATGCAATTCAGGCAATAAGAAAAGCCTATGATTTTGGATGCACTCTGTTCGATACGGCTGAAACTTACGGCAGGGAAATGTTCTATCCCGGCCACAATGAGGAACTGGCAGGGAAAGCGGTATCTTCTTTCAGAAAAGATATTGTGCTTGCCACAAAATTTCATATCGGTTTGCCGGAAGATAAAGAAAACAAAGGATTATATGATATTATCCTAAAGCACCTGGAAGCATCTATAAAACGACTCAAAACAGATTATATTGATTTATACTATCTGCACAGAGTCAACGAGCTTTTTTCTGTGGAAGAAGTTGCAGAGGTTATGGGGAAATTTATTGAAAAAGGATATATCCGAGGATGGGGTATGTCTCAGGTTTCGGTTGAAATTTTAAAGAAAGCTCATGCCGTTACTCCCGTATCAGCGGTTCAAAACCTTTATTCCATGGTTGAAAGAGACTGCGAGAAGGAAATTTTTCCTTTCTGCATTGAAAATCAGATTGGCGTTGTACCCTTTTCACCTGTTGCCAGCGGATTGCTTTCAGGAAAAGTAACTGCAGATACAAAATTCGAAGGCGATGACGTCCGCAAATTTGTTCCCCAGCTTTCCAAGGAAAATCTTGCGGCAAACCAGTCCCTTATTGAAATCCTTACGGAATTCGCCGAACGCAAATCTGCTTCCCCGGCACAGATTTCCCTGGCTTGGATACTTCACAAATATCCCAATGCTGTCCCTATTCCGGGCTCCAAAAATCAGGAAAGAATTCTGGAAAACCTTGGCGCCTGCAATGTGAATTTAACAAAAGAAGAATTTGAGGCTTTGGAAGCTTCCCTTGATTCCTGCAAGATTTACGGACATCGGGGACATGTGGAAACAGAACAGAAAACATTCAGTAATCACTGGAAAAAAGAAAACTAAAACATTTGGCGACTGCCGCGAGGGTCTGCAAATTCATTTCGCTTAAATTTGCAGACCCTGCTAAAATATATATTCAAAAACATCAAATTCCTGATTAATGTTATCCACAAATGCCGTATGGCGTCCCAGACTCTTAAAACCGCATTTTTCATATAAACGTCTGGCCGGAATATTTTTATAATGCGTATCAAGCCTGATTGTTTTCGCCCCGGAATTTTTACAGAAATCTATGCTGAACCTGATTAAGCTTTCCCCTATCCCGTGATTTCTGTAATCAGGTTCTACCGCTAACGTATGTATTGTCATCACATCATTTGCCATGACATCTTCATCTGGAATCTGCAGAGTCCATGGTATTTTTTTATATTCCGGGTGCTGAATATTATCTATAATAACGGAACCTGCAATCCTTTTATCTGCTTTCAGCACATATAAAGCTTCTTTCTCAAATGCCCTCTGTGCATCTGCTATTGTCGGATATTTTCCTTTTTGCCAGTTTGGATAACAATAATTGATATTCTTTTCAAAGTATTCGTTCACATTGTCATATAATATTCCAACTGATTTTACATCTTCTGAAGATGCCAATGATATCATATTATTCATGGATTTTAATCCTTCTGTTATTATTAGGCTGATATCATTTTACCATAGCCCACATCGGCTAACAACAAAAACGGACATCATTCCTTTAATCTTTTTATCTGATATTCTCCTTTATTTTATATAAGTTCTACTTTTTCCGGCAAATAGCTATCATAGATAATCCGGGAAAATAAATTCCTAATCTGCTGAATATTTTATTGATGGAAAAATCCAGATTTAAGCAGGCCGTCAAAAGTCTGGTTATCCAGGCATCCTCCCCATAACCCCAGTTTGCTGTAAACTTATGCTCCGGGTCTATTGGTATATGAAACAATTTTTGAACAAACCTAATCAAAAACAGGCTCGTATAAAAATATCTCCCTGCTTACCTTTTTCACATATGCGACATCTTTCTCCATGTATTCCATTATCCATAAAATAAATCCTTGTAATATTTCATTCCACATTTCCTATGGCTCAATGGAAATCAGCTCAATGCCTTCTTCCTTTCCCAAATTCCGACTGTATAATTTTTCCTCTGCATTATTCCAATGCTCGTGAACGCCCAGATTCGTAACCGGCTCACCATTTCCATTCTGATATACGGTGCCGGAAGGAGCGTCTGCCACAAGTCCCGCCTCATGGAGATAATTTTCCACTGCCGGATTATGCGCCATTGTTCCATTGCGTTCTGTTATCGTCGGTTCGTTTGCCAGAAAATCAGCGCCCACAGAATCAATCGCCACCGGGTCCTGGGAAACAAGAATACTGGATGTATAATCTCCACCAAACGGAGCCTGCTGCCACCGGGAATTTTCGCCTGTGATAGAGGCTCCCTCCGAGGGCGCACAAATAATCGCATCCAGCATATAGAGCATGGTTCTGCCGCCTAAATATTCATTTGCCATAAAATCAACCAGAGGACTGTATTCATCCATCTCGGCTCCGGCAAGGAAACCGTGCAGGTTTGCCCCCACCGGCGGCCTCATACGGTTGGTGTTGATATACGAACCGTAGTGGTTCTTTCCGCACAAGGTCATCCCGTAGCTGTGTCCTTTCAGGTTGGCAAGGTTTATCATATAGGCCGCCCCGGTGATGCAGGCAGGCAGATAATTGGTATCTCCGCCCACGTCATACGACCAGTTAATCGGTGCGGATTCATCAGCAACAGCGTTTGTCCGCCCCACAAAATGAATCCCCGAAAGGTTCCCCTCCGTACACATTTCCACCATATAATCCGGGAAAATGCGGGACACGTCATACACGGTAATATCCTCCGGCGGTATCCCGGCTTCCTCTACCAGCGACACCAGCAGGGCTTTCATCAGAACCGGATTGGTATAGCTCATTTCCGTTTCCCCGGACGCATCATCACTGTTCAGACCAGAGCCGTTGATATTCGCTTTAATGGCAATCTTTTCACCAGTCTGATATCCGTTCTCCCCCCGACTGTGGGAAATATTATGTGCGGTAAACAATGCCTGCCAGCTTTCCGCCGCAGTATCTTTTCCACCGAGAGCCGCAATGCTTTCGTTAACCATTTGCCGGATGACCGTTTCATCAAAATGCTCTACTTTCCACCACCAGCCGTTTCCGTCCCATTCCACAGAATCGGGATTGTACGCCCATACCACCCTGCCCGGCATTGCCCCAACACCGGTTCCGTAAGGCTCATGCTGCGGAAAGAGAGAATCATATGCTATATCTGAAGTGCTGGAAACCGAGGTTTTAGAAGAAGGTTCCTGTTCCGGCACCACTGTTTCTACCTGTGGTTCTTCCTTTTGTTCAGGTGCTGCCTGCCGGCATCCGCAGACCGTCAAGGCAAGCATAGCAGCCAGCGTCAGCGCTGTTATCTTTTTCATAGGACATCCTCCTTTTCGTTTCGTATTTGATTTGTTACCGGACAAACATATTTACAACCAGCCCGGTTATATAAGAAAACGCCATAACAAATCCTAAATACAGCAGAAATCTTCTTGTACCAAGAACAATTTTTACCGCTCCAAGATTGGTTATCTTCGTGGCAGGCCCGGTAATCATAAAAGCCGTTGCGCTTCCCATGCTCATACCGTTTGACAGCCATTGTATCAGGAGCGGGATGGTTCCGCCGCCGCAGGCGTAAAGCGGCACGCCGATGGTAGCCGCCAAAAGAACGCCAAATCCCTCGTTTTCACCGAAAAGCCCGCTAATCCATTCAGCCGGAACATACCGCTGAAATATTACGGATAATATAATTCCAAAAAGGAAATACAGTCCGGTTGCTTTGATATTGCGCCAAAGGTTCTTCAAAAACCGGAGCAGAAGATTGGAATCTATGTCTTTGTTCTTCGGTTCCTCAAAACCGGAAAAGTTAAAAAATCCCTTTCCCTTATAAAACCACCTGAGTAGAAGCCCTGCCAGCACACCGCACAAAAAACAGGACAGAATACGGACGGTAAGCGCCACTGTTCCAAGAGCCGTACTGTAAATAATAAGCTGCGGATTGAGAAGGATGGAACTCATCATAAATGCCGCCAGCCAGTCGTCCCGGATTCCGCTTTTGGAAAAAGAGGCGGCAATGGGAATCGTACCGTACATACACAGCGGAGAGGCAATCCCTAACATACTGGCCGCAAAAATCCCTAAAACGCCAGGCCTTCTTTCCCCCAATGCCCGGAATATACCATGAATCCGCTCTTTCAGGAATACGGAAACCGCCGAGCCAAGCACCATGCCCAAAACCCAATAGGGAAAAATCTGCCCCAGCTGCAATTCAAAATAATACCAGAGATATACAAATTCCCTGTGAAGCGTTTCCGCCATCCTTCACCACCTCCCAATCTTACAATTTTCAATTCCACTGTCCTTCCGATACTCCCGCGCCTCCGGCATTGGAAGAAGCCGCTATAATCCACCCATCTTCATCTCTGGCATACTGTTTCAAAAACTCCCATGCAGCTTGCATAACTGTCTGCATCCACATCATCGGGAAATTCCGTGTTGCCCCACCGGGAAAAATAAACAGAGTTTTCTTTCACTTTTTCATACAATCTGCCGCTGTCAACAGTAAATGAACCGTCTGACACGCTGCCAGCGTTATCATTCCATATTGCAGATAAAAGAGACTTTCTTCAAATGCCATGCTGCCGCTATGGAGCAGAATCATATCTTTTCAGATTTCGCTGACCATAAAACAGCGGATACCCGCAGCCCATACCAGAAGGAACAGAAAGACATAGGTATATCCAAAAAAAGTATCTTTTGTTTTCCGGTACAGCCTGCGAAAAAAGCCGTGGGTATGGAATCCCAAATGAAAGGCCATCCATACAAATCCCCATGCGGTTCCGCAAACATGGAGATTCCTCGCAGACTGCGTTGCCACAAATGGCGAAAATGCAAACACATCTCCCGACATCTGCACCGAGCTAATCATCATGACCGCCATATCCGCAAGCAGCAGAAAATCCGTAAAAAACAGCGCCGCCCTTGTAAATGAATAGCCTCCTTTTAAAATTCCCCGATACCATGTCAGATTCAATATATGATGGAGCAGGAACAGGCCGAATAATATACAGCCCAATACTCCATGTAAAAGCAGTCCCCGTCCTGCCCGGTAACTCATTAAATAGATAAAAATAAAGTACATCACTATATCTATCAGAATTTTCATTTTCCGTTTCATGTCCTGTTATTCCTTAATCCCGCTTAAAGCAAGCCACTCAGAGATTTCATCGGAAAGAGAACTGCCGCCGGAATAATTAAATTCAAATCCGATTCCCACATAGGAATCCGGCACCAGCTTGGAAAGGTCGGATACGCTGTCCCCAAACATGGTTCCTCCGTGGCTGCTAAACGGGATAATGATTTTTCCGTCAAAATCGTATTCCTCCACAAAGGAATATACCGGCATGGGCATGGTTGCCCACCAAGTAGGGTAGCCCAGCAGAATCACATCGTACTGCTCCATATTTTCCACATGGGTGCGAAGCGCCGGACGGATATTCCGGTTTAAATCCGCCTGAGATACCTCGTAGATATTCCCACTGTACGGATTCTCCATTTCTATTTCCACCAAATCCGCTCCCGTCTTTTGCTGAATGAGCTCTGCGGCATGTTCCGTATTGCCGGAGTAGGAAAAATAGGCAATCAGAATCCGGGGATTTTCCGGCATCTGAATATCCAGTGAGTAGACAGTCTCCACTGTCCCCTCTCCTGCCTGTGCATTTCTGGCAATCCGAAATCCTAAATTCCGGTCTGTATCTATGGGATTGGCAGCGGAACGGTATGCGCTCCGTAAATGCTTTGCGAAGTCAATATAGCTTCCGCCACGGTTCACCCGAAGGGAGCCGGACAATGCCCCTGCCGGATTGTCCGTCTGCTCCGGCGCATATTCCCCATAATAATCAAAGCACCACTCCGACACGTTCCCGTACATATTATAAAGCCCAAACTGATTGGGCTCCAGGCTGTCAACGCTGATGGTTTCCCCACGATAGCTGCTGGTCACCACTTCCGGATTTCTGTGGTTCACATAGTTTTCTTCAATCAGATACGGGTAGCTGCCCTCAAAATTCGCATCCTCGCTGGTAATCTGGTCTCCGGCATTGAATACGGTGGATGTGCCTGCCCTGGCGGCATATTCCCATTCCGCCTCGGTTAAAAGGCGGTAGCCGTCAGCGCTCCGGTTCCAGCTGACCGTATCTCCCTCCACGGTATAAACCGGCGTCAGGCCACGGCTTTCACTCAGGGCATTGCAGTATGCAATAGCTTCATACCATGTCACATTTTCCACCGGAAGATTGTCCCCGCTGAAATAACTGGGGTTTTCTCCCATGAGTGTTTCATAATCTCCCTGTGTCACCTCATAAGGGTCTACATAAAACGGGCTGAGCGTCACCTCATGGGCAGCTTCGTCCGGCTCTCTCTGCCTTTCGCTTTCGGGGCTTCCCATGAGGAACTTCCCTCCGTCCAGCAATATAAAATTGTCGTTTACTTCTCTCACTTCTGTTTTTACCTCTGTTTTTGCTTCTGTTCCTGTCTCTGTCCCGCTTTCTATTCCGTCCGGCTGTCGAGCCTGCCCTGCGCCGGATTCCTCTGATAACATTTCCGGTATATCTTCTGGAATCTGATTCCTTTCAGGTTCCGTATCCTTCGTAAAAAAACGGAATCCAATCCCACCCGCCGTCAATACCGCAACAGCCAAACATAACGTAATTATCTGTGCCTTTTTCTTTGATTTCATTTTATTCCTCACTTTCTATACAAATCTGCCGATTCTATCTTACAGGTCCGCTGCTTGACATGGAAGTTCCGAAATGGTAAAATCGCTTTAACTAACAGTTTAAGCGAAAGAAGGATAAACCTTATGTACAATCAGGCTCTGAACACTTTTATAGAGGTTGCGGATTGCGGAAGTTTCCTAAAGGCTTCGGAGAAGCTTTTTATCTCCCCGACAGCCATTATGAAGCAGATGAACCTGTTGGAACAGCATATCGGACTCTCTTTGATGGTGCGCACCAGTCAGGGGATAACGCTGACAAATGCCGGAGAATCCCTTTACAAAGATGCAAAAGCAATCATACAATTTTCAGGCGAAGCTATTGACCGTGCCTACAAAGCGCAAAATGCCGGGCAGAGGGTTGTCCGTATAGGCACCTCTGCCCTGTACCCCTGCAAGATTTTGATGGATTTGTGGAATTCTGTCAGCGACAGGCATCCTCATTTCAAGTTAAAAATCGTTCCCTTTGAGGACACCAGCACAAGGGTTGCTTTTTCAAACGTGGGAAAAAAATATGACCTGATGATAGGGCCTCATAATTCCGTGAACGTGGCAAAGTTTTCAGACTTTCTGGAATTGGGGCAGTACCGTTTCTGTCTGGCAATGCCAAAATCTCACCCTCTCTCCGGGAAAAAGAGTATCTCCTATGGGGATTTGCACGGGGAGCGCTTTCTCATGCAGGCCAGGGGCAACAGCCCTGTCAATGATAAAATACGTGCGGATATAGAACAGGGGCACCCGGAAATCACCATTGTGGACCTTCCGCATCATTACGATTTGGAAGTGTTTAACCGATGTGCGGAAGAGGGCTGTGTCTTGTTGAGCTTAGATGCCTGGAGTGAAGTCCACCCCTCTTTGGTTACGATTCCTTTTCAGGTGGATTACAGGATTCCCTATGGGATTCTTTCTGCATCGGAACCAGGCCCGGAAACAAGGCAGTTTCTGGATATTATCCGCTCCCTGATTGAGAAGCAGCGCGTTCAGACGCCATCCCTGCCGTAATACATCACTCATCTATATTTACGAGCTGATATTTTCGGCTTCCAAGGCCGATTTTCTCTGCCTGTTCCAGCGTATGCAGCCCGTTACGGGATTCAATCCTGCTTATCAGCGACTGCCCGTCTTCCGCTTCATATACAAGGTCAACACACGCCTGGTCCAGCGCCACAGGGTCAAAAGAAGCCAAAATACCGATGTCGTGCATATCCGGCTCGGCGGGATTCCCGTCACAATCGCAGTCCACGGACAGGCGGTTCATCACATTGATATACAGGATATTCCCGTCCAGATAATCCACAACTGACTTCCCGGCTTCTGCCATAGATTCCAGAAAGGCATCCTGGTCTCCGCCCCACATATTTCCGCCGGTACCGCCGCTGTGGATATGTGCTTTCCCTTCGGAGGATGCAATGCCAATGGAAATATTCTTAATCGCGCCCCCGAATCCTGCCATTGCATGGCCTTTGAAATGGGATAAAATCACATAGTAATCATAATTTGCAAAATTTGCGCCCACATAGTTTTCCGTCAGGTTATCGCCGCCTTCCACGGTCAGCGTCATGGAACCGTTTTCGTCCATAATATCCACATCTGCGATTGCGGTATACCCATGCTCCTCCGCCACCTGATAGTGCATTGCCGTATTTGCCCTGGAACCTCCATAAGCCGTATTGCACTCCACGATGGTCGGACCTTCCAAAGACATGACAAAATCCCCAATCAGGTCGGTGCGCAGATAATTACTCCCCGGCTCTCCCGTGGACAGCTTAACCGCAATCCGGCCGGTCGGCGATGCGCCCAGTGCTTCGTAGACTTCCATAAGGCTTTCCGCACTGATTTCGGTCGTCATATAGACAATGGGTAAACTCCCACTTTCAGCAGACGTTTCCTGTACCTGCGTCATGCTTTCCTCCGCATAGCCCAGACTGTCCAGCCATTCATTGATGACCGGCTGCGCAGAATCCACATCCGGCCGGTATACCCCGATGGGTTCCAGAACCTCTGCAGAATCCGGGAGTGCCTCCGCAATGTCTTTCACACTACCTGACAATCCGCCCGTCCCATGCGCACAAAACGGAATAATCGTTTTGCCGGAGAGGTCATATTCCTCGATAAAGCTGAACACTGCCATAGGCGCCGTATACCACCAGTTAGGAAATCCGAGAAAAATTACATCATAGTCCTCCATATTTTCCACATGGTTTACAAGCTCCGGTCTTGCACCCACTGCTTTTTCATCTGCCGCACGGTCAAGACATTCATCATAATCTTCCGAATAAGGCTCTGTCACCACTATGGAAAACAGGTCGCCGCCTGCACGTTCCTGAATCCAGCCCGCCATCTTTGCCGTATTGCCCGGCGGCAGGACACTGGCGGAAGTGGTGGCGTCCACATCTACTGCTTCCGGATTTTCCACATGGGTATTTTCCGCCCAGGTAAAATACGCAATCAAAATATTTGTTTCGGACCCTTCTGCCCGCACAGGCTGTTTGTCTGCCTCTGAAGCCACCGCCCTGCTTTGCTGCAGGTCAGCGCTTTCTTTATCTTCTGTCTGAACGGAAGTGGAAGCGCAGGCAGTCAGAGCAGCAATAAGCACCATGCAGGATAAGGATACCGCAATCTTTCTAAACCGTTTTTCTTTCACTGTCGGCCTCCTCCCTCCTGGCTCCTGTCTTTTTCAACAGTTTTGCTCCATCTCCTACAACGATTTCCCCATTTCATACGCCTGCTTCGGAAATTCCGTCGCCCTCGTCATGGAAACCGTACCGCACCCCGTTCCCAGAATCTGTCCCTTATCCTGAAAATCAAGATACCTGCACAGCGTTTCATAATGGGACTGAATATCCTTCATCGTCCATTCTTTGCTGTCCCATGCCGCCACAATCAACGCCGTTTTCACTCTCTTTCCTGTGAGTACCCCGTTAAAACTGTAAAAGCGGTCAATTACTGTCTTTAACTGCGTGGACATTCCGAAATAGTACAGCGGCGTCACAAACACCAGCATATCCGCCTGCAGTATCTGTTCCCGCAGCCCCGACATATCGTCTTTCTGGCAGCATGGCCCCGACATACCGCAGGCATCACAGCCAAGGCAGGGATGAAGGTTGGCGCGTGCCGCGTCAAAAACCGTTACCTGATGCCCCGCCTCCTTGGCACCCTCTATAAAATGCTCCGCCAGCAGATTTGATGACCCCTTTTTATGGGGACTGCTCTCAATTACTAAAATATTCATGCTCAACCTCCATTCCTGATTAAATCAACTGATATTTCTTCCATTTTCCGCCCCTGAAACGAATATAAAACGCTGCCGCACGCAGTCCCTTTCCCCCTCACAGGTTCTATTCCAAAGAGAATGTGACCGTCACATTCCCATCGCCAAACGCCTCCAAAAGCTCCTCACCCGTCACGCCCTCAATCTTCCCGATTCTTGTAAAATCCCATGAATTGGTATCATAGTAAATCACAAGGGAATTTCCCTGATACAGTATAATGTCACCAGCTCCGGTAGAAATCTGCTCGTCATTCCTCGGAAGGCTTGTTCCGATGGGGCCAACCTTTTCCATTCCCGCATAATCGTTCATGTTGATTGTAAGCGGTCCCTCTCCAAGAAGTTCCTTCAGTGCCTCCACGGATGAATTATCCGCAAGTGTCGCCGTGAATGAAGTGTCACCTGCTGTTATTTTCATGGTATTATCCTCCATATGGTCTGTACTTCGTTCTGCTTCCTCTGATGCGGATTTGTTATCCGCAGCCGCACTTTCTCTGTTTACCGAATCTGTAACAGCATCCTCCATGGCATTTTCTGCATTTTCTTCCGCTTCCGTATTTGCGCTGCCGGTTTTCTCTGGTTCTGTGCCATCCTCCTCTATTACGGGTAATACACCACCGCTTTCCATCACTGCGGACTCTTTTGTAAGTTCTGCATCCTTATCTGTTTTGCTGCCACAGGCTGTCAAAGAAACCAGCATAGCCGTAAAAACCAAACTTGCAACTATTTTTTTCATAAATGTCCTCGCTTGCTATCCTAACTTTCCGTATGCCTCATTATCCACGGGTTCACACCACTCGTTTGCTGTCTCCTCACCGGGGACTTCCACCGCAATGTGGGAAAACCAGCTGTCTGCCTTCGCGCCATACCAGTGCTTCACCTCCGCCGGAATGGATTACCGGACGTGCCCCGTTTTCCTTTTCTTCGGCTGCAATATCCAAAAGCGCATTAGATTCAGTCTTTTTCTCCTGGATGTAATGAAACCTTACATGCCCATTTATTGATTGTAAAAATATAGATGCTCCTGTTTCGGAACATCTATATTGTAAATCCGTTGTCTTATAATGTCTAATGCCTATGTTGAATTACTTAATATGCCCTAAACACATACCTTAAACGGTAAATTTTTACCACATAAATCGCAGTTTCACTATTTTTTGGCACAGGCTCTACTCATGGATTTTCCAGCCATTTAAAAACTTTGCGGTATCAGCCGCACTGTGGTCGATGATTTCGCTATGTCCCAAATCCAACGCGCCGATTGCCTCCATATCCTCATCACTTAAGCGAAAGTCCCAGATATCAAAGTTTTCCTCCATGCGCTCCTTATGAACAGACTTCGGAATAATGACAACGCCTCTCTGCGCATGAGCACATGCCATCCTCTGTCAGCAGGATATTATGCTTTCGTGATAATTTCTTCCCTTTCAGCAACCAGAAAGTATTGTAAAACACGAAGTTCCATTTCTGTTTTCCCTTCATTAGACAAAAAAGAAAAGCATTAAAAACTCCAATGTTTTCAATGCTTTCCAGCGTCCCCGAGACGATTCGAACGTCCGACCCCTCGCTTAGGAGGCGAGTGCTCTATCCCCTGAGCTACGAAGACTTATTTATCAAACATCAATTATTTTACCATACGAAACTCCCTGTGGCAACTACTAAATTAAATTTCTGAAACCAATTTGTAACAGCTGGAAATAAACTTTTCACTTCAGCCCAATTTGTAATAGTTCAGAAAACTCATTTTTCACCCCGGAAAATTTATATACCCCTGCATCCAGATAACGCCTTTAAATCTTCTGCCCACACAGGGTTCGCCGAATAAATCGATTTTATTAATACACAAATCAAACGTCAAATCATTACAGTTAATTGTCATCATATAAATTTCTTCATCTGTAATTTTATTTTTGACCGTATTTAATTCCATGATTTCGCCTAAAACAGAATACTGGTCGCATTCCACGCCGTAAGGCATGAAATAAGTATCTACAAGACTGAAAACATCCTCATTTTGTATCCGTTTGGAAATTGCAGTATAGGTATCCATATCATCCAAAGTCAGACTTTCAATGGCATTTTCATCGCCTCTTCTCGCAGCGTTCAAAAGCTGGCTTCTGTTTATGGATACCTGCCTGTTTCGTCTTAAATCATTTTCGCTCTTATTGATAGGCATCATAATTCTGCCTTCAATGGATAAAGCGGATAATGTGAGGGTTGTTCCCCTTACAGGAAGAATATTGGAATTTTTCGCTTTGATGTAAGGTATCATATTCTGCAGATAAAAAATCAGAGAAACTCCCACCCGTAAATCATCGCAGACTCCTGCATAGGACTCCTGGGAAGAATGCCTTTCAACGGTGATATCTTCCTCCGAGCTTATACAGGTACCCCTTAAATAGGGAAAATAATAATCATAAGTAAATTTATCATCGGCGTCAAATTCGCCGCAAACGGCAATTCCTATTGAAGCCCCTGTTCCGTTTACAGTATCTTCGGCGAAATCCTTACAAAATTCAGCTAAGAGGGTATCATTTCCATTAGAAGTATAAGCGCGCTCTGTTCCTTCTATAATAACGTCTGTGATAAGCCTTTGAAGTTCTTTTCTGTCTGTCAGTTTACCAAAACCTATGGCTCTCATATACTTATGCAAGAATTTTCACCTCCTTTTCCTGCGGGCAGCAGATAATTTATCCAATTACCTTCTTACCGCCCATATACGGCTGTAACACTTCAGGAATTCTTATAGAACCATCCTCCTGATAATTATTCTCCAAAAATGCAATCAGCATTCTGGGAGGAGCAACTACCGTATTATTTAATGTATGCGCAAAGTATTTCCCATTTTCACCGTTTACCCTGATTTTTAACCTTCTTGCCTGGGCGTCGCCTAAATTGGAGCAGCTTCCCACCTCAAAATACTTTTTCTGTCTGGGGGACCATGCCTCCACATCAAAGGATTTCACCTTTAAATCGGCAAGGTCGCCGGAGCAGCACTCAATGGTTCTCACAGGAATGTCCATTGAACGGAATAAATCGACGGTATTCTGCCACAGCTTTTCAAACCACATCATTGAGTCCTCGGGCTTGCATACCACAATCATTTCCTGCTTTTCAAACTGGTGAATCCGGTAAACGCCTCTCTCCTCAAGACCGTGGGCGCCCTTTTCCTTTCTGAAACAAGGCGAATAGCTGGTAAGAGTTTTTGGAAGCTCATTTTCCTGAAGAATGGTATCTATAAACTTTCCTATCATGGAATGCTCGGAGGTTCCTATCAGGTATAAATCTTCTCCTTCAATCTTGTACATCATGGCGTCCATCTCTGCAAAGCTCATAACGCCTGTCACAACATTACTTCTAATCATAAAAGGAGGTACGCAGTAGGTGAATCCTCTGTCAATCATGAAGTCCCTTGCATAGGAAATCACAGCGGAATGAAGTCTTGCAATGTCGCCCATTAAATAGTAAAATCCGTTTCCGGCAACCTTCCGTGCGCTGTCTAAGTCAATTCCGTTTAACTTTTCCATAATATCCGTGTGATAGGGAATTTCATATTCTGGAACTACTGGTTCTCCATATTTGGTGACTTCCACATTTTCACTGTCATCTTTGCCGATGGGAACGCTTTCGTCAATAATGTTTGGAATCACCATCATTATCTTTGTAATTTTTTCATTGATTTCTTTTTCTTTTTCTTCCAGTTCCAGAAGAATTTTTGCTCCTGCAGCAACTTCGGCTTTCTTTGCCTCCGCTTCTTCTTTCTTCCCCTGAGCCATTAAAGCGCCGATTTCTTTAGAAATCTTATTTCTTCTTGCTCTTAAATCATCGGCTTCTTTCTGAGTCTTGCGCCCCTGCGCGTCAAGGCTGATGACTTCGTCCACCAGCTCCAGCTTGCTATCCTGAAATTTTTTTCTTATATTTTCTTTGACTGCCTCAGGATTTTCTCTTAAAAATTTAATGTCTATCATGGAAACTCCTCCCTTTTAACATTGTTATATTATTATGTATTTTCTATTTATGCAAGCTCTTTTTATTCAAGAAACTCCTGCATTGCCTCTTTAAGAGCATCTTCCTCTTCTTTTCCCAGAGAAATATCGCATTGTCCTTTTTCTATCTTTTTTGTGTAAGTATAACACCCTTCTGTTCCATGGACGGAATTTAAAATAAATCCATTATTATTTTCATCAAGTAAAGCAAGGCAAAAGCTTAATTTTCCTCCCATTTGATTGAAAGCATCGTATTTTATTATTCCTACTTTCTGAATGGAAGATTCAAGCTTGTGGTAAAGTACGCGAATATCCTTCCTGTTTTTTTCAATAGAATTTTTTATAAACTTATTGTCTTCAAAAAGTGTTATGATTTCGTTTTCAAGACTTTTCGCATCTTTTCCCTGCATAAAGCTTTGATATTTCTTTTTCAATTTTGAGATGGAACAGATATTTACAATATTCAATATTAAAAGAATAAGAATAACGGCAGCTAAAACTATAGCAACGATTCCAAAATCAATGTTGTTTAATCCAATACTGGATAATAAATTATTATTCATTTTATCATTTCGTACCCTTCTGAAGTCTTTTGTCCTATTTGGAAAGCAGCTCCATTATTTTTTCCAGGTCATCATGGCTGTAAAATTCAATTTCTATTTTACCGGCCCCGTTTCCTTTGGATGTGATGCTCACCTTTGTGCTTAATTTTTGTTTCAAATTTTCTTCAATATCCTGGTAAACCGCTTCCAGACTCTCATCCGTAACAGTTGTCTTTTTTATTTTAACCGGTTTATTTAAATTTTTAACCAGCTTTTCAACATCTCTTACATTTAATTTTTCTTCGTATATTTTTTTTGCAATTTCATATTGCTGTTTTTCATCTTCAATTGATATAAGAGCTCTTGCATGGCCTGTTGAAATCATATTGTCGATGACCATTTTCTGCACATCATCGCATAGTTTCAGCAAACGCATGGAATTAGTTACTGCCGTACGGCTCTTTGATACTCTTTCCGCCACCTCATCCTGTTTCAGGTTGAATTCTGTGAGAAGACGTTTATAAGCCTGAGCTTCTTCAATTGGATTTAAATCTTCTCTCTGTATATTTTCAATTAAAGATATTTCAACAATTTCCTGCTCCGTCAGGTTCTTAATAATCACGGGGATTTCTTTCAAACCTGCTTTTTTAGCCGCTCTCCATCTTCTTTCACCGGCAATTATCTCATAATATGTAGATTTATCCTGTACAAGAATAGGCTGCAGCAGTCCAAACTGCTTTATGGATTCCGCCAGCTCGTCCAAAGCATCCTCATCAAAATTTTTTCTCGGCTGTTCTCTGTTCGGCTCAACCTTTGTGATATTAACTAACTTTTCTCCGTCTTTTTTTTCTGTATTTTCTTCATTTATATTTCCGGCCTTTGCTTTTTTTTCATTGATACCCACTGGGATTAAAGCATCCAGCCCTTTACCTAAACCCCTTGATGCCGCCATACCTTATTTTCCTTTCTGTTAAATTATAAAATTTGCTTATTGAAACAAACGCCGTCATTCTTCGTCCAGTGGCTTATTGTTAATAATTTCTTCCGCCAATGAAAGATATGCTTCTGCACCGGCAGACCTGGCATCATACATATTAATAGGCATTCCATAGCTGGGCGCCTCGGCCAGCCTTATATTTCTTGGAATCACTGTGGTAAATACCTTTTCATTTAAATGACTTTTAACGTTCTCCACTACCTGTAGGGATAAGTTTGTCCTGGAATCGTACATGGTGAAAAGTACGCCTTCCATTGCCAAATCAGGATTTAAACGCTCTTTTACAAGATTAATTGTATGTATAAGCTGGCTCAATCCTTCCAGAGCGTAATATTCGCATTGGATAGGAACTAAAACAGAATCGGCGGTAGTCATTGAATTTATAGTAAGAAAATTTAATGAAGGAGGACAATCTATAATAATATAATCATAGCTGTCTTTTACCCATTCTATCTCTCTTTTCAATATAAATTCTTTTCTGTCTACTCCAATCAGTTCTATTTCCGTAGCGGCAAGATTTACATTAGAGGGAATAACTGAAACTCCCTGAATTACGTCATTTAAGATACATTCCTTAATTGAACACTCGCTCAGCATTAATTCATATATTGTATTGTCTAATTCGTTTTTTTCTATTCCAAATCCGCTGGTAGTATTTCCCTGAGGGTCTGTATCTATAACTAATACTTTTTTACCCTTTGCTGCCAACGCAGCAGACAAATTAACAGAGGTGGTAGTTTTACCCACTCCTCCCTTTTGATTTGCAATTGCAATAATCTTTCCCATTTATTTTCCTTTCGCTGACTGTAAACTTATAATTCAATCCTTTCGTGACATTATAGCACTAATAATAGTTATATTCCATAATAATTTAAATTGTTTCACAATTTAAAAGGAATATAATGGAATGTTTCACAATTTCTTTACAAGATTTTGGGGTAATATGTTTCACGTGAAACATTATCTAGTATTAAATTAAAAATGTTTCACGTGAAACGTTCAAAATAATTAGATGAGAGGCTCTTTTCCAGGTATACCTGCCTTTCTGGGATATTTTAAAGAGGTTTTACTATTTTTTCTTATTAAAATTATATTTCTGTAAATATCAGAAGACGGTAAATAAAATTCAACCTGTTTTTCGTACTTTCCTCCAAGCATATCTATAGCGTTTACAGCACCTTCAAATTCATCAGCTGCCTTATCAGATTTGTATGCTGCAAAATACCCTCCCTGTTTTACAAATGGAATGCAGTACTCAGATAAACCAGCCATATTTGCCACAGCCCTCGAAACGCATATATCGTACTTTTCTCTTAATTTGTCAGGCTTTGCATAATCTTCCGCTCTTCCATGCACAGCCTCTATATTTTTCAGTTCTAACCTGTTTATTACTTCATTAAGAAAATTAATTCTTTTATTTAATGAATCCAAAAGGGTTACTTCCAGATTTGGAAAAATTATCTTTAAAGGAATTCCCGGAAAGCCGGCGCCCGTTCCTATATCAATTAACTTATAATTTTTTTCAACGGCAGATAAAAAGGGCAAGTTCAGGGCGAAAGTATTTTTGAAAAAATGGATTTCCTCAGGGGAGCCCCCTGCAATCCA